>Ga0302324_100012776_pt1 | contig 17100 bp, 17 predicted proteins | sample Palsa_T0_1_FD_201949 | JGI IMG/M metagenome (GOLD analysis project Ga0302324, IMG submission 201949) | Peat permafrost microbial communities from Stordalen Mire near Abisko, Sweden - Palsa_T0_1 | ecosystem: Environmental > Terrestrial > Soil > Palsa > Peat permafrost | place: Sweden: Abisko...
GACGGCGACGGCCGCGGCCCCGACCAGACAGGTCACCACGCCCGCGCCGATCGCGCCGATGAAGTGGAAATCGCGTCGCACGTGCTCTCTCTCCGGCACCCGCGGCAGCGGCTGCTCAACGGCCCTATTTTCCCACGGTGGTGGGCGTGGCGTGCGGCGCCCACCACCTGGTTCTCAGGCCGCGTTGACCGGCCCGATCTCCATTCCTCCAGCTGGAGCCATCGGCCTCACCAGCTCCCCCCACTCGGAGAAGACGATGTGCTCGACGCCGTTCGGCGTCCCCCGTGGACCAAGGGAGTCCTCCTCGACCAGCAGGTGTGGGTCCGACGCGCGCACGTACAAGACGGCGGCCGCGCTCTTCTTGCCGCCGAGGCTCTCGGTGCCGCGTATCGCATCCACCTCGTGGCCGAACAGCTGGCGCGGCCGGCCGAGCGTGTAGGGGCCGCTCAGCGCGACCTCCTGGGCCACGTCGCGCGAGCGGACCCCGGCGACCACCTGGGTGTATGTCGCATTGTCGGTGGAGAACATGACCCAGTGACCGGCGGTACCGGCGGCCTGGGTGGGCGAGAGGCCCACCAGGTCCTCCATGGCCAGTTCGTTCCCGCTCAGGTAGGTGAAGTCGCCGATCACGATCAGCGAGGCGCTGATCAGCGTGGCGCCCTGGCCCACGAGTATGGCCTGGGTGCCGGAGGCGGGACCGGTGTCGCCGCTGTAGAGGAAGGGACCGCCAGAACCGGTGCTCGCGGAGTAGTAGTGCACCCGCCACGCCTTGGTGGTGGCCAGGGCTTCCCGGTAGAGAACGGTGGCGTCCGGGGCGGCGCCCGCCGGAGGGGCCGGCGCAGCGAGCAGGACCGACAGGCCCACCGCGAGGACGAGACCCCAGCCCGACAGGACTCGGGGGATGCGCACCACCGCCCGATTCTTCCAGAGACCGGGCTGCTCCAGGGACCGGGCATGGCGCGGGCATGTCGGGGATCCGCCATCGCCGCTGGCCCGTGAGCTTTGATGGTGAGGGTCACCTCTTTTCGGCGCGCACCCCTGCCACGGGCGACCGTTTCTCGGTAACGGGGTCCTCGCACGGCGAACACACGTTCGTTAGTATGGGCAGCGCAGGCAAAGCCGGTCGGGGCGATGTCACACCCCGTCCATAGGGTCAGAACGTCACCAGTACAGATCGCCACACGGGACAAGAGGAGAGAAGAGATGGCCGGAGAACGGGACAAGGCGCTAGAAGCAGCGCTAGGCCAGATAGAGAAGCAGTTCGGTAAGGGCTCCGTCATGCGGATGGGCGACAACCTCAGCATGAACATCGAGTCCATTCCCACCGGGGCCCTCTCGCTCGACCTGGCTCTGGGCATCGGAGGGCTGCCGCGAGGACGCATCGTGGAGATCTACGGGCCGGAGTCCTCGGGGAAGTCGACCCTCGCCATGCACGCAGTGGCCGAGGCGCAGCGCAACGGCGGCATCTGCGCGTACGTCGACGCCGAGCACGCCATGGACCCGGTCTACGCCCGGGCCATCGGGGTGAACGTCGACGACCTCCTCATCTCCCAACCCGACACCGGGGAACAGGCGCTCGAGATCGCCGACATGCTGATCCGCTCGGGTGCGCTCGACATCTTGGTGATCGACTCGGTGGCCGCATTGACCCCCCGGGCGGAGATCGAGGGGGAGATGGGCGACAGCCACGTCGGCCTGCAGGCTCGCCTCATGTCCCAGGCGCTGCGCAAGTTGACCGCGACGCTTTCGAAGTCCAGCACCATCGCCATCTTCATCAACCAGCTGCGGGAGAAGATCGGCGTCATGTACGGCTCACCCGAGGTCACTCCCGGCGGGCGGGCGCTGAAGTTCTACTCCTCCATCCGACTCGATATTCGGCGTATCGAGGCGATCAAGGACGGGGCCGAGGTGGTCGGCAACCGTACCCGGGTCAAGGTGGTGAAGAACAAGTGCTCGGCGCCGTTTCGCCAGGCCGAATTCGACATCATGTACGGCAAGGGCATCAGCCGTGAAGGCTCCCTGCTCGATGTGGCCGTCGAGCTCGGCTTCATCAAGAAGTCCGGCGCCTGGTTCACCTATGAGGGTGAACAACTCGGTCAAGGTCGGGAGAACGTAAAGACGTTCCTCTCGGAGAACCCGCAACTCATGGCGGAGATTGACGATCGGGTTCGCGAATGCCTGGCACCCAAGGTGGAAGAGGCCACCGCGGAAGGGGCCTTGGACCCCGACGACCTCCCGATCACCATCGACAGTTAACCGAACCGAACCTCTCACAGCATCGAAGCTGCTCCGGGCCGACCCCGCTCCTCCCTCGGGCGATCCGCCCGGAGCGCTTCGCGTCAGAATGGAGTCATGCCGACCTCAGCGTGGAAGCAGCGGATCTTCCGCGTGCTCGATCGTGTGGCCCCCACCGTCCCGTTCCGTTATCTCCCTCCCAGGCAGTCGGTGCGGATGGCCTTCAACGTGGTCCTCGATCGCGAGCCGGATGCGGCGGGCGGTGCCGAGTACACCTCCAAGTTGGCGCGAGGTGAGCTCTCGCGCCACGGAGTGGCCCAGGCGTTGGCCCACTCGGAGGAGTTCCGGCGACAGGTTCCGATTGACGACGTCCTTCTCTCCATGCACGTGAGCAGGTGTGCCTTCGTCGCCGGCCTGCCCCGGGCGGCGCGCATCTTGGATCTTGGCGGAACCCATCAAGGGATGGCCGACGGTGCCTTCGTCCACCTGGGCTATCCCTATCGCTTCGAGCGCCTGGTCGTCGTCGATCTGCCGGTGCACGAGCGCCACGAGATCTACCAGAGAGGGTCCCGAGGAGCGACGGTCCGGTCCGAGCTCGGCCCGGTGGAGTTCGCCTTCCACTCCATGGTGGATCTGAGCCCCTACGCCGACGGCTCATTCGACTTGGTCTACAGCGGGCAGTCGATGGAGCACGTGACGGAGGCCGACGGGGACACGGTGTTGCGCGAGGTGTTCCGGGTCCTCACCCCCGGCGGATGGTTCTGCCTCGACACGCCCAACGGCCCGGTGTGGCGGCTTCGTTCGCCGGAGCTGATGAACGACGATCACAAGGTGGAATACGGCGCCGAGGAGCTCCGGCGCAAGGTGGAGTCGTGCGGGTTCGAGGTGGCCGAGGCCAAGGGGCTCAACCTCATGCAGGGGGGCGTGGCCGCCGGCCTCTTCGACGAACGGGAAGCCGGCGCCCACCCCGGCGTCTATGCGGCGGGAGAGGACTGCCTCCTCCTGGCCCTGGTGGCTCGCAAGCCGCTCAGGGCGTCGTCGTCACCGTGATGGTGTTGGGCACCAGTTCCACCCAGGTTTGGCCGGGCTTGAGGGGTATCGGCTTCCCCGCCGTCGAGACGAACTGCGTGGGCGAGCCCAGCGTGGAGCGGTGCCAGGTGCCCGCGATCTCGACCCCGTCGCGGAAGACCTCGGCCGTGCCGCTGGCGTTGGGGTAGAGGTCGGCCTGCACCTCGAGGCCGCCCTCGCTGTTCTCGGCCCACGGGCCGTAGGAGATCTGCACGTACTGCACGATCACGTTGGCCGCCGCGTTCTGCACGCCATCCGCCAGTACATCGGGCTGGGTCCCGTTGTAGAAACGGGTGAAGGCACCGGTGGAGGGCTGGTACTTCCAGGTTACATCGGAGTTCGACGAGAAATCGATGTGCGCGGTGGAGACCGGCGTCCCGGTGGGAGTCTGGGTCGAGTAGCTGAAGAGAGGCTGGGGCGGTGTGGTCATCGTCGGCCGTGTGCTCCACAGCTGTGCGGTCGACGAGTAGGTGTCGTACGGGGCGACCCGTCCGGATGGGTGCGTCTCGAGCGAACCGAAGTCACCCAGGTCGATATTGACCAGGGGTGAGGCGTCGATATTGGCCAGGACCGGATTGATGCCTCCGACGTGGACCAACAGGGGCGTCCCCAATTGCCCCAGTATGCCGATGTCGATGTTGCGGGCCGAGCGGACCGGGCCGACCAGGGCGGCGTTCTGGCACTGGAACACGGCGGCGTAGCGGGTGATCCCGCCTTCGACCGGCTCCTCGAAGACGATGTCGGCCTTGTCCATGCCGCTCTGTGGCCGGGCGGCGACGTAGTTGTCGATCTTCACGGCCAGGGCCGGCCGGCTCGGGACCGGGCCGCCCCCGGGGACGGGCAGTCCGGTGAGGGGGCATGTCGGGCTGCTGGCCGCGGCGGCGGTGGTCGTCGTCGAGGTGGTCGCCGCCGCACTGGCATGGTGATGAACCGTTCCGGACGAGCAGGCGCTCAGGACGATCCCGGCCACACCGACCGCCGCCAGGGCGCTCCAGCCGGGGTGCCGCCACGGGCGGGAGGGGTACGAAAGGCGCGATTCGGTCATGAACCCGGTCATCGTAGGGGATGGAGGCCGGGGACTGGGGAATGGGGACTGGGGAATGGGGGATGCCGGTCAGGTGGCGTTGGCCGGAGCGGCCGAGCTGGTCCGTGCCGCCGCCCCGGTGTAGATCGCCCCCCAGTTGCCGCTCGAGGGCGTCGTGGCCCCGGCCGGACCCTGGCCGAAGAGCCCGTAGAGGTTCTCCATGGCCCGGAGGAGGATGTCGGTCTCCCCCGGAACGGCGCGGAACAAGACGTTGGCGGGCATGGCCATCGAGTTGGACAGACGGCTGACGAACATGGCCGACCCGCTGGCCAGGACCCCGCCGCTGGTGGGCGACGAGGTGAAGTAGGTCAGGTCGGACCAGTTGCCCTGGCCCGGGACCGGTGAGTGGGCGATGACATCGAGCGTGGTGGGGCCCGGGAGCGAGGGCACGTAGCGGTCGTACTCCCCGACGATCATGGTGGGCAGCACCTGTCCGTCGGTCAGGTCGCAGCCGTCGAAGAACCACGAGGAGGCATCGGTGACCACCATGTCCGCGTTGGCGCCGACGGACTGGTACGTCGAGCCGATCATGATCGACTCGGGGTCGTTGACCGGCGTCTCGTTCCAGTTGACGGTGGTCAGCGCCGGGTCCTGGTTCACGATCGGGTCCTCCGCCGCGCTCTTGTAGCACACCTGCAGGCGATTGGGTCCGATCGAGGTCGGCTCCAGGCGGATCTGGCGGTAGCAGGCGTTCGAACCGAGGAAGGCGAGGTTGCAGCCACTGGCAGTGGCCGACTGGGCCGCCTCGCGCATGGGGCGTGACCAGTACTCGTCGTGCCCCAGGCTGAGGAGGCAGCGATGGTTGGCCAGGAGCTGGGGGTTGGTATGCAGATCGACGTCGGTCCAGTAGGTGACGTCGAGTCCCAGGCTCTCGAGGTTGTAGAGGAGCGGGAACTCGTTCCCCACGAAGTCGGCCGCACCCGATGCCCACTTCTGGGGGTAGGGGCGATCGAAGGAGACGACCCGGGCGCGGTGGGCGAAGTCCTGTCCGCCGCTCCCGTTGGGGCCGTAGTAGAGGCTGTAGTTGCCGTAGAGGTTGTAGGCCTGCCATGTCGTGACGCTGTTCTGGAACACGAAGGCGGCCGTGCTGGCGTCGTCCCGGACGGTGAGCGGGACGAACTGCTCCTGGCCCCCGCTGCCGACCAGCTTCAAGAGATAGCACCCCGGTGGCCACGTGTCGTCCACGCTGACGCTCAGGGTGGGTGTCCAGGGACAGCTGACGGTGCCGGTGCCGGCACTGACGGTCGGCATCGGTTGCGTGGTGGCCCGCACCATGTCGCTCTGGTAGACCAGCCGGCCCCCGAGCCCCTGGTAGTAGCCCATGCGGTAGGCCTGTACCTGCACGGCCGGGGCTTCGGTGTTGATGAACAGGACGACATCGTCCCCGCTCACCGCGCTGACCTGGCTGGCGAAGCCCTCCAGGGCGTGGTCGGGCTGGACGAAGTTGACGATCCAGTCCAAGGTCCCGGGTCGCTGGTTCTCGGCGATGAGCCAGGGGGCGGTGGGGACGATGACACCGCTGGCCAGCTTGGTCTGTGTCACCTCGTGCCGGCCGGCCGTCGCCGTCGCACGTCCATCGGGGCGCGTGGCCCGGGCCGGCGGCCGCTTCTTGGCTGCGCCCGTATCCGTCGCGTCGCCGGCGCAGGCGGCCAGCCCGAGGCCGGCCGTACCGGCGGCTGCGGCGGCGGCAATTCGCAGGAAACCCCGGCGATCGATCCGCTGTGCCACTCGCGCCATGGTAGTGGGGTGCGCATTTCGTCCCGGGGCGGCCCCGCCATTAGCGTTCCCCGCCATGACGTGGGCCCGCTCGCTACCCGGACCGGTGCGCCGCGGCCTGTCGCGGCTGGTCCACTCGGCGTGGGACGTGGCCGGTGAGCTCGGAGCCATCGGCCCCGACGACCGCCGGGGCCGTCGCTTCGGGTACATGGGCCAGGGGGCCTGCCTGTTCTTCCCCCAGGGCGCCGTCTACAACGAGGACTACATCCACATCGGCGCGGGCACCATGGTCGGACCGTACACCTCCATCTCGGCGGGCATGGCTCCGGGACAGGAGATGCCGACCGATCCGGTGGTGCGCATCGGGAGCCGTTGCATCATCGGTCGCGGGTCACACATCGTCGGTCACTGGTCCATTGAGATCGGTGACAACATCCAGACGGGCCCCTACGTCTACATCACGGACCAGAACCACGTCTATGACGACCCGATCGAGCCCATCGGTTGGCAGCAACCGACGGAGGCGGCCGTGCGGATCGGATCGGGCAGCTGGCTGGGGGCCAACGCGGTGGTCCTGCCCGGGGCCCGGATCGGTGACCATGTCGTGATCGCGGCCGGGGCTGTCGTGCGCGGCGTCGTTCCGGATCGCTGCGTGGTGGCGGGTGTCCCGGGCAGGATCATCCGACGCTGGGTCGACGGCCGGGGCTGGGTGGACGAGCGGGATTGGGTCGCCGAGAAGGACATCACCGTCCCTTGACCCCCTTCCTGGTGACGGTGAGCGGCCAGGACGGGCCGGGTATCTCCGAGCGGCTCTTTGCCGTGCTCACCGAACACGCCGTCAACGTCCGCGACGTCGAACAGATCCGGGTCCACGGCCGGCTGCTGCTCTGCGTGGAGATAGAGGGCGTGGACAACGCGCACAGTGAAGGCCTCCGGAAGGCGATCGCCGCCCGATTCGTGGGAGGGAGCGTCGACGTCTCGATCTCTGCCCTCTTGGAGGCCGAGTACCCATCGCAGCTCGACCGGTTCCTGGTCACGGTGCTGGCGCCTGAGATCGACGCCCCCACGCTCATGGGCATCAGCGGACGTATCGCCCGAGCCAGTGGGAACATCGAACGCATCGTGCGGCTGGCCGCCTATCCGGTGAACAGCTACGAGTTCACGGTGGCCGGGGGCAACCTGGACCAGCTCCGGCGGGCACTGGCCGACGAGGCGGTGTACCGCCAAGTCGATGTCGCCGTCCAGGTGAACGGGCTGCACCGGCGGGCCAAGCACCTGATCGTGCTCGATGCCGACTCGACCCTCCTCCAAGGAGAGGCCATCGACCTGCTGGCCGAGCAGTGCGGGTTGGGGGATCACGTCGCCGAGGTGACGGCACGGGCCATGGCGGGAGAGATCGATTTCGAGCAGGCGCTACGCCAGCGGGTCGGGCTCATGGCCGGTCTCGACCAGTCGGTGCTCGACGCCGTGCGCCACTCCCTCGTTCTCACGCCGGGCGCCCGCACGCTGGTCCGCACGCTCAAGCGGCTCGGCTACGAGACGGCGGTGGTGAGCGGGGGGTTCACCCAGTTGATCGGCCCCTTGGTGGCCGAACTGGGCATCGACCATCTGGCGGCCAACCAGCTGGCGATCGAGGACGGGGTGCTCACCGGTGGGCTGGTCGGGCCGATCGTGGACCGGGCCGGGAAGGCGGAGGCCCTCCTGCGGTTCGCCGCGGCCGCTGGTGTACCCCGGTCGCGGACCATCGCCGTCGGTGACGGGGCGAACGATCTCGACATGCTGGCCGTCGCCGGCCTGGGCATCGCCTTCAACGCCAAGCCGATGGTCCGCAAGGCCGCCGATACCGCACTGAGCGTGCCGTACCTCGACGCCATTCTCTTCCTCCTCGGTATCAGCCGGGCGGACGTGGAGACGGCGGACCACATGGAGCAGGCTGGTGGGTCGTGACCCCGCCTGACGTGGTGCCCGAGGCGGACGCCCGACGTCGTGGGACGGACGGGCCGGACCAGCGCGCCGGCCCCTCAGCGGCACGGCCGCTGCTCCGGGGCTGGCTCCATGTGGGCGCCTTTACGGCCTGGTTCATCGGAGGAGCTTTCCTGGTCGTGGCCGGCCCCGATGCGGCAAGCAGATGGGCGCTGACGATCTACGTGCTGACCATGCTCGTCATGTTCGGGATCAGCGCCCTGTTCCATCGCCTCCACTGGTCGGCACCGGCGTGGCGCCGCATGCGGCGGGCGGACCACAGTGCCATCTTCATCGGCATCGCCGGGACCTCCACCGCGGTGGCCGTGCTGGCCCTGTCGGGCTGGTCCGAGGTGCTGATCCTCAGCCTGGCCTGGGCGGGAGCGGCGGCGGGCATCGTCCTGCGCCAGACCTGGCTCGACGCACCCCAGTGGGCGGTTGCGCTCCCCTACGTGGTGGTCGGCTGGTGCTCGCTGATCGTGGCTCCCCAGCTGGTCCGCAGCCTGGGCTGGGCCGGCTTCGTCCTCATGCTCTTCGCCGGCATCGCCTACACGGCGGGCGCCCTGATCTTCGCCCGTCGACGACCGGACCCCTGGCCCGGGGTGTTCGGCTTCCACGAGCTCTTCCACGCCTGCACCGTGGTGGGAGCGGGGCTGTTCGCCTATGTGATCGCCTTCATCGCCCTGCCCCGCTACTGACCCGGCCCCACCCGGCGTAGCGAACGATGCGGTCGGCGCGCCATAGTGACCGGGACGAAAGTGAAGGGACGAGAGTGAAGGAGAGAACATGGCACCCCGCGAAGAGGCGTTGACCGCCCGGAACGTCTTGCTCACCGGATACGGCGGCGACAGCATCAACGCCTACCAGGTCGTGTCCGGCGAGGACGGTCCCCGGGGCGGCGTCGTCGTCATCCACCATCTCCCCGGATGGGACTCGAGCACCAAGGAGATCACCCGGACGTTCGCCGCCAACGGGTACAACGCCATCTGCCCCAACCTCTACGCCAGAGAAGGTATGGACGTCGATCCGGACGACGCCGCCGCGGCGGCCCGCGCCAAGGGTGGCGTGCCCGACGAACAGCTGGTAGGCGATGTGGGAGGAGCCATCGAAGCGCTGCGCGCCCTGCCCAACGCCAGCGGCAAGGTCGGCGTCATCGGCTACTGCTCGGGCGGCCGCCAGTCGTTTCTCACCGCCGTGAGCCTTCCCGTCGACGCCGCGGTCGACTGCTACGGGGCCTTCGTGACCGGAACGCTCCCCGAAGGATTCCCTCTGAAGGCGGTGCCCCTGGTCGACCGGACGGCGTCCCTCCGCTGCCCGTTGCTGGGGCTGTTCGGTGCCGAGGACCAGTACCCCTCCCCCGAGCATGTGGAGGAGCTCGAGCAGGCCCTGCTGGCGCAGCACAAGACCTATGAGTTCCACAGCTACGAGGGCGCGGGGCACGCCTTCTTCAACACCGACCGCCCGAGCTATCGCCCGGAGGCCGCGTTGGACGGTTGGCGGCGGATCTTCTCGTGGTTCGGGACGTACCTCGCTGCGCCGGAGGCCTGACCATGTGCTCCTATCTCACCGTGTCCGCAGACCTGGCGGGCAGCGCCAAGGGTCCAGACGGCTGGTTTTCGGTGACGTCCGCTTCGGTCTACTTCGACCATCCGTTCCACGCGCCGTTCGACCACACGCTCAACATCGACGTCGCCGATCCGGCCGCCGGCCCCGGGGCGCGGGTGGCCGTCGAGCTGAGCGCCGATTCGGCCCGGGAGCTCGTGCGCTGTATCGAGGCCGCGCTCGAAGCCGCCGGTGCAGCGGCGCTCACGTCGTAGCGGTCACTGCCCCGTCCCGCGCCGCCGAGCGGCGGATGGCGTCGAGCACCACCATGCACGCAACACCGTCGGCGAAGGTCGCCGGGGGCACGGCGTGGTACTCGGGGTCCCGGCCGAGGGCGAGATCGCGGAGGATGCCGGCCTGCACGATCGCCGGCCCGAGTTCGATGTGGGTGAAGGCATGGCGCGGGTCGTCGCTGGGGGCGACATCGACGGGCAACGGCGGCCCGACCCGCTCGAGCTGTTCGCTGCCCGACGCGTTGGCCAGGGTGACCGTGTCGTCATGGAGGGTCAGCGTGCCGAGCGGGCCCGCCACCCGCATGACCTCCACGCGGTCGCCCCAGACCCCCGCGCTCTGCTGGAGGATGCCTTCGCAACCGGATCGGAGACGGAACCGGGCCGCGGCGGTGTCTTCGGCGTGGGTGGCGGGGTCGCGGTCGGACACCATCGGTAGCGCCGCGCTCACGCTGTCGAACTCGCCGAGCCAGCAACGGACGGCGTCGATCAGGTGGGACACCGAGGCTCCCAACCAGCCGCCGCCGAGCGCCGGGTCGAACCACCACGGCGGTGCTTTCATGTCGGGCGGGGCGACCAGCGGGAGGTGGCCGACGAACGAGGCGATCCTCGGCGTTCCCACCAGCCCGTCGCGCACTGCCTGGCGGAACGTCACCCGCTCGGGCGCAAACCGGAACTCGTGGCCCACGAGGGCGACGACGCCGGCCCGGCTGGCCTCGTCGAAGAGGCGCTCGGCCTCGCCGGCCGAGGTGGTGAAGGGCTTCTCCACCAGGACGTGACGGCCGGCGGCGACCGCTTCTCCCGCCAGCTCGGCGTGCGTGGCCGGCGGGGAGGCGATTACGACGATGTCGGAGCGCGGCAGTTGCAGAGCCTCGGTGAGCGAGCCGCAGGCCGCCTCGACGCCGGAGCGCTCGGCCCGGCGGGCCGCCCGCTCGCGATCGCGCCCGACCAGTGCCACGACGTCGAGGCCCGCGGCGCGCGCCGCCGGCACGTGGACGCGACATCCGAACCCGGTGCCGACGACGACGACGCCGGGCGCGCGCCCGGTCATCCGCCGCGCGCGTCGATGAGGGCGCCGCGGTTCACCTTGGTGGCCGCACTGCGCGGGAGGGAGTCGACGATCTCCACAGACTTCGGCACCTTGAAGGGGTGCAGGCGAGCCTTGGCGTAGGTGCGCACCTCTTCGAGGGTGGGCGGGTCGGTGGGGTCCGCCGGCTGGATGATGGCATGTACACGGCGGCCCCACTCCTCGTCCTTCAGGCCGATGACGGCCACGTCCGCCACCTTGGGGTGATCCATCAGGGCGATCTCCACCTCGGCGGGGAACACGTTGGCCCCGCCGGTGATGATCATGTCGACCCGGCGGTCGACCAGGTAGAGGTAGCCCTCCTCGTCGAGGTAGCCGAGGTCGCCCACCGAGGCGAAGCCGTCGTCGGTCGTCGCCATCTGGGGGGCGGCGCCGAGATAGGTCGAGCCGCCGTAGGCCGCCGAGCGGAGGTAGATGTCGCCGATCTCCCCGGGCGGCTGGTCCTTGCCGTCGGGGCCGAGGATCCGCACCTCGGTTCCCCGCAGCGGCCGCCCGATGCTGCCCTCGTGCTCCAACCACTCGTCGGCCCGGATCGCCGCCAGCCCGAGGCCCTCGGTCATGCCGTACGCCATGTACAGCCGCTCGGGACCGATGAGCTCCGCCCAGCGGCGGATGAGGTACGGAGGCATGGGCGCCGCTCCCTGGCTGATCCACTCGATACTCGAGAGGTCACGCTGGTCGATGTCGGGGAGGTCGGCGATGCGCTTGAGCATGGTGGGCGTGCAGCTGAAGGTGGAGATGCGGTGCCGCTCGAAGACGTCGACCGCCAGGGCGGCGTCGAACTTCTCCATGACGACGAAGAGGTCGCCGGCCAGCATGTTGAACAGGCCGCTGAACCCGTTGACGTGGTACATCGGGCCGAGCGCGATGACGTGCTGGGGTCGGGGGATCGACCGTCCCCAGCGCTCGGCGTAGGGCGTGGCCATGACCGGGTTGAAGGTGCCCGGGCTGTTACTGACGATCACCTTGGGCAGCCCGGTGGATCCGCTGCTGCAGATCCCGTTCGACTGGGGCGAGATCACGTCGGGCAGGTCGGGCACCTCTCGGTCGGCGGTGGCGTCGATCGAGGCGACGTCCTCCTCGCCGAGGTGCACCTTGCCGTCGATCGCCTCGCGCAGACGGGAGAGCTCCCAGTCCGGCAGATCCCAGCGCATGGGCACCGGCACCGCCCCGAGCTTCCAGGCCGCCAAGGTGGCCAGCACGAACTGCGGAGAGTTGTGGAGCCCGATGCCGAGCCGGTCGCCGATGCCCAGACCCCGCTCGGCCAGCGCGCCGGCCACCTGGCTCGACCGCCGGTGCAGCTCGCTCCAGGTGAACGACTGCTCGGTCCCATCGGCGAACACGCACCACAGGGCGCGCTCGTCCGGCCGTTGCGCGGCGAGATCTGCGATTCGTCGACCGATGCTGACGGGCTCCACGCGGTCTCCTCCCCTTGTCCTTGCGCCCCTATATCCGCGCGGCGGCAACGGCGAACGCCGACCCACCGTAGTAATTCCCCATCGTTATCGCCAGTAACGCGCCGTCGTCTCGTAGGCTCTCCCGGCGAACTCGTCCACGGGCAGCTGGCGCAGGTGGCGGCTTAGGACCTCGACACTGACCAGGCCCTGCCACCCTCGCTCGAGCAGGGTCGAGGCGAACCGTTCAAGCTCGAAGGCGCCGTCGCCGGGCATGGCGCGCCGGTTCAAGGTCTCGTCCATGGCGTCGTCCGACGCAGGCTCGGGCGCGTCGTCGAACTGGACGTAAGCGATCCGCTCGAGCGGCACCGTCTCCAGGTCCTCCCACGTGCTGTCGCCGCGGAAGAAGTGCCAGGTGTCGATCATCACGCCCGCCCGCCCGGCCCCGGCGGCCTCGACCACCGCCAGCGCGGCGGGAATGGAGGTGACCTTGCCGAGCGGGCTGAACTCCGCCGCCATTTTGGCGCCGGCCTCGGCGAACATGGCTGCGTACCGGGCCATCGCCTGGGCCGAATCGCTGGTCAGCGGCACGGCGAAGGTGCTCAGGACCCACTCGGCCCCCACGGCGTCGGCCCCGGCGGCCAGGGCCTGCGCCTGGCGCAGGTTCGCCTCGTCGTCGCGGCCCAGTACGAGGGCGAGGAGCTCATGGCACCGGACGCCGTGGGCGGTGAGCGCCGCCGCGGCCGCCTCGTCCGCCAGGGGGACGCCCAGGCCCACGGCCGCGAACCCGGCCCGCTTGGCCACGCCGGCGAGCGCCGGGGCGTCGAGGCCCCAGCGGGAGTCGGGTGTGAGTGCCAGCTCCACCGTACTCACCGGCCGGAGAGCCGCTCTATCACCGGGGCCAGTTGGGCCGGGTGCGCGCCGACCGCGGAGGACCAGTAGCTGATCCCCAACCGGGCGCGGGTCTCCTCCAGCTGGGCGCTCACCTCATCGAGGCTGCCGACGGCGACCACGGGCGAGGACAAGAACGTGCTCTTCGACACGGTGAGCTCGCTGCCCACCGAACGCTGCAACGCGACGAAGCGTTCCATGAACTCGTCGTAGGCGCGCTCACGATCGGTGGTGACCGCCACGTGCAGGAACTGCGCGCCCAGCTCGATCTCTTCGAACCGGTCGCCGGCGGCCTCGCGGATCCAACCCACCTTCTCCTCGTACGCCTCCGTCGTGAACTGGTGCGCGCTCGAGGTGAGCGTTCCCCGTGGAATGCTCGGCATGATCTGGACGATGTCGGCCTGGCGGGCGGCCGCCCCGAGGAGCTTCCGCCCCCCGCCGCCGATCATGATCGGCGGGCGTGGCTGCTGCACGGGGCGCGGGGTGCCGGCGAGCTCGCGGATGGCGAGGTGCGTGCCCGAGAAGCTGAACGGCTCGCCGGCGAAGAGCCCCTTGAGCACGATGACCACCTCCTCGAGGCGCTCGATGCGGACCGAGGCCTTGGCGAAGGCGATGCCGGCCTGTTCGTACTCCTCCCGCATCCAGCCGGCGCCGATCCCGACCTGCAGCCGGCCGCCGGACAGCACGTCGAGGGTCGCCAGCTCCTTGGCCAGCACGGCCGGGTGGCGGAAATCCTGGTCGAGCACGGTCTGGCTCAGCCTGATGGTGGTCGTCGCGTCGGCCACGGCCTGCAGGGCGACGAGGGGGGCGAAGGGAATCATGAGGTGGTCGGCCACGCCGAAGGTCGAGTAGCCGAGCCCTTCGGACCGCTGGGCGAGCTTGATCAGCTTGACGGGGTCACCCAGGAGTCCCGCGCCGGTGCCGAACCGGAAGGGTTTCGGGCGCCGCCCGGTCAGCGTCCGCCTCCGTCGACGAGACCCAACTGGGCGAGGAGCGTCGCGCTGTCGAAGATGCGCTCATGGTCGACGATGAGGCCGTCGTCGTCGACCATGAGGAACTCCGCCGTGCGCAGCTGTACCCGTCGACCGGTGCCGGCGACGGGGCCGTCGGGGCGTTGCAGGACGCCCGTGTGAAGGCCGCAGATCACCAGGCGCGCCGCGACGTGTTCGCCGTCGACCACCATGTCCTCCATCGCGGCCGCCATGTCGCTGTAGGCGGCGAACATCGGGGTGGCGAAGGCCCGGACGGCTGCGCGTGTGGTCATCGGCGCCGGGCTGAACGGATTCCGGAAGGTGGTCTCCGGGGCGTACAGCGCGGCCACCGCGGCGGCGTCGCCGCGGTTGAACGCATCGATGTAGGACCGGAAGGTCCCCTCGGCGCTCACTGCGACGCGTCTCCGGACAACAGGCCCCGGCGCACCAGCTCGGCGGCCACGTCCCTCCCCGATGCGGTGACGTCCTCGGCCCGGTAGCGGGCGGCCCGCTCCGCGTCACCGGCGGCGATGGCCTCGATGACGCGGGCCTGCTCGCGCACGACCTTGTCGTGACTCCGCCCTCCGGCGGCGCGGAAGACCCATGGGAGGAACCCGGCGAACGCCCGGAGCTCCGCCCGGAGCCGGCGCGAGCCACCGGCCCGGTGCTCGATGCGAAGGATCTCCTGGACCAGCTCGACGATCCGGTCCCGCTCGTCGGGCGGCGTCGCTTCCAGTTCGCTCAGGGCCTGTTGCAGTTCGGCGATCACCTCCGGGTCGTGCTGTCGTGCCAGGCGTGCGACGGCCACCCCGCTCAGAATGCCGTAGATCTCGAAGTCGTCAACGATCGTCTCGGTGTCGAACGGCTCGACGTAGACCCCGCGATGGAAGCGGGTGGTGACGATGCCGTCGCGCTCGAGGATGACGAGGGCTTCACGGACGGGGCTGCGGCTCACCCCGAGGGACTCGCTCACCTCGTCGATGTCGATACGGGCGCCCGAGCGCAGCCGTCCCTCGACGAGCGCTTCGAGCAGATAGTCGATGACCGCGTCGCTGGTCTTGGCCCGTTTCAGAGGACGGCTGGTCAGCACGATGCGGATTTTAGATCTAAAATCCAGTTCCGCATGGCACTGGTGACCAGCGACGTACTGTCGAGCGCGGCGAGGGCCGCGCCGGAGCGCCTCGCGGTGACCCTCGGTGACGGCGCACTCACCTTCGGCGGCCTGTCCGATCGGTCCAACCGTCTGGCGAACGCCCTCTCGGGGTGGGGTGTCCGCCGAGGGGCACGGGTGGCCTACTGGGCCGACATGAGCCTGGACGCTGCGCCACTGCAATTCGCGCTCGGTCGTCTGGGCGCCGCCTTTGCCCCGCTCAATCCGGCCTATGCGGAGGAGGAGGCTCGTGCCGTCCTCGACTACCTGGCCCCGCGGCTGCTCATCGTCGACCCTTCGCATGCCGGACAGGGCGAGGCCCTGGCCAAGGAGCTCGACCTGCCGCTCGCCACACTGGGGGGTCCCGGTCCGGGCACGGCACTCGACGGGTTGGCCGTGCGGGCCTCTGCCGACCCCCCGTCCGATCCTCTGCCCGACGAGGACGACGTCTTCACCATCTTTCTGACCAGCGGCAGCACCGGACGTCCGAAGGGGGTGATGGTCTCACAGCGGGCGACCTGGTTGCGAACGTTCGCCGGCTCCACCGCGACGGTGACAACGAGCGGCAAGGGTCAGCTCGTGATGTTCCCCTTGTTCCACATGGCGGGCTGGACCTTCGCCTACCACGCCTGGTCGGCCCATCAGGCCGCGCATTTCGTGACGCGGGCCGATGCCCATGAGATTCTGGGGGCGGTCGAGCGGCACCGGCCGGGCACGCTCTACTGCATCCCCGCGGTATGGCAGCGGGTACTCGAAGAGAAGCAGCCCTACGACCTCCGCTGCCTCGAGTGGGCGCTCGTCGGTACGTCTCTCGTCGAGCCGACGCTTCTCGAGGCGATCAAGGAACGGTTGCCCTGGACCCGAACGACCGTCAGCTACGGATCGACCGAGGTGGGCCGCGCCATCAGCCTGGGCGACGACGACCTGTTTCGCAAGCCCGGATCGATCGGTCTCCCGGTCCCCGGAGTGCAGGCGAGGGTCGCCGGAGACGGCGAGCTGCTGCTCGCGTCGGGGACCCTGATGTCCGGCTACTTCAACCTGCCCGAAGCGACCGCGCTGGTGCTGGAGGACGGCTGGTACCACACCGGCGACCTGGTCGAGCAGGACGCAGACGGTTACTTCTGCATCGTGGGGCGCAAGAACGAGATCATCCGTTCGGGAGGCGAGTCGGTCGCCCCGCTCGAGGTCGAGGCGGCGCTGCGCGGCTACCCGGGCATAGCCGACGTCGCCGTGATCGGCGTGCCCGACGCCCAATGGGGCGAGCTCGTCTGCGCGGCCGTCGTCGCGGCCGACGGAACCTCTCCGCCGACGGTGGAGGACCTACGCCGGCATCTGGCGGGACGCCTGGCCGCGTTCAAGCATCCGCGTCGCGTGCTCGTCGTCGACCAGCTCCCGCGCACGTCGGCGACAGGACAGGTGCAGCGTTCGCGGCTGGCCGGACAGGAGGTGACGCGTTGACCCAACGGGAGGTGTTGTTCACCGGCGTCGGAGGGCAGGGGGTGCAGATCGCGTCGAAGGCTCTCGCCATGGCCGCGCTGGCCGAAGGGCGTGACGTGCTCCTGCTTCCGAGCTACGGCGGCTTTATGCGGGGCGGGAAGACCAACGCCGGGCTCACGCTGGGTGACGGCCCGCTGCGGGCGCTGCCCGTCATCACCTCGGCATGGTCGGCCTTCGTGATGGATCAGGCCTTCTGGGAGACCGTCCGCCCGA
>Ga0302324_100012778_pt1 | contig 17099 bp, 16 predicted proteins | sample Palsa_T0_1_FD_201949 | JGI IMG/M metagenome (GOLD analysis project Ga0302324, IMG submission 201949) | Peat permafrost microbial communities from Stordalen Mire near Abisko, Sweden - Palsa_T0_1 | ecosystem: Environmental > Terrestrial > Soil > Palsa > Peat permafrost | place: Sweden: Abisko...
CGAAGATTGCGGCGGCATGCCGAGGCTGCGGGAAGTCCGCAAGCAGTTTGGTCCGCGGGTGGCGAAGATCGTGGAGGGTTGTACGGATTCATTCGGTGAGCCGAAGCGGGAGTGGGCGGAACGAAAAAAAGACTACCTGCGCGAACTAAAGCACGCCGACGTTGAGACGCGGCTGGTTTCGGCGTCCGATAAGCTGCATAATGTCCGCACGATTCTGGCGGATTATCGACTCGACGGGGAAGATATCTGGAAGCGGTTCTCGGGCAAAAAGGAAGGTACGCTCTGGTACTATCGCGCCTTGAGCGACGAATATCGACGGCGCGAGCCGAATCGCATTACGCGTGAACTCGATTTGGCGGTCGCGGAGCTGGAACGGGCTGTGAGCGAGAACTCGCGATTGGCAAGAAAGTCTGTACAGAAGAAAGCCGCAGCAAGTTCCGGGAGATAAATAATGCCCCGAATGCTTGATATGATCCGCAATTCGCAGGTGCCGTCGAACCTGATGCAATCGGCGGCGCGCGGCGCCCTCTCCGTGTCGGCGGGGGAGACGATTGAGATCCTCGTCCATTTAGCGGTCCATCACAAATTATTTGGCGAAGAGGCGCGTCTGACGCTGGCCGGTTGGGATGAACAAGCCAGCGTGGCCGCGGCTGCCGATCCGAAGACCAGCGTTGAGGTGCTGAGATATTTTCTTTCCCTGGAGAATCTGAGGCCCGTTCTGCTGCTGGCTCTGGCGGAAAATCCGTCGGTCGGCGATGTGCCGCTCAGCGAAGTCGCGACGCTGGGGGGGCGCTCGGTGGTAGAAGCTTTGTTGAAGAGCACGCGCGTGACGAGTTCTCGACGGCTGTTGCAAGCGTTGCAGGCGAATGCCCACCTGCACTCGAATGAGGTTGCCGAGATTGAAAATAAGCTGGCTGCTTTGAAAACGAGTCCGCATGCGGAGCGGGCGGCAGATGAAACCCACGCAGCCGAAGAAGTTATCGAGACTACGGTCACAAAGTATCTGGAAGAGAATGCGGCCGAGCTGGCAGTCGATCCGGACAAACCGTTCCAGCCCATAGGGATCTCGCTCGAAGAAGAGGCGCGCGAGGCGGTGCCGGAGATGGCGCCGGCGAACACCGCGATGGGCGCCGCCACGGGCAGTGCTACGACCGCGGCTACGACCATGGCGAGCGCCGCAGCCGTGAAATCTGCGACGGCCGCAGCGGGAAAGCCAGCGGCGGCCGCAGTCGCTGCCAAGGCCAGAAAATTGCATCTGGGTGAGGAAAGGCGCGACAGCACGCTGCAGAAAATTGCCAAGCTCGACATCAGGGGCCGGATTGGGCTGGCCATGCGCGGCAACAAGGAGGACCGGTCGATCCTGATACGCGATTCGACCAAGCTGGTACCGCTGGCCGTGCTGGACTCGCCCAAGGTTTCCGATGCGGAGGTGGAAGCTTTTGCGCTGCAGAAGAACGTGCTGGAGGCGGTGCTGCGCGCGATTCCGATGAAGCGGAAATATGCCAAGAATTACAACATCATGCGGAACCTGGTCTATAACCCGCGCACACCGCTCGATCTCTCGCTGGGATTGATGAAGGGTCTGCTGATTCACGACCTGAAAAATCTATCGAGCAACAAAGAAGTTTCAGACACGATCCGCAAAGTGGCGCTGCGCATGTTCAGACAGAAGAAGGAAAAAAAGGGCTGAAGGAGCCGGTCGCGGTTGAAGCCGTCAGATCCTATCCACGATTTGTTATCGCGGGCGAAGACGATTGCCGTGGTTGGGCAGTCGGAGAGGCCGATGCGGCCGAGTCACGGTGTTTCCGCATACATGCAGGCGGCGGGATACAGAATTATCCCAGTGAATCCGGGGATTACGGAGGCACTCGGGGAAAAGTCGTATCCGTCGTTACTGGAAATACCGGCCGATGTGGTGAAGAAGATCGATCTGGTGGATGTTTTCCGGCGGCCGGAGTACGTGGATGAGATTGTCGAACAGGTCATTCAATTGAAGATTCCGGCGATCTGGCTGCAGGAAGGCGTGATCAACGAACGCGCGGCAGAGAAGGCGCGACAGGCGGGAATCTTTGTGGTGATGGACCTTTGCGTTTTGAAGGAGCACCGGGCGAGGTTCGGGTAGCGCCACGCCCTCAGGAGTTAAAGCCCTAGTTAAAATGGTGCGGTTACGGCAGCGCTGAAGCGCTGCGCCACCCAAAGTCAAGGAAACAGCCAAAATCAAGTGCAACGCCGACTTTTTCTGCAGCCTGTGAGGCCGCGGAATCCCACTCTAACGTCGCACAGGGCGCGACGTTAGAAAGGGCACCCGACCGCTAGGTTGGGCGCGCCCGCACCAGGATCACGGTGGCGTCGTCGCGCAGTCCGGTTCCATTCGCGAATTTTCTGACGTCGGCGAGCAGACCCTCGGGCGTGACTTCCGGCGATTGCATCTGGGCGAGCAGTCGCTCCTCGCCATATTCCTCGCCGGGATTGACTTCCGCCTCGGTAATTCCATCCGAATAAAACGCGATGCGCGATTGCTCGCTTAGTGTCACTTCCGTCTCCGAGAACTTGCTGGCAGAAATTCCGAGCGGCAAGCCATGCTCGTGATTGATCCAGCGATGGCCGGTGGGTTCGACGAGCAACGGGGACAGATGACCGGCGTTTGCAATCCGCAGAACGCGGGTCGACGGATCGAGCTCGGCATAGACCATGGTGACAAATCGGCCGCTCGGAAAATCTTCGATCATCATGTTGTTGAGACGCGTCAGAACTTCGGCGGGTCCGGAGCCGGTTTGCGCGAGCGAGCGCAGCATGCCGCGAGTGGAGGACATGAGGAGCGCCGCCGCCGTCCCCTTACCGGAGACATCGGCGAGCACCAGACCCCAACGTCCATCACGCAGTGGAATGAAGTCATACCAGTCGCCGCCGACCGAACCCGCCGGAATCGAAAGCCCGGATATGCAGAAGCCTGGGACCAGCGGAGAGCTGCGAGGCAATAGAGCCTGCTGAATGGAGCGAGCTTCTTCGGCCTCACGGGACATGCGCTCGCGCTGTTCGCGCTCATCGCCGAAGCGGCGAGCATTGTGCACGGCGACGGCGATGTGACCGCACAAGCCTTGCAGCAGCCGCAGCTGATCGCCGCAAAAGGCGTTGAGCTCGCAATGGGAAGCGGTAAACACTCCGACAAGATGACCTTCGCGTTGCAGCGGGATGGCGACTTCGGAGCGCGTATCGGGCTCGCAGGAGATGTAATAAGGATCGCGAGTGACGTCGGGAGCGTAGTGCATCTTGCCGGTGGTGGCGACGTGTCCGACCATTCCGTCGCCTAACTTGAGGCGATGGCCCTTGCCGTAAATGCTGCAGCCGCGAACGGCGGCCAGCACGAATTCAGGCTGCTCGGCATCGCGCAGATATAGATTGATTTCGACGCAGCCGAGCGACTCCGCCACCTCATCAACGATGCGTGGAATCAGTTCTTCAATGTCAAGAGTGGAGGTAATCCGTTGCGCGAATTTTTGCAGGCGAACAAGCTCCGCGACCCTGAGCGCCGCGGTTTCAGGCAGGGGCTGGCTGGAGATGCCGAGATCGAGAGCGAGATCCGAGAGCGGGGTGGTGGACACAAACTAAGCCCTCCTGCCTATTAATCAACTGCTTATGAGATTGCGACAATCAGTCTTCCGATTCTCTTTTTGTGCGGGTTTTTGCGGGAGTTGGACGGGTGGAGACCGGTTGCTTCAGTCGTTTGATTTCTTCCAGGCGTTCGCGAATCCGTTTTTCCACTCCCTCGCTGGTGGGGCGATAGTACACGCGGTCGCGCAGACTATCGGGCAGGCACTGCATGCCTGTGACCTTTTCTTCGCTGTCGTGAGCGTACTGATAGTCCTTGCCATAGCCGAGGTTTTTCATCAGGCCGGTGGGGGCGTTGCGCAGATGCAGCGGGACGGGTTCAGCGGCGGTTTGCTCCACGTCGTGTAGAACGGCGCCGTATGCGGTGTAAAGCGCGTTCGATTTGGGCGCGACCGAAAGATAGACCACCGCTTGCGCGAGGGCGAGATTGCCTTCGGGCATGCCGATGAAATCGACAGCGTCGCGAGCGGCCATACACAGCGCCAGCGCATTTGGTTCCGCGAGGCCGATGTCCTCGACCGCCATGCGGACCACGCGGCGTGCGATGTACATTGGATCTTCTCCGGCTTCGAGCATGCGCGCGAGCCAGTAGAGGGCGGCGTCGGGATCACTGTTGCGGACTGATTTGTGCAGCGCGGAGATGATGTTGTAATGCTCCTCGCCGCTTTTGTCGTAGAGCAGGACCCGCTTCTGGAGGGCTTCGTGGATGGTGGCGTCTGATATCTCGGTGGCTCCGGGCGGAGACGCGGCTAGCCGCGTCTCTACTTTAGTTTCAGAGGCGGTCAGGGCGGCGGCTACTTCGAGGACGTTGTAGGCGCTGCGGGCGTCTCCGCTGGAGTATGCGGCTATCTTGCGGAGCGCTTCGTCCGACGCTTCGAGATGCATCTGGCCGAGACCGCGCTCGGTATCGGTGAGCGCGCGACGCAGCAGAATGACAATCTCATCTTCGGCCAATGGCTTCAGCACATAGACGCGGCAGCGCGAGAGCAGCGCCGAGATGATTTCGAAGGACGGATTCTCGGTGGTGGCGCCGATCAGGCGAATGCTGCCCTTCTCGACGTGCGGGAGAAAGGCGTCCTGCTGCGCTTTGTTGAAGCGGTGAATCTCGTCGACGAACACGATGGTGCGGGTGCCGTACTGGCGGGCGCGGTCGGCATCGCTCATGACCTGCTTGATTTCCTTGATGCCGGCGAGCACGGCGGAGAATTCGATGAAGTCGGCCTTGGTGATACGGGCAATAATCTTGGCGAGCGTGGTCTTGCCGGTGCCGGGAGGGCCCCAGAAGATCATCGAGGTCGGGTCGTCACGCTCGATCTGCACGCGGAGCGGTTTGCCGGGGCCGACGAGGTGCTCCTGCCCGACGAATTCGTCGAGCGAGCGCGGACGCATGCGGTCGGCTAGCGGACGCGCGCCCTGGGTGGCGGGATTGTCGTTCGGAACGGGGGAGAATAGGTTCATCACAAGTTCATTTCACCACGGAGGCACGGAGACACGGAGAAAGACAAAGCAATTTCTTATTTTTTTCTTCCTGTCTCGGTGACTCTATCTTTACGGTTTCTGGCGGCTTCGTATAACACGATGCTGGCGGCTACTCCGGCGTTGAGCGATTCGACTTGCGCGGCTTGCGGGATCGCCAGTGTTTCGTCCATTTGACGCGTTAGTTCACGGGACAGACCCGCGCCCTCGTTGCCGATAAAAATGGCTAGCGGAAGAGCCCAGGAGATCTGCGGTAGTGGGGTTCCATGGTGCGAGGAAGTTGCTAGCAGGCGAATGCCGCGTGCGCGCAGAAGCGGAATCAGTTCCGCGGAAGGGATCCGCAACCAGGGCAGGCGGAAGATCGAGCCGGCAGAACCGCGGAGGACTTTCGAGTTGTAAGGACTGACGGTTCCTTCGGTGAGAAAAATTCCGGCGGCGGCAAAGGCTTCAGCGGAACGCAGGATCGTACCCAGATTACCGGGGTCCTGGAGGCCAGCTGCCACGACGAGCGGGCCGTCGCTGGAGCGGTCGAGCAGTTGAGGGGCGGAAAAGGCCGGCAGCTTGAGGAGTGCCGCCACGCCCTGCGGCGTTTCGCTCGGCACAATCGAGTTAAATAGGGCATCCGGCAAGACGAGCGTCTCGGTTCGGGCGTTGATCTGGAGCAGAAGTTTTTCGGCAAGAGGGCGAGCCGATTCACTGAAGAATACGGTTTCAAGATGCTGACCCGCGCGCAATGCCTCTTCTAGGAGTTTGGGACCTTCGATGGCACACTCCCCCTGGGCCGTCAGGTCGGCGCGGCGGAATGCCAGACGCAATTCTTTCAGCCTCTGATTGTGGCGGCCGGCGACGGGACGCAAACGGCCCGCATGACGGCGAGTTCGCACGGGGTTTGAGTCTTGCTTCACAGGTTGGTTCCAAGAACAGGATGTATGGTACATTTCATTGCTTACACGGACAACGTTTAAGCCGACAACGTTCAAGCCAGCCATCAGGGAAGGAACCACCATAGTGCGCGCGGAGATCCTTAAAATTCATGCCCTAACGCCCGAACCTTCGCTCATCAAGTATTGCGCCGAGCAGATTCAGGCGGGGCAGGTGCTGGGCATGCCAACCGACACGTTCTATGGTCTGGCAGCGGATCCGTTCAATCTGCGCGCGGTGGAGCGAGTGTATGAAATCAAGTCGCGTTTACGGCACAAGCCGCTCTCGCTGCTGATTGAGAACGTGGACCAGGCGGAAGAATTTGCGCGTCCTTTGCCGGATGATTTTCATCTTCTGGCTCGGCGTTTCTGGCCGGGACCGCTGACCATGATTGTGCCGGCGGCTTCGCATCTGCCGCTGAAGGTAACGGCGAACACGGGCAACGTGGCGTTGCGCGTGCCGGCGTCGGAAATTCCACTGGCAGTGGTGCGGGCGGCGAAAATTCCGATCACGGCGACGTCGGCCAACCTGAGCGGCGAAACGGAATGCACGACTGCGGAAGAAGTGCAGGGACAGATGCGCGGGCGCATCTCGCTGATCGTGGACGGCGGCCAGTCTCCGCGAACAATTTCATCGACGATCGTGCACTTCAGAGAAGACGGTACCTGGCAGATTCTGCGCGATGGCGCGATTCCCGCCAAGGATATTATCGAAGCATTGTCGTAGGGCAGCATTCAGCAGTCAGCAGTCAGGCAAAAACGGCTGGGTGCTGAATGCGGCACGCCTTGAAACCTGAGTTCACATTGAAGATGGCTGAAGATCACAATCCATCTGACCAAAACAAATCTTCATCGAAGCGTCCCTGGCTGTTGTTGTTGCTGGCTGTGGCGGGGGCTCTGCTGTTGTTTTTCGGGGTCACGGGGTCGCGCATCGTGCGTGCCGCCACTGACGTTCCCGCGAAAAAAGCCGATGTGATTGCTGTTTTCGGGGCCGCCGAGTACGCGGGACGTCCGTCGCCGGTCTACCGGGCGCGGCTCGATCATGGTTACGAATTGTTTCAGAGGGGACTGGCGCCGGTGGTGATCACGACCGGAGGAGCGGGGCAGGATCCGGATTTCAGCGAGGGCGGCGTGGGCAGAGACTATCTTCTGCGGCGCGGTGTCCCAGAGGAGGCTCTGATTGCGGAGACGCAGGGCTCCGACACGGCAAAGTCGGCGGCGCGTGTGGCCAACATCATGCGAGCGAACGGCATGCGCAGCTGCATTGCGGTAAGCGACGCCTATCATGTATTTCGCATTGGGGCTTTGCTGGAGCACGAAGGCGTGCAGGTGGAGTTGGCGCCGCGGCCCGAGTCGCGCCCGCACCCTATGTGGGAGCGCTTTGCGGCGGTGATGCGCGAGGCTGCGAGTTATCTGGTTTGGAAGGCGGGTTGGTCGTAAGAGGCAGCTGCGGGCTGCGAGCTTCGAGCAACCAGACTGCTCATGTGCCTGCTCGTAGCTCGTGGCTCGGAGCTCGCGGCTGTTTTCCTACCATCCCATCTTTTCTCGCAAACTCGTTATATGCGCCACGTGATGGCGTCCGTGCCAGGAATAGAGTGCCAGATTCTTTTCGAGCGACACGGGGCCCATCTCAGAATGCCGGAAGGTGCGCTTCCATTCCGCGTCGGTGAACTCTCGGAGCATCAGCATCCAGCGCTGGTGCAGGGAATCGAGTAGTGCCAGCGATACTTCGACGGGAGCGTGCCTGGCCTCGGGCAGCTCAGCCCAAACATTTTCCATATAGGCCTTGATGGGGGGCTCGTCCTCGGTGAGCGCCAGCTTGAAGCGAATGTAAGAGTTCATGTGGCTGTCGGCGACATGATGGGCCACCTGGCGCGGGGTCCAGCCGCCATCGCGGTAAGGAGTGTCCAGCTGCGAGTCCGAAAGTCCGTTGAGGGCGGCGCGCAGGCGCTTGGGTGTCTGCTCGATGTCGGTCAGGCATTGCTGCTTCTGGTCCGCCGTCAGCGGGCCAGTGTAGGAAAACTTTCCGATTGGGTAGCGCGGGTCAGGCATCAGAGTTCCTCCGGATGGCTAGATGATCCGGGAAGGACGTCAGGTGCAAAAAAAACGACACGCTGGCGACCAGTGAGGGGAGGAGTAGGGGTCCTTCGACTCCGCAAGAACTTCACTTCGTGAAGTTCTCGCTCCGCTCAGGATGACAATTTTTATTTGGTCTTTATTTGGTCAAGGATGACCTAGCGCACCATGGCGAGGATGCGGACGTGGGCTGCGCCGGGCTTCTTGTCTTTTGCCGGGGCGACGATGACGAGCGAGCCGGTCGCGGGCAGCGCGGCGAAGGGCGCGGTTCTTTCCACCACATAGCTTCCGTGCAGGGCGAGTTGCTGCGCCAGCAGGCGGTCGGAGGCTAAATCCACGGGCGTCTCGACCGCGAAGCCGATGGCGTAGCGAGCTTCGATGAGAAATTGCGCCGCATCGCGCGCGATGGGTAGCGGCACAGGTGGGGAGTCATTCATCCGCCGACCAGCGACGGCAGCGGCCTGGCGAATGGCTACGACCGATCCTTGCGGAATCATTCCGTGGCGGGTTTCCCACGCGGCGATATCGTCGAGAGAAATCTGCGAGCCGGGATCAAGCGCTGCGTTCAAATCGATGACGACCAAGGGAGCGACCAGGCGCTCGGCGGGGATCTGACCAGCGGTCCAGGTCCCGGGAATCAGCGCACCGGGAGCGATGATGCGGGTTCTGGATTCCGGGGTCGCAGAATGTGGCACGGCATGCGGTGCGGTGGCGTTTTCCCCATCGGTCAGGTCCACGACGTGGGAATAGTGATCCTGCTGGGTGGAGCCGGGGCGCCGGTCGGCGAACAGCAAAATGGCGAGCACGAGCACATAAGCGATGATAAAACTGCGAATCCGCATTCAATTCCTTAGCTGAAGGTAAGTAAGTAAGACGTAAGCGCTGGCTTTATTGTTGCCCGTCGGGGGTGGCGAGTTCAATCCTCCGTTGGACATGACCCAACCACATCTGTTGAGTGTCCTTAGGTGATCCCCGATTTCACCGACAACACCAGCATTCCATTGGAAAACTTTCGTTTCCTCGTTCGATATTTCGGGAAGACGGCCCGCAGGTTAGAATATAGTTAACTTTCATAGTAACTTGCATAGTTAACTTTCCGCCAGTTTTTCTTGGGATTCTAAGAACTTGGGCATACTAAGAACTGAGGATTGATGTTCGGCCGCGACGAAAAAGTCTCCGCACTGCGCCTCACCGCCGTGCAGTATGTCGTGCTGTTAATTTTCCTGCTTCTGGCCTACGGCTTATGGAAGCTGCAGGTGATGCAAAGCGGCAAGTATGCATTGCTGGCGGAGCAGAATCGCATCCGCAATGTGCCCATCCTCGCTCCACGCGGCAAAATCGTGGATCGCGAGGGCCGCATCATTGTCGACAACTACCCTTCGTTTTCCGTACTTCTGCTGCGCGATTCCGCGCGCGATCTGAGCGCCGACGCGGACGCCATCGCCAAGGGCCTCCACTTGAATGCCGACGAAGTGCGACAGCGCATCCGGCGCTTCTCATCGATGCCGCAATATCAGCCGATTTTCCTGAAGGAAGATGTCACCCCCGACGAACTGGCATTCATTGAGGCGCACAAGAACGAACTGCCAGAACTGGAAACCATCATGGCGCACCGCCGGCTTTATCCGCGCAATGGTTTTATGGCGCACCTGATCGGCTACGTCGGCGAAGTGACCGAGGACATGCTGAACCAGCCGCAGTTCGAACTCTACACGCCGGGCGACGTGGTTGGAGTGAGTGGCGTGGAAAAACAATACAACACCGCGCTGATGGGTAAGAATGGATCGCGGCGCGCGATTGTAAATAGCCGCGGGCGCGAAGTCGGGCGGCTGGACGAAACCCCCGCGGAACCTGGAAAACAGCTCAAGCTGACGGTGGATCTGGATCTGCAAATCGCAGCGGAACAAGCGCTCGCGGACAGGAACGGAGCGATTGTCGCGATGAATCCTCGCACCGGGGAAATTCTGGCCATGGCGAGCCGGCCAACTTTCGATCCCAACGATTTCGCGGTAAAGATTTCGCGGGACGAGTGGAACAAGCTGGTCGATGATCCCGACCATCCCTTGCTGAATAAAGTGATCCAGGCGCAGCTCGCGCCCGGTTCGGTGTTCAAGATCATCATGGCGACGGCAGGGTTACAGGAAGGCATTGCCCAAACCCTGCGCGTGAACTGCACTGGCGGCGCGGTTTTCTACGGCCGCTATTTCAAATGCTGGGTGCTTGCCGAGCACCGCGTCCACGGCGAGGTCGAAATCGGCAAAGCCATCTATCAGTCGTGCGACGTTTTCTTTTACACGCTGGCGGAGAAGCTAGGCATCGATCGCATTGCCAAGTATGCGACCGCATTCGGTCTGGGGCAGAAGACGGGCATCGATCTGCCGCAGGAAGCGAGCGGCGTAATGCCATCGGAAGAATGGAAGATTCGTAATTTTAAGCAGAAGTGGTACGCCGGAGAAACCATTTCGGTTGGCATTGGCCAGGGCGCGGTGGCGACCACGCCGATTCAGTTGGCGCGTGCCATTGGCGCGATCGCCAGCGGCGGACTGCTGCAGCGTCCGCACGTCATCAATCCCACGGACTTGCCGCCGGGTATAGTTCCGGCAGCCGCGCCCGAGGAGGTTCGGGTGCCGATTGATCCGCAGAACTGGGAGATCATCACGGACGCAATGGCAGCGGTGGTGAGCCCTGGAGGTACGGCTGGTTTGTCGCACTTGCAGGGTATCGATTTCGCCGGCAAAACCGGCAGCGCTCAGACCATCAGCAATGCGTTGAAAGCGAAGATGGGTGCGAGTGGAAAGAAATTCAAGGACAATGGCTGGTTTGCAGGCGTGGAGCCGAGAAGGAGTCCGGACATCGTAGTCTGTGCTTTGCTCGAAGAAGGGGAACACGGATATCTGGCTGCCAGGGCGGCAGCACAGGTGATCAAGGCCTACGTCGAGAAGCAGCGCCGGCAGCCGACCAAAGTGGCGGGCTCGGGGAATGGCAAAGTTGAAATCGGCGCGGTCTGGGGTGAACCTGGCGTTGGCGAAGATGGCGACAGTCAGCTGCGGACTGGTCGCTTCTTTGTGGATGTCGCGCGCAAACGAGTGCCGTTGGCGGTGGCTGCGCCGGGATTGCACTGATCGACACTCTTCAACAAACCCCAATCCTCAAGCTGCTCGTGATACGTTAAATCTGAAAATGAAGACTGCTGCCCAGTTGGCTTTAGACACCGCATCGGGGCGCGGCGTGACGTACGCTGACGCGCGCGTGGTGTCGATCCGCAACCGCTCGCTGAGCGCGAAGAACGGACGCGTTGGGCATGCCTCGGAGTCCGAGTCGCTGGGCATTGGCGTGCGCGTGATTGCGGAAGGCGCTTGGGGATTTGCCGCGTCCGCGGATTTGAGCCGCGCCGCGGTGGAAGCAGCGGCCGCGCGGGCGGTTGAAATTGCGAGAGCTTCGGCGCGGGTGAAGGTGGAGGATATTCGGCTGGCGCCCGAGCCGGCAGCAGTGGCGGAGTGGACTACACCTTACAAAGTCGATCCGTTCACCACGTCGGTGGAGCAGAACATCGATCTATTGCTGAAAGTTGACGCGGAGATGCGCGCCGTCGCCGGCGTCACCCTCGCCGAAAGCGGCATGAACTTTCAGCGCGAAGAATCGTGGTTTGTTTCTTCTGAAGGCGCTGACATCCATCAGACAAAATATTCGACCGGCGCGGGATATACCGCGTATGCCTTTGCCGGGGGCGAGATTCAGAAGCGGTCCTATCCAAACTCGTTTGGCGGGCAATGGCAGAACCGCGGCTACGAACTGGTTGAAGAAATGAAACTGGTAGAGAATGCCAGGCGCGTGGCGGAAGAGGCCGTCGCGCTGCATCACGCCGATCAGTGCCCGGAAGGTACGCAGACAATTATTCTGGATGGTTCGCAGCTGGGGTTGCAGATTCACGAATCGATTGGGCATCCGATTGAACTGGATCGCGTACTCGGCATGGAAGCAAATTTTGCGGGCACCTCCTTCCTGACGATCGAAAAGCTGGGGAATTTGCGTTACGGCAGCGAACTGGTTAACGTCGTGGCCGACGCGCGGCAAGAACACGGACCGGGCCTCGGAACCTTTGCCTATGACGACGAAGGCGTGGCCGCACAATCGACTCCTATCATTACGAATGGACGCTTTACGGGATATCTGAGCTCTCGTGAAACCGCCCACACCATTGGAGGCGCGCGATCCGGCGGAACGCTGCGCGCTGAAGGCTGGAACCGGCTGCCCATGATCCGCATGACCAACGTCAGCATCTTGCCCGGAGAGAAGCCGCTGAGCCTGGAACAACTGATTGCCGCGACCGATGACGGCATTTACATGGAGACCAATAAGTCCTGGTCGATTGATGATAAGCGCTACAACTTTCAGTTCGGGTGCGAAATCGCTTGGGAGATCAAGAAGGGTAAGCGGGTGCGGATGCTGAAGAATCCTTCTTACTCCGGGATTACGACGGAATTTTGGAATTCGATGGACGCAATCTGCTCGCGCGACGAGTGGAGGCTGTGGGGAACGCCTAATTGCGGAAAAGGGCAGCCGCAGCAGGTTGTGGGCACGGGACACGGGGCGAGCCCGGCGCGGTTCCGGAATATTCGCGTTGGTTCGGCGTATTCGTAGAGCCGGGGATTGCCCCGTCTTGCTGGTGGCGAGGGAGACGCGGCGAGCCGCATCTCTACGGGAAATTTGGGATGCTGAACAAAGAAAAAGCTGCTGACATCTTCGCCCGCATTCGCCGCTTCTCGTCGGCCGATGAAGTAGAGGTGATCTTCAACAGTTCCCGCTTCGCCCTGACTCGTTTCGCCAACAACATCATTCATCAGAATGTGGAGGAAGAGAACTCCATCGTCTCGATCCGCACAAATTTTGGCGGACGGACGGCACGCGCCACCGCCAATCAGTTTGACGACGAAAGCCTGCAGCGCGCGGTGGTCGCTTCAGAGAATCTGGCGAGAGTGCAGGCGGCGGATCCAGATTTGCTGGCGATGCCTACACCGGTTGAGGCCAATTCAGAGGACAGGGCCGCGGACAAGAGTGTCCGCGCCACACGGTTTTTTGAGGAGACCGCAGCGATTACTCCTGGCGATCGGGCTGCGGTGGTTAAGGGCATCGTGGCCGTGGCCGCGAAACACAGGCTGACGACGGCGGGCATCTACTCGAGCTCGGAATCCGAAGAAGGAATTTTCAACTCGCGTGGGTTAGCGCATTGGCATCAGCAGACGTTGGCGGAAGTTTCCATCACCATGCTGGCCGATGATTCTTCGGGCTGGCAGAAATCGAATTCACCGGACGTGAGTCAGCTCGACCCCGGGCGCCTGGCGGAGACAGCGGCGCAAAAGGCGGTCCAGTCGGCGCATCCGCGGGAGATCGCGCCGGGGAAGTATGTCGTCATTCTTGAGCCGGCCGCCGTCCTCGATATTGTTGGCTTTATATTCTGGGACTTCAGCGGGGTGGCGATTCTGGACCAACGCTCGTTTTTGAACGATCGGATCGGCACCCAACTGTTTGGCGAGAACATCAACATTTGCGATGACGCGGCGCATCCGCTGCAGGCAGGTTCGCCGTTCGATGGCGAAGGAATGCGGCGTCAGCCCGTGACATTGGTTGAGAACGGCGTGGTCAAGCGCGTGGTGTATGCGCGCGCCACAGCACAGAAGATGAAGCATTCGGAGTATGCGGCCAAGGTCGGCGCGATCCAAGCCACCGGACATGGGTTTCCCTTGCCGAACGAAGCGGGCGAAATGCCGATGAACATTGTTTTCGCTGTCCCCGAAAACCCGCGAAGCGTCGAAGAAATGATCGCGTCCACCGAGCGCGGAGTGCTGGTCACGCGGCTGTGGTACATCCGCGAAGTGGATCCGTACGAGAAGATCGTGACTGGCATGACTCGCGACGGAACTTTCCTGGTGGAGAACGGCAAGATTCAGTGTGGTCTTCGCAATTTTCGCTTTAACCAAAACCTGATCTCGATGCTATCGAATGTCGAGGCCATGGGTTCCCCGGTTCGTGCCAGCGGAGAGGAATCGTTCGACATGGTGGTGCCGGCGATGAAGGTCCGGGAGTTTAATTTCACGGAAGCGACGAAGTTTTGAACATTCAGCACTCAGCATCGAAGCCGAACAGCGGCGTATCTGGCTGATGAGGCCGTAGATCTCCTGTTTAGGAAACTCCGCGGTACCTCGATAACTGGCCAGCGTAAGCGCGTGCGCCTTCTGCCAAACCATCAAATCCCGAAAGTTCTTCATAGCGATCTCCAGGGTCGCTGAGTGCTGAGTGCTGAATGCTAAGGGCAGCGTCCTGATTCCGCAGTGATTGCGGTCACAGCATCTCCATCCGCCCCTAAGTCCCTGTACCACCGACACTTCGCCGCCTTTGTTCCATGACTTCCGTAACTTTGCTTTGCTGATGCTGGGGTGTAATCTCGGCCTGAAATGTGCACATGCTCAGTCAGAGTGGTGCACGGCACGAACCGGAAGGAAGGTCGTCGCAAACGTGTCTGAAGCCGCCAAGGGAACCGTCGCTGATGTCAGTAAAAATCGAATGGGTTACACGGACGTGCAAGGTGCTCCGCGCTTTCCCATCAAACTGCCGGTGGCGTTGAAATCGGCAGTCAACCCGGCCGGAGTCCTGGGCCAGTCCGCAGTTTCGGGCTCGGCAGTCACAGGAAAAACGGTCGAAACCGAGAACATTTCCGCCAACGGCGTGCTGTTCCGCATGGATGCGGATGTACCCGTGGGTTCGGCCGTCGATTTTACGATTTCTCTTCCCGCCGATGTGGTGGGCGCAGAAACCGACGTGCAGGTCGATTGTCGCGGACGAGTGGTGCGCAGTTTTGACGATGGTGGCCGGCGTGGAGTCGGCGTGGTCATTGACGAGTACCGTTTTGAGCGCAGGTAGCTTGCGCTGGGGCAGGACGCGCAGGTAAAGCGCGAAAAGAGGACGGATGGGCAGTACTTCGGACGGCACTTTGGATGGCGCTTTGGTCGGCAGTTCGGTCGGGGCTTCGATCGGAACTTCGGTCGGGACTACGGTCGGCACTGAACCCGGCGAGGGCATTCAGCCTGACGACGGGAAAGGCACGATCCGCGTAATTGTGGCGGATACCCAGGCCATTTTTCGCGCCGGCTTGCGCAAGATATTTGCGCTCGAAGATGACATTCGTGTGGTCGGCCAAGCCGAGAACCTCGAGCAAACCGTTGCCGCCATTCAAAAATTTTCCGCCGACGTTGTGATCTTAGAGGCTGCTCTGGCGCCGAATGCGGCAGACGCAGTTTCCGATCTTCTCCGGCAAAATACCAGTTGCCGCATGGTGGTCGTGCTGCAGGAGCCTGATCAGGAGATGACGCTCGATTTGTTCCGGCGCGGCGCGCATGGCATCGTTTCACGCGAAGTTGAGCCCGAAATGCTGGTCGAATGCCTGCGCAAGGTCGCTCTCGGTGAACCCTGGCTGGACGCGCGTGCGGTTGGATGGGTGATGCAGGCCTATCGCAGCCAAGGCGGGCGTGCCACGGGATCGCGTCCTAAAGTTTCGCTCACACCCAAAGAGTCGCTGATTGTCTCCTGTGTAACGCAGGGGATGAAAAACAAAGAAATTGCGCTCCGGGTGGGCACCACCGAGCAAGTGGTCAAAAATTATCTGCGCAAAGTCTACGACAAGCTGGGAGTAGCGGACCGTCTGGAACTCGCGCTCTACTGTTTGAATCACCGCGTGGTTGAAGGTATGAATCAGGTCAAGCCTGCTCAACCCGTCGAGCCAGCCAACGGCCACGCTCCGGTTGCGGCAGAAAATACCAACGCCGCGGCCGCGGCTTCGGGTTCCCGCTCCTAGGAAGCTGTCAGCTCTCAGCTGTCAGTCAACCCGATTGAACCCGTTACGACCTCTCAAGATATTCCTACGAACAGCGGATCCTAAATAAGGATTCCATTAGGCGGGTTGGCGCGGTTATCTGCCAGCGGCGGCCGAGACGGCTTTCTTGCCGGACTCGCGAGCGGCGACGGTGAGTTCTTTTTCGATGGAATGGAAACGCTGAAAGACTTCATGCAGCCGCAGCGCCATGTTGCGGATGGTATCGGCTTGCGCTTGCACAGTGGCAGGCAGCCCGGGTTCGAGGACGAGCAGTTCGGCGTTGCCAAGCGCCGTGGTGAGAGCGTTGTTGACGTTGGTGCGCATCTCGACCATGTAGCGTCCGAGAGTAGCCTCGGATTGGGCGGCGGCGCAGGTTTTCTCGGCTTCGCGGGCGCGAGACTCGGCCTGAACGCGGCGTAGAATTTCGCGGCCGAGCAGACCGGCGATCGCGGGCCAGAGTCCGGGCTCACGACGCATCTCCAGAACGACCCCGTGGAGTTTGTAGAAATCGAGCGAGGGATCGGAGTGAATCAGGATGGCGGGCTTGCCGGCGGCGGTGAGCGATAGTTTCAGGTCTTTCTTTTGGCCTAGGTTCACGGATTGGTTCGGGTGACTGCGCTCGTCTTCATTCGTGCTGATGCTGTTTTCAACCGAAGAAGCGTCGGCAATGGCGAGGTCGTAGTTGCTGCCCTGGAGGTCGCGGGAGAAGGCTTCGTCGAGCACGATGAATTCCGGACTATCCGAGTGGGGAGCGGGATCCCGCGGCCAATTCGCCGTAATTTCCCGCGAGAAGGCGGCATCGCTGGAAAGGATCAGGACGGTCGGGCGGTTGATACTCATCGTCGCTTTCTGGGTCTCTGCATTGGCCTAAGGGGAATCTGATTCCCGTATAAGCGGCTTGCCGCATCGCTTGCCCTGTCTGCTGTCGAGAGGGGGCAAGCCCCGTATCTACGGGAGATTATTGGTTTCGCCGCCGGAGTCTGCGGAAGCAGCGGCGCTTTTGGCCAGCGTATTCTTACGTGCTCCGTTCTGGAGTGCGTCGTCGACTGCCGCTCGAAGATCGACCAACATGCGGAGCGGCTGGCCGGAGGAGTATTCGGCGTGGAACATGACTTTCCAGGACTGGCAGATCATGCGCAGACGGACAATCG
>Ga0302324_100012780_pt1 | contig 17099 bp, 14 predicted proteins | sample Palsa_T0_1_FD_201949 | JGI IMG/M metagenome (GOLD analysis project Ga0302324, IMG submission 201949) | Peat permafrost microbial communities from Stordalen Mire near Abisko, Sweden - Palsa_T0_1 | ecosystem: Environmental > Terrestrial > Soil > Palsa > Peat permafrost | place: Sweden: Abisko...
AACGGCATCGCCGTGCCCACGCAATCGCTTGATCGTTCGTGAAGCCGTGCTCCTCTCCCATAGCCCGATCAACCACAGCCCCGTAATACCTCTACGGGCGAGCAACGTCAGCTCTTCATCGGGGATATGGTCAAGACGATAAATATGCCTTCCATATTTCTTCGACAACTGCTCAAGCCAGACGTATGTGCTCTTCGCCATCAGCACCACATTTGGCATCCACGCCTGATCCGCGCTGAAGGCCTCGTATTCGTTCAACGGAGCCTGGTAGCCTGCGGCATAGCGGCGATGCCTGACACCGTCAGGCCCAACAACGAACTCACCATCACCGAAATCCTGGTCGAAGCCAACATACTCATCCCCGACAAACCCCTCGCCTCCACCCCCCGGTGCGCCATGGAGATATCTGTCCGGACCCGGCGGATGAAAGCGCATCCAGATTGCGACATCTTCTTCACGAAGCACATCGATCGCCAGCAAAACGCGACGTAGATCCTGATCGAGATACTTGGACCAGTTCTCACGGATAAAATCGAGCTGCCCGGTCAGCGAGTCCGGCGAGGCATCGAACGGCGCACGCAGAGCGTCAAGCAGGCTGCCAACCTCGGGCGAGATCGGTGGTCGAGTGACGAAGTAGTCCGGCAAAGTTGACGTGACCGCCTGATAGACCGTCTGCCTCTTCAGCTCTGTGTCTTCGAACAACTCACGGTACTCAGCGTACGCAGGATTGCTGTTGGCGAGCCATAGCAACATCAGCTCTTCCAGTGCCGCCTCTCTGTTCGCTAGTCCGCCTGACGAACCGCTTAACCACTCAGCTGCGCTTACATCGCCCCGATAAACCGCCACATTTGGAAACTGTTCTGTAAACGCGAGCAGCATCCGCTCCACTGCCGGGGGGTTCGTCTGCGCCTCAAACCAACGCATCGCATCCGTAAGAACATCTGGATCGATCTCTTTCCTATACCGAGCGATCAGCGCATGGTTGAGCTCATCAATCAGCCCCATCGCGAACAGCGCCCCTGCGTTGGCTACTCCTTGAGATTCAGCCTCAGGTCCGCGAACCTCGTTGAGCTTTTGGGCAAGCTTCCTGCTTGCAGCCACGTTGCCGAACACCACATTTCCGGTATAGCTGAACAGAAGGTCGTCCAGATCCAGTCTTTCGCGGAGAGCGCGGGAGATATGAAATTCCATGCGAGATATCCTTCTACCGATCTTCTCTGTTGTGTTCCAGCATTAGCGGATCGCTTCTATGAAGCTCAAATATGTTGTTGGCACCTGACAATGGAACGCCACTGGAATATGGCGGAGCAAATCGCCCCTCGAGACAGTAGGCACGTGGAATCGTTCCTCTCTGGAAACAAGTTCTTCCCTCCCGCCTCTTTCTACATAATGTAGCTGATTCGACGCCACGAAGTGTTCCATGCGCTCACCCATCAGAAAATAGCTAAATTCGCTCTGATCAGTAAGATGCAGAACAACGCATCTACGCATTATGACCAAGTTTTTTGCTCCATCCTGCTCAGGGCCATCCAGCCGATATCGAAGCTCGCAGTCCATGATTTCGAGCTCAGCCAATCGACGCCTTCTGTTTGCTGCCTATCCGGTCATCGCAGAGGAGGCCAGAGCGAAGCTATAAAGAAGAAAGTAACCGATCCCGAACAAAGATAATGTGTTCCTGCATTGCGACCTGTGCTTCGTGTTTGTCGCCACTCTTCAGGGCCTGATAAATCTTCTTATGTGCAACCGGAGCTGTCGACGAGGAGAGTTCGTACGATTTACTGCGACAAAGCAGACTCTTTTGCTGCACGTTTTCAAGAACCCGGGAAAGCTCTTCATTTCCGGCAGCAGCAGTAATCTTGCTGTGAAACTGCATATCCTCTTCAATGTGCCCTAGCTTATCGCCAGCCTCTAGAAGCTTCGTGGTCCGGCCAATGCTCGCCTCAAGTTCACGCAGGAACTTAGGCGTAATCACCGCAGCATTGATGGAATGTACCTCAAGAGCAGCCCGAAGATCATATAGATCGCGAATCTCCTTGGCAGAGAACTGTCGGACATGCGCGCCGCGCCGCGCTTCAATGCAGATCAATCCCTCCGCCTCCAGGCGGTTAAGCGCCTCGCGGACTGGAGACTTGCTAATCCCGAGCTGTGTCGCTAGGGATTCTTCTGTAAGTCGTGAAAGTTCTTTAAACGTACCCCTAAGCAGATTCTGCTTAATGCTCTGGTAGGTAAGTTCCGTAAGATTTGGTATCTTCGTCAGCTTATTCATCATCTTGGTTGATGCGGGAATTCTACACGACATACCCGCAACTCAGAACTGTCAAGTTTTCACGGCAAATATCTTGCAAAAAGCCCATTTCTATCGACTTGTAACACTTAGGTGTTATTGGCCCGACCAGACTGCAACCATAGAGTCGATATCAGCGTTGAATACTTGTAAGCATTGACGTTTCATTCGGTTGTGCCCGACTTGCTGATGAGGATCCAGTGTCTATCTCCTTGAAGCGTTCAAAGTCCGTGAACCCTTTTTCCCCAACCCAATCAGTCATTCTTGGGAGCCTGGTCGGCTGCACCATTTTTTTCTCTCAATACCACCTCGGATTAAGCTTCCACCCCGCTCTGATTCTGGCAGCAGGATCAGCCCTTCAAAAAATGGCCTTGGGCATTGTTGGCTATGCGACCGTACTGATCTTCACCATATGCCTGCCCATCCTTATACGCCGAATATCTGCAGCTGCATCGGCAGCCGCCCGTGCAGGCAAAGACGAGCTGCGCTACATCGCGACAGCGGAGTCCAATAAGGATGCCGTTGTCATGTTTGATTGCCTTCGCAGCCGCGACGGGATCTTAGACTTCAAGTTCACCTTTCTTAATCGCAGTGCCGAGCAAATGATCGGAATGACGCGGGAGCATGTACTCGGTAAGAATCTATCCGAGGTCTTCCCCACACTCCTGGATCCGGAGCGCTTCGAGGTCTACAGGGAAGTCGTTCAGACCGGCGATACGGCCTTCCTTGAACTGACACAGCCACTCTTCAAAAACGGGAACAACACTGCTCGTTACCATATCCAGGTAGTCAAGCTTCAGGACGGCATCGCGATGACGATGACCGACGTCACTCTTCCAGTCCAATATAAAGACGCCCTGAAGCAGGCGCTCAGCTTCAATAAATCGGTTGTCGCCTGCTCTCCTTTCAGCATCATCGCTACAGACAAGGCTGGCCTGATCACATTCATCAATCCAGCCGCTGAAAAGATGCTCCGCTATCAGGAGTCCGATCTGCTTGGACACTCCTACATAGACCTTCACGAACTCCAGGAAATCACACAGTATGCCGGAGAGTTGTCGTCACAGTTTGGTATGCAGGTCGCCCCAAACCATCACGTATTTCGCCTTACCCCGGAAAAGGGTGTGATCGATGAAAGAGAGTGGACATACATTCGAAAGGATGGATCGCGTGTCCCCGTCCAGCTTGTCGTCAGTGCTCTCAGAGATGCAGACGAGGGCATTATTGGATTTTTAGGCATCTCATACGATCTGACCGAAAAAAAGCGCGCCGAGGAGTACATCTACCACGTAGCCCATCACGATCCGCTCACGGGGCTCCCTACCCGTACTTTGCTTCGCGACCGATTAGAGGTAGCGATCGAACGAGCAAGGAGATCGCAGGACAATCTGGCTGTCATGATGATCGATCTGGATAACTTCAAACGGGTCAACGATTCTCTTGGGCATCAGGCCGGCGATACGGTACTTTGCGAAATTTCAAGACGACTCAAGTCGTGTGTCCGCAACTCCGATACCGTCGCCAGAATGGGCGGCGACGAGTTCGTCGTCTTCCTCTCCGAGCTCACCAATCTCTCTGACATACAGAACATCTGCCAGAAGCTGCTCACCTCCATCGCCCAGCCTATTCGCATCGGAAGCCACGAGATCATCATTACAGCAAGCATTGGAATAGGTCTCTTCCCCGATTGCCAGGACGCCGACACCCTCTTCAAAAACGCCGACCTCGCCATGTATGACGTCAAGGCTCGTGGACGCAATGGCAGCGAAGTTTATACTCCAGAGCTCGCGATGCAGGCTCTTCAGGAGCTCCAAATGGAGTCTTCTCTGCGCAATGCTCTCGACGCCGGCGAGTTCGAGATCGTCTATCAGCCTCAACTCTCGTTCGCGGATAACAAAATGCTCGGCGTGGAGGCTCTGCTTCGCTGGAACAGCCCGGTGTTTGGCTGCGTTATGCCCAACACCTTTATTCCCATCGCGGAAGAGAGCGGCCTTATCGTATCCATCGGCGAATGGGTACTCGTCGAAGCCTGCAAAGAGATTGCCAGGCTGCAAAGCCGGCTGGGCGTCGAATGCTCGCTTGCCGTCAACATCTCGCCTCGCCAGTTTCAGCAGAAAGACTTTCCCGCTACCGTCGAACGTGCTCTTCGCGCCAGCGGACTCAAGCCCCACCAACTCGAGCTGGAGATCACAGAACAGTTACTGATGGTTGACTCCGAAGAATCCCTCGAAATCATGCAACGAGTTCGCAGGCTCTGTGTCCGCTTTGCCATCGACGACTTCGGCACTGGCTTTTCGAATATGGGCTACATCACACGCTTCGCTGTCGATCGAATCAAGATTGACCGTTCGTTTGTCTCACGATGCGATGTCGATGGAACCAGCCGCGCCGTCACCTCCGCCATCATTGCCCTTGCTCACAGCCTCGATATCGAGGTCATCGCAGAGGGCGTCGAGTCCGAGCGCCATGTCGAGATGCTCACCCAGATGGACTGCGACCAAGCTCAGGGATTCTTCTACGCACGACCTCTCAAACAGGCTGATCTTGAGATCTTCGCCCTCCAATCCTTACAAAAACATCCAGTGAGCGTCAGCTCCCGCACGATTCTCAACCATATTGCCCCAACGGTGCTTGCTTCGATGGCCTGATCCTTAAGGCGTTACTGCCGCATTGAATCGCAAAATCTCGCAAACAATGAGGATCTATGAGTGAACATATGAACAACCGATGCTTCGTCCTTCTCCCCACGGGAGCCCCTCACTACACCAGGCTCTTCGACGAAGTATTCTCTATCGCAATCATGGAGGCCGGCCTCGTTCCCTATCGCGTACAGCAGAGCCCGCTGGAGCCGCTTCTGATCGACCTGCTTCTCCACGAGGTAGCGAAAGCAGACACCATCTTGGCGGATCTATCCCAGAACGGAGAGGAGATCTGGTTCGCCCTGGGCTCTGCCTTCGCCCTCAAAAAGCGGCTTTGCCTGATATCGTCAAAGATCGACTTCAGCCCTCCACTGAACATCCGTAGTCTGAAGATCATCTCCTACCCTTCGGTTCCGTTCCCCAGCGACTATCGCGAGTTGGAGGTCAAGATCAAGAATCAGCTCTTAGGCAAGGAGCCGGAGCCGATTGCAACCTCAACGCAGCCGGAGACGGCACCCGTTGCCGTCGAAAGCTCTTCCTTGTCGAAGGACCTCACCGCCCACGAGGTCCTGGCGCTCACCATCATCGACGCACACGCATCGGCGGAAGGGCTCAGCCCTCGTGCCCTTGGGCTGGAGATGCAGACAAGAGACTCCGCTCATTTGACCAGCCACGCGATGAATTCGCTCAAGCGAAGAAAGTTCATCGAACGCAGGCCAGTGCCGGTAACAAACGGAGCAGAAGGCTATATCTCAGACAATCTCTTCATCACCTGGTCTGGGAAAAACTGGCTGCTGCAGAACGGCCAGCGGGCGAATTCACTTCGATCGCAATCGAGCGTCCACAATTTAATCTCAAGCCGTTAGCCACGCAACAGCGGAAACACTCAGCTCCGGCAAAAGAGACAGCCCCTCGCTAAATCCATCAGGATCAGGCGACGTCGGGACCTTCGGCATTTTCCGGGAGTCCCGACGTCGTCGTCTAAGACTTCGCCAGCCAGCGCGGCTCTCCCAGCGATACATGCCGATACTCTGGCGAATACCCCAGTTCGCGCGCATAGTTCAGTATCCGTTCAAAGTCCAGACTGACGGTCGCTCCTGCCTTCTGCGTTACCTCGTCTTCAATTGGGAGATCGAAGTCATCCGCACCATAGTTCAGTCCCCCCAGGGCCTCCTGATTTTGAGTCAGGACGGAAGTACGAATCCGCGGAATATTGTCGAGATAGATCCGGCACAACGCAAGATGCCGCAGATACTCTGCCACTGTAATTTCGATGCCACCGATCTGGGTGAAGTACGGCTTGAACGTCCAGCAGAGAAAGCTGGCAAGCCCTCCCGTCTCGTCCTGAAACTGCCGCGTACGCTCAAGATGCTCCAGCCGTTCTTCGATACTCTCATCGAACCCGATGACCATCGTTGCCGTCGTCCTTAGCCCCGACTCGACAATTGCCCGCTGCGCATCGAAGTATTCGGCAACGGTGTATTTGAACTTCGAATGCCTGGCGCGGAACTCCTCCGTCAGGATCTCCGACCCACCCCCAGTGACCCAACGCACGCCAGCGCTCTTCAATCGCCCCGCTGCCTCGACATAGCTCAGCTTGGCGTGATCGGCCAGATACAGGAACTCCGCGATCGTGAGCGCATAAAACTCAAGCCGCTCGCCATACCGCGCACGAACCGCAGCAAACAGCTCGCAGTAGTAACTTAGCGGCAGATGCGGATTGAATCCTCCATTAAAGGCCGCAAGATCTCCTCCCAGAAGCAGCAACTCATCCAGTTTGGCGAAGACGTCCTCATGGCTCAGCACATACCCGCCGTCTTGTCCGGGCAGCTTATAAAACGCGCAATAGTCACACTGTGCCACACAGACATTCGTGTAGTTGATAATCCGCATCACCATATAGGTGCACGATCCCGCAGCATGAAAACGGCTCCGCACGCTACTGGCGAGCGACCGCATTTCAGCATCGGACGCATTTTTCCACAGCCATCGTGCCTCATCCCGCCCGATGCGAACTCCGTTCGTAACCTTAGAGGCAATCTCCGAGACTGTCGTATCAAGCGAACCGGCCGAATTGCTCATAACCCTAGTGTAGTGCGGCCAGACACCGCAGGCCAACGTCATCCTCCAGGCTCTCGACGGGCACAGCCATACTTCACACCAACTCCTTCCCCTGCCCATCATCTCCAGCACAACTTCTAAAACCGCCCGGCCGCACCATATTCCTCGAACGAAGAGAGTAGATTCACACCAAAGACACCCTAAACGTCCTAAACTGAGATCACGATGACTCTCAAGCTCTCCTCGCTCGCTCTCCTGGCGGCCATCACCACTGCCGCCACCGCCCAGACCACACCCGCCACCACTGCCAAAACATCCACGACTCACCACACCGCAACCAAGACAGCGACGAATCCCTACTCCACCCTCCCTAAGGTGGTAGGCATTCCCAAGACTCTCTACGCCCTCAAGTACATCGACATCAAAATCGGCACCGGTGCCCTTGCCGAGCCGCATAAGTTCTACACCGTCCACTACACCGGCTGGTTTCCTGACGGCACAAAGTTCGACTCCTCCGTCGATCGCGCCACCCCCTTCAACTTCCCCTACGGAGCCCACCGCGTCATCACCGGCTGGGACACCGGCTTTCAGGGAATGCACATCGGTGGCAAACGACGCCTCTTCGTCCCCTATCAACTTGCCTACGGTGAGCTCGGCAACCCACCCCGCATGCCTGCAAAGGCCAATCTCATCTTCGACGTCGAATTCATCAGCCAGTCCGACACCCCGCCCGAGCAGCCCAAACAGCCCGCTCCGCCACCGGCTCCTCCAGCGCCCAAACCAACCACCGAGGCCGCCCCAGCCGACTCAGCAGCCCCTGCCGACAAGCCAGCCACTCCGCCCCAACCACAAACACCTCCGCATCCTGAGACCTACTAGCCGCGTCTAACACCTGGACGCCTACAATAAGTATTCATGTTTGAAAGACTTAAACCGCTAACTCCCTACCTCAGGCGATACTGGAAGAGTCTCGCCTGGGGTGGTGTCTCCACCATTCTCTACAACGTCATTAAGGTTCTTCTTCCTGCCGTCATCGGCCACGCCATCGACGATATGCAGCACGGCCTCACCCAGGCCAAGATCCTTCATCACGCGCTCATCCTGCTTCTCATCGCCGTCTCCTCCGCCATCTTCCTCTACATCACGCGCCAGGTTGTCATCGGTGCCTCACGCGAGATCGAGTTCGACCTGCGCAACGACCTCTTCACCAACCTGGAGCGCCAGTCCGCCAACTTCTACCACACCCACCGCACCGGCGACATCATGGCCCGCACCACCAACGACCTCAACGCCGTCCGCATGCTCCTCGGTCCGGCCATTATGTACTCTGCCAACACCATCGTCTTCACTGCGGCCGCGCTGCCCTTCATGTACCGGATCAGTCCCAGGCTCACCCTCTGCGCCTTCGTTCCACTCCCCATAGCCTCCGTGCTCGTGCAATACTTCGGCAACCGCATTCACCGCCGCTTCGAGCGCATTCAGGCCATGTTCTCCGACATCTCCGCCAAGGCCCAGGAGAACTTCTCCGGCGCGCGTCTCATCCGCGCCTTCGCCCAGGAAGAGGCCGAGATCGCCTCCTTCGAGACCGCCAACCGCGAATACATCAAGCGCAGCCTGCACCTCGTCCGCCTCATGGCCATGCTATGGCCCACGCTCGAGTTCGTCCTCGGTCTTTCACTGATGATCACCCTTTTAGTCGGCGGCCACGAAGTCGTCGCTCATCGCATCTCCGTCGGCCAGTTCACCGCCTTCAACGTCTACATGGTGCAGCTCACCTGGCCCATGATCGCCGTCGGCTGGGTCGTCAACCTCTTCCAGCGCGGAACCGCCTCCATCGTCCGCATCGACGAGCTGCTCAAGCAAAAACCCGACATCGCAGACGATCCCACAGCCATTCCCGCTCCGATCACCGGCGACATCGAATTCCGTAACCTCAACTTCAGCTACCCAGGCGGCCCGCCTGTCCTCGAGAACATCAACCTCCGCATCCCCGCCGGCTCCAGCATGGCCATCGTAGGCCCCACCGGCTCAGGCAAATCCACCTTGGTGGGCCTGATCCCTCGTCTCCACGACACAGCCGCAGGCGAGGTCCTCATCGATCACCAACCCATCCGCCACTTCACCCTCTCCGCACTGCGCAAGAGCATTGGCTTCGTGCCGCAAGAGACCTTTCTCTTCTCCGAGACCATCCGCCAGAACATCGCCTTTGGTAAGCCCGAGGCATCACAGGAGCAGGTCCAGGACGCAGCCAGCATCGCACACATCGGCAACGAAATTCTCGAGTTCCCCAAGGGCTTCGAGACCATGGTCGGCGAGCGCGGAATCACCCTCTCCGGCGGCCAAAAGCAACGCACCGCCATCGCCCGTGCGGTCATCCGCGAACCACGCATCCTCATCCTCGATGATGCCCTCGCCAGCGTCGACACCTACACCGAAGAGCGCATCCTCAGAGGCCTTCGCCAGGGAATGGGGAATCGCACAACCGTCTTCATCTCCCACCGTATCTCTACCGCGCGCAATGCCGACCAGATCGCCGTCCTGGTCAGCGGCCGCATCGCGGAGCTCGGAACCCACGATGAACTGATCGCGCGCAACGGCTACTACACCAGCCTCTTCGAGAAGCAGCGTCTAGAAGAAGAGCTCTCCATCGCAACCTAATTACACTGGTTTGCAACTCCAAAACTATGCAAGCCAACGCGACACAACCACGGTATCCGGTACCATCTGTGTCGTCGATGGCGGCACAAACTTCTCCTCGCGTGTACGAAGCTCCCTCGGCAGTACTCTTCCCGCCTCCGGATCACGAGCCACGACCACCCATGCCTCACGGACATTGCAAACGAAAGAGATCACCTCCTGAAACTGTTCCACAGACTCAAGATGAGAGGCCTCAAGCGTCATCGTGAACATGGTCGTATAAAAATCCGCAAGCGAAGCCGCAACGCTTCCACCCAGCTCCGGCCGCAATCGTGCCTGAAGATACATCAGAATATCGATGACCTTCTTCACCGCCAGGCGCCGCCCATGAACATCATCTTCTTCGACGCACTGCATCGCACGATAGAGAAAACGAATCGCCCCATCATAGAGGGCAACAATCATCTCCACGCCGGTTGCACCTACTAAAGCCTGCTGATGGTAGCTCGTCTCGCTCAATTGCTTATCCTTTAATTAATCTTGCGCGTTCGGGTTAAAGCCTGTCAGTGAATCGAAGATGGAGTTGACCTCATCAAGTTGGCTGGGGATGGCCTGCAGGACCTGGTTCGCGGTGTTCAGTTCATCCGTAAGCTGTGTCTTCTGCGTTGCCAGTAATGCATTCTCATTCGTAATGTCAGTATTGAGCGAACTTTCCTGACTCGCATTCTGCGCCTGCGCAAGAGGGATAAGGTCTGTGGAAGCCCCATCGCCACCCAGACTATCGACCGTATTCATCAAACTCACGCCAAAGCTCCCTGTGTTCTGGAAAAACCCCATGACGTCAGAAAAGTTTGAGTTAAGCGCCGAGTCGAGGGTATCCGTATCCAGATCCAGTGTCCCGTTGCCACTAGCATCTACTGTGATTCCAAGTTGCACAAGGTTGCTGATCGAGCCGCTTGCAGATCCTCCAAAGAGAGCGGAAGAGAGCGAGTTCTGCAACTGTGCCAACACCGGACTGCCGGAGAGTGGCTCTGGGTTTCCGCTGGAATCGTTCCCCACTTGCCCACTGATATCCTTCACCACCTGGTTGTACGCACTCACCAGATTGCCAACCGCCGTATTGATGTCCGCGTTGTCGTTGGTAATCTCGATCTGCACCCCCGCAGTTCCCTTATCGGCCTGTAACAGTTGAAACGTAACTCCGGGAATCGCGTTGGTCACTGAGTTCGAGCTACTGGTGATCGGAGTTCCATCCACAATCAGGCTGGCATCCGCACCCGGCTGGCCGCTCGTAAACCCGACGCTGCTTCCTGTACTCGAATCGTTGAGAGACCCTGTGATGGTTATCTGTCCAGCCGCTCCGCTGGTGTTGCTCTCCAGCGAAAGTCGCGACCCGGAGGAATCGGTAAGAACCTCGGCCGTAACACCGATGTCCGCCGAGTTGACAGCACTAGCCAGACTCGAAAGCGTGTTGTTGCCATTGCCGCTATTCACGTCGATCTCTTGGCTGCTGCCGTTGACCGTGATGGTCAGGCTGCCGGAGAGCGTGTCGCTCGCATTGGAGATCGCGCTCGTAACCTCGGAGGAGGTCGTTGCCAGCGAGTTGACCACGACAGTGTGGCTGCCGGCCGCGGCAGTTGGGTCGGAGCTGGTCAAAGATATCGTGTTGGGATCGGAGCTGGATCCTTCCTTATTCGAAAACACTCCATCCGCGTCGGTCAGCGCCTCAATACTGCTGGATAGCGACGCAAGATCTGTCCCCAACGTAGTAAAGACTGTGTCTTGCGCCTGCAGGGCAGTCAACTGGTTCTGCCAGGGGGTTTCAATCGCCGATGACGCCGCCTGAATCTGCGCGACGGTCGTCGCTACGTCAAATCCCTGGCCACTCGTTGCCGCCCCGAAGCTTAATCCAACTGTACCCATGTCGTCTTCCAGTTCTCGTTCGCACAGATAACAAGCAAGAAGCGTGCCAACTTGATCTTCGGAGGATTAGAAACCGCTAAGCTTGCTGTAACCGAGCGGCGGCGACCGGACCGCTTGGCCCGCTCGCCGCCCTCCTCAATTTATTGCAACAGCTTCAGAATCTCCTGCGCCGTGCTGTTCGCCTGCGCAAGTGCGCTGATACCTGTCTGGTCCAGCACCTGGAACTTAGCCAGATCGCTCGTCGCCTGGCCGAAGTTGGTCGAAAGAATCGAGCTTTGAGCAGAGGACAGATTGACCTCTTCCGAACTCGCCACGTTCGAGGCTGCGTTCAACTGGTTCACGTTAGCTCCAATCGCGCCACGCTGAGCCGAAATGCCAGCGATGGCAGTGGTAACGTCGGTCAGTGCCGCCAAGGCCGCAGTCTGCCCGGCTGCAGCAGTCGCACCGGTCAGGGTGTCTGCCGCAAGGGTAGTAACGCCACCGACACTCGCAGTCGTGAGAGCTCCAACGGTAGCAGCGATGGTTGTGGTTCCAGCCGTAGTACCGTCACTGACAACGAAGTTGGTAGGGGTTGCCGAAAACACATTGACGCTGTTGAAGTTCGTTGTGCTTCCGATATTGCCAATCTCAGTCACGATGCTCTGAAACTCTGTATTGGCTGCAGTCGACTGAGCAGTCGTCAAGCCGCCGTTAGCGGCTTCGGTAGCCAGCGTAACCGCGCGATCCAGCAAGTTGGTCACCTGCGACAAAGCACCATCGGCGGTCTGCAGCAAGCCCACGCCGTTCTGCGCATTCTGAGCGGACTGCGTCAGCGCCGCTTCGTTTGCCGTAAGGCCGTCGGAGATGGAAAGACCGGCCGCGTCGTCCGAGCCGCTGTTGATGCGCGAACCCGTGGAAAGTTGCTCAAGAACGTTATTAAGGCTGTTCTGAGTGTTGTTGAGACTGTTCTCTGCGTTTGTTGCCGCAACGTTAGTAAGAATGCCCAAGGACATGAGAAAACGCTCCTGTACTGCTCGGTTTGAGTTGCCGCGACGCCTGTCCCGGGTGACCGCCCGGCAAACTCATCCTGTCGAAAAGCACCGATGAGATCCGGTTCACCTAGCGGTAGGCTCCGCGTTCTCACACCTCATCGGCCTGCACTGCGGCTGCATTAGCCGAGCCCTCTTTTATTTCGTCGGCACCGCCCACCGCCTCTGCCTCTCTATTGACAGCACCGTCTCTGCCGATGAGAGACCTGGGAGGAATCTTCACATGATTGAACTGAAGCGCCTGAACGGTAGTCCTCTCGCTATCAACTGCGACCTCATCAAGTACGCCGAGGCCGCGCCCGACACCGTCCTTACTCTCATCACCGGCGAAAAACTCGTTGTCCTCGAACCCTGCGAAGAAGTCTCGCAACGCATCCTGGAGTATCGCGCCGCAGTCCTCCGTCACGCATGGCCAGAGGCCGCCTCCTCGCTCGGTGCAAAGTCCGCGCACAACGCGGAGACCCTCGTTCGCACTCTGCAACACAACGCGTCGGAAGAATAGACCGACCTCACCCTGGAAGAAAAGACCGAAGAGGAAACCATGGATATCGCCAGCATCGGTGGCATCGCACTCGCCATCATCGGCATTCTCGCAGGCATGATGATTGAAGGTGGAAGCATCGCTCAAATCACCCAGCCCACCGCTGCCATGATCGTCATAGGCGGCACCGTCGGCGCCGTCATGCTCCAGTTTCCGATGAACATCTTCCTCGCCGCGATCAAAGCCATCGGCAAAGTCTTTCTACACAAAGGTTCAAACGGCGAAGCTACCCTTGCGCAACTCGTCGCCTTCGCCAACAAAGCCCGCAAGAGCGGCATCATCTCTCTCGACGCCGATCTCGCCTCTATAACCGACCCCTTCCTCAAGCAGGCCCTCATGCTCGCCATCGACGGTACCGAGCCCAGCGAGGTCCGTAAGATCATGCAACTCGAGCTCGACAATAAATCCGAGATCGAAGAGAAGGTCCCCGCCGTCTTCGAAGCCGCCGGCGGCTACTCGCCCACCGTCGGCATCATCGGCGCGGTCCTCGGCCTCATTCAAGTCATGAAAAATCTCTCCAACATCGACGAGGTCGGACGCGGCATCGCCGTCGCCTTCGTCGCCACCATCTATGGAGTCGCCATGGCCAACCTCATCTGCCTCCCCGCCGCCGGCAAGCTCAAATTCCGCCACCGCGAAGAGCAGATGATCAAGGAGATGATGCTCGAAGGCGTCATCTCCATCCTCGAAGGCATGAACCCGCGCATGATCGAGACCAAGCTCCGCACCTATCTCTTCGACGCAAAGCCAACAGCCTCCACCCAGCCTGCAGAGGTAGGAGCATGAGCAAAAAAAAACATCCCGAACACGTCAACCACGAGCGCTGGCTGGTCTCCTACGCCGACTTCATCACGCTTCTCTTCGCCTTCTTTGTCGTCCTCTTTGCCTCCAGCCAATCCGACAAGAAGAAACAGATCAAGCTCTCCGTAGCCATGCAATCCGCCTTCACGCCGCTCGGCACCTTCGACGCCCATTCGAAGATCCCTCCACTCTCCGACGTCAGCGGCGCTGCTGTCTCCGAAGCAACTCCCGCCGCGCTTACCCCTCCCCTCCCATCCACCAGCCGGTTAGAGACCCCGGAGCAGACCAGAGATCGCCTCACCAGATTTCTTGCCCAGCAGGTGGCCGCCGGAAACATTCGTCCCGGCAGCATCACCATGCACATCACTCCGGACGGTCTGGTCATCTCCCTGCACGAAGCAGGCTTCTTCCCCTCCGGCTCAGCCGAGGTCCGCACCACATCCATTCCCGTCCTCTCTCTGCTGGCCGCCACCTTACCTGCGGGGCCACTCCGCGTCGAAGGCCACACCGACAACTTTCCCATCCACACTGAGCAGTTCGCCACCAACTGGGAGCTCTCCACCACCCGCGCCACCGCCATCGCCCGCCTGCTCCTTGATCATGGCCCCATCGACCCCGTCAATCTCTCCGCTGCAGGCTACGCAGAGTTTCATCCCGTCGCCAGCAACGCCACCGAAGACGGCCGCACCCAGAACCGCCGCGTCGACATCATTCTTTTGCGACACGCGGCAGCCTCACAATAACGCGTCTCCTTTCCAGGAATCTGTTTAGAAAAGCATGTCCTGCCGGACGGGCCCACTGCGCGTGGAGCGGCCACTTCGTGGCGTGTGTACCGGTCGGGGCAGGATAAACAATATAGGTCCTTCCGTTGGTCGGGATCATCGTTTCCGACCAACGGGAGGACCCCGATCGTTAGTCGTTGCAAGAAAGGTATACCCGCCACGAAGTGGCCGCTCCACGCGCAGTGGGCCCGTCCGGCAGGACAGAGCTTCTTATGAAGCTCCTCTCGGGTTTATACTTGCATAATGCTGGCACTCCACGGCACAGGGATGAAAAAAAAGCTCCATCTCGTCGTCGCTCTTCTCTGCCTGATGACGCTCTTCACCACCACGGCATCCTGCATGGTCGCGCAGCTCCCGCACACCCAGCAGGCATCCTGCGGCGAATGCCCCCGGCACGCGCCTCTCAGCCAGGACACTCCTGTCTGCTGCACCACCCACCAACGACCCTCCGCCGCAACCAGCTCCGTCGAAGTAGAGCAACCCGCAGACATCTCGCAAGCTCTCGCCTCACTCTCGTTCAACCTGCCAACACAAGCCATAGCACCACCCGCGCTGCTCCCAGAAACACCTCCCACCCCTCTTCTCATCGCTCTACGAATCTGATCTCCCTCTGAGCTCCAGTCGCCTCGTCGCGTTCGCGCATCTGCGCGTCCTCAGCCGACAACGTACCTCTCAGGAGAAAGATTCGTCATGCCCCGCGCCCTTCCAGCAATCCTGCTCTCATTGGCTCTCTCATCAGCGCTCACTCTCATCGCTCAAAGCCCGCAACCCTCCATGCCGAACATGCCAGGCATGGAAAGGAGCGCTCACCCATCGAACGACGGCCAGTCCTCCGCAACCATGACGATGGCTCACGGCATGAGCATGAACATGATGCAGCCCCCCACCAATCTCATCGACGCGGAGCTCACCCACACCACCTCCGGCACCAGCGCCGAGCCGCCCTCCACCCCAGTCTCCATGCTCATGAGCAGCTATCGCGGGTGGATGCTCATGCTCCACGGCACCGCCTTCGTCTCCGACATCCAGCAGCAGGCAACAGCAAATCCCACCGGCCCCTCCTTCGCCACCTGCGAGCAGTTCAACCTTCCCTGCTCCCCTCCCGAGCGTCGCGGCGGCGACAAGCTCTTCTCCACCAACTGGATCATGCCCATGGCCATGCGTCAGCTAGGCCCGGGCCAACTCACCCTCCGAGCCATGTTCTCCCTCGAACCCGCCACCATCACCGGCCGTCAATTCCCCGAGCTCTTCCAGCAGGGCGAAACCGCCTTCGGCAAACCCATCATCGACGGCCAGCACCCTCACGACTTCTTCATGGAGGTCGCCGCACTCTACGACATCCACCTCGGCGAGCGCACCCTCCTCAGCCTCTACGCCGCACCCGTAGGCGACCCTGCCATCGGCCCCACCGCCTACCCTCACCGGCTCTCCGCCTCCGAAGATCCCCTCGCCGCCCTCGGCCACCATCAGCAGGACTCCACCCACATCGCCTTCAACGTCCTCACCGCCGGCCTCACCTGGCGCTGGCTCCGCTTCGAAGAGTCCGGATTCCACGGCGCCGAACCCACCGAGCAGCGCTGGGGCTTCCAACCCTCCCCCAACGGCCACGCCGTCGACAGCTACTCCTCCCGCATCACCTTCTCCCCCACGCAGAACTGGAGCAGCCAATACTCCATCGCCCACATCACCAGTCCCGAAGCCCTCTACCCCGGCGAGAACCAGCAACGCCAGACCGCCTCCATCATGTACAACCACTCCTTCGGCGGCACCACCGCAGACGGTACCTCCTCAGGCAACTGGTCCAACACCCTCCTCTGGGGCCGCACCAAATCCCTCACAGACAACAGCAAAGAAAACAGCTATCTCCTCGAATCTCTCCTCAAACTCCACACCCGCAACCACGTTTGGACGCGCATAGAAAACGCAGGCCGCTCCAACGAACTTCTCCTTCAACCCGGCGCCGCACTCCCACCCAACTTCAGCGAATCCCCCATCGGCCACGTCGCCGCTTACTCCTTCGGCTACGACCGCGACTACCACATAGCAGCGCACCTTCTAGCCGCCCCCGGCGCCCAATTCACCACCTACACCACACCATCAGCCCTCATCTCCACCTACGGCGCACATCCATTCGGAGCCGTAGCCTTCCTCCGCTTCCGCATCGCGCACTGACCCGGCCAATACTACAAACGGCCGTCATCCTGAGCGCAGCGAAGTATCCCTGTATTTGCATTTGCTGTTGCCTGTCTTTTTGTTTGTCATCCGGCAGAGATCTGGTCATTAGCCACTGAGGTATACCAGTAGAACCATGCAGCTCTACATCGCCACCACCAACCCCGGCAAGCTTCGCGACTTCCACGCCGCCGCATCCCAGCACGTCACCATCGAGCCTCTCCCGGGCCT
>Ga0302324_100012781_pt1 | contig 17098 bp, 18 predicted proteins | sample Palsa_T0_1_FD_201949 | JGI IMG/M metagenome (GOLD analysis project Ga0302324, IMG submission 201949) | Peat permafrost microbial communities from Stordalen Mire near Abisko, Sweden - Palsa_T0_1 | ecosystem: Environmental > Terrestrial > Soil > Palsa > Peat permafrost | place: Sweden: Abisko...
AATGCCCTCACCGCTTCACACCACCCCGCCGACGGCAACGAATCTGCTCCCTCTAGAGGGTGATGCACCTCCTGCGCGGTGATGTACGTCGGCCAGTGCGCACGGTCAGGGGGGATAAGGGGTGGGAAGCCAACTGATCCGGCCCGTTGGCTTCCCACCCCTTATCCCCCCTGACCTTGTGAACCGGTCAACATCACCGTGCAGAGGTGTTCAGCTTTTCAGCTGCTGGGCATGATGGCGCAAATGATCCGCCACGAAAGTCTGGATGAAGTAGTAGCCGTGATCGTAGCCCTGCTGAATGCGCAGGTTGAGCGCTTGACCGGACTTGGCCGCGGCCGCGGAGAACCTCTCAGGCATCAGCTGCTCGACTAGAAACGGATCGGCCGCGCCCTGATCGATCAGAATAGGGCCGGGAAACGCCTTGCGTGCGACCAGCTCGCTGGCGTCGTATTCCCGCCAAGCCTGAGTATCCGGCCCGAGATAATTGGTGAACGCTTTCTTGCCCCAGGGACATTGCATCGGTGCGGCGATCGGCGAGAACGCGGAAACCGATTTGTACCGGTCCGGGTTGCGCAACGCGCACACCAGCGCACCGTGACCTCCCATGGAATGACCGAAGATTCCGGGCGCGCCCGCTTGGGCGGGAAGATGGGCGGCGACCAGCTCCGGCAGCTCCCGCGTGACATAACTGTACATCCGGTAGTATTGAGACCACGGCGCCGCGGTGGCATCGACGTAGAACCCGGCCGAGTAGCCGAAATCCCAGCTGTCCGCGTCACCCGGCAAGCGCGGCTCGCGCGGACTCGTGTCCGGCGAAATCAGCATGAGCCCCAATTCCGCCGCGACTTGCTGCGCATGCGATTTGACGGGGAAGTTCTCCTCGGTGCAGGTCAGGCCGGACAAGAAATACAGCACCGGCACCTTTCCCGCACGGGCTTGCGGCGGCAGATAGACGGAAAACTTCATGGGCCCGCGGATTTCGCGGGAATCATGCTTGTAGAACCGCTGTACCCCGCCGAAGCAGCCGTGTTCCGAAACCTGTGTCGGCGCGCTCATGAGTACACCACCACGCTGCGGATCGATTCGCCGGAATGCATCAGATCGAATGCCTTGTTGATGTCGGTCAGCGGCATCTTGTGCGTGATGAGATCGTCGATGTTGATCTTGCCGTCCATGTACCAATCGACGATCTTCGGCACATCGGTGCGCCCGCGCGCACCGCCGAAGGCCGTGCCCTTCCAAACCCGCCCCGTGACGAGCTGAAATGGCCGGGTGCTGATTTCCTTGCCCGCCCCGGCAACACCGACCACCACGGAAACGCCCCAGCCGCGATGGCAGCACTCGAGGGCCTGGCGCATGAGATCGACGCTGCCGACGCACTCGAAACTATAGTCCGCGCCGCCATCGGTGAGCGCCACCAGGTGAGCCACCAGATCGCCTTCGACTTCCTTCGGGTTCACGAAATGCGTCAAGCCGAATTTCTCCGCGAGCGCCTTGCGGCCCGGGTTCAAATCCACCCCGATGATCTTGTTTGCTCCGACCATGCGGGCACCCTGGATCACGTTCAGGCCTATGCCGCCCAAACCGAACACCACCACATTGGCTCCGGCCTCCACCTTGGCCGTGTTGATGACCGCACCGATGCCCGTCGTCACACCGCAACCGATGTAGCAGACCTTGTCGAACGGCGCATCCTCGCGGATTTTCGCCAGGGCGATCTCGGGCAGCACCGTAAAATTCGAGAAGGTGGAGCATCCCATGTAGTGGTGCACCAGATCCTTGCCGATGGAAAAGCGGCTCGTGCCGTCCGGCATCAGGCCCTTGCCCTGCGTGGCGCGGATCGCCGTGCATAGATTGGTTTTTTGCGACGTGCACGACTTGCACTGCCGACATTCGGGCGTGTAGAGCGGAATCACATGATCGCCCTTGCGCAAGGTGGTGACCCCCGGGCCCACATCGACTACGATTCCTGCGCCCTCATGGCCCAGTATCGCCGGAAACAAGCCCTCCGGATCCGCGCCCGAACGCGTAAACTCATCCGTGTGGCACACCCCGCTGGCCTTGATCTCCACCAGGACTTCGCCTGCCCTGGGCCCGTCCAACTCCACGGTGACGATCTCCAAGGGTTTACGGGCGGCGACGGCAACGGCGGCTTTGGTCTTCATTAATCGATATCCTTAGGGTGCATGGTGCAGCTATTACCCTAAAACAACCGGCGCCGACTTGGAAGCAGCAAAAATGAATATTGAATTTTCCCCGAACGAAGCCCGCGTCATCGGCAGTCTGATCGAGAAGGAAATCACCACCCCCGATCAATATCCCCTGTCGCTCAACGCGCTCACCAATGCCTGCAATCAGAAAACCAACCGCGAGCCGGTGCTCGAGCTGACCGAATCCGCTGTGCAGCAAACGGTGGATGCCCTGATGAAAAAGCACATGGTGAGCGACAAATCCGCCGGCTACGGCGGCCGCGTCACGAAGTACAAGCATCGTTTTTGCAACACGGAATTCGGTTCGCTGAAATTCTCGAAACAAGAGCTCGGCATACTTTGCGTGATGTTGCTGCGCGGACCACAGACGCCGGGCGAGTTGCGCGCGCGCACCAATCGATTGTGCGACTTCGCCGACGCCAGCGAAGTCGAGGCCGCTCTCAAGAGCCTGATGACCCGCGAAGACGGCCCCTTCGTCGCCCGGCTGGCACGCGCCGCCGGCGCACGCGAATCGCGTTACGCACATTTGTTTTCAGGAAGCATCGAATCGGTGGAAGAGCCCGTTGCGGAGGACTCGCCGCCCGGAGCCGGCGCTCCAGCCACCAGCCTAGCCGAACGCGTCAGCCGGCTGGAAGCGCAGGTAAGGCAGCTGCAAGCCGAACTCGACGCTCTCAAGGGCGGCACAGAACCCGCGCACCGCTCGACGGCCGAGTAAAGCGACTGCGGGTGTTGCTACACCTTGGACAAAGGCGATTGCTTTTGGGATAATTAGAAAAGTTAATATGCCCCTCACCTCTGGTCCCGGCGAAAGCGCGGTGTATCACGTGGGGGGTTTCTCTTTCAGGGACCGAAAATGAGCGTCATTCGGCCGCTCAAGCCATACCTCACCGCCATCGAACAGATCGCTCTGCTCAAGAAGCGCGGATTGGCTATTCCCGACGATGCCGTCGGCCTCCAAGCACTCGCCCGCTTCGGCTACTACAGGCTGTCGGGATACTATTACCCCCTTCGAAAAACCAACCCAGTTGGGGTGCCAGGTCGCCAAGACGAATTTATCGACAATTCTTCTCTCGACCTTGTTGTCCGCGTGGCAGACTTCGATAAGCGCTTGAGACTACTCGCGCTAGATGCCATCGAGTCAGTGGAAACCGCCGTTCGAGTGGCCATCGCGCATCGACTAGGCAAGCTCGATCCGTTGGCACACAGAAACCCCAAATTACTTGACTCCAGATTCATGGAAAAACGGAGAAATCCACGCAGCAGCAAGATAATGTCTCCCTACGAGGAATGGATCCTTAGATTCGAAGCCGCATGCCGCAATTCGAAAGAAGAATTCGCCAAGCACTACGAAGACAATTACCCTGCCATGCCTATTTGGGTTGCAGTCGAGCTCTGGGATTTTGGAATGCTTTCGCGCCTCTACGAGGGCTTGCAGCGCCGAGATCGAGACGCACTTGCAAAAATGTTTGCCCCGATAGATGGGCCCATATTCATAAACTGGTTGCGTTGCTTCAACTTCATACGCAACGTCGCTGCCCACCATTCCCGCTTGTGGAATAGAACCCTGCCGGACGTTCTCAAGCTACCTGCCCTCGAAGCCTGCTGGGATCTAAAGCCGTTGCACGGCGGGGTCACCGCCCGAAGCAAGCTTTTCGGCGCATTCACGTGCTTACGCTTGATACTTCGTAAAATTCACCCAGATTCCACCTGGCACCAACGTGTCAAGGATCACATAGCGACCTTTCCGAATACGACGTTGATATCTCTAACATCCGCCAGCTTTGCACCGGGATGGATGGACCTGCCTATTTGGAAGTAGTCAACTTCTACTTTTAACTGATGGCTACTGAGCGGAAGCCGTTTGCTTGGCGATCCCGTCGCGCTCCTGCAGCCACTTGCCGAACGAATCGATGTCCGCGGCGCGCATTCCATTCGCCGCCGTACGGTGATCTTCCAGCCATTTCTGCATGCTCACCATCAATTGATCGGCGAGCGGCCGCGCATGATTGAACAGATCCATGTACGCGGCCTTCGCGTCCTCCAGGCGGTCGACAGCCACATAGGCCTCGGCGCGGTGTTCAATCGCCTCCAGAAGATCCGGCTTGAGCGCAAGCGTGTGGTTGTAATCGTCGATCGATTCGTTGAACGCACCCAGGCGCAAATGAATGTAACCGACATTGTTCCAGGCTTCGAACATGTCGCCCTTGTTGCTCAGGGCCTCGGTGAATTGATCGAGCGCCCTGCCGTAGGCGTCGTTGACCTTCGCCAAGTCGTCGGCCTTCTTATCCGCATTGGGGGCCTTGGCCGCCGCTTCCTCGAAATCGCGGGCCTTGTTCAGCGATTTGACTCCCGCGGCGTAGGCCTTCTTCGAGGCGATATCCGGCTTTACCTCCACCGGCGTGGGTGGCGGGTCGCCGCCTGGGTCGATGGAATTGGAGCCCGGCCGGCCGCCCGCCCCCCCCGGAATCCCACCGCCGCCCGGGTATCCCTGGCCCAGGGCTATCTGCACACCGCCGCCGAGCCAAACAAGCGATACCAGGCCCAACATGACTATTTGACGCATTCTGCCCTCCGAGAGGCGGGTTCCCGATTTGTGCAATACTCGATGCATGGGGCGCAATTTTAGGTTTTTAGTTCCGTGCGCGCTGATCTTTTTGTCGCAGCTGGCGGCGGCCGCTCCGCAGCCCACCATGGCGGAGGTTCTCGCCGCTTCCCGCCCGGCGGATTGGCGGCCGCTCGATCCGGATAACACGCTGTATGTCGAATTGCCCGGCGGCCGGGTCGTCATCGAGCTGACCCCGCGCTTTGCACCTCTGCACGTGGCCAACATCAAGGCTCTGGCCAGGGCCCGCTATTTCGATACTCTGTCCATCATTCGCGTACAGGACGATTACGTCGTCCAGTGGGGCGATCCGGACAATCGCCACCCCACGCCGGCGGCCGCGGCCAAAATTGAGCCGGAATTCGATTCGGCCATCCCCGAACACATGCCCTTCACGGCCCTGCCGGACGGCGATGTGTACGCACCCGAGGTCGGGTTTTCAGACGGCTTCCCGGTAGCCCGGTCGCCGTCGCTGCACCGCACCTGGCTCGCGCACTGCTATGGCATGGTGGGCGTGGGCCGCGACCTGGACGTTCGCAGCGGGAGCGGCGCGAAATTGTACGTGGTGATCGGCCACGCCCCAAGGCACCTGGACCGCAATGTGGCCCTCGTGGGACGGGTCGTGAAAGGCATGGAGCTGCTTTCCGGCCTGCCACGCGGCAGCGCCGACATGGGTTTCTATGCCAAGATACAAACGCCGCTACCGATCAAATCCGTCCGTGTCGCCGCCGACGTACCCCAGGGGGAGCGGTCCAACCTCGAAGTCATACGCACCGATTCTGCAGCCTTCACAGCGCTCGTCGAATCGCGCCGCAACCGCCCGGAGGAATTTTTCAAGGTTCCCGCCGGGCACATCGATCTATGCAATGTGCCGATCGCGGTGCGCGAGCGGCCCGCCGCAGCCCCTCATTCGTCCTGACGCGAGGCCTCCTCGATGCCGATGCGCAGCGATTTGGTCGCAATGCGCACCTCGATCAGAAAAGACGACAGTGCCGTCGCCAGCGACAGCATCGACAGGATGAACATGGCCGCGATGAAGGCCGCAAGATCCCAGCGCAGAAAGGCGTTGACGAACAGCATCACGACCACGAGCGAGATGAACAGGGCCGAGACCGTGATGAGAGTGATCGCCGCATTGATGTAGCGGGCACGCCGCTCCAGCACGCGGAGTGCGCCATGCAGGTCCCGGCCATCGTGCTTGTGATCGGGCCGCCGCAGCTCGTCCTCCATGGCGCGCGCACGATCCACGATGCGGGCCAGGCGGCTGGTCAGCACGTTGAGTGTCACACCGATGGCCGAGATGAGGAATATCGGGGTCAGCGCAATCTGGATGAGATGGGCGATGTCCACCGACTGGACCGCATACGTGGTGACGCCGCCAATGCCGTTCATGGTCTATCGGCCACCACGACCTGAACCGTCAGGCTGCCGGCGTCTCGAAAACGCAGCGTCAGCGGAAATTCCGTGCCTGCGGTCAGCGGGTGGGTCAGCCCCAGCAACATGACGTGCAGTCCGCCCGGCTCGATTTTCGTAAGCCCCGGCGGACACTCGAGCGCTTCCACCGGGCGCATCTGCATCGTTCCCTGCACCGACCGGGTCTCGTGGAGTTCCACCTGGCGCGCGATCGGGGTGCTGATGGACAGAAGGCGGTCAGCCTTATGGCTGCCGTTGGTGATCGAGAAATAGACGGCTCCGACCGAGGCAACGGGCGGCGTGGGACGCGACCACGGATCCGTTACCGCCAGATCCCCGGTCTTATAATCCACTGAGCGAGCGGACACATTGGCCAGCAACAACAAGACCGCCAGCGCCGCGCCGTACCCGATGTCGCACCTGCGGCGCCACGCGCTCAGGAGGCTTGTCCTGGAAAGTACCTGCCGACGGCAAACACGGCGACGGCGGCCAACAAGCAGTAGTAGCCGAACAGATGCCAGCGTCCATGCTCGAGCCATCGCGACAGCCATTTCAGCGACAGCCAGCCGGCAATGAAGCTCAGCACCATTCCAACCAGGCTTGGCCACAGCAGCGCGAGAGTATCCCCGGCGATGCCGGCCTCGTGACTTGCCAGCAGCCGATGACCCTCGCGCACTATGACGGCCGGCGTCAGGATGACCGCCAGAGCAAAGCTGTAGTTCTCGAGTACTTCTTTGTGCAGGCCGCGCAACAATCCGGTGGAGATGGTCGCGCCCGAGCGCGAGAATCCTCTGAACGGCAGGCAAAGACCCTGCACCATGCCGATCCACACGGCATCCGCGGGCGCAATCGACCGCCGTTGATTGCCGGCTGCGGTTCGCAATCCGGACACAATGATCAGTACGCCCACCGCGGCGAGCGCCACGGCGATCAGCGCGGTGTTGCCGAACAGCGTTTCCACCTCGGCCTTGGCGGCACCGCGCAGCAGGACGCGCTCGATCAGCAGCATCAGCCCGAATCCCACGATGGCGGTGCAGACGGTAGCGAGGCACAAGCTGCGCGCGAAGCCCCAGAATGCCGGGGCGCTCGAAAAATATCGGCTGCGCCAGGCGCTCCAGAAATAACCGATGACGGCCAGCATGGTCCCGGTATGCAGCATGACCAGCAAAAAAGTCATGGATGGCGCAGTCGGATCCAGGCCCATGAGCTTCTCGGCGATGATCACATGCGCCGAACTCGAGACCGGCAGCAATTCGCAGAAACCCTGCACCACGGCCAAGATGAATATTTTTATGACAATCGGCACTACGGCTCCCAATGAAAAACGCCCCGGCCGCCGTGAAGCGGTCGGGGCGTTCTATATACCCTAACTGGCAATAATCTTACTTGGACGTCGCAGGAGCGGCGGCCTTCTTCTTCTTTTTGCTGTGCTTCTTGGCAGCCGGCTTCGGCGCATCCGCGGCAGGGGCGGCGGCGGCGGGAGCATCGGCAGCCATCGGCGCGGCAGCCTTCGGCATGTCGGCAGCGGACGCTGCAACGGCAAGGCCGAGGGTCAACAACGCAGAGGTAATCAAGGTTCCGGACTTATTCATGAGATCTCCAAACGGTGGTATTGACGAGCGGTCCAAAGAATACGCCCGATCCGCCCATTTCATCCGAGATGAAGATCATTTCACAAACGCGGCTGCGAATCGGCTCGAAATCGGCCACCCGCTCCCGGATTCACTCTCCCGGCGCGTCGAATCGTCGGGCCGACTGGCAAAATCGCGGCCGCGGCTCAGTGAGCGTGCCGGGTCCGCCGGACGTGCCAAACCAGGATCACGACGATGGCGGTATTGGCGATGAGCACCAGTACCTTGCCTACATTCGGCCGGTAGAATAGCTCCCACAGCTCGAACGGGATGAGCGAGGCGGTGATGATGGTGGTCATCCATTCCGCCCATCGTTTGCGCATCCACAGGCCGATGCCCTCGATCGCAAATACCGCCGCGTAGCACAGGGTTACGAGGCGCAACGTATGGATCCCCGAAACACTGATGCCGCTGAACCACGTCAACAGCTGGGTGACGACCTGACGTTCCAATCCCAGCGGCCGCGCCGAAGCCCAGGTCAGCAGCTTGGCCGCGAGCGAGGCGTCATGCAGCCGGACTTCGCCGTAGGCCAGGGCCAATAGCAGCAGCACCTTCACCAGCTTGTAAAGGGCGATGATGCGCAGGATGTCAAAGCGCGGCTCCGGCGCCTGCGAGCCATCGTTGCTCATGGGAACTTAAGCCTGACCCGCTGGGGGCTGAAACTCCAAGGTGGCGTCGAGGAGCGCGGGAATGTCGAACACCGCCCTCTCATTATCGATCACCAGAGGAGCGATTCCGGCCGCCGCCACCAACGCCGCCGGCACCTGAATTCGATCGCGCTCGCGCGTGACCGTCCAAGTCTCCAATCGCTTGTCTTGAAACGCCAAATTGAGAGCCCCCCAGCGCAGCAGCGCCGCCCGTGCCAGCGGCGTATCCCCGCCCCAATGGCGCTGCGCCAGCGTCATCGCGGAAGCCGCGGCTATTTCGCCATGCGGCAACGTCATCAAATCCTGGATATATTTCACCATTTCGTCAGGTGGAACATGCAGGTCCAAATAGGGTGGCGCCTCGCTCATGGCGCCCATATTAAGTCGGATTCTCGAGACTGAACATGGCATTCTCGTCATCGTAGGCAAAAGCTTCGGCATATCGGCCCCAGCTCACTATGGCGCGCAGGCTCTGTTCCGCCGCATCTTCGCTCATGAAATCCTCGAGTTCATCGATGAAGCGGCTCTTGCGCGCCGAATGCGAGGCGCGTTCGTCCAAAACCCTGCGAATATGGGCCGCCAGCGGCACATAGCTCAATAAATGCCGCAAAAAGATCCGTTTGCGCTCATCGAGATCGGCATGCGCAAAGGCCAACCCGTCCTCGGTCAGTTTCAGGTCGCCGCCTTCGAGTTCCGCGAAGCGCAGCATCTGCAAGGTTTCCGCCACCGGAAATAATTCATCGATCTCCATTTGCAGATCCGAGGCGATCTCCGGCAAATCGGCCTTGCCGCTGAAGGGTGCCGCCGCAACGGCTTCCATGAGGCCCGCCAGCACGTTGGAGGAGATGTGCGGCAATTGGCTGCCGATTCCCAGCCCCGGGAAGCGCTCCTGCCGGGCGCTGGCACCCCCTTGAGGGCGTGCGGTCATCTCCACGTAGATACGTTCCACCAGTTCGCGAAAACTGGGGTCCAGGCGATTGCGTGGCTGCGGCAGCGAAACCTTGATTTCGCTCAGTATCCTGCCCGGATTGCTGCCGAATACCAGAATGCGGTCGCACATCAAGACCGCTTCTTCGATGTTATGCGTGACTAAAATGACGCCTTTGATGGGCATCCTGCCTTCGGCCCACAAGTCCAGGAAGTCCGTGCGCAGCGTCTCGGCCGTCAGCACATCCAGCGCCGAAAACGGCTCGTCCATGAGCAGAATATTCGGATGCACCACGAGAGCCCGGGCAAAGCCCACGCGCTGCCGCATGCCGCCCGACAGCTCGCGGGGGTAGGCGGATTCGAAGCCGTCCAAGCCGATGAGGTCGATCGCCGCCAGCGATCGCTTGCGGATATCCGCTCGCGGCATGCGTTGCGCCTCGAGCCCCAACGCAACGTTTTCGAACACCGTGAGCCAGGGAAACAGCGCGAAGCTCTGAAATACCATGGCAATGCCGGACGCCGGACCGGAAATAGGCTGGCCTAGGTAGCGCAGGTCGCCGGCGGTGGGCTCGGCCAAGCCGGCAATCAGCCGCAACAAAGTCGACTTGCCCGAACCTGAGCGCCCAAGCAGCCCCACGATCTGCCCCTCCCGCAACTCGAGATTCATACCCTCGAGCACCAGCAATTCCGCCCCGTCCGGCTTGGGGAAGGCCTTGCGCACTTCGGTGCATTGCAGTAGCGGAGAATCGTTCATGGGCAAACCCCGTCAGGTAAGTCGATATTTGCGCTCGGCGTAGTAATACAAGGGCCGCCAAAACAGCCTGTTGATGACGACCACGAACAGGCTCATGGTGCCTATGCCGAGGACGATGCGATGAAAGTCCCCGGCAGTGGTCGCCTCCGCGATATAGGACCCCAGCCCCCTCGCCTGCACCTGCGTGCTCCCCCAACTCGCCAATTCGGCGACGATGGCGGCATTCCACGATCCGCCCGACGCCGTAATGGCGCCAGTGACATAAAACGGGAGAACGGCCGGCAATGCCACTTTGCGCCACCACAGCCAGCCCGTGACCCGGAAATTCGCCGCCACGTAGCGCATCTCCGCCGGTATGGCCGAGGCGCCCGCGATGACATTGAACAGAATGTACCACTGGGTACCCAGAATCATCAGCGGGCTCAGGTAGATATCCGGATTCAGCTTCCAGGCTACGATGCCGTACACCGCGATGGGGAACAATAAATTGGCGGGGAACGCCGCCATGAACTGGGCGATGGGCTGCACGATCTGCGCCGCGCGCGGGCGCATGCCCACCCACACCCCGATGGGCACCCAGACGATGCTGGCCAGAGCGATCAAAATGAATACTCGCAACATGGTGAGCGTCGCCAGTCCGCACACCTGCAAAGCCTCCCGCAGCGGAGTGTTCTTGATCAGCACCCAGACGATATGCCAAAGCCCGAGCACGACGGCTGCGATCAAGACCAGCACCCATACCAGATCGGAACGCCGCTTGAGCGGCACCGCCTCGAGCACCGGCTCGTCCTCGCCACGCTTCACGGCCCGGCTGGTCCACAGCACGGCGGCATGGAACGCCATGGTGGCTGCCAGAATCAACCGCGAGCGGCGCATCATGGTCAGCGCCCAGGAGTTGGGAACCCGGACTCCCGGCTCCTGCTCGACCCGGAAGCGATCCACCCACGCCACCAGCGGCCGAAACAACAATTGGTCGTACAGCAGGATCACGATCAACATGGTGGCTATCGCCCAGCCGATCGCCGTGAGGTTTTTCTGCGCTATGGCGAGCGCAATATAGGAACCCACTCCCGGCAATGCGACGGTGGTATGTCCCACGCTGATCGACTCCGAGGCGACCACGAAGAACCAGCCTCCCGACATGGACATCATCATGTTCCAAATGAGCGCCGGCATGCCGAAGGGAACCTCCAGCTGCCAGAAGCGCATCCACGGCGAGAGCCGGAAAGATTCGGCCGCTTCCATGAGTTCGGTCGGGATCGTGCGCAGCGACTGATAGAAGCTGAAGGCCATGTTCCAGGCCTGGCTGGTGAAAATGGCGAAGATGGCCGCAAACTCGGCGCCGAGCACCCGTCCCGGCGCCAGGGACATGAAGAACACCACTGTCACGGAAATGAAACCCAGTATGGGCACCGACTGCAGGATGTCCAGGATGGGCACCAGCAGCTTGCCGGCTCGCTCGCTCTTGGCCGCCCAGGTCGCGTATGTCAGGGTGAATACCAGCGACAGGAACAACCCGGCCAGCATGCGAAACGTGGTCCTTGCCGCATACTCCGGCAAATGGACCGGATTGAGGGACAGCGGCGTCACCTCGAGCTGCGACAGCGGCGCGAACAGGCCCCGCGAAGTTTCGCCCAGGAAAGCGATCAACCCGATCACGACGATGAACGCCAGTACGTCCCAGCGGGACGCGAGATCGCGGAGAAAAACATAGGGCGCGAAGCGAGTCATGCGCGCATTCTCTCAGGACATGCAACGAAGTAGCTAGTAGGGTAGCTGCCTATGGAAAAGAGTTTCAGCATCGGCTGGCAACGCGAATTCCTGTGACGCACCAGCTCATCCAAAGTCTCGGCCAGTATGGCCTGACGATCGTGGTGCTGAATGTGCTCCTCGATCAACTCGGGCTTCCCGTGCCTGCGGTTCCCACGCTCATCGTCGCCGGCGCGGTGGCCTCGCACGGACAGATGTCACTGTGGGCGCTGTTTGCCGGGTCGATGGGCGCCTGCCTGATCGCCGACTGCGGCTGGTACCTGGTCGGAGAGAAGTACGGCATCAGCGTATTGAAGACTCTGTGCAAAATTTCTTTGGAGCCCGATTCCTGCGTCAGTCAAACGCAAAGCCGCTTCGAACGCTGGGGCATCAACTCGCTGGTGATCGCAAAATTCGTCCCCGGCCTCGCCATCATCGCGCCGCCGATGGCCGGCGCCCTGCGCATCGGTTGGCTGCGATTCATATTCTTGAGCATCTGCGCCGCCGCTCTGTGGGCGGGATCGGGCCTGCTCGTCGGCGTATTGTTCAAGTCGCAGATTGGGCGGGTGCTGGAGCACTTGAGCGCCGTCGGCAGTGTTGCGGGCACCATCGTCACAGTCCTGTTGGCCCTCTATATCGCATACAAGTGGTGGGAGCGAAACCGCTTCTTCCGGATGCTGCGCATGGCGCGGATCAACGTCGCCGAACTCTACGAGCTGATCCAGACGGGCGCATCGCCCGTGATCGTCGACGTGCGCTCGATCACCGCGCGCGCGCTCGAACCGCGCTGGATTCCCGGCGCACTGCACGTTCCGCTGCCAGAGGTCGCGCTCCGGCTCAAGGAACTGCCGCGGGATCGCGAGATAATCCTGTATTGCACCTGCCCGAGCGAAGCGTCCGCGGCGGGGGTCGCCAGAATTCTGATGAACCATGGATTCAAACGGGTGCGTCCCCTGTATGGCGGGCTCGATGCCTGGGTCGCCGCGGGATACTCCGTGGAGAAAAGCCCATGACACATCACGTCGTAATCGTCGGCGCCGGCTTCGGCGGGCTGGCCGCGGCACATGGCTTGGCCGGCGCCGCAGTCGAAATCACCATCATCGATCAGCGCAATCATCACTTGTTCCAACCGTTGCTGTACCAAGTCGGGACCGCATCGCTGGCAACTTCGGAAATAGCGTGGCCCATCCGTCACTTGGTCCGCAATCGTAAGGAGATCACGACGCTGCTCGGCGAGGTGACGGGTGTCGACACCCGCAACCGCACGGTAGCGCTCGAAGACGGCGGCACCGTGCACTACGACACCCTGGTGCTGGCCACGGGCGCGCGGCATGCCTACTTCGGTCACGACGAATGGGAACCGTACGCACCGGGCCTCAAGACATTGGAGGATGCCACCTCGATCCGCCGGCGAATTCTGCTGTCCTTCGAACGCGCCGAACGCGAGACTGACCCCGAGCGCCGCGCCGCACTGCTGACCTTCGTGATCGTCGGCGGCGGACCCACGGGAGTGGAGTTGGCCGGCGCCATCGCCGAACTGGCGTATCACAATCTGCCGCCGGAATACCGGCATATCGACACGCGCAAGGCGCGCGTGGTGCTCATCGAGGCGGGTCCGCGGATCTTGCCGAGCTTCACCGAGAATCTGTCCGCCTACGCCCGTGCGGCGCTCGAGCGCCTCGGAGTCGAAATTCATCTCGGTTCGGCCGTGAGCGAATGCAGCGGCCAGGGCGTCGTCTATGCCAATCGGACGCTCGCCGCCAAAGTCATTCTATGGGCAGCCGGTGTCCGCGCATCGCCCGCCGCCGCATGGGCCGGGCTGCCGGCCGACAATGCGGGCCGCGTGAAGGTGGAGCCGGATCTCACCGCGCCCGGGCATCCGGAAATCTTCGTGATCGGCGATACGGCGACCATCGACGCTTGGCGGGGCAAGCCCGTGCCAGGAATCGCACCGGCGGCGAAGCAGCAAGGCATGCATGTCGCTCGCACCATCCGAACCCGCCTCGGCGGCGACACCGCACAACGAGTGTTCCGCTACAAGCATTCGGGCAATCTGGCCACCATCGGCAAACGCGCGGCCGTCATCGATTTCGGCACGATCAAGCTGCGTGGCTGGCTCGCGTGGTGGATTTGGGGACTCGCCCACATTTACTTCTTGATCGGCGTGCGCAACCGTCTGGCCGTCGCCCTGAGTTGGCTGTGGATTTATGCCACAGGCAGCCGCAGCGCGTGCTTGATCACTCAGGGCGAAAGCCGGCAAAGGTCGCTATAGCGCGAATCGCACCGACGCGGGTGCACTCATCGTTCAGTGTTCAGCCGTTGAGCAGGTGCATTACACCGGGGTGGTAACGTTGCCCTACGGCGACGCCGCGAGGCGCCACCGCTTCGATGCGCTGCAGATCGCTTGGAGTCAGGGTGATTTTCTGCGCCGCCAGGTTTTCTTCCAAGCGCGTCAGGTGCGTGGTTCCTGGAATGGGCACGATGCTCGGGTGTTGCGCCAGCAGCCAGGCCAGCGCCAGTTGCGAGGGCGTGCAGCCCTTCTCCTTGGCGATGAGATTGATCTGCTCCAAAACCGCCAGATTCTTCGCGAAATTCTCGCCCTGGAATCGAGGCGACTGACGCCGCCAATCATCGGCCGCGAGGTCCTCCAGCTTGCGGAAACGGCCCGCAAGAAAGCCGCGCCCGAGCGGGCTGTAGGCGACGAAGCCGACGCCCAGTTCGCGGGTGGTCGCCAGGATTTCATCCTCCGGATCGCGGCTCCACAGTGAATATTCGGTCTGCAGCGCGCTGATGGGATATACCTTGTGCGCACGCCGCAAAGTGGCCGGAGCGGCTTCCGACAGTCCGATGTAGCGCACTTTGCCTTGCTCGACCAATTGAGCCATGGCGCCCACCGTCTCCTCGATCGGCACCCGGGGATCGACGCGATGCTGGTAGTACAGATCGATGTACTCGACCCCGAGTCTCTTCAGCGATGCCTCGCAGGACGCGCGCACATAGTCCGGATTGCCGTTGACCCCGCGGTTGGCGCTGCCGGGTTCGCGCACGATGCCGAACTTGGTGGCGAGCACGACGGAGTCGCGCCTGCCTTGCAATGCCTTGCCCACGGTGACTTCGTTGGTATGGGGGCCGTAGACATCGGCAGTGTCCAAAAAGGTTACGCCGAGTGCGAGTGCGCGATGGATCAACGCAATCCCCTCCGCCTCGGTGACTCCGCTGCTCGAGTAAAAATCGGACAGGCCCATGCAGCCCAGACCAAGTTCGGACACCGTCAAACCCTGTTTGCCCAATTGACGCATTTTCATTGCCCGATCAGCTGAACGCTTGAATGCCGGTCTGCGCTCGGCCGAGGATCAGAGCGTGAATATCGTGAGTGCCCTCGTAAGTATTCACCACTTCGAGATTCACGAGGTGGCGGATCACGCCGTACTCATCCGAAATCCCGTTGCCGCCCAGCATGTCGCGCGCGGCGCGTGCCACATCGAGCGCCTTGCCGCAGGAATTACGCTTGAGCATCGAGGTGATCTCGACGGATGCGGTCCCCTCATCCTTCATGCGCCCGAGACGCAGACACCCCTGCAGCGCCAGGGCGATCTCGGTTTGCATGTCGGCCAATTTCTTTTGAATGAGCTGATTGGCCGCGAGCGGGCGGCCGAATTGCTTGCGATCCAGCACGTATTGGCGCGCCGTGTGCCAGCAGCTCTCGGCAGCGCCCAGGGCGCCCCAGGCTATGCCGTAGCGCGCCGAATCGAGGCAGGTGAACGGGCCCTTCAGCCCCGTCACGCCGGGCAACAGGTTCTCTTCCGGCACGAACACCTCATCCATGAGTATTTGCCCCGTGGTGGAGGCGCGCAATCCCACCTTGCCGTGGATGACCGGCGCCGCCAATCCCTTCCAGCCCTTTTCCAGAATGAAGCCGCGGATGATGTCATCGTCGGTCTTCGCCCACACCACGAACACATCGGCGATCGGACTATTGGAAATCCATGTCTTGGCGCCCGACAAGCGGTAGCCGCCGGCGGCGGCGCGTGCCCGGGTGATCATGCTGCCGGGATCCGACCCATGATTGGGCTCGGTCAAACCGAAGCAGCCGATCGTTTCGCCGCGCGCCAACGCCGGCAAGTATTTACGCTTCTGAACCTCCGTGCCGAAACGGTCGATCGGCAGCATTACCAGCGACGACTGCACGCTCATCATCGATCGATATCCCGAATCGACGCGCTCGACCTCGCGTGCGATGACCCCGTAGCTCACGTAGTTGAGGCCGCCGCCGCCGTATTCCGGGGGAATGGTGGCGCCCAGCAATCCCAGTTCCCCCATTTCCTTGAAAATGGCGGGGTCCGTGAACTCGCGGCGGAATGCCTCCGTGACGCGCGGCGCCAGGCTCCCCTGCGCGTAGTCCCGCGCAGCGTCCCGCACCATCTTTTCCTCTTCCGTCAACTGCTCGTCCAGCAACAACGGATCGTCCCAATGAAAGCTGCCACGCACCATAATTCAGCCTATTTTTGCCCTCGCAGGAGCGAAGCATCGCATAAACTCGGGAGCCGGGGGAATTTGATCGCGCAACGAACTGCCGCGGCGCTATTCGTGCACCAGCACCCTTTCAATGCGCCGGTCGGGCACCAACCACAACAACGCCGCGAGCAGATAGAGCACCTGGGCCATCCACGCAGCGCGGAATGCGGCGATGATCCCAAGCAAATAAAGCACTTGGGATACCTTACCCTTCCAATCGCCGCGCACCGCCTTTTTGAGGAGCGAGTCCGGACCTTGCGAACCGATGATGGCCGCTTGCAGCATCCAGTACGCAACGGCGGCCATCAGGAGTACCGCTCCGTAGAGTGCCGACGGCTGCGCGGCAAGGTGGTTCTCGCCGATCCAGGCCGTGGTGATGGGAAACAGGGAGAGCCAAAACAATAGATGCAGATTGGCCCACAGAATCGCGCCGTTGACCCGCTCGCAAGTGTGCAGCAGATGGTGGTGATTGTTCCAATAGATGCCCACGTAGATGAAGCTCAACACATAACTCAGGAACGCGGGGATCAGCGGCAACAGCGCATCCGCAGTGGCGCCGCGCGGCACTTTGAGTTCCAGCACCATGATGGTGATGATGATGGCGATGACGCCGTCGCTGAATGCCTCGAGCCTACCGCTGTTCATTATGG
>Ga0302324_100012788_pt1 | contig 17093 bp, 11 predicted proteins | sample Palsa_T0_1_FD_201949 | JGI IMG/M metagenome (GOLD analysis project Ga0302324, IMG submission 201949) | Peat permafrost microbial communities from Stordalen Mire near Abisko, Sweden - Palsa_T0_1 | ecosystem: Environmental > Terrestrial > Soil > Palsa > Peat permafrost | place: Sweden: Abisko...
CGGCGGCCCCGAGCGAATCGCGCATTACGCCCGCGCGCATCGGCGTTCCCGACAGAGCGACGCGCAACTGCAGGCGCTCGTCGCGCGATTGCACGCGAGCAAGACCCGGCACTATGTTGCGCTTGTAGCCGCGGGCGCGGTGCAACTGCGCCCCGGTGTGGCGCGCCTCATCGCAGAAGCCCGTGTGCAAGGCATCCTGCTCGCCATCGCCACGACCACCACCCGCGCGAATGTCACCGCATTGCTCGAGGCGACTCTGGGTCGCGAAGCACTGGCATGGTTCGCCGCCATCGGCACGGCGCAGGAGGTTAGCGCCAAGAAACCCGATCCGGCGGTGTATAGATGGGTGCTCGAGCGACTAGCGATCAAGCCGCAGGAAGCCCTGGCACTCGAGGATTCCCGCATCGGACTCCTCGCGGCGCACCGTGCGGGCATTCGCTGCGTCGTAACTCCTACGCCCTACAGTGCCGATGAGGATTTCTCCGAGGCCGCAATGCGCCTTGCTGACTTGGATCATCAGCTTGATTATCCTAGCCGGGTCGTGACGCTCGAGGATCTGCGGCACTGGCACTCATAATGTCGGGGGTCGAGGGTTCTTGGCCAATTCAGCGCACCTCGGCCACGGGCGCGCGGCGTAGCGGAAAGGCTCCGCACCGATGAGCACGATGTCGCCGTCCCTCAGAGTTTGGCGCATAACGCGTCGTCCGTTCACGATCACGCCATTCGTGCTGTTCAGGTCTTCAATGATCGTGTGCGTTGGTCCGGCGAAGATCACCGCGTGATGACGACTGATGTATTTGGCGTCGATCTGCAAATCGTTTTCGCGCGTGCGCCCAATTGTCGTCCTGGAACCGAGCACATGCACGACTTCAGACTCCCCAGTGCGAATGAAGAGGGGTGCGCCGATCTCGCGGGCGACCTCAGGCTCGCCGCTCGTGCCGCGCGAGTCATCGTGCTCCGTCGGCCGCTCATCGAGCCAAGAGCTCTCTTTACGAACTTTAGCCTCGGGCCGATGAGTCGAATCCTCGGCTGCGGGTGCAACGCTGGCCGGATCGCACGCGCGCTCCAGATGCAAGCGTGGCTCCTCCACCAGGCCCGTGCCGGCATGCGCCTGATCGAGCGCCTCGGCTTCGAGCTGCAACATCCGGGCGTTGACCGTCTCGAGACGTGCAGCCTGTTCAGCGTTTTGGCCTTGTACCGCCGCGGCAGACGCGACGCTCGCAGCTCGATCGCATGCTACGACTGCTAGCTCACCTTCAAGTTGCGTGATCCGTCGGCGCTGCTCCTCGAGCGCGGCCTCCATCGACGTGCGCAGCTCAAGCGCTGCGCGAGCGGTAGCTTGCTCCTCGGCGAGGCGTGTGTGGGCAGCCGCGAGCGCCGCTTCTAGCGTGCCTACATTCTTGCGCTGTGCTTCAGTCTCGGCGATCGCGCGTGCAAGGTCACTTTGCCGCGCAGCGCGCGCCCGACTTTCGGCAACTTGTTTGCCTTCGAGCTCCAACACGTGGGCATTGGCCGTCTCGAGACGTGCAGCCTGTTCAGCGTTTTGGCCTTGTACCGCCGCGGCAGCCGCGACGCTCGCAGCTCGATCGCGTACTACGACTGCTAGCTCACCTTCAAGTTGCGCGATCCGTCGGCGCTGCTCCTCGAGCGCGGCCTCCATCGACGTGCGCAGCTCGAGCGCTGCACGAGCGCTAGCTTGCTCCTCGGCGCGACGTGTGTGGGCAGCCGCGAGACCCGCTTCCAGTTCGCCCAGATCCTTGCGCTGTGCTTCGGCCTCGGCGATCGCGCGCGTTAGGTCATTTTGCCGTGCAGCGAGCGCCCCACTTTCGGCGACTTGCCTGGCTTCGAGCTCCAACACGCGGGCATTGGCCGTCTTGAGACGTGCAGCCTGTTCAGCGTTTTGGCCTTGTACCGCCGCGGCAGCCGCGACGCTCGCAGCTCGATCGCGTACTACGACTGCTAGCTCACCTTCAAGTTGCGCGATCCGTCGGCGCTGCTCCTCGAGCGCGGCCTCCATCGACGTGCGCAGCTCGAGCGCTGCACGAGCGCTAGCTTGCTCCTCGGCGAGGCGTGTGTGGGCAGCCGCGAGCGCCGCTTCTAGCGTGTCTACATTCTTGCGCTGTGCTTCGGTCTCGGCGATCGAGCGTGCAAGGTCGCTTTGCCGTGCAGCGAGGGTCCCACTTCCCGCACCCTGCCTGGACTTGAGCGCTGCGATGCGCGCGTCCCGTTCTGCGACAGCTGCGGTCAGTGTGGCGACCGTGTCGTTGAGGAATGCCACATCGCTGTTCACTGCGCCGATTTGCTCACGGGGCCGCCCAAGCGCCTCGCGCAGCTGGCTCACTTCCTTTTCGAGTTCCCCAACGCGCGCCTGTCGAACACGCAGGAGTATTCGCATGAACGCGATATCTTCCTCGTTCCCAACACGTGGTTTCTCGTGTTGGACACGCTGACCGAAGGCTTCACGGAGATTGCGAAAGCCCATGACACGGTACCGTGGCTGCGCAAAGACGGTTCATACATTGCCACAATACCCGATGCGCCTGTGCCAGCCAATCATGAATTGTGGCAGCGCAAAAACGCGCAAACTTGCCGCTCCGCCCGCCCCGCAAACTGAGCGGCCGAACCTTTGGCAGAGCATCTGGGGAAGTTGCGACCTGTAGCGCGGGTCATCGTGCAGTGGGTCGAGGAGCGCGCCGTACTCAATTGATAAGAGAGCGCTTTCGCACCGCTCAAGCAGCTCTCTCCAGCCAGTCGAAAGTATTAGATACACGCGCTGGTCTGTTACCAGCATGCTCGCCAGAGTACCTGAGCCAAATACTGGGTCCCCGATGCAGGAGTTGAGCCGGCTTCCGTCCTAATCGCGGTGACTCAACGCCTCCGGCGTGAGTGCCAGCAGCGCGAAGCTCGCCAGCCAGTGCGCCCCCATGTAATCGACCGCGACGTACGGCAGGCTCGCCGCGAGGTGCTGCTGCGCGGCGGCAAGTGCTATGTTGCCGAGGGGATGCGACGCCGCAAAGGCACTGGCGATGGATCGCCAACACCATGCGCGACTCAAATTAAGGCCGTCCAGATGCGCGATTTTGCCGTCACTGCGATCGGTGACTGCGGCGGGGATGAAGAGTGCGCGCGGCTCACCGGATGCGGCGAGTGGCAGAAAGCGCATAAACCAGCCGGTAAACTCATCGCGTCGCATAACGCGGCGCATGCATTCTGCTTCCATCAGCGCCGAGGAGAGAAAGTCATCGCCTCCCGGCTCCCATGCCTGACAGGCTGCATCGGCGGCGTACCAGGCGCTCGCTCGCTCGCGGATGAGATCAGCGAGGCCCTGCTCGGCGTGTACCTTGGCGTAGTCGAGCGACAACGCGAGCGCGAACGCGCTGTTAAAATGCGTACCGACGCGGATCGGATAGGTCAGTTTCGGTAAATGCGCGTGCAGGCGCTGTGCGAAGAGCTGCGCGAGCGGCAGCAACGCCTCGTGCCAGCGCGCCATCGCGGCTCCGCCGGCGCGCATCTCCGCAGCAAGCATCAAAAGCCACGCCCAGCCGTACGGCCGCTCGAAAGTGCCAGTGTTTGCTCGATCTAGATACGCACATTCGGCTGCGACGTTCTGTGGTGTAAGCTGCTGATCAAAGAGCGCATCGATCTGCGCACGCACTGCCAGCTGCGGCACCGTGCGGCGCAGACGCGTCAGCAGCCAATAACCGTGCACGCAGCTGTGCCAGTCGAAGCTGCCAAAGAACACCGGATGCAGCGCACGCGGTGCTTGCGCATCGGCAGCACCCATCAAGACGTGATCGAGCTTGTTTGGGTACTCACGCGTCACATGTCCGAGCGCGATCTCGGCAAATTGCTGCGCAAGTTCAGTCGTCAGTGCGAGTGCTTCCATGGATCAGTGCCTGTAAACGCACAGTGCCATCAGCACGGTGTTGGCGACGAAGAGCAACGCGCCAGTTGGGATCTGTACTTTTATTACCCCATTGCGATCGGGTAGCTCAAGCAGCACCGCCGGCACGATGTTGAAGTTGGCCGCCATGGGTGTCATTAGTGTCCCGCAAAACCCGCAGAGCATGCCCACCGCGGACATGATCACCGGATCGCCGCCGAAGCGGCCAACGATGAGCGGCAGCCCGATGCCGGCGGTCATGACAGGGAAGGCGGCGAAGGCATTGCCCATGATAACGGTGAAGACCAGCATACCCAGCGCATAGGTTGCAACCGCGGTCGCTCCATGCGTCATGGGGATTACCTGGGTCAGAAGCCCGCCCACCACAGTGCCGACGCCCGCGGAAGCAAACAGCGCCCCGAGCGATGCCAGCGTCTGCGGCAGTATTGCCGCCCAGCCGACCGCTTCCATCAGGCGGCGGCCCTCGGTGAGGGGCGCCGACCACGGCACGCGCAGCAGCATGTAGCCAAGGAGGAGTGCGATCAGGACGGCGAACGCGAGCGCAATGAGCGTGGTATGTGCCGGGTCAACGAGAGGCGCGGTGCCGACGCGCAGATATTTGAAGAAGAGAGTGCCAAGCAGCACCAGCGCCGGAATCGCCAACGCGGGCACGAAGAGCCGGTTGCCGTTGCGCAGCGCGGCCAGCAGCCGCTCGGTCGGCGGCGTCGCATCGTCCGGGCGGGCGAGGCCGCTGGCGCCGAGGACGATCAGCACGCTCAGCAGGATCCCGTTCGCAAGATCCGACAGGTGCGAGCCGGCGAGGAACGAGAGGGCGTACGTGCCCCAGAAGGCGGCACTTCTCCAGCGGCGTGGATGAGCACGGTCGCGCGCGCGCCCGACTGCAAATGCCGCAAACATGAGCCCCGCCAGAATGTAGACGTGCTCGAGTGTGATCACGCGTTTTGCGCCTGCGCCCGCTGCACTCGCCGGCCAAAGAGCGCCAGGCGCGCGCCGTGAATCGCAAACGCCAGGATCGCCGTTGGAATCGCCCAGCGTGCCAGCGCGAGCGGCGTCACCACGATGCCGTTTTGTTGCAGGAAGCCCTTCATGAGCAGGACCGAGCCGATTGCGACAAAAACATCCTCGCCAAAGAAGTTACCGACGTTATCGGCCGATGCCGCATAGGCGCGGATTTCCATGCGGGTGGCATTGCTGATGGGACCGCTGCCCTCGGCGGCGGCTTCGGCCATCGGTGCAATGAGCGGGCGAACCATCTGCGCATGACCAAAAAGGGCATTCAGGCCGAGCGCCGCGCTGACCTGGCGCAGCAGCAAGTAAGACACGAGTACGCGCGCCAGGGTGACGGCCTGCAGGGCAATGATCACGGCCTGCAGGCGTTCGCGCAGACCCGCTCGCTCAAGAAGCCCTATCACCGGCAGCACAAGCCATACGATGCCCACATAGCGATTCTCGGCAAAGGCGTGGCCGAAAGTCTCGATTACGCCCCTGAGGCTTGAGCCGCCAGCAAGCCCGGTGACGAGCCCGGCGATACCGACGACAGCGAGCGGGTTTAACCGCAGGGCAAATCCGAGAATGACGATGACTATGCCCGAGAGCACAAGCATCGGATGATGCCTACCGGGCGCGTGGGGAGCGCACGAGTTGCCCCGCTTTGAAGTGTGCTTGCACCGTGCGAGTCTAGCCGATCGATGCAGCGGTTGTGGACCGGGAGACAAGGGTGGGCTGGCAATTCTGGATTGATCGCGGTGGCACATTCACGGATATCGTGGCACGCGCTCCGGATGGAGCCTTACGCACGCTCAAACTCCTGAGCGAGGCACCGGAGCGTTACCGCGATGCCGCCGTCGCGGGAATCAAGCAGCTCCTCGGCATTGCCTACAGCGCGCCGCTGCCCGCGGGCAGTGTCGATGTCATCAAGATGGGAACCACCGTTGCCACCAACGCGCTCCTTGAGCGCAAAGGTGCGCGCACGCTCCTCGTCATCAATCGTGGATTTGCAGATCTGCTGAGGATCGGCACGCAGGCGCGCCCGCGGCTCTTTGATCTGGATATTCGCCTGCCAGCCCCGCTGCATGAGCGTGTTTTTGAAACCTCCGGCCGGGTGAGCGCTCGGGGCGAGGAGATCGCGCCCGTCGATGAGGCCGCCGCGCGCGCCGCCTTCGCGCGCGCACGCGCAGATGGCATCGAAGCGTGCGCAATTGCGCTCATTCATGCCTGGCAGTTTCCCGAACAGGAGCAAACGCTCGCGCGGCTTGCGCGCGCGGCGGGCTTTGCCCGAGTTTCGGTGAGCCACGAGGTGAGTCCTCTTCTTGGCCTTGTGCCGCGGGGCATGACAACGGTCGTCGATGCCTATCTCTCGCCGGTACTGCATCGCTACGTGGATGAGCTCGCCGCGGCGCTCGCCGGGACGCGGCTGCTGTTCATGCAGTCGAACGGCGGCCTTGCGGAAGCGGCAGCGTTTAACGGCAAGGACGCGATACTGTCCGGCCCGGCCGGCGGCATCGTCGGCGCGGCGCGCACGGCAGAGCAGGCGGGCCTCAAGCACATCATTGGTTTTGACATGGGCGGCACATCGACTGATGTGGCGCTCTACGCCGGGCGCTTCGAGCGCACCTTCGATGGCGAGGTAGCCGCAATACGCGTGCGCGCACCGATGATGGCCATTCATAGCGTCGCGGCGGGCGGCGGCTCCATTCTGCGCTTCGATGGCGCACGTTTTCGCGTCGGCCCCGAAAGCGCTGGCGCGGATCCGGGCCCCGCATGCTATCGGCGCGGCGGTCCTCTCACCGTCACTGACGCCAATGTCTGCGTAGGAAAGATTCAGCCGCGGCATTTTCCAGCGATTTTTGGTCCGCGCGCGGATTTGCCGCTCGATGCACACATCGTGCATGAGCGCTTTGCCGCGCTCGCTGCCGAGGTGTCCACCGCCCGTGCTGCGGCGATCGAACCGCGCGCCGCAGCCGCCGGATTTCTGCGCGTAGCGGTGTCGCACATGGCGAACGCCATCAAACAAGTGTCGCTCGAGAAGGGGAACGATGTCGGACAGTTTGCGCTGCAATGCTTCGGCGGTGCCGGCGGCCAGCACGCCTGCCTCGTCGCCGAGGAACTCGGCATGAGCCGCATCCTGATCCATCCGCTTGCGGGTGTGCTGTCGGCGTATGGCATGGGACTTGCGGATCAGAGCGTGCAGCGCGAGCGTGCCATCGAGCGCTCGTTTGAGCCTAGGGTAATGCCTGATCTTGAGCGTGCCGCGGCCGAGCTTGCCGAGCAGGCGCGTGCGGCGCTGCTTGCGCAGGGGCTTGCCGATGGGCCGATTGAGACGCGTTGCCAAGTGCACCTGCAATACACCGGCGCCGACTCGGCCCTGCCGGTGGCGCTCGCGACCTTCGGCGAGATGCGTGCAGCCTTCACCGAGGCACACCGTGCACGTTTTGGCTTTGCCACCGCGGAGCGCGCGGTCGCGGTGGCACTGATCGCGGTCGAAGTCACCTGTGTGAGTCCGCGGACAAAGGACGCCGAGCTGCCGCCGCGCGCCAGCGGCGCGCCGCGCCCCATCGATGAAGTGGAGCTTTTTACGCGCGATCGTGCCGAGTGCGCGCCCGTGTTCGCGCGCGCAGCGCTTCTGGCGGGCGATGTAATCACCGGGCCCGCGCTGATCGTTGAGACGATTGCCACTACGGTGATCGAGCCCGGCTGGACGGCCACCGTCAATGCGTTCGGACACCTGCTGCTCGAGCGCACCGGCGTGCATGCGGGGCGCGGCAGACTGAAGGCGCAGCCGGTCGACCCGGTGCTTCTCGAACTCTTTCACAACCTCTTGATGCACGCCGCCGAGCAGATGGGCGCCGTGCTGCAGAACACCTCCACCAGCGTCAACATGCGTGAGCGGCTTGATTTTTCATGCGCCATCTTCGACCGCGATGGACAGCTCATCGCCAATGCGCCGCACGTGCCGGTGCACTTGGGCGCGATGGGGGAGAGCGTGCAGACGGTGATCAAAAGCCGCCTCGCGACGCTGAAGCCCGGCGATGCTGTGGCGCTCAACAACCCCTTCAACGGCGGCACGCACTTGCCGGATGTCACGGTCATCTCGCCGGTATTTGATGCGGCGGATCGCGAGATACTGTTCTTTGTCGGCAGTCGCGGCCACCATGCCGATATCGGCGGGCTTACGCCCGGCTCGACCCCGCCCAATTCCACGCGCCTCGTCGAAGAGGGCGTCGTAATCGATGACTTCCTTCTTGTCGAAGCGGGCGTATTCCACGAAGCGGCGTTTCGTGAGCTACTGACGGGCGCGCCATATCCGGCGAGAAGTCCGGACACCAACATCGCCGACATCAAGGCACAGGTGGCGGCCAACACCTGCGGCGTGCACGAGCTGCGCAAGCTCGTCAGCCGCTACGGGCGCGACGTCGTCGTGGCCTACATGGGGCACGTGCTCGCGAATGGCGAAGCAAGCATCCGCGCTGCGATCGAGCATCTGTGGGACGGGGCGTTCGACTACGTGATGGATGATGGCTCACCGTTGCGCGTCGCCGTGCGCATTGACCGCGCGGCGCGCGCCGCGACGGTTGATTTCACCGGCACCGGAGCGCAGCACGCGGGCAACTTCAATGCGCCGCCGGCCGTGGTGCGCGCGGTCGTGCTCTATGCGTTTCGCTGTCTCGTGGGCCAGGACATCCCCCTGAATGATGGTTGTCTGCGGCCGTTGTCGATCGTGCTGCCCGCGGGAACATTTCTCTCGCCGGCTCCGGGCAGCGCCGTGGTGGCGGGTAACACCGAGGTGAGCCAGGCGATCTGCAACGCGCTCCTCGGCGCGTTGGGCGTATGCGCTTCATCGCAGGCAACGATGAATAACTTCCTGTTTGGCAACAAGGATCAGCAGTACTACGAGACGATCTGTGGCGGCGCCGGGGCGGGGCCGGGCTTCAACGGCGCATCCGCCGTGCACACCCATATGACCAATACGCGTATCACGGACCCTGAGGTGCTTGAGCTGCGCTATCCGGTGCGTGTGGAAACTTTCGCCATCCGGGCCGGCTCCGGTGGTGGCGGCGCAACGTGCGGCGGGGACGGCGTCGTGCGACGAATCCGCTTCAATGCGCCAATGACCGCGGTGCTCGTTTCTTCGCGTCGTACCGTGCCACCGCATGGCCTTGCGGGCGGAGCGAGTGGCGCGGTCGGCCGGCAATGGCTCGAGCGCGCCGATGGCTCAATTGAGGCCCTCGCGGGCGTGGATCAGCGTGATCTTGCTGCGGGCGATCAACTTATCGTGGAAACCCCCGGCGGCGGCGGATTTGGAGCAGCGTAGGAGCGCTCGCCTGCTAAGATCGTGAACTCTAGGCAGGAGGCGTCATGGTACGCACGCGCGTCAAATATCTAATCGCCTTCGTCGCGGCAAGTCTCATGGCGCATGTGGCTCAGGCTGTCACGGCCGCCGCCTGCACGGGTTTCAAATGGGACGTATCGCACGAGCTGGCGCTGATGCAGGGTACGGCGCAAGCACTGGTTGCCGCGCGCAAGCCCGGTAGCAGCGTACCGCAAGCCAAAGTCGATGTGCTCTATGCGCTCAAGCTCTCCGGCCAGGCTGAAGTGACATTCGCCGCGGCACCGGGCAAGGGCAGCAAGGCAGCCGATGCGCAGGCGGGACTTGTACAGTTTCAGGTGCCGCGCGCGGGCCGTTACCGCATTTCTATTACGAGCGGCCACTGGGTCGACGTCGTGAGTGACGGGCAGCTCGTGCCGTCGGTTGGCTTTCAAGGGCACGCCGGCTGCGAGCGGCCGCGCAAGCTCGTCGAATTTGACCTGCCGGCCGGTAAGCCGCTGCTGCTGCAGTTCAGTGGCGACAGCGATCAGGATGTGACCTTCGCCATCACGGCATCAAAGGCGGCAAGCTAACTAAACCGCCGCTCCTCTCAGTCGTCGACGATCTGGTCGATGATTGCCTTCATGGCCTCAAGCTCCGCGGGCTTGACCAGATGATTCTGAAACCCGGCAGCGAGCGCCTTGCGCCGATCCTCTTCCTGGCCCCAGCCCGTAAGCGCTACGAGATGCGTGTGCGCCCCCCATTCGCGCTCGCGCACTTGCCGCGCGGTCTCATACCCATCGAGAAGCGGCATGCCGATATCCAAGAATATGAGCTGCGGCGCGAACTCATCGCCCATGGCGAGCGCCTCGATGCCATCGTGCACCGCGCGTACCTCATGGCCTTCGAGCGTGAGCAGCATCGCAAGCGTGTGCGCTGCGTCGCGGTTGTCATCTGCCACGAGGATGCGCAGACGCCGCCCCGTTGCCTCGGCAGGCGATGGACTGCGCTCAGCGTCCATCTCGCCACGCAAGTCCCCCTTGGGCAGGCGCACTGTAAATTCGCTGCCAAGCCCGCGCCCGGCACTGACCGCAGTGACTTTGCCGCCATGCAGCTCAACGATGCGCTTAACGAGGGACAGGCCGATACCGAGCCCATCGTGTGTGTGATCATCCGTGCGCTCGTTGCCATAGAGGTCAAACACGCTCTTGAGCTTCGCCGGGTCAATTCCCACACCCTCATCGTTGACCTGCATGATGATCTCCTCTTGGTCGGCGCGCGCGCTCATGCGGATGCACGATGCCATGGCGGAATACTTTGAGGCGTTGTGCAACAGATTAGCGAGCGCATGCGCCAAGTGCGTGTCGTCTGCGCACAGGGAGAGATCCTTGGGAACCTCGATCTGCAGGCGATGTTGTTTGCTCTCGAGCTGCGGCCGTGCGATGGCGAGCGCGTGTTGCACGACGGCGCTCAGCGAGACGCGGCTCTTGCGCAACTCGAGCTTGCCCTGAGTCACCTGCGCCATGTCTAAAAGGTCATCGATGAGCCGCGTCAGATGCTTCAGTTGCCGCTCGATGATCACCCGTGCCGCAGAGGTGGTCGCGCCCGAATCCTGTACGACCTGCATGATCTGCAGTGCGTTTCTGATCGGCGCCAGCGGGTTGCGCAGCTCATGCGCAAGAATTGCAAAGAAATCCTCCTTAGCCTCGGCGTTGCGCGCTTCGGGCGCAATCCATGCTTCGGTGTTGCCGCGACGAAAGGTCATGACGATACCGGCGAGTGCCGCATCGGCCGTGCGGATCGCCTCGGCGCACTCATCGATCGGCACGCGACTGCCGTCCGCACGCACAAGAATGCTGTGGTGGACGGGCGCGGCGCCGTTCGTCGCGCTGCGCACCCGCGCGACGAGGTCCACCGCCTCGGCGTCACCGGCTGGGCTTGCGATGGAAAACACCTCGCTCAGCGGATGATTGAGCGCAGCCTTCGCACTGCGGCCGGTCAATTCCGCCGCTGCGGCGTTCATGAATGTCACGCGGCCGGACGAATCGGTGACGATCACGCCATCACAGTTGCTTGCGGGGTTCATCCGCGGCGCCTCACTTCCCGCCGGTTCAAACTCTCAGCTCATCAGGTTTTGCAGGTTTTTCATTTACATCGACCACAGCTTCGACCAACGCGGCTTTGCCGGAGTTCACTGCCGCCTGAATCGCAGGACGAACCTCCTCCGGTTGTGCACAGCGAAAGCCATCGGCGCCGCAGGCGCGCGCGAAGGCCACGAAGTCGATCGGAGGAAGATCGCAGCCGTATTCTGGATTACCGATCTCCTGTTGTTCAAATTTGACTTCGGCCAGACTGTTGTTCTTAAGAAGAATGATTTTAATCGGCACATTATGGGCAACGGCGGTGCTGAGCTCGGCCATGAGCATGGCGAAGCCGCCATCCCCGACCACGGTTACCGACTGGCGCTTCGGAGCATCGTAGAGGCCGTTTAACAGATGTATGGCGCCGGGCCCGGTCGTGCCGAGGCACACGCCCAGTTGTCCGGTGTGCTTCGCAAACCCCGACGCCATGAAGGCGGCAGCCTCCTCGTGCCGTACGCCGATATAGCGAATACGGTCGCGACGCTTGCGCAGCGCCTCGATGAGGGAATTGATGCCATCGCCAACGACGCCGAACGCGAATGTCGCGCCCCAGGCGATCAAAGTTTCAACGATGATGTCGGCGGTGGTGAGGTCATCGCCGAATGCCGGGTTTGGCTGGCGCGTGATGTTGGCGCTCGACTCGGAGGTCTGGGAAACGGCTGCGCGCAACCCTTCGGCAAGGCCCGCTCCGGCTGCGGCGAGCTGAATGAAGCCGCGGCGATCAAGAGCGCCGCCGGGCGATTGTTCTGTCATATGAAAACTCCGCTGCGCCGCAATCATTAATTCCGCGCTTACCCCTAAGGTTCCCCCAAGGCGGCTGAATGACGCGCTTGAGAGGCGCGCCGTATTTCGCAGTCGGTGTGGTGTGAAGTTTAGGAGGTCGCCGTGCGCGCTATGCGCACTGGCCCGTGATAACCAGCCGCTTCGCTAGACGGCGCGGCAGCGTGCTCGAGGGCTTTTGGCTCGGGAGTGGTCAGCAGGAGCGATTGCAGGTGCTGCGGCATCTCTTGCACCATGCGCGGCACTGCCTCTGCCGCGAGCGGAGAGCAGATGAGGTAGCCTTGCAGGCACACCGACGGCAGTTCGAGCAGCAGCGAGAGCTGCTCCACCCGCTCAACGCCTTCGGCGGTCACCTCGAGGCCGAGGCTGGCGCACAATCCCACGATGGCGCGAGCGATGGCGAGCGCCCGGTCGCTCGCATCGATGCTTTGCGTCAGGCTGCGATCGAGCTTGACGCGAGTGAGCGGGAGCTGCTCAAGCGACGCAAGCGATGAGTAGCCTGTGCCGAAGTCATCGAGTGCAATGGCAAGCCCGAGGGCGCGCAGTTGCCGCAGCGTCTCGATGGTTGCAGGGCCGGTCTGCAGCACATTCTCAGTAAGCTCGATCTCGATGCAGCGCGCGGGCAGGCGAAACTCGCTCAGCAATTTTTGGATCTGCTCGACAAAATGCGGGTCGAGTAGCTGGCGCGCCGAGACGTTGACGGCTACGCGCACCTCGGGCCAGGAACCGTAGTGCCACTGGGCCGCGCTTTGCACCGCCGAGCGCAATACCCAGTCGCTGATATTCATGATAAGGCCGGATTCCTCGGCAACGGCCAGGAAGTCTGCCGGCGACACGTGGCGCCCGTCGGGCAGGCGCCAGCGCAGCAGCGCCTCGACGAGTTGCGTCCCGAGACCGTCGAAATTAACTTCCGGTTGGAAGAGAAGTTCAAATTCGCCGCGCTCGACCGCGCGGCGCAGTTCCTGCTCAATGCGGAATTTGAGCGCGGCAGCCTCAAGAAGCTCCGCGCGAAACATGCACAGGCGGCTGCGACCGAGGTTCTTGGCGTGGAAGAGGGCTGCATCTGCCGCGCGCAGCAGCGCGTCCGCGTCGCGCTCGTTGTCCGGGTAAATGCTCGCGCCGACACTGACGCTGATCAGCAGTTCACGCTCTTGCACGATGAGCGGCTTTTGAAAGGCGTACACCAGGGCGCCGCCCGCACGCGCGATCTCCTCGGTGCTGTCGGCATGTTCCAGGATGACCGTAAACTCATCGCCGCCGAGGCGTGCGGCAAATCCACCCAGCTCGGTTGCCTCGCGCAAGCGCAGCGCGATCGCCTGCAGCACAAGATCGCCGAACGCGTGTCCCATGCTGTCGTTGATGTTCTTGAAATTGTCGAGATCGAGAAAAAACACGCCGACGAGGGTACCGGCGCGCGCCGCGCTCTTCAGCGACAGATTCAAATAGGACAGAAGCTGGCGGCGGTTCGGTAGTCCTGTGAGAGAGTCATGCTCGGCAAGATGTTGCAGTTGCCGCGTGCGCTCATCGACCCGGGCCTCGAGCTGACTTTGATATTCGAGAGTAGTCGCCTGGGCTGCAGCAAGCTTATCCGCCATTTGGTTGAAGGCGCAGGCGAGGGAGTCGAGCTCCTTGATTCCGCCGCGCCCGACGCGCGCCCGTGCGTTGCCGCTGGCAAGCTGCGCCGTCGTTTCCATGAACTTGCGTATCGGACCCACGATGCTGCGCACGGTGGCGATGGAGATCACGAGCAGCAGTAAGAGCACTGCGGCGCTGATCACCGCGATGATGGTGCGCTCCGGGCCGGGAGGCCGTACTTTGCTCGTTGTGGTGGTCGTCGTCGGAGCCGCCAGGAGCGCAGGCGGTGGCGCCGGTTCGACGGCTGCTTCCTGGGCGTCTTTGAGCCGTTCGGCGACTTCCTCTGCATGCGCGGTGGCGGTGGCGGTGGCTTTGGCCGCGGCGGCGGCGGCCGACGCCGCGGCGCGCTTGCGCGTGACTTCGGCCACGGCCCGCACGGCGCCCGAGAGATCCTCCACATCCTTCTGAAATGTCGCGAGCGCACGCGTCGTTTGTTGATCAAGCGTACCGAGCTGCTCGCGGCTCGAGATGACGCTGCTGAGGTCCTCCTTGAGTCGCGCCACCCACTCCTCGCTTTGCGAGTTTGCGAGATTGCGCGAGTTCTCCTCGAGAGTCGTCGCAAAGTGCGTCTGGCTCTGCGCCAAGCGCTCCAGCATCTCCGGATCGTACCCGCCTGCCGGCGTGAGTGGTTCAGAGCGGCGCCGCAGATCATCTAGGTCGCGCCCAAGTGAAATGAGCGATTGACGAGCAATGACGCGGCCAAAGATCTTGAAGCTGCTATCTACGGAGCCTTTCATGCGCCGGTCGACGCTCTCAAAGTGCTCCCAGTACTCGGCGACCATGCCGCGGCGGGCATCCGCATCGCGAATCAGCTCCTTGCCATCACGCGACAGCATCGCGGCGCGCGAAGACAACTTTTTCAGATTGGCGCGCTCCTCGGCGGGGGCTGCCTTGTCAGCGAAGCTCGTCGTCTCTTCCTGCAGCCGCTGCTGGGTCGTGCGCACAAGGTCTGTGTTGACGGTGTTTGAGACGTCGCTGCGCCGCTCTACGGCTCCCTCATACTCTACGATGGCCGCGAGCAGTGGCTCAGCGCGTGCCACAGTGATGACCTCAATAGGCACGGCGTTCTCGGTGGGCGCGCTCGCAATGGACATGGGCGAAGGCGCTGCCAAGCTCCTGACGATGATCGGGGGCGTTGGCGCTGTTTGAATCGTGGTGGTCGTCTCGATGATGGAGACGCCGTGCTCAACAATGAGATTTGCCGCGACTGCCAGCAGTGCCACGCCCAAGAACGCGATGGCAAGTCGTGCGGCGATGCCGGGACGCCGCATATGCTGCCAAAGGTTGAGCGCGGCGCGCTGCAGGCGTGGTCGGTCCCAGCGCGCCCGAATGCTGCGGAGTTGCCCGAGAACCGAGCGCATCAAAACTGGCAGCGCGCGCAAGCGTGGAAGGAGGTCGCGCCGCACCTGATCGGCGCGGGATTGCGCTTTGCTCAATAAGCGCTTGGCGCCGCTCATAACTGGCAGCGCGCGCAAGCGTGGAAGGAGGTCGCGCCGCACCTGATCGGCGCGGGATTGCCATTTGCTTAATAAGCGTTTGGCGCCGCTCATAACTGGCGGCGCGCGCAAGCGTGGAAGGAGGTCGCGCCGCACCTGATCGGCGCGGGATTGCGCTTTGCTTAATAAGCGCTTGGCGCCGCTCATATCCATGCGCTTTTGTACTGATCTTTGAGGAATGCCGTTGTGACCTGTACGGCACCCTGCGCAACTTCGGGAGGTAAAGCGCAAGCGTGGCTATGGCCAGGAAAATTTTGACGTGAACGGCGTCGCACTTTGCGGTACAAGCCGCCTGCGTGAGTAAGATTGGCGCGGGTTCTTGAGATCGCGCCTTTGGCCCGCGCTAACTAGGGAGAAAAGGAAGCGGTCACGTCATCGCCCAATCGCTTGGGCTCGCCGCCTGCTAGCGAAGCAATCCCGCGGCGTCATTCAGACTGCCGCGCTGCACCGGACGCGCTTTGCGCGCGCGCCCGGCCTACTGGGACGTAGCGCTACTGCGATGCGCCTTACCGCTACCTCAAGACTGCGGCGGCACGCCGGAGCTGTTGTTGCCGGGGTTTGAGGGCTTTGCTGGATAGCTCGGGCTGCCGGGAGTTGCCGGATTGCCGGGATTGGCCGGATTACTGGGCGTGCCAGGCGTATTTCCCGGGTTAGAAGGCATTGGCGGGGCCGAAGCATTGCCGGGCGAACCGGGTGACGTCACACCGGGACTGCCTGGCGTTGTGCCGCCAGGTGTTGCTACCCCGCCGGGCGCGCCGGCGCCGGCGCCGCTGTTGCCGCCGCCCGCCGCGCCACCGCCACCACCACCAGCTGCGCCGCCGCCGCCCGCCTGAGCGAACGCGGTGCTACTTGCCGCGGCCATCAAAATCATGAGTGTCAAAACCGTTCGCTTCTTGGTCATTGCTGTAACTCCACCGCTGGTTGTGGGCGCATTCGCAAGCCACGTGCCCGTCAGCGGGCCTGCGACTGCATCTCGCGAATTGTTTGCGTCGGCTCCATCGAAGCTTCAATCTCCTGTTCCGCCTGCAGCCAGTCATCAAGTTCGTATCCCGGCACAAAACCACGCGTCTCGGCCACGAAATAGGCTGCCTCGGCGATCATGCGTTGCTTTGCTTCCGCATCGTCGAATTTGGAAATCGGAGCAGGGCTGTCCATAAAATCACCCGCGCGAGCGCGCAGCAGATACTGAAGTTGTCTAGGTGCACAATCATGCAGCGGCGTCTTTGATTCAATGCGCCATCCGCGCTGCTCCGTGTAGGACGATGCCTAAAGAACGCGTGGAGCCACGCTCCAGCCTCGTACCGGTTTAAGGCATGCGGCACGCAGCGTGCTGCAGCCGACGTACCGTTCGATTTGGAAAAGGCTTTCATGTCGCGTTGAGTAACGCGCGCGCAGGTCGCGGCCATGACCCTGGCGCCAGGCGATGCTGAGGGCGGCCCAACGAATCGGCCCCGCTTCGCCGACCAGTGGCTGTTCGTGGATCGGGCACCGGCTGCGCGCGGGTAATCAGGACCGTAATCCCGCTCAAGGCTGGAACACTGCTGCTAATCGAGCACCAGGACCGGCACGAAATCCGCTGTAGCGGGCGCGCGTCGCTGCGCACTTTGAATTTTTACGCGCCGCCGGCCTACTCGAAGCAGGGCAATGAACTGCGCGCCGCGAAGCCTTAGAGTGCGTTCAGTCTGCTAGCATCAGCCCAACCAATTTGGTCCCCGATTGCGCACGACGACGGACGATCTTGCTCGAACCTTTCGCGCTGGGACTGGGAGGTGACGCATTCGGCTCAGGCGGCTGGTTGGAAAGAATCGATCGACGGTAAAACGGCTTTCATG
>Ga0302324_100012789_pt1 | contig 17092 bp, 18 predicted proteins | sample Palsa_T0_1_FD_201949 | JGI IMG/M metagenome (GOLD analysis project Ga0302324, IMG submission 201949) | Peat permafrost microbial communities from Stordalen Mire near Abisko, Sweden - Palsa_T0_1 | ecosystem: Environmental > Terrestrial > Soil > Palsa > Peat permafrost | place: Sweden: Abisko...
ACCCGGGGCTAGGCGCAGTGCCCGCCGCGCATATTCGCGACCGTCGCCCGTAAGCCCGACTCGTTCCGCCACCGCCGCCGCGGTAATGGAGAGCAGTCCTGCGCAGCGCGGCGAAACACGATCGAGCATGCCGTCGATCAGTTTTAGCGCCCCGTCGTAGTCGAGCCGGCGCAGGGCGTAGTTGACGCACTCGGTCGCCGTTTGATCGTCGCCGAACTGCTCCCACGCTGCGCGAAATTGATCTTCCGTCTCGTCGTAGCGTGCGAGCGATTCAAGCGCACGCGCGCGGTTGAGCATCAACGGCAACACACCGGGCCGATTCGCAAGGCCCTTCTCGAACCATTCGAGCGCGCTTGGCTTATTGCCCATTTTACCGTATGTCGCGCCGATCTCCGAATGCGCTTTCCAAATGCTCACTTCGTTGTCGACGAGGAACTGATCGCCGCTATACTTGCCGTCGGCGATCGATGCCGTAAACGCCGCAATGGCCTCTTCAAACCGGTTGAGCATGACGAGCCCGCGCCCCAGCGTGAAGTGAGCGTTTGCAAAGTGTGGTGAGCGCTTGAGACTTTCGCGTGCGAGCGCGACTGCGTTGTGCGCGTCGCCGCGATACTCGAGATAGGCGTCGGCCAAGTAAGAATACGCCGACGGTACGAAGCCGCGCGGCGCATCGCCGACAAGTTCGCGCATCCGTTCGAGCGCCGCGATTCCTTCGTCGACTTGGCGCTCGATCAGAGCCGTCGTACCGAGGTTGTACCAGTGAAACGGATCGTCGGGATGATCCCGAACGGCGGCGCGAATGATGTCGAGATTGCGCGCGCCTTTGTTTCGCTCGGCAACAACATCCTTGAGATAACCGAAATGATCGATGGCAAGCGTGGCGTGTTTGGCGTCGATACCGGTATCGCGTGCGTCGAGCGTGATGTATTCATGGATCGGGCTGCGATAGCGGATCCGTGGGTTGTTTGGGAAGAACCGGGCGATCGCATGCGAGCTTGCGCCGGTGCCCTTGTAGTCGTCGACAACGTTGAAACAGCGCACCCAAATGCCGGCGAATGCTGCCGGCACGTCGCGAATCGTGCGCAACGTTTCGGCCGATTCGGGGCGCAAGACTTCATCGGCATCGAGTATGAGTATCCAACGATGCTTGGCCATCGCGAGCGCTTCATTACGCGCCCAAGCAAAATCGTTGCGCCACTCACGCGCTTCGACGCGTGCTCCGAACTGACGGGCGATTGCGAGCGTACTGTCGGTCGAGCCGGTATCGACGATGCAGATTTCGTCAACAAAGTCACGCGCGCTTTCAAGACACGCAGTCAAGAAACGTTCTTCGTTTTTCACGATCATGCACAAGCTGATGCCGACCGGTAGCTGAACCGTTCCCGATGCCGGAGCAGGCAGCCCGAACGGGAGCTTCGCATGGCCGGGCGCCTGCTCGCGTGCCGGCGGGATGCGTTTGGAGCTGACGCGGATCGGCATAACTCTACAACTATCGGTCGTGGTATAACAAAAAAGAAGGCCCGCCGTAGCGGGCCTTCTTCATTCGGGTTATTCCGAGTATTAGCGGAAGAGACCCAGAACCGATTGAGCGTTCGAGTTCGACTGAGACAGGACCGACGTACCGACCTGCACCAGGATTTGAAGCCGGGTGAAGTTCGTGGTTTCCTGACCGACGTTAAGATCGCGAATTTGCGATTCCGACGCCTGGAGGTTGACCGCGGCGGTGTTGTCGTTGTCCGCATCTTCGTTGAGGCGAACGATGACCGCACCGAGTTCGGCACGCTGCTGAAGCAAGTTCTGCAACGCGTTGTCGATTTGGCCGATGGCATCTTCTGAACCCAGCGACGGCGATGAAGCAGTCGAGAGGAGCAGGTTGATGTTGGAGATACGAAGCGTATTCGTATTCGTGGCCTGGAAGCCGACCTGAATCGTCGAGCCTTCATCCGCACCGGACTGGAAGTTGAATGCCGGAGCGTTGGGGTTCGAGGCAGCGGCGACGTTCTGCGAGATCTTGATGTACGTGGTCACGCCGACGTCAGCCGTTTGGAAAGTTCCGAGTTGGATCGAGACGTTGTCGTAGTCCTGGACGGTCGAGCCGGCGGCGTAAAGCGTGCCGGAAACCGTTGCCGGGTTCTGCGAAGTGCTCGTCGAGTTGAAGAACGTTTCACGAACGGCGATCGAGACGCCGGTGTTGATGACCTGGAGTTCGATCGTTCCGTCGACCGTTGCACCAGCGGTGGAGCCGCCGGCCGCACCGGTGGCGAGCTGCGGAGCGGTGAAGCCGGCATTGCCGACCGTTGTCGAGAAGTTCGCGCCGACGCCGACAGCAGTAGCTGCAAGCAACGCCGTGTTCAGACCCGTCGCCGGGTTCGTCGCACCGGACGAAAGCGCCGAGTTTGACGTGATCGTGACAAACGCACTCACTTGCGGCGTGAAACCGGCATGCGAACCGTCAAGCAGCTGTTCGCCGTTGAAGTTCGTATTCTGCGAGATACGGTTGACTTCGAGCAACAACTGCGAAACTTCCGCTTGCAGGTTCGCCTTGTCATCGGGCGACGTGATGTCGGACGATGCTTCGACGGCCAGCGAACGGATGCGCTGCAGAATGTCGGTCGTGGTTTGGAGCGCGCCGTCGGCGACGGTTGCCGCGTTGGTCGCGTCCTGAACGTTCGAAGCGCCTTGGTCGAAACCGTTAACTTGCGCTTGGAGACTTTCTGCGATCGCAAGGCCGGACGGATCGTCCGCTGCGGTGTTGATTCGCAGACCGCTCGACAAACGCGTTACCGACGTCTGGAGAGCTGCTTGGTTCTTATTGAGGTTGAGTGATACGGCATTGGCCAACAGATTGTTGGCAATGCTCAAGCCAGTGGACATAAGTTCCTCCATGAAAGCTACACATGTGTGGTATGCCGAAAAGAAGTCATCCGGACTTCCTTCTCTCTTCATCGGCCGGGGTACGACCGATCTTTAGGCGGGTTTTACCTTTCAGGTCTTCTTGCGGGGACCCTTTCGCGCGGTGAGCGTGGCCGGGATTGAGGGGGCCGCGGACGGGCTCGCGGGGGGGACCGGCTCCGCGACGCCGGCGGCTTGCCGGTTGGAGCGCTGAATCTCCTCGAAGACCTCCGAGCGGTGGACCGGGATCTCGCGCGGCGCGTCGATCCCGAGCTTGACTTGGTCGCGGTCGACCGAAACGACGACGATGCGGATATTGTCGCCGATCATGATGGCCTGGTTGAGTTTGCGGGACAGAACGAGCATGGTGTGGCGCCCTCCGTGGCTCTAAAGATAAACGGCCCTTGCGGACCGTTTACCCATTCTTTCCCGCCCGTTCGGGAATCTAGGTCGAGACGACCTTTTCAGCGTCCTCGGCAGGCGCGACGGCCCGGCGCGGAATCGGCGTCTGGACCGAATACGTCTGGTTTTCCAGCGTAATCTGGCGGCCCATGCGCGTCTTCAAATTGATGACGACGGGCGCCAAAAGATTGATGGTCATTTGGGCTGCGCCTTTTCCGACGACGCACACGCACATGATGCAGAAATCGTCCGGCGCGCCGATCCCCAGCGACTCCTTGGCATACTGCGGCAGATGCGCTTCGTAGTCATCGAACAGTGACCACGGGTCGCACAGCGGAAGTGCTACCTTGACCTCGTCGAGGCTCTGCATCCAAATGAAGCCGTCCTGCCCCGGAACCGACAGAACGAGAAACTGTCGCAAGTTGGCAAAGCCCGGCAACCCCCACGGAAACGTAATGACCTCGGCCTCGGTATACGTACAGGGTCCGAAGCGGGGAAAGTCGGCGGTGCGGGTCTGGTCGGCAGCGTCCAAGCGCGTCTCCATCATAGTAGTCGTGTCCTCAAGCGGCGGGGCTAAGAGAGGTAGTCGAAGAGCGTCTTGCTCTCGAGGCGGGTGGTGGTGGCGTAGGCAGCCTGCAGGGCCGTCTGCGTCAGCGTAAAGGCCGATGTCGCTTGGGCAACGTCAACGTCTTCAATATTGGACTGTTGTTGTTGATTATCGACAATATTGCTGTTGAGTTGATTGCCGATTGTACTCAGGGCGTCAATTCGAGCGCCGACAACCGAGCGAGCGTTAAGGACAACGTTGAGCGCGTTGTCGATGTCCCCGAGCTGGGTCGAAATCGTGTTCGGAAGATCCGCTTGGCCCTGCAAGCCGAACGTGGTCGTAAAGTTCGACGTGTTCGTCGCGCCCGGTGAGGGCACGTCGCTGACGAAGAACGCGCCGCCGCCGGCGTTGGTGAGAACCAACTTCTGCGTCTTCGCGTTAAATGTCGCTGTTAAACCGGTCGTCGCCGTGTTGGCGTTGATCTCACCAACGATCGAGCCGGCGCCACCGGGTGGCGCCGGACCGTCGATGGTGTCGGCGCCGGTGAACGTGTATGTATTAACATGTTGGGCGCCTGACGCGTCGGCATTATTTATGGTAATCGAATACTGACCGGTACTATCTGCCTGTATCGGCGTCGCGAATTTCGCGGCCGCAATTGTCGTTAGACCCGGGACCGCAGGCGTACCGTTACCGTAAATAACCGTGCCCTGCTGATTAATCGCAGCGGAACTCTGGTCGACGACCAGGCCGCTCGTGAGCGTATTACGTAAATTCGTAAGCACGCCGAATACAGACGGCGAACCATCCGTCGACCCAAGGTTGAATGACTGCTGCATCGTCGTCGAGAGCGCAAAGGACTGGCCGTTGTACAAGAGCTGGCCTTGCGTTTCGTTGTTTCCGCTAAACGTTACGCCGTTGATCGGATTGCCTTGCGGCGTGATCGGCGGGGTCGATTGCGGCGCGCTGCCGGCAAAAATGAACGTTCCGCCGAAATTCGTATTCGCCGCCGCAACGGTCTGCTGGAGCAACTCATCGACTTGGTTGCCGATCGCCTGCTGCTGTTCGGTGCTCAAATCGTCGGTCGCGCCTTCAACGGCCAGACTGCGGGCACTCTGCACCAGTGACGTGACGTTCGCCAGCGTGCTGTCGGTGGTGGTGAGCTGCGAAACTGCGCCCTGAACGTTATTGCCCTGCTGCGCTTCGGTAGCAAGGGTCGTGCGTACGTTGAGATCTTCGCCAACCTGTGTCGGATCGTCCGACGGCGCGTTGAAACTTTTGCCGGTCGACAGCTCGTTGGCTTGCTGCGCGTAGGTGGCTTGTAAGTCATCGATCGACGCGACTTGCTGCGAGTAAATTTGCGATGTTGCGATACGCATGTTCGTTGCTCCGTGCTACTACGTTGTGGTGGCGATGCCCATTGTGATGATAGTCTGGAGCATTTCGTCCAGCACATTGACCGTTTTTGCGGCCGCTGCATAGGCGTTCTGGTACATGACCAAATTTTGGGTTTCTTCGTCGATATTGATGCCGTCGACGGACTGCCTAGCGGTGTTGATGTTCGTTGCCAGCGTCGTTTGCGCGGCCGTCCCGGTCGTCGCCGTTTGCAGATCCAGACCCATCGTTCCGACTAAGCTGCTGTAAGCGGAACCGAGCGTTTGCGTCTGCGCGGTCGTGATCGAGAATCCCGCATTGTGCGCATTCGCAAAGTTCGCCGTGAACGTGCCGGTGTTGCGGTTGATGGCGGTAACGACGACGTTCTCTTGGGCTGCCGTGCCCGCATCAACGGTGAGCAATTGCCCGACCTGGATCGTTGAGAACGCAGCCGGCGAGGGTTCCTGGATCGTTGCGGTCCCGGGCGTCGTTCCCGTGACCGTGCCCGCCGTTGTTTGGAGCGAGCCGATGCCGACGTTTTGCGAGAACAGTGCCACTAAGGCGTTTGCCCCGCCGTTGTCGCTCGCGCCGTACGCGTTGGTCGCGTTTTGCTGCACGCCGCTGATCGCGGATGCGCCGAGCGCCTGCAGTAGATACGTCGCCGGCGTTCCCTGCGTCGGTTCCGCTGCGCCGGTTGGGTTGGCCGTAAAGGCTGTGGCCGCCGTACCGCTCTCGTCGCTAATTGTGAAAGCCGGTGTCGGCGGATTGGTGCCTTGCGCTGCACGATGCGCCAGATCGATGTTGTTCGGGTCGCGGCTGAAGACGACCGTCTGTCCCGTCGTATCGAAGGAAGCGGTTACGCCCAGGTGCGCGGCGTTGAAGTTCGTGATGAAGTCGTCCACGGTATCCGCGTTCCCGGTGCCCGGCGTCGTATCGTATACGAAGGCCTGCACGCCGGCAACGGCCGGCGGGCCGACACTGGGAGCCACGGGCGTTATACCATCGACCGACACGAGCAGCACGCCCGTTAGCGGTGCGGTCGGCGGATTGTTGAGGGTCGCGTTGCCGACGATGTTTGCCGATGTGTCGACCGTATTGTTGGCCGAATTCAACGCCGCCACGAGCGTCCCGGCGGCCGTCGATACGAGACCGGCCGGAATTTGCGAGGGATCGGTGATACCGACCTGGATGTTGCCCGCGGTGACCGCTTGTTGCTGCACGACGGGTTCGAGCAGTTGCGTGCCCGGATTTCCGTTGGCGTCGAGGCCGGCTTCGGTGATGCGGTCGATTTCGCCGGCGGAAGCATTCGCAAACGCGTTGAGCTGCGTTCCGTACGGGACCAACTTGTTGTTGTACAGGTCGGCATAGCCCGCGAGCTGGCCGCTGCCCAGCGGTACGGCTTGTGGGTTGGAAGGATTGGGGTCGTTTGCAAAGCCGACCTTGAGCGTCGCTGTGCCGTTGGGATTGGTACCGATGACGGGCGGCGCAAGATGGTAGGCGATCGTATCGTTGACGAGCGCTTGGCCCGCAACCGTGACGAGCGCGGAGCCGTTGGGCTGCAGCGCGGTTTGCACCGAAATCAGTTGCGAAAGCTGATCGATTGCATTATCGCGCTGGTCGAGATCGGTGTTCGGATTGTCGCCGAGCGCGGTTGACGCGCGAATTTGCCCGTTCAGTTGCGCGATCTGGTCGATCAACGTATTGGCCTGCGTGACGACGGACGCGGCCTGCGTAACGACCGTGCTTTCCCCCGCCGTTATCGCGTTGCTCGACTGGTTGAGCGCGGCGACAAAAGCTTGTGACGCTTGAATGACGCTCGCGCGAGCCGGCGTTGATGTCGGCTGCGAAGCGAGGTTCGACGCGGCCGCCTGCAAACCGGTGAAGGCCGTGTTGACGCCGTTGTTCGGTTCGCCGAAGCCGCTCTGCAGCGTCGTGAGCTGCTGCTGCTCGACCGTGAAGAAATTCTGCGACGAGGTCGCACCACGAAAGAGCCCGTCATAGCTGTTCTGATGGATGCGCTGGATCTGATTGACGACCACGCCTTCGCCCTGCGTGCTGGGCTGACCGATCGCTGCAGGGTAGCCGGGCGAACCCGAAATCGCCGGCGCTTGGGTCAGCACGGCGACCTGGCGCGACGCACCCGTCGTGTTGACGTTCGAGATGTTGTCCGACGTCACGTCGATCGCATTTTGGAATGCGGAGAGCGCGCTGCCGGCCGTATTTAATCCAAAGAAACTCACGCGCGTCGGCTCACGATGACGCTGCCGCCGGAGATCGGAACGGTTCCGCGGCGTCTGTATGTACCCGGTTGCTCGGTCATGGACCGCTGCAGCACTTCGACCGTGCGGATCAAGCGGTTCATACCCGCCATGATCAGCGCCTTATTGTTGTTGACCGTGATCTGCAGAGCGATCGCGCGGGTCGTGAGCTCGTGCAAAATCATGTAGACTTTGCGGCGCAGCGGAACGGGTGCGTACGCGCACACTTGCTGTAAGTTCAAATCGCCGAAGCCGCGCTTCTGCATGGTCTGCCGCTTACCGTGCGCATGGCCGTGCAAGACACGCATCGCTTCGACTTTGCGTTCGGTCGCCTCAATATCGGCAGGCGTGCCGCATACCAGCGCGTCCGTAAGTGCAAGTGCGGCCGCACCAAGTTCGGCAAGGAACCGGTTCTCTTCGGCGATCGCGTCGGCGAAGGTTTGCCAGGAGTCGGCGCTCATGCGCGTACCCCCGCAAGCGTGTTTAGGCCGGCAGAGCCTCGGCGACGAGCCGACCGATCATTTTCTCCACGATCTGATCCGTGGGTACGTAATACCGTCCCTCGGAGATACGGTGATGCAACTCGTTGACTAAGCTCGTTCGATAGAACGGCTCCGCCATCACCTCGCTGAAGAAACTCGCGATCGTCGTGCTCCCCTCGGACAGCTCCGTTCGATCCGTATCGTACGTCACCGCACTGATTCGCGACTTCCGCTTGACGGAGGTGCGATAGGCGGAGACCGCGGATTCGATCTCGGCCCGGCTGATGATCATAACAAGCGGACCTTTCCGGTGCTGCTTCTTTGTTAAGAATAGCATCGGAATGAGCACCGGCTGACTTTAGGTTCGGGAGCATGACATCCATCATAGATCGCCTTCGCGCGGGAGCCGGGCTTTCGCAGCCTGGGCGGGATTTGCAAGGACCTGAGCTTTAAGCTGATCTTCGAGGATTTTGCCGATGCCGAACGCGCCGGTCGTAGCGACGTTCTCGGACTGCTTCTCATCGAGCATGTCAGTGAACGTTTTCTCGGCGTTCGATACCTTGCCGGTGATCGATGTCGTCGGAGCCGCCGCACGCATGGACTTGAAAAGCATGTTGACGAACAGCGCCTCGAACTGCTGCGCGGCACCATGCAAGCGCTTGAGCGCTTCCTTTTGTTCCGCCGTCAGTTCGGGCTTTGCGGCCGGTGCCGCCGCCGTCGTCGGATCGATGTCCATTTAGATGATCTCGATGTCCGCTTGAAGTGCGCCTGATTCGCGCAGCGCCTGCACGATCGAGATAAGGTCGCGCGGCGAGACGCCGATCGTATTGAGCGCACGCGTTACTTGAGACAGGGTCGCAGCACCGCTGATGTAGATGAGTTTGCGGCCGCTCTCCGTCGCCGAGATCTTCGTATTGGTTTGTGTCTTCTCTTGGGCGTTCGTGAACGGGCCCGGCGGCACGACGGTGTTGGTCGTCGCGATCGTGAGCGAAAGATTTCCGTGGGCGATGGCCACCGGTGCAAGCGTGATGTCGCCGCCGAACACGATCGTCCCGGTCCGTTCGTTGATCACGACCTTGGCCGTTTGGTTCGCGTTGAGCGACAGGTCGCTGGCGTCGGCGAGAAACGACACCGGATCATTCTCATAACGGTGCGGAAGATTCACGCGCACGGTCTCGGCGTCGAGCGCCCGGGCCGTACCGCCGCCAAAATGGCTGTTGAGTGCCGCCGCGACACGCGAAGCGGTCTTATAATCGGGCGACGTCAACACGTATGAGAAGCCGGCGGCATCTTGTTGAATGTTGGTGATCATGTCGCGCGCAATGATGCCGCCCTGCGGCACGCGTCCCGCGGCAACGTGGTTCTTCGAGACTTGGTTGGTCGCATCGCCCAGCGTGAAGCCGCCGACCGACATCGGCCCCTGAGCCGTTCCGTATACAAGGTTATTAGCGGCGCGCAGCTCGGTCATCACGAGCGTTCCGCCCTGCAGACTTGTCGCGTCGCCCATCGAAGAAACCGTGACGTCGACGTTATCGCCCGAGTGCGCGAACGGCGGCAACGAAGCCGTGACGACGACCGCCGCGACGTTGCGCGTGCGGACATCGGTCGTCAAGGTCGATAGCCCGAACGTTTGCAAGACGTTTTGAATCGTCTTGCTCGTAAAGATCACCGACGTCGAATCGCCCGAACCGCCCAGGCCCGTCACGATGCCGTAACCGACGAGTTGGTTGGACGTGACGCCCTGAACGTGGACGATGTCCTTGAGCTTAACGTCCTGGGCGATCGCCGGAGCGAGCGTTCCCAGCGCGAGCGATGCGGCCAGCGCCGCGACAATGAGCGTACGCATCAGAACAGCACGTCCAGAATCTTGCGGATGATGCCTTTATGATCTTTGGTGTCGTTCCCGACGAAGTTCGCGTGTACGTTGGCCAGCCGCGTCGACGGAATCGTATCGGTATTGTCGATGTCCTCGGGTCGCGCGAAACCAACGACGTGGAGCGTCTGCTTTTCACCCGAGATGAAGAGTTCTTGATCGCCTTCGACCTGCAGCGCGCCCGACGGTAACACGTTGGTGACCGTCGCCATCATCGCCGAAACGAACGCCGACGTATCAGACTTGTTGTCCGCAGCGTTCGAGGCGGTTTGGCCCGTTGCAGCACCGCCGACGCGGAAGAGCGGCAGACCGAAGAGTCCGGTGCCCGCACCCTGAGTGGCGTTGTAGCCCTTCGCCGTCGTCGAGGTATACGCTCGCGAGGCGGCCGAACTGAAATTGAACTGCACGGCAACCAGATCACCGACTTGCGTCGCCTTGCGGTCCGCTCCCAAGCGCATCGGATGTCCCGGTGCCGCCGGCGGCGGTCCCGCGACGTACAGCGTGTCCGCGCTTGCCGGTAATGCGCAAGCAGCAAAGATCACGAGGGCGAGCGCGAGGCGAGTATTCTTCATCAGTTTGCTCCCGGAAGGGTGAGTTCGACGGTGTTAGGTCCGGTAACGATGCCGGATAGGGCGGTATGGGTTTGCGGGTTGTAGACGGAAACGAGGTCGCCCAGACCGCCGCCCGTCCGCGCAACGACATCGGCGCTCAGCGCAACCGGGCCGTCGTGCAGAATGAAAATGATTGACGAGCCCGGCTTGACGAGTTCGTTGACCGTCGTCTGCTCGGGATACATCACCGCACCGCGGGCGGTCGCCATGCGAACTTTGCGTCCGATCAACGCCGCAGGAATGACGGCCATCCGACCGTTCGCCGGCAAGCGGGCCAAGGCAATGTCGCCCGCGTCTAAAATTGCGCCGCCTGTCAGATCGTGAGCAGCGACTGCCGTAACGACATATGTCGTCACGCGGTAGCCGACGTAGACGGTGCGCGCGACTTTACCGTCGACCGCAATCGCCACGGGGACGCTGACGTAGGTGGGATTGACTTGCGGCTGACCGGCCTGCAACACCACGTCACCCGCCGGGACGTTCTGATCGCCGATGTGAAACGCCGCCGCGATCGCGTGGTCCGGATCCGAAACGGTTGCAAAGGCGATCCGGTCGGCAACGACCGCAATGCGCGCCCCGGTCACGATCTGCGACAGCGGCATCGCGGCGTGCGCGAATGCGCACGTCGTGATGACGGTGACCAGAATCGCGACCAGTGTGGCGGCAGTGCGGCGCATCGTTATCAGCGCTTCGTATTGACGGCGGTTTGCAGCATCTCGTCCGACGTCGTAACGGCTTTGGAGTTCGCCTCGAAGGCGCGCTGCGCGGTGATCATGTTGACGATTTCGTTGACGACCGAGACGTTGGAGCCTTCGATGTAGCCGCTTTGCAAGCTGCCCGCACCGTTGAGACCCGGCGCCGAAATAGTCGGCACGCCAGAGGCGCCGGTTTGGCTGAAGAGGTTCTGGCCCTTCGGCGCCAAGCCCGCGTTGTTGGTGAAGCGCACGATCTGGATTTGACCGAGCGTCTGCGGCAACTGCTGCCCGGGAATCTGCGCGCTGACCGTGCCGTCTTGCCCGACGTTCACGCCGGTGGCGTTTTGCGGAATCGTGATTTGCGGGCTGAGGAGAAATCCGTCCGCGGTCACGATCGCGCCGTTCGCGTCTTCTTTGAACGAGCCGTCACGGGTGTAGGCGATCGTGCCGTCCGGCTGCGTCACTTGGAAAAAGCCGTCGCCTTCGATCGCGATGTCAAGCGAATTGCTGGTCTGCTGGAGCACGCCTTGCGTGAACAGCTTTTCCGACGATCCGACCTTGACGCCGAGACCGACTTCTTGTGCAACCGGAATCACCGATGCACCAACCGGCGTGCCGGCGGCTCGGACTTGCTGGTAAATCAAGTCTTGAAAACGCGCCTGATTCGAGCGAAAGCCCGTCGTATTGACGTTCGCAAGGTTATTGGCAATCGTATCGATGTTGTACTGTTGGGCTGCCATACCGGACGCTGCGGTATAAAGTGCTCGCATCATAGCCGTATTTCTCCTATGTACCCGACGACTTGCCGAGCGCCGAGGTGGCGATGCCGGTGGCATCGTCTTGTGTCTGAATGCTCTTTTCGTTGGCGTCGAACCAACGCTCGTTGGTGATCAAGTCGACCATGGAGCGAACGACATCGCTGTTGCTCTTCTCCTGCGCGCCTTGGACAACGGTCGTGGCGGTTGCTAGTTGCGGATTGGCACCCGCGTCGACGAAGCTGCTGGCGCCTTCGGGGCGCAAGTTGGTCGTATTACCGAACTCGAAAACCGCGAGTTGACCGACCGGCGCGCCGCCGGCGGTAATATTGCCGGTGCGATCGATATTGACACTGCCTTGATCGGGCAATGTGATCGCGCCGCCGTTTGCGCCCAGCACCGTGTCGCCATTGTTCGTGACGAGCTGGTCCTGATTGTTACGCACAAACGAACCGTCCCGCGTATACCGTAATTGCCCGGCGCCGTTACGAATCGCGAAAAAGCCCGGGCCCGAAAGCGCGACGTCGAGCGGGTTGCCCGTCTGCGCGATCGCGCCTTGATCGAAGATCGCCGGCGTATCGTAGATGTGCGCGCCGGAACCCAGCGAGCCGATCGACGCATGCACGGCAATACCCGGAATGCGCGAGCCCGGCGATGTGCCGGGATCGGTTTGGTCGCGAAAGATCTCGGTCTTCTGCGACGACTCGATTTGCATCAGCGTACGCTTGAAGCCGGATGTGTTGACGTTCGCGAGATTATTCGCGATGACATCGACGTTGGCTTGGGCGACGAGCGCCCCGGTAGCCGACGTATAAAGCCCACGGACCAAATCAAAAAACCTCCGCACGGTTGGTGTCGCCTTTACGGGGCGACGTGCACTGCCTTCAATCAATCCGGCGGTGCTGCGGCTTCACCCGTGCGAGGGTGTCCAGCCGCATTCCCTTCAGTGTTCGGCGCTTCGGCCCCAAGACTTTAGCCGGACGGGTGCCCACGAGGAGCGCCTGCCCATCCGACAGCGTCCCCCCAGCCACGGCCCTCGCCACAGACGAAGGAACCGGCGCGCAGTCTGAACCGCGCGGGCGGGTCTAGACTTGCATTCTCGAAATCTCAGAATAGGCGTCGAGCAGCTTGGTGCGCATCGCCATCGTGAACTGCAGGGAGAGGTTGGCCTCTTCGACCGACGTGACGACCTTCTGGAGGTCGTTGGTCTTGCCGCTGGCGAGGTCGCGCGTATTTTGATCGCTGGCGTTGATCTTGTCGTTGACGTCGGACAAGAGACCCTTGACCGTATCTTTGAACGACGATGCGCCCGGCGCGTCAACGCCGTTCGGAATCGGCGTAATGTTCGGGATATCGTCACTGCTGATATCCGGCGCGAACGTCCCCGGGATAACCTTGGCCATCGAACTCATAAAATCCATTAGATTTCGCCTCCCTTGACGGGAGCCGAAATCCCTCGGCTACACCTCGTCATGCGCGCAACAATCCCATCGTGGCGGAGCCCATCGTGCGTGCTTCTTGAATGGCGGTCACGTTTGCCTCATAGGCGCGCGACGCGGCCATCATGTCGACCATCTCTTTGACGACTTCGATATTCGGCATGTGCACGTAGCCCTGCGGATCGGCGTCGGGATGCGACGGATCGTAGACGAGCTTGTCGGGGCTGTTGTCGTTGACAACGCCGACGACTTGCACGCCGGCCCGGGCCGAACCCGGATCGGAATCGCCGTCGAGCGTGTCGGTTTGACTCGCGGCTTCATCTTTTTGCGCGAATACGACGAGCTGGCGCTTGAACGCACCGCCTTCCGGCGTGCGCGTCGTGTTGACGTTGGCGATGTTGTTCGCGATCACGTCCATCGCCAATCGCTGGGCGGTAAGAGCGGACGCGGAAACTTCGATCGAGTCGTACAGTCCCAAGGCTAGCTATGCTCCTGAATGGATTGCTTAATCCGCGTGAACTGGTTCTGCAACAACTGCGCCATCGTTTGTGCGTAGGACGAGTTGAGCGAAAGTTTTGCCATTTCCTGATCGACGTCAACGTTGCTGCCGTCAACGCGCATTTGCTGCGAATTGTCGACGGTCGATGTTATTGAAAATGGTTCGGGGTCTTGTGCGCCGCCGACGGCGATCTGGCGATCGTTTGTCGTGACGAGCGCCAACTCGTCCGGGTCGGCAGTCGAAGTTTCGGTCCGCGCGAGCGCTTCTTTAAAGGAAACGTCGCTGCGCCGGTAATTCGGCGTGTTCACGTTTGCCACGTTGTTGGCGATCACTTGATGTGACTCGGCAGCACCGTCCATAGCGTTTTTGAGCATACCGACGGTTTGGCCAAAAGAGATATCGCCCATCAATCGTTGGTTCGGCCCGGGGGGCGCCGGACTTTAGTCAGATGCTGGGCGGACCGTGTAATGAAATCTTAGGATCGCGCAAACTGGGCGGCGTGGAGCTCAGCGTAGGCCCCCCCGGCGGCCAGCAGACTCTCATGGGTTCCGACCTCCCGCACGTGGCCGGCCTCGATAAAGAGAATCTTCGAGGCCCGCCGGATCGTCGATAGGCGGTGCGCGATGATCAGGGTCGTCCGGCCGACCAGAATGCGGTCGAGCGCATCCTCGATCAGGGCCTCGGAGTGAGAGTCCAGCGCGCTGGTCGCTTCATCAAGAATGAGGATCCGGGGGTCGCGCAAGATCGCTCGCGCAATCGCGATACGCTGTCGCTGCCCGCCGGACAAGCGTACGCCCCGCTCGCCAACCGTCGTTGCATAGTTGTCCGGCAACTTCGCAATGAACTCGTCTGCATTCGCCTCGCGCGCCGCCGCGCGAATCTCGGCGTCGGTCGCATCGAGCCGGCCGTAACGAATATTGTCGGTGACCGACCCGTTGAAGAGCTGCGTCTCCTGCGGCACGATCGCGATACGATCGCGCAGGTCGCTCAGCCGGACGTTGGCGATATCGATGCCGTCGACCGTAATTCGACCACCTTGAGGATCGAAGAAACGTGGCACCAGATTGACGATCGTCGATTTTCCCGCGCCTGACGGTCCAACGAGCGCAACGGTCTCGCCGTGCAGCATTTCCGCCGAAAAATCGTCGAGCACCGGCGGCGTATCCGGCTCATAGCTGAAATGCACATGCTCGAACCGCACGTCACCGAGCATCGTCGTCAACGGCAGCGCGCCGGGCGGATCATCGCGCTCGACCGGCAGATCGAGAATCTCGAATACGCGCGAAGCACCCACGAGTGCCCGAGAAAAATCGCCGAGAAAAATCGAAAACCGGTTCATTGGGTTGATTGCAATGCCGGCGGCGACAAAGAACGCGGCGGCTTCGGTGAGCGTGATGCGCCCGTATGCAATTTCGCGCACGGTTACGATGACCACTGCGATAATTGCTAGCGACACGACCGTCGCAATAACCGGCGCTTGGGTTTGATTGAACTGGGTTACCTTCATGTTCGCGCCGAAGAAACGCTCGTTTGCACCCGCGAACCGATCGCGTTCAAAATCTTCACGCCGGAAGGCCTTGACCACGCGCTCGTTATTGAGCACTTCGGTCAGATTGCTCGAAAGATCGGCGATCCGCTCTTGTGCGCCGCGAGCGCTCGACACGATGAGTTTATTGAAGCGCCCGATGACGATCGAAACGAACGGGGCGCACAGCAGCAGCACGCCGGCGAGTAGCCAATCCAGCGTGACCATGTAGATGAGCGCGCAGATAAAGGTCACCGTTACTTGGATCATCTGCGGCAGCGAGATGCTAACGGCATCCGTCATCAGCGCAAGGTCGTTCGAAAATCGCGAGATGAATTCGCCCGGTCGCCACTTGTCGAATTCGAGCAACGGCATCCGGTTGACGCGGTCGAACAGACGCGCCCGAAACGTCGCAATCAACCCCTGCCCGCAAAGCGCGGTCAGATAGCTCTGGCCGTAACCCGCTACGTTCCCGACGACCTGTGAGAGGAAGATGATCGCACACACGAGCGCAAGCGGGCCCCAATCGACCGACCCCGGAACGAACGTACCGCGGACATCATGCCCCAGTGTTACGACCCCGTTGAGCAATCCCGGCAACTTCACGAGCACCAGCGGCGCGACGCCGGCGATAATGCCCATTCCCATCGCGAGGGCCAAGCGGGCGTAGTACGGGCGCGCTTCTCGCAAGAGCCGGCGCAAGACGGGATTCACCGTTTTGCGCTTTGGCCGCCGCCCCGCGAAACCTTCGCGTACGCTCGCCGGTAGCTCGGGCGTACAGGTTTTTGCGGAGGAGTTTCGCTGTGGATTGCTACTATCATCACGCCGTTCCGTCGGTCGCCCTGTGTGTGGACTGTAAGCAGCCGATCTGCCCGACGTGCCGTTCGGAGCGAGGTGATTGCCCCGGATGCCGCCTAGCGGCCCGCATCGACGCGGCAGCCGGAACGCACGAGTTACCCGGCCAGGTGCCACCACGTCCCGAGCGTCAAGCGGCTCCGCCGCCCGAACCGGAACCACAGCCGCAGCCCGCCTACGACTACGAGTATTCACCCCCGCAGCGGCGCCGCTCGGCGGCTATCGCGGCCCGGCCGGAATCGCGCGCGCTCGTTGCGCTCGGCTATCCGCTCTGGCCGCTGGCGCTGCTCGCACTCTTCGACAGCTCACCGTTCGTCAAGCGCCAAGCGATCCAAGCGCTGTTCTTTAATTTCGGCATGTACGGCATCAGCGCCGGACTGTGGTTCATCGCCGGAATTCCGCTGCTCGGAATGTCGGCATGGCCCCTTATCCCGTTCGTCGTTCCCGTAACGGTCGTCGCAAGCGTTATCTACGGTTTCAAAGTCTGGCAAGGCGAAGACGTACACGTCCCGATCATCGGCGATTTCGTCGAGGACAAATTCCACTTAGCATAACGCTGTGCGTACGCGCGGCTAGGCCGTCGCGCGTACTTCGCGCGTATAGCGTTCGAGAAACGCACGCGCCGCCGTTTCGTGATCGAGCACGGGCGCCGGATATTCGCGCGGACCGAACAGGCTTAGCGCAAGCTGCTTGCGCGTTGTCGCAAGCGACGGATCGAGGATCGCTTGATCGGGTTGTGCGGCCAGTTCGGGGATCCAGCGCCGAATGTAGGTTGCCGCCGGATCGAAGCGGCGCGCTTGTTTAAGCGGATTGAAAATTCGTGGATATGCGGCGAGGTCGGCGCCGACGCCGGCAACCCACTGCCAATTACCCGTCGCCAGCGCC
>Ga0302324_100012790_pt1 | contig 17090 bp, 15 predicted proteins | sample Palsa_T0_1_FD_201949 | JGI IMG/M metagenome (GOLD analysis project Ga0302324, IMG submission 201949) | Peat permafrost microbial communities from Stordalen Mire near Abisko, Sweden - Palsa_T0_1 | ecosystem: Environmental > Terrestrial > Soil > Palsa > Peat permafrost | place: Sweden: Abisko...
TACTCGTCGGGGCTTTACCACGCCGAATTGGACAAGGTTCTGCAGTTCCTTCGGCTCTATCTGTAGGACCGCGCTGGCCTGTTTTAGCTTTAGTCCCTGCCTTGGCATGACACCCCCAATTAGCATCTAAATAATAGACAGTAATTGAGTGCCCGTCAAGAGCGAGGTTCCACGCCCAAAAACTACTTCTTGGCCTGCCTCTGCATCTGATCGTTCAGTTTGTCGATCTGCTTGAGGATCTCTTGGTGGTCCGGCGCCGTGGGATAAAGATTCAGATATTTGCGGTACGCACCTACGGCCTTTTGCGGTTCGTGCTTCTTTTCGTAGGCTCTGCCCAGCAAACGGAAGGGCTCCGCCAGTCCCGGTTGCAAACTGGCGGCTTCCTGAAAGCGGTCGATCGCCGCATCGTAATTATCGGTTTTCAGGTAATAGCTGCCCACTTCCAGATCCTTGTGCGCGCCCAATGGATCCCACTGCGGCTTGGGAGGTTGCGGGGCCGGCGCGGGTTCCTCGGGCGGCGGAGGAGGCGGACCTTTATCCAGTTCCGACGCCTGCGCAAAACCCTTGGGCGCGGCCCAGCAAAAACAGCCGATGAACAAAAAAATTGCCAGACTTAATCTTCGCATTTTAAGAACGGATATTTCCACAATCGGGCCACCCCAAGCCGTCTCCGAACGCTCCCATGTGCACTCGTAGGATTCGCTCTGCTATCATGGATGTTGCCCGTACCGCCGGACCTCCGCGCCAATTCTTGAAGGATGGATTCTGAACTGTCGCTTGACACATTCTCAATAATTGTACCTCCGCTATGGAACTAAAGGATAAAGTCGCTGCCCTGCCCAACGAGGCCGGGGTGTACCTCTTCAAGGACGCCCTGAACACCATTCTGTACGTGGGCAAGGCCCGCTCCCTGCGCTCGCGCGTGCGCTCCTACTTCCTGGAGTCCCGCTGGATCGACGCCAAAACCGGTTCGCTGGTCCGCGAAATCGCCGACTTCGATTATATTGTCGTGGACAACGAACGCGAGGCCCTGGCCCTCGAAAACAGCCTCATCAAGCAGCACCAGCCCAAGTTCAACGTCCTGCTCCGCGACGACAAGACCTACCCCTACATTCGCTACACAGCGTTTGAAAAATATCCTCGCGTCTATGTGACCCGCCGCCTGGTCAAAGACGGCTCCCTCTACTTCGGCCCTTTTTTCCCGCACAGCCTGGCCTATCGCATCGTTCACTTCATTCACAAACATTTTCGCGTGCCTTCCTGCACCGTGGACCTCACCCGCAACCATCCTCGCCCCTGCCTGCAGTATTACATTCACCGCTGCCTGGGCCCTTGCGTCGCCGGCCTGACCACCGACGACCTGTACGCCGAGGCCGCCCGCGACACGCGCACTTTTCTGGAGGGTCGCCGGCACGAACTCGAGGCCAGCCTGCGCGAGCGCATGGCCCAGGCTTCCGAAGGGCTCCGCTACGAAAAAGCGGCGGGATACCGCGACCTGCTGCGAACCCTGGCGGATATCGAGGAACGTCAGAAAATCGCCGCGGCCGCCGGAGACGATACCGATGTCCTGGCCTGGTATGCCGAGCCGCCGCTGGTGGCCGCCAACGTTTTTCATTTGCGCGGCGGGCGCGTGGTGGATCGCCGCGATTTCTACTGGGAAGATCTCCAGGAATTCGATCCCGCCGAATTTCTTCCTTCGCTCCTGAAACAACTCTACCTGGAAGCGCCGTTCCTGCCGCGCGCCATCCACGTCCCGCAGGATTTCGAGGATCGCGAACTGCTTGAGGAGATTCTTTCCGACCGCGCCGCCGGACTGCACCTGCCGTACCACCGCATCGAAATCGCCGCGCCGCAGCGTGGCGCCAAACACGCGTTTCTGGAACTGGTGGAAAAGAACGCGCGCCATTCGTTCGAGCAGCGTTTCCGCGTGCTGAAGCCCAGTTCCACGGCGATTTCCGAAGCCCTGGAAGCCGCGCTGACTTTGCCGGAACCTCCCAAGCGCATCGAAAGCTTCGACATTTCGCACATCCAGGGGTCGGATACCGTGGCCTCCATGGTTGTATGGGAAAACGGCCGCATGAAAAAATCGGATTACCGGAAATTTATCATTCGCGGCGAATGGGGCAACGACGATTTCGCCAGCATGCGCGAAGCCGTCGGGCGGCGCTACAGGCGCATCCAGGCCGAACGGAAAGCCATGCCCGGCCTGATCCTGATCGACGGCGGGCTGGGGCAATTGCACGCTGCCGCCGAAGCTCTCGAGAAATTGGAGATTATCAATCAGCCGGTGGCCAGCATCGCCAAGGAGGAAGAAGTGCTGTACGTCCTGGGGCAGGAGAGCGCGCCCATCCGGCTGGACAGAAGCTCCCCGCTTCTGCATCTGATCCAGCAGATTCGCGACGAGACCCATCGCTTCGCCGTCACCTTCCATCGCCAGCGGCGTTCGCGGCGCACCCTCGCCAGCGAACTGCACGCGATTCCCGGAGTCGGCGCGCACACCGCGCGAAAGCTGCTGCGCAAGTTCGGAAGCGTGGCCCAGGTGCGCCGCGCCAGCGTGGACGAACTGGCGCGCGTGGTCGCGCGTCCCCTGGCCTCGCGCATCGCCGAGCATCTGCACGCTCAGAATTGATGTTTATTGTTCGCACATTCTTCCGCGCGGGCATGCGTCCGCGCGCCGCTTCCTTGCATCATATGAATGGGTATGCTAGTTTGAACTTTGGAGGCTTTGACGATGGGGGATAACAACTCGGGATCGAAAGTCAGCTACTTCATCGTGGGATTGGGGATTGGAGCCCTGGTGGGTATCTTGTTCGCGCCCAAAGCGGGCGAAGAGACTCGCGACTTTTTGTCGCAAAAAGCGGAAGAAGGCCGTGAGTACGCGCAGCGCAAGGCTCGCGAGCTGCGCGACCGCGCCGACGATTTCATGGAGCGCGGGAAGCAAGTCGCGTCGCGCCAGAAGGAATCGGTGAGCGCGGCCGTGGATGCGGGGCGCGAAGCCTATCAACGGGAAAAGGCCAAGGCGCAGTAGCGAATTTCAAAGGGTGCCGTCGCGTGGAAACCTGGCTGCTTGTTTTTATCGGGATTGTGGCGATCGCGGTGCTTCTGCAAGCCACCGTTCTGTTGGTCTTGCTCATCACCGTGCGGCGCACGGCGCTGCGCGTCGAGCAACTTTCCAATGAAGTGCAGGAACGTGTGCTCCCCCTCGTTTCCAAAGTGACCCTGTTGATCGAGGACGTGCAACCGCGCATTTCGGGCATGTTTTCCGACGCCGCCGAAATCAGCACGCTGGCGCGCGTCCAGGTGCAACGCGTGGATCGCGTGCTGGCCGAAGCCGCCGAGCGGCTGTGCATGCAACTGGTGCACGCCGACCAGATTCTGACGGGCGCGCTGGACAGCGTGGAAGATACCGGCGCGCAGATTCGCCGTTCCATTGCGGCTCCCCTGCAGTCGGTCGTCGCGCTGATTCGCGGCGTGCAGACGGGCATCGAGTTTTACCGCACTGGAGGAGCTCGCCGTTCGTCGCCGGCCGAGGCGGCCAGCGAGACGCAGGACGAAACTCTTTTCATCTAGCTTGTTCCCTCGTCCTTTTTCCCTCATTTAAATTGTTCTCTTCCTTAGATCTTTTAGTCACCAACTTTTGACTCAGTCCCGATCGCAGATCCAGCCGCCACCCAGCACGCGCTCTCCGGAATAAAATACGGCGGCCTGTCCGGGTGTGATGGCGCGCTGCGGCGCGGCGAAACGCACGCGGGCTTTATTGGGAGTGAGTGGTTCGACCAGCGCCGCGGCCGGCTCATGCCGGTAACGAATCTTGACCGAGGCTTCCATGGGCGCGCCGGGATTTTCGCAGGCGATCCAGTTCACGTCGCGGACCTCGCAGGTGTCGCTCTGCAACTGGTCTTCGGCGCCCACCACGACCTGGCGCTTTTGCGAATCGATTCGCAGAACGTAGAGCGGTCGGCCGGCGGAGATTCTCAAGCCCTTTCGCTGGCCGACGGTGAAATGCTGCACGCCGGCATGGCGGCCCAGCACTTCGCCTGAGGCGGTAACCAACTCGCCGGCTTCGTCTGTTTCCGCGCCTTTTTCCGCGCCATTTTTGGATGGGGGCATCATTCCCTGCTCCGCGCGATAGGCCTCGATGAACTGCGCATAGTTTCCCGAAGGCACAAAGCATAGTTCCTGGCTTTCGGGTTTTTCCGCCACGGGGAGGTTTGCTTTGCGAGCCACCTCGCGCACGGCCTGCTTGCTCATCTCGCCCAAAGGGAAGAGCGCCGCGGCCATCTGCTCCTGCGTGAGGCCGAAGAGGAAGTAGGACTGGTCCTTGGCGAGGTCCACGGCGCGCAGGAGATCGTAGCGGAGCGACTGGTCGTTCCAGCGAATGCGCGCATAGTGGCCGGTGGCCACGCGCGAGGCGCCAATCTGGCGGGCGGTCAGGTGCAATTGATCGAACTTCACGTGATTGTTGCACGCGGTGCAAGGGACGGGCGTGCGGCCCGCGAGGTAGTCCTGCACAAACGGGCGGATCACGGTCTCCTCGAAGCGCCGCTCGAAGTTGACGACGTAATGCGGAAAGCCCAGGTATTCGGCGACGCGCCGCGCATCATAGACGTCGTTGAGCGAACAACAGCGCTGCCCGGCGGGCGTTTCCGAGCCGAGCTGCGGAAAACGCTGCTGGTCCCAGAGCTGCATGGTGAGGCCGACAACCGGCGTTCCCGAATCGCGCAGGAGGGCGGCGACCGTGGAGCTGTCCACGCCGCCACTCATGGCCACGGCGGTCAGGTCGTCCAATGGAAACGATGGCGTCATCGGGCAATCACCGCGCTGGGTTGACGATCTTGATGCGTCACACGCTGGCGGTCGTCTTTTGCTACTCGCTGACGGTCTTCGTTTGAAACGCGCTGTCGCGCGATCGCCGCAGGAATCGCCTCCAGAGCCAGAGCGACTTCCTCTTCGGTATTGGTGTAGCCGAGACTGAGGCGCACGGTGCCGCGCGCTTCGCCCTCCGACAAGCCGATGGCGGCAAGCACGTGCGAAGGGTCTACTGCTCCGGCGGAGCACGCGGCTCCCGCCGAGCAGGCGATCCCCTGCAGGTCGAGGGCGATCACCAGGGATTCGCTGTCGACGCCGGTGAATTGCAGGCTCGAGGTGTTGGGCACGCGCGGGACGCGTCCGCCGTTGACGCGAGCTTCCGGCACGCGAGAGAGCAAGCCACGCTCCAGGCAGTCGCGCAGCGTTGCTATGTGCGCGGCGCGTTCCTGCAAATGCGCGCGCGCCAGTTCGGCGGCCTTGCCAAAACCGACGATAGCGGCGACGTTTTCGGTTCCGGCGCGGCGGCCACGCTCGCTGTGTCCACCCAGCAGAAATGGCTCGATGGGTTTTCCTTTGCGAATAAAAAGCGCGCCAACGCCCTTGGGGCCGTGCAATTTGTGCGCGGAAAGCGAAAGCAGATCCACGCCGAGCGGGGACACGTCGAGCGCTACCTTGCCCGCGGATTGCACCGCATCGGTGTGCAAGCGGATTCCTTTCTGCTTTGCGATGCGGCCGATCTCCTCGACGGGCTGCAGGGTTCCCAGTTCGTTGTTGGCGTGCATCACGGAGATTAGAACTGTCTCGGGACGAATCGCGCGGCGAATGTTTTCGGGATCGACGACGCCGTCAGGATTAGCCGGAATGTAAGTGACGGCAACACCGCGGCGCTCCAGCGCGCGGCAAGCCTCCAGCACGGCGGGATGCTCGATAGCGGTGGTGATGACGTGAGCGACGCGCCCGTTGATGGGCGCCGCATTGACAGGCCCCCCGTGGCCCGCCAGGCCACGCTCGACGGAACCGAAGATCGCCGCATTGTCGGATTCGGTGCCGCCACTGGTGAAGACGATCTCGGACGGGTGCGCGCCGATAAGCGCGGCCACGGCTTCGCGGGCATTTTCCATCGCGCCTCGTGCGCGCTGACCAAAGCCATGGACGGAACTGGCATTGCCATATTCGCTGGAGAGATACGGCAGCATGGCCTCCAGCACGGCGGGGCTTACTGGGGTGGTGGCGTTATGGTCGAAGTAGGCGCTATGCATAAGTTTCTTCTGCCGAGAGAGTTGGCGCGGTGTGCCTTTTGAGAATACCGACCGCTGCGGAGGTGGTCAAGGAAGCGAGTTTTTCTTTAGGAATTGGGGTACCCCCACCCCCGGTATTTTTGCTCAAGAGGCCGGATGTGCCTGAAACTAAGGCGGTTGGCGCTGCGCGCAGTGCAAAAGAGGCCGGCAAGAGAGCGTAACAAACTGAAAATGTTGAGGTTAGGAATTGCCCGGCGGAGTTGAGCGGATCAGGCTTTCTCGAAGAGTGCGCAAGTGATTGAAAAGACATTCCTTGGTTAGGGGCGGGTGGCAGAGATTGTGGTTGAGCACGCATTTTGACCATGTCCTCAGGGCCTAAAGGCCCCAGCGAGCGGGATTCGTGTTGTCGGACCTGAAGGTCCGACCCCCTAAGGTCGAACGGAGGGAACACGGAACATTTTTCCGAAAACCGCGGAATTGGCGATTTTCTTTCCCGACCTGTACTTCTATTTTAACATCTGGGTCAAGGATTGCGGCCTTCAGCGAAGGAGGCAAGTCAAAGGGGTAGGTCTAAAAGTCAAAATCCGCACCCTTGCAAACAACGCAAGGATGCGGCACCCGAAACTTCACCCGTCTTTCGTTGGTCGGCCACCTGCCCCAGTTGCCTATGGCCCGTTTTTCAGTGCCTGGTCTTAAGTGAAAAAGTTCTCGGCTTTCGGGGCACTTGAGTGCTATATGTTCGCGCAATGGCCGAAGTGCTTTGTCCTTATTGCGGTGAACGAGCCAGGCTTGCGCCTCGGCTTTTTGGTCAGCCCTATTGCATCAAGTGCGGCTAGAGATTACAAGACGCAGAGAAAGGCTCCCGTCAGTCAGCATTTCTCTTCCCCGGATTAGCATTTTTGGGTCTTCTCGGATTTTTCGGAGCCATTGTTCATGGATGGCCGATAGCTATTGATTGCCTGTTTCTCGCTTGTTTCGTTCTGTGGCCAGGACTTCTCGGGGCTTTTTCATGGCTGGACTATTTGCAAATCATTGCCGCAGAGCCCCAGACCGTCTCGCCTAAGGTAGAAGATTGGATGGTTCGCGCCACGGCGAGGTATCAGCCTTTACTAAACCTTCCTGTGCCTAGGGTCGTGAGTCTTTCGTGGAAGGGTTGGCTCCGAATTGCCATTCGAGCAGCTTGTCTCGGCATAGATTCTTATATCCTTTTCCCCCCTAGGAATTCGGCCGATTTCGCGCCGCGCTTCCTACAAAACCCGAATGACAGTGCAATACCAGTCGGTGTTCTTTTAGTGATCGGCGTGTGGGTCAACTTGAATATCGTCCGACAACGATGGTCACATGTACCGCTACTCGAATCTGGGAGTGTGGTTGTTGGCAAGGTGCTTCAGCAAAAATACCGAAACATCACAATCGGATTGGACCTAATAGGTCGTTATAGCCTGGTGGAGTACGAATTTCATGACCAGCAGGGGGTGCCAGTTAGGGGTGGGGGAACCGACTACACGAGATCGCTCTTTCAAGATGCGCCCACCCTGATCTTCTACGACTCAAAAGACTCCTTCCAAAATGTCGCCCTCGGCTGTTCCCTGTATACGCCAGACAATCGCAGATAGTTGCCTCGAAGCTACGCATCATCGACTTCGGCAGAAGAGCGCTGGGTATGAAAGTCAAAATCCGCACCCTTGCGGACAACGCAAGGATGCGGCCCCCGACAATTCAAGCGCCCTTCGTGGGTCGGCCACCCACCGGATTCTAGAGGCTGCGTTGAATTTGAAACCACAAGGTAAGGGCTTTTGCCGGAGATTGTGCTCAGGAGCCGGGCAGGCCTTTGAGGAGGGCTTCGCCTTTGCGGAACCAGGGGCGCTCGATGCGCTGCCAGTAGCGCGGCAGGGTACGTTTCTTCTGGAGGAGTTGTTGCACGTAGTCACGTGCCTCGTCATTCCTGTTCTGCGATTTCAAGAAGGCCGCATAGAGATAGAGGGTCTCGGGAGTATTGGAGTGCTGAAGCACGTCGGCAAACAGCGGCGCGGCTTCCTGATCTCGTCCGGTCAAGGCATAGGCGTGCGCCAGCATCAATTCCGCGCGATAGGAATCGTATTTCGAGTCCGCGCGAACGACATGTTCGAAATCGGGCACCGCGGCGGATGGCTCTCCCAACTCCATCGCGCAAAGGCCGCGGCGGTAGAAGGAATCGGGTGAATCGCTCCGCGTGGCAATCGCGCGGTCATACGCCTCCCGCGCCTTGGCATACTCCTTTTCGTCCCAATACAGCTGGCCCAGCTCTTCGAGATTTGCCGCCGAGGGATTGTCGAGAATATCCCTTTCGACCACGGCAATGCGCGATCTGCGGCCATATCCCCGGTAGGCGTGCCGCAAAAGCCCGGCATCCGGCAGCATTTCCACCACGAGGTACACCAATGCGCCAAGAAAACCCCCGAAGAAAATGACAAAGAGCCAGAATCCGCTGGGCCGCCGGCGAAAAAAGTGCACCAGCGCGACGACCTGAAGAATCATTCCCCATGGAAAGAAGAGATAGCCGATGCCAAACATGTTGACGAACGAGGATGCCCGAGTATCGCAATCGGAGTCAACGATTAAGGCCGCAGCCTGACATCCACCCGCCCGAGGCGATTCCGGAGAAAGTGTCGCCGTCTTTCAGCTTCGGGAAAACGCGGCGCTGACAACTAGCCACCCGGAGTATTCGCGGCTGAACCCGATCCAGGCCCGGGCTCCCGGCACGGTTGACGTGTTGAAAGGAGAAATCCGGGTCAAGGAATACGCCACCTGACAGCGGCGGTTCCTGGGAGACTCGCGGCCGCAATTGCACTGGGCCAAGACCCGATGAATCGACCTATTGTAAGGAAATCAAGCACTGACGAGACGCGCGTCAATCAAGAGTTTGGCGCAGTACGAATCGGCGCCGGTGGTACGACGATCTCGACAAGTCCGGTGGCCACGTCGTACACGAGGCCCGATATAAGCCAAGCACCCGGCAACGCGGGAATCGCCCGGAGCGCAGCAACGTCGACGGCGACCGCCGCGCGAGGATCGGCGACCGCCTTGGTCTTGAGTTCGCCTTCCTGTATTTGAAAATAGTGCGCCAGCCTGGCGGGATCGCCAGCAAGGCGCGCCATGCCGCAATCGGTGTGTTGAAGCACGACGAGGTGAAACTCCCCGCCGCCTCCAGGAATCTCTCCGGCAATCTCACCGATTCTGCCGAGTAGACCTAACTGTTCCAACAACCCCGGGTTGAATCGCCCGCCGATATTGCGCAACACGACGGCCTCGCCCGGTTTAATTCCAAGGACATGAGCCGGATCGGCACGCATGTCAGCGCAACCGATGATGACCGCCTTTACATTGGGCATCGCCCGCGGAAACGAAGGCATAAGCGCGCCCTCAGCGGACTGCTGAGCAGCAAATTCCTTGTTACGTTGTAACCAGCGGTCGAGATTGTTCATGCGGATTCTCCTCGAAGTCCGTTCTAACAGCGGGATTGTAAAACATGGCAGGTCACAATAGAAATTCAATTGAGGTAGCGCAAGTTCGAGTCATGGTAAGACCGCATGCAGCGCGTCCGGAGTCAATGTAATGGCGTCGCCTGGGCCGTCAAGCGCCGGCAAAACCTGGCGGGAAAGTGAGCGTATGCGCTTGTGCGGGACGCTCGCGATCAAAAAGGCATTCTGAGGAATCGTCTTGCGAACCTGAATCGACGGAGGCGCCAGGAGCGACGTTTATTTGCCCCGGGTTTCTTTCTCAATGGTTGTCTTGATGATCTTCTTCAGTTCATGCTCGTTATAGACGTACTCTGATTGGTTAATGAGGATTTTGACTTGCCTGCTTTTGCTAAATGCCTCACATTTATTCCAAAGGTAGTTGCTGGCGAGACTCTCCGGTACATCCAAGCCGATGGTAAGCAGTACGGCAACCGCAGGCGCGCCTTTCACCATTCGCGCTGGCAGCAGTTCGATCGTCGCATCGTGCGCGATCTCTTTTGCATAGCCGGTCTTCAACTCATGGGCCTGGAAGAGGGCGAACAACAATTTGCCTAATTCTTCCGTGGGGCCTATAAATTCCATCTCTATTCTTGCCTGCTTGGCTCTTTCTGGCTTCTTGGGGGACGGTTTCTTCCTCGCCACCTTTTTCTTGGGAGCGGCTTTCTTAGTCGCGACTTTCTTGGGCTTACTCCGCTGCTTCTTGCTGTTTTTTTTGGGGGCCATATTCGAAGTCTACCACTGGCCAATTGCTACAGCCAGGCGAGTCTGTGATTTACTCGTCGCCGCCGCCGGCGCGCTTCGGCGCATTGGCTTTGATGTCCGCCGCGGCGCCCTTGCCGTAAACGGAATCGGCATCCACCTGGCAGAAGTTGCAGCGCCACACATTGTCGGGGGTTTGCAAAACCAGATGGGCCTTGTCATTGGTGCGGCACATCTCCGGCTGAATGTAGTCGTTCTTGTTGCCGATGGTGGTTTTTTCGGGACCGTAGGTCCACGGTCTGGTGAACATGACGGGATCTTCCACGGTGACGGTGCGGCTCATGACGTCGCCCTGGCGGCTCCAGCGCTCGACAACATGGAGCTGGTCGGAATGGATATTCTGGAATTTCTGACCGCCTAGCCAAGTCTCATCGTTGAGGCCCACGGTGTCGATGACCAGCGTGTCCCCTTCCCAATGCCCGATGGAATTGCCCATATAAGAGGTATCGAGGTCCTTGGGATGTTCGCGCCCGTCGGTGTAAATCAAGCGATAGACCGGACCGGGGCCGTTTTCGTACATCACCGCCACTCCCGCTGGATTCATGATGATGTGCGTGCCGGAAATTCCCAGGCGGGGGACGCCATTGGGCTTGCAATCGTTCATCGGATCAAAGGGAGACGAGGTGTTGCCGCCATACTCGCTGGCGACGATGGTCTGAACCTTGGCCATGTATTCCGGTTTGTAGGGAGGCGCATTTGGCGGGACGGTCATATCTATTTTACCGGCGTTGGGAACGCTGGGCGCTCCTCCTCCATACAGCCACAAGGTCGAGCCGTCCGGCAACCTGAGGAAGTTGCCGTCATCGGAGGAGTCCTCCGTGCTGGCGTAATCCTTGAGGCCACCGGCCCCGTTGAGCCAGAAGCCCGAGAAGTCGGGGTGACCGTCGGCCATTTTCGGCGTGGCTTTGGAGGCAGCGGCGGCCACTCTCGGGTTGGCCTGTTGAGCCCTGGGCGCGGATACGAAGATGAACAATGCGATTGCCAGCATGGCTGGCACAATCGCGCCATAGGTAGAATAGCGGCTTTTCATGACAATCCTCCTGCGGTGGCTTGGATCGTTCCTGACTGCAGGCTACGCTGATCGGCTTGGGGCAGTCAAGGATTACGTATTCCGTATTCCATCTTCTAACCGGGGGCAACTCCCGGAAACTCTTACACCTCCGGTAGGTTAAAATGTGGGCTGGGCGCTTCGATGAATATTCTCTTCGACAACACATACTCCCAACTGCCGGAACATTTTTTCGCCAGGCAGGGACCTTCCCGCGTTCCGGAGCCGAAGCTCATCCGCCTCAACGCCGGGCTGGCGGCGAAGCTCGCGATCGACGTCGCGTGGCTGAAATCGGCAGAGGGCGTGGCGATGCTGGCAGGCAACGCAATTCCCGAGGGCGCCGAGCCGATTGCGCAAGCCTACGCAGGGCATCAGTTCGGCGGATTCGCGCCGCAACTGGGCGACGGCCGCGCCCTTCTGCTGGGTGAAGTGATCGGCACCGACGGCGCGCGTTACGATCTGGAGTTGAAGGGGTCCGGGCCTACGCCATTCTCGCGCGGAGGAGACGGCAAGTCCGCGCTGGGTCCGGTGATCCGCGAATACATTGTCAGCGAAGCCATGGCCGCGCTTGGCGTGCCCAGCACGCGAGCGCTCGCCGCCGTCAGCAGCGGCGAAACCGTGTGGCGCCAGGAGGGGCCGCTGCCGGGTGGCGTGTTCACGCGGGTGGCGGCGAGCCACATTCGCGTGGGGACGTTTCAGTATTTTCTGGCGCGCAACGATATCGATGGCTTGCGGCTGCTGGCCGATCACGCGATTGCGCGGCACTATCCGGACGCCGCGCGAGCGGGAAACCCGTATGCGGCTTTGCTGGAGGCGGTCGCGGCGGCGCAGGCGGATCTGATCGCGCAGTGGATGGCTCTGGGCTTCATTCACGGCGTGATGAACACGGACAATACGGCTATTTCCGGGGAAACGATCGACTATGGGCCGTGCGCGTTCATGGACGCGTTCCACCCACAGTGCGTGTTCAGCTCCATCGACTCGGGCGGCCGCTATGCCTGGTGCAACCAGCCGGGTATCGGAATGTGGAACGTCACGCGTTTCGCGGAAACATTGCTGCCGCTGTTGGCTGAGGATTCCGGCGAGGCGACCAAGATTGCGCAAGCTGCTCTCTCTGGGTATCCGGCGCGATTCGGGAGCCAATATAGCGCACGGTTCCGCGCGAAATTGGGGCTCCCGCCGGAGGCGCCGGTGGCGCTGATCCAGGAGTGTCTCGATCTACTCGAAGCGCACAAGAGGGACTTCACGCTCTTTTTTCGCCAGCTCACGCGCGTGGCCGGGGGCGAGGATCTTCAAACGTTGTCGGCGATGTTTTCCGGTAGCGATGCTTTTGAAGAATGGTTTGCGAGATGGCGCAGTGAAGCCGATCTTGCCGGGCGCCTTGCCGATATGCGAGCCGCGAATCCGATCCTGATCCCGCGGAATCACCGAGTGGAGCAGGCCATTCGGGCGGCGTATTATGGCGAATTTGCGCCGTTCCATCGCCTCGTCGATGCGCTAGCCGCCCCCTACGCGGAGCAGGCGGAATACGCCGATCTGGAAACGCCGCCGCGGCCGGAAGAAATCGTCCACGAAACTTTCTGCGGCACGTAGCGCGAGCCTGCGTTTTTTCGGGAGAATCATTCCTGACACATCAGCACGATTTTTCCGCTGACCGCGGCGCGCTCAAGCAAGTCATGCGCGCGGCCCGCGTCGCGCAACGGCAGGCGCTCCGCGACGATGGGGCTGATGGACCTCTCCTGAAGCATGGTCAGCAATCGCGATAAATCCTCGCGGAACCACTGGGGATGTTTTTTCTTCTCGGTGGTAATGCTGTACCAGCGCGCGGATTTGCCGGGAAGGAGACCAGCCAGGCCGAGCCATGCGAAACTGGCGACGGCAAGCATCCTGTTGCGGCGCCCGCCTTCGATGGCCGCCGACAATCCGTAGCCGACGAAGTGTCCCCTCTTGCCCAGCGCACGATAGGAGCGCAGCCAATTGCGGCCGCCGATCGGATCGAATACCGCGTCCACGCCGGCGGCGCGCTGGACGAAATCCTCGGTTCGATAATCGATGGGTATGCCGCCAAGCGAAGACACCAGATCGTGCTTGGACTTGGACGCAGTGCCGAACATTTTCAGGCCGGCGAGCGAACCGAGTTGCAGCGCGGCGGTTCCCACTCCGCCGCCGGCGCCGTGAATCAGCACGCTCTGGCCCTGGCGCAGCTCGGTTAGGCGATGGATCAATTGATACGCGGTCGTGTAGTTCAAGACCAGGCCGACCGCTTCAGCGGGATCGAGCCCGGCGGGAACGCGCACCAGTTCGGACTCCGGCAGCAGGATGAAGCGCGAGTATCCGCCTGTGTGCGTCAGCGCGGTAACCAAATCGCCGGGTTTCCATTGCGTCACACCAGCACCGCAGGCGTCCACGGCGCCGACAATGTCGTAGCCGGGAGAAAAGGGCAAGGGTGGGACCTCTGGATACATTCCGCGGCGCATCAAGACATCGGCGAACGCAACTCCGCAGGCAAGAATGCGGACGCGCAACTGGTTCGCGCCAGGGTCGGGGACGTCGTCTTCGATTACCTTCAGGACTTCAGGGCCACCGAGAGCGGTGAGGACGACGCGGGTGTTTTGCATTGCCGATCATCTTAGCCCAAGGAAGGCCCAGGAACCGCGCAGATACTGCGGCTGGAGGCCCAAACGACTTGGATAACTCCTTATCCCTCGGACCTCTCATTGAGGCGTGGCGGGCAGGGAGCGCAGATACGCGACTACGGCCAGGGCGTCCTCATGATTGAAATGGTAGATGTGCATGGGCGGGCGGATGGGCTGGCCGTCGGTGCCGATTCCCTTCTCCAGAATGTTGACGGCATCCTCGTCTGAGTATGCGGGGAAACCAGCGATGGCGGGAACGCGCAGAGCCCAGTTGGATACCGGCTGGACCGGCGCGATCCAGGTGGGCGCCCCTTGCAGCCAGCGCTGCGTGTCCAGTTGGCCCTGCGCGTCGCGGGGGGTGTGGCATTCGGCGCATTTGGCAACATCCTCAACCAGGTATTTACCGCGCTCAACGTCGCCCGAGTGCGAAGCCCTGGGTGAAGTTTGCGGAGCGGAACCCGTCAAGGTTGCCATGCCGCCAACCAGGAGAAACGCCGCGCATATCGATACCAAGAGTATTGTTTTCATCGCCGGTCCGAGACCTCCTTCGGGAATGACACCGCAGATTCGGAATAAACATCTTAGCTTGGGGAATCCTCTTGCGGGGGTCAACCGTTTTCATCATGCGGTCACTATTGCGCAACCGTTGGGCAGGTTCCGGTATGCGGCGCGGCGCGCCTGGGCTAGGATTTTCATAGCGAATTGAGCATCCACGCTGGGGCTATCTGTGTTGAAAATAGGCCCGCGGACGTTGGGGAGCATAAAACTTGTCGAATCCGATCATCACGCTGACCACCGATTACGGCACTGGCGATCATCTCGTGGGGGCGATGAAGGGAGTCATTCTGGGGATTCTGCCCACGGCGACCATCGTGGATATCAGCCATCATGTGACGCCCTTTGACATTCTGGACGGGGCGCTGACGATCGGCTCGGTTTACGCGTACTTTCCCGTGCGGACGGTACACGTGGTGGTGGTGGATCCCGGGGTGGGGACGCAACGGCGTCCGCTGCTGGTGAGCAGCGGACAGCACTACTTTGTGGCGCCGGACAACGGCGTGCTGTCCATGGTGTACGAGCGGGAGTCTTCTGTTTTGGTGCGCCATGTGACCGCCGAACATCATTTTCGCAATCCGGTGAGCAGCACGTTTCACGGGCGCGATGTGTTCGCGCCGGTGGCGGCCTGGCTGGGCAAGGCCTACGCGCCGGAGGCGTTCGGGGAGGAGATTACCGATTACACGCGTTTCGCGCTGCCTCGTGTAAAGCCGGAGGGGAGCGCGCTGAAAGGCGTGGTGCTGCGCGTGGACGCCTTCGGAAACCTGATGACCAACTTCACGCTGGAGGATCTGCCGCCGGCCCCGGAGGTGGGAGCGAAGATCAAGTTGCAGGTGGGCGGAAAACAGGTGGAAAACATGGTGCAGATGTTCGCGCAGGGAACTCCGGGCGAGGCGGTGGCGCTGATCGGCTCGAGCGGATACCTGGAGATCGCGGTGAACAAGGGAAACGCGGCGCGGCAGCTGGGAGTGACGCGCGGCGCGGAAGTGGTGCTGTCTCCGCAGTAGATATCGTCTCCGCTGTAATATCGTCTCCCGAGCAAGGCTCATCTCCGCGGTAAAACGCAACTCCACAGAATCCTGGGTCGTGTCCTAATTTGACCGGGCGGAGACAAGAAACATTTCCTCAGGGGCTAAAGCCCAAAACAGTTGGGCCGCTAAATGTCGGAGCTAAAGCTCCGACCCCCTAAGAGACCGCAAACCATAAGACGCCGAAACGCAAATTGGGACACTGCCCGATCCTGCGACAACTTCGATGCTAACGCTGCCTTCCGGCCAGGCGCAGGAGAGCGGCATCGGACAGGCGCGTGAGAATCCATTCCTTGCGCAGCGTCGCGCCCATGCGCTTGTAGAAGCGGATGGCCGGGGTGTTCTCGACCAGGACGGCCCACTCCATGCGGCCGCATCCCCGGCGGAGGGCGACGCGCGCGAGGGCCGCCAGCAGGAACTGGCCCGCGCCTTTGCGGCGCTGCCCGGGCAAGACATAGAGGTCTTCGATATACAGAGTGGGACGGGCGGCGAACGTGGAATAAGTGAAAAAATAGAGCGCGAAACCCACGGCGGCGCGGCCTTGCGAGCAGATCAGCGTTTCGAAGTAGGGTTTTCCGCCGAAGCCATCGCGCCGGAGACGCGGCGCGGTGGCCTTGACCTGGTGCGCGAGATGCTCGTACTCGGCAAGCCCGCGAATCATGCGCAGAATGGTGGGAACATCCCGGCGGGTGCCGGGCCGAATGGACAGCGGCGAATTCACGGGCTTTTTTGCCATGACGAGCTAGCTGGCAAGCTCCTCGGAAAGCAGATGGGCGCGGGTGCGCGGGTCCAGCCAATCGCGCAGGGCGTCTCCCAATAAATTGAAGCCCAGCACGGCGATGATAATCCCCAGGGCGGGAAAAACGATCAGATGAGGCGCGTCGAAGAGGTGGCTGCGCGCGTCGTTGAGCATGGAGCCCCAACTGGGCATGGGAGCCAGGACGCCCAGACCGAGAAAACTCAGCGTGGACTCGGCGAGAATCGCTCCGGCCAAGCCGATGGTGGCCTGAATGAGCACGGGAGGGAGCGTATTGGGCAGGAGATGGCGCACCAGAATGCGGCTGTGCGACGCGCCCAGGGATCGCGCGGCTAAGACAAACTCCGTCTCCTTTACCTTAAGAACCTGCGCGCGCGCCAGGCGCGCGTAGCCCGCCCATCCGGTGACCACCAAGGCCAGAATCACCTTGCCGATGCCGGGGCCGAGAAAGGCGGCAAAGGCGATGGCCAGGAGAATTCCCGGAAACGAGAGAAAAGCGTTGATGAGCAGGCCGTTCACGAGGTGATCCAGCCAGCCGCCAAAGTAGCCGGCCAGCGCGCCAATCACCAGGCCCACCAGGCCGGCTCCGGCGACCACGGAGAAGCCCACGGCAAGGGAGACGCGCGCGCCGTAGAGCGTGCGCGCCAGGGTGTCGCGGCCCAGCTCGTCAGTGCCAAAGGGATGATGCCAACTGGGAGCCAGCAGGCGGGAGGGCAGATCCTGTACCGAGGGAGGTTGCGGCGAAAGCCAAGGCGCGAAG
>Ga0302324_100012791_pt1 | contig 17089 bp, 18 predicted proteins | sample Palsa_T0_1_FD_201949 | JGI IMG/M metagenome (GOLD analysis project Ga0302324, IMG submission 201949) | Peat permafrost microbial communities from Stordalen Mire near Abisko, Sweden - Palsa_T0_1 | ecosystem: Environmental > Terrestrial > Soil > Palsa > Peat permafrost | place: Sweden: Abisko...
AGCCACGCCGGGCGAATGCGCCCTCGCGGCCGCCCGCCCGCCGCTCCCCGGCCCGAAGCCAGCCGGCCCGAAGCGCCCCGGCCCGAAGCCAGCCAGCCAGCGCACGGTGAATGACGTGCCCGGATGATGCCGCCACGGCATGACCACAGCCAGGCGGCGGACCGCAGGTGAGGGGTTGCTGACTGAGCCGGCCGCCCGGGTCAGCTCGCCGGCTCGGCTCCCGATCGGGGGTCGAGGGCCGAGCGCACAAGGTCGCGGAGTTCCTCGTCCGGGATGCCGGCCGCATCCTCGGGCCGCAGCCGGATGGTGCCCGTGCTCGTCCTGAGCTCGGGGTGGCGGGCGCTGAAGCCCCCATCGTTTCCCTGCTGCCATCCGTAGAGCGACACTCCGTGCTTCCACGCGCCGACGTGGAGGCGGCCCTTACCCACCTTGTAGGTGGGCATCTTGTACGAGAGCACGACGGCGGCGTCCGGGTAAGCAGCGAGGATCAGCCGATGCAGCCGGTCGAACAAGGGCCGGTGCCCGGAGGGGATGGCGTCGATGTAGTCACGCACTGCCTCGTCCACGGACCACTCCCGTCAGCCAGAGCTGCGTTTCAGCCAGAGCTGCCATTCTGCCGCTGGCCTGAGAACCTCTAGACGGTGCTCGGCACGCTGAAATCGGTGTGGGTAAGGGCTGCCGAGGCAACCCAGAGCCGCTGGGCGAGATCGGCGTTGCGCGCGGCCCGGGACGGCTTGGCGATCTCCGGGTATCCCTTCGTGTGGATCAGCCCGTCCGGCCCGACGTAGGAACCCCCGGGAATGTCCTGGGTGGCCGCGTAGAGGGTTGGAAGGGCGCCGTGCTCTGCGTCCTGGGTGATCGGGCGGAGGAACAGCCTGTTGACCGCCCCCTGGAAGCCGCCCACGTGACTGATCAGGTTGGTCTTCGCAACGCCAGGATGCGCGGCGACGGCCCGCACCGCGCTCCCGGCGCTGGTGAGCCGGCGTTGCAGCTCGACGGTGAACAGCAGATTGGCCAGCTTCGACTGGCAGTAGGCACCCAGCGGCCGGTATCCGCGGTTCTTCCAGTTCAGGTCGTCCACCTTGATCGTCCCGATCTTGTGAAGGTCAGAGGAGATCGTGACGACCCGGTCGGTGAGGTGCGGCAGCAGGAGGTTCGTCAGCGCGAAGTGACCGAGATGGTTGGTGCCGATCTGCAGCTCGAACCCGTCGGCGGTACGGCCTTCCGGCACCATCATGATCCCCGCGTTGTTGATCAGGATGTCAAGATCTCCGGTCCAGCCAGCTGCGAACTCGCGGACCGAGGAGAGGTCCGCGAGGTCCAGGTGCCGGACTTCTGCCTGCCCCGTCATCCCGGCGGCGGCCGATTCGCCCTTGGCGATGTCGCGAACGGCGAGTACCACCCTGGCGCCGGCGCGTGTCAGCTCGCCGGCCGCGATAGCGCCGATTCCGCTCGAGGCCCCAGTGACCACGACGGTCCGGCCTGACATGTCAGGCAGTCGTGCGGCAGTCCACCTGTTGTTAGCCACGCTCGGATCTCCTTCGGTACGGATTGCCGTCTGGCCTAAATCGGCCTATGCAGCAATCATGCCCGATCTGGCAGCACGGGTTTGATGTCGTTGCCCGCTGTCTGGAAGATCGGCCAGCCGACCTCGGTCCGCCGGGCTGATTCGTCCGGAGTGTCATGGCGGCCGGACAGGTAGTACTCGCGGATGGGCCCGTCCACCGCCAGTGCGTGCTGGGTCACGTGGGTGGCGAGTGCGCCGTAGGCAAGATCGATGCCGTCGTGCGGGCCGTGGTGGACGATGATCGCCAGCTCGGCAGGCGGTACCTCGATCCCCTCGACGCGGCCGACCGGACGGATCTGCCCGGTGCAGGGGATGAACACGGTGGCCCGGCCGCGCTCGCTGGCGAAGAGGCTGGGGGGAGGAAGAAGTGTGCCCCGGCGTCTTGATCCTGCCCGTGCGGTAGCTGCGAGCCTTCATCGTGTCAGGCCGGACCGCCACCAACGGAAATAGGAGTCACATTATGATCACTACTGAGCTGCCCGCGGTCGTTGCTGAGCACATCGCTGCCGTGAACGCGCTGGATACCGAGGCCGTCGTCGCGACTTTCGCTGATGATGCCTATGTCAACGACGCCCGCCGCGAGTTCGTCGTCATCGTCAACCAGCCCGCAAGCTACTGACCCGCCGCAGGCGTCGGCGCGGCAGGCGCCAGTGCGGCACCAGTGCCCTCGTTGGACAGGGCTAGTCTCGTGCGCACGCAGAAATTCGTCCTGCGGCACCGGGCCGCCGGCCGCTCCCGGGCTGATGCGGCCGGACAGGTCGCGGCACGCTGCATTACATGAACGACACCAGCGGCCGCAAGCCGGAGAGGATCTGACATGAACTACATGCTGATCATGAAGACCGGGCAGTCCGCGATGGTGGCTATCGGCCCGCTGTCCATTGAATACCAGGCCGCGATGCTGCGCGACGAGATAGAGAACAGCTCAGACTGGACCACTGTTGGCATCGCCAGGGTCCTCACCGAGGCGCAGGCACGTGCCCGCATGAACGCAGGCCAGCAGTAAGAACGCAGGGCATCAGGAAGCATGTCGGCAGGTAAAGAGGCAGGTAAGGAACGTTAGGCCGGGGGCAAGGTATCGATGTCGAACTCGTTACCCTGCGGGTCGGCCATGCAGCGCCAGCGGAAGCCCTCAAGTTCATGCGTGTCGCCGGGCTCGAGCCAGCGGCCGCCGAGCCCCTCGATCTCGGCGGTGGAGTCATCGAGATCGTCGACCACCAGGTCGAGGTGCAGCCGGTTCTTGCCGGACTTGGCCTCGGGCACCTGCTGGAAGCCGACGGTAAGACCATCTGCTGTCTTGGACAGCACGATGAACTGGCCGTCACCGATCGACTCCTCGACGTGCACGCCTAACAGCCCGCACCAGAACGGCGTCAGCTGCTGCGGGTCGGTCGTGTCGATCACCAGGTAGCCAACTGATGCGGGCATCGCGGATCCCTATCTTTCGCGGCGAGCCGGCTCTTTCGCGGCGAGCCGGCCTGTCGCGGCGAGCCGGCGGCCGGATCACAGGAGGTCGGCGATCAGGTTAGCCGCGCGGGCCGCGCCGTCGCTAGTGACTGGCAGATAGCCGACCGAGCAGCCGATCTCCCCGCGCGCTCGCGGCTGCGATGTCGGTCGGCTGCTGCGCGGTCTCGGGCCGCGGGCGGATAGAGCCAGGCAGCCTGACCGCCAGTCTCGTGATATTTCTGGGTAAAGTTCCGATTGGTTCTGGAAAGGCCCACATTGGGGATCGGGCGATAGTTGACGGCCGCCGAGATCTGGAGGGCCCAGGGATGACCGCAGAGGGCGCGGCGTTCGGCACGAGGCTGAGTGCCGGCCGCCGGTCGGCCGGGCTGTCCCAGGCGGAGCTGGCAGAGCGGTCGGGCATGAGCGTCCGCGCGATCAGCAACCTGGAACGGGGCCGTACCAGATGGCCGCACCCGGATACGGTGCACCGGCTGGTTGATGCGCTGGAGCTACCCGGGGAGGCCCGCGCGGAGTTCGGAGCCGCCGCCGGGCGGCGGCTCGGTCGTGCCGTGGCCGGCCCGGTGACCACATCCCCGGGGGACCGGCCGCCTCAGGCGGGTGACGGGCGGCTGGTGCCGCGGCAGCTGCCAGGTCCGGTGCGGCAGTTCACCGGCCGCCAGCATGAGCTGGCGGCGCTGGCCCGTCTGCTGGACCCGGCTGGCGCCGGCGGGCCGGCTGGCGCCAGCGGGCCGGCGGCAGCCGTGATTTCAGTGCTCGGCGGGATGGCCGGGGTGGGGAAGACGGCGCTGGCGGTGCACTGGGCGCATCAGGTCGCCAGCCAGTTCCCCGACGGCCAGCTATTTGTCGACCTGCGCGGCTATGACGTCGGCGAGCCGATGCCGGCCGGTGACGCCCTGGCCGGATTCCTGCGTGCCCTGGGCGTGCCAGGCCAGGACATCCCGGACGGCACTGCGGAGCGCGCTGCGGCCTACCGCAGCCGGCTGGCCGGGCGGCGGGTCCTCATTGTGCTGGACAACGCGCGTGACGTGGCGCAGGTGCGGCCGCTGCTGCCCGGCAGCCCTGGCTGCCTGACGCTGGTGACCAGCCGGGATGCGCTTGGCGGGCTGGTGGCTGGTGATGGCGCGGTGCGGCTGGAGGTGGACCTGCTGCCGCTGCCCGAGGCGCTCGGCCTGCTCAGGAGCCTGATCGGCAGCGGGGTGCGGGATGACCACGGTGCTGCGGTGCGGCTGGCTGACCAGTGCGGCCGGCTGCCGCTGGCGCTGCGGGTGGCGGCCGAGCTGGTGGTGGCACGCAACGGCGCCGCGCTGGCGGACCTGACCGCCGAGCTGGCTGACCTGAGGCACCGGCTGGACATGCTGGAAACCGGCCGGGACGAGCGCACCGCGGTGCGGACAGTTTTCACCTGGTCCTACCAGGACCTGGATCCGGCGGCGGCCAGGATGTTCCGGCTGGTGGGAGTTCACCCCGGCCCCGATATCTCCGCCCCGGCCGCAGCGAGCCTGGCGGGCCTGCCCGTCGGCCAGGCGCGCCGGGCGCTCGGGGAGCTGACCAGGGCGCACCTGCTCTCAGAGCATCTACCAGGGCGGTTCTCCTGCCACGACTTGCTCCGTGCCTATGCCGCCGAGCGGGCAACGGCACTCGACAGCCCGCCGCAGCGGCGCGCGGCAGTGCACCGTGTGCTGGACCACTACCTGCAGACCGCCTGCGCCGCCGACCGGCTGCTGCGCCCCTCCAGGGATGCGGTTGCCCTGCCTCCGCCGCAGCCGGGAACGCTGCCGGAGAGCCCGGTCGGCCCGGACCAGGCGCTGGCGTGGTTCGACGCCGAGCACAAGGTCCTGCTGGCGGCCACCGTGCATGCTGCGGGCGCTGGCTTCAGCCGCCATGCGTGGCAGCTGCCCTGGGTCCTCGCGACGTTCTTTTCCTTGCGCGCGCATTACGACGACCTCGCCGACACTCAGCGCACCGCGATGGCCGCCGCGGCATCGCTGGGAGATGTGGCCGCCCAGGCCCGGGCAGGCGATCAGATCGGGTTCGCTTGCCTGTTGCGCGGCCACCACCAGGCCGCCGCCGCGCATTTTGCGCAGGCACTCGAGCAATTCCGGCAGATCGGCGACCAGGCCGGCGAAGCCAGCACCTGCCTGAATGTCTCTTTCCTGCTCGAGCGTCAGGGCCGCCACGGCGAAGCGGTCCAGCACGACGAGCGCGCCCTCAGCCTGTTCCAGGCGGCGGGCCGCCCTGCCGGGCAGGCTCTCGCGCTCAATGCCGCCGGCTGGCACCTGGCCCTGCTCGGAAACCACGAGCAGGGCCTTACCTGCTGCCAGCAAGCCCTCGCCCTGCAACGCGAACTCGGCGACCCGCTCGACGAGGCGAACACTTTGGACAGCCTCGGCTACATCCACGACCGGCTCGGCCGGCCTGAGCAGGCTGCCGCCTGTTACTCCGAAGCCCTGGACCTGCTCGCCCGGAGCAAGGAGCGCTGGCGGCAGGCCACTGTCCTGGACCATCTCGGCGATACGCGCCAGGGCTCAGGCGACCCGCAGGCCGCCCGCCACGCATGGCAACGGGCCCTGGCCATCTTCGACGGCATGAACCACCCTGACGCTGAGGCCATCCGCGCCAAGCTCGCCGTCGGCAGCTGAGGGCATCAGCGGCCAGCACACCGTAAATCGCGGGCCTGCCCGGCCGGACCGGGCAGCTGGCTATATTTGTGCCATGCCGAGATGGGCACGTTCCGCGTGACGGTCGGGAGCGGGGAGCCGGCCGACGCGGCAGCGGCAGTGATCATGGCGGCGCAGGCGGCGCACGCTGGCGCCCAGGTACTCCGGCAGGCGCCCGCCGATGCCCTGGACGAAGCGCTGAGCGCCATGGCCGCGCGGCTGGACCAGGGGTCGGCCGAGATCCTGGAGGCCAACGCCAGGGACGTGGCGGCGGCACGCGCCGTGGGCCTCCCGGCTGCCGTTGCCGACCGGCTGGTGCTCGACCGCGAGCGGATTCGCGGCATCTGCGCCCAGCTTCACGAGCTCGCGCAGGTGCCTGCCGAGCCGGCCCAGTTCCACGTGCGCGACCTGCCCGGCGATCTCGGGCTATGGGAACGGCGCAGGCCGGTCGGCGTGATCGGGGCGAATTTCGAGGCCAGGCCCAACGTCGTGGCGGACATCGCATCCCAGCTCATCAAGTCGCGCAACGCAGGCGTGCTGCGGACGGGTTCCGCCGCGCTGCGGTCAGCCAGCGCGCTCGTCGATCAGGTCGTCGGTCCCGCCCTGCGCGATGCCGGGCTCGATCCCAGCGCCATCCAGTTGCTCAGGGCTGCCAGCCGGGAGAGCGCGTTCGCCCTGGTGCGGCAGCCACGGCTGATCCCGCTCGTCATACTGCGCGGCAGCGGCGCCAGCACCAGAGCGCTGGCGCACGAGGCGGCGCTGCACGGCGTTAGGACGCTGGCGCACGCCGACGGCGGGGCTGTCATCTACATCGACCTTGCCGCCGACGAGAACCTGGCCCTTAGGCTGATCGAGCGCAGCCTCGACAGGCTGGGCGTCTGCAACCGGCTGAACCTCCTGCTGCTGCATCGGCAGCGGTGGGATTCCATGATTCCGCCCATTACAGATCTTGCCAAGCGCTTGAACATCAGCCTCTCGCTGCCGCCGCACGCCCACCCGCTCGGTCATGAGTGGGCACTGGATGCCGGGCGCGAGGCCACGATCACCGTCGCCGAGGCAGCCAGCGCGAAGGATGCCGCCGAGATCGCGAACAGGGAGACGTCCGGGCTGGCCGCGTCGGTTGTCAGCGCCGACGAGCAGGCGGCGAACCAGTTCCTGGACGACTACGCAGGCTGCGGCGCGTTCTGGAACGCCAGCCCGCGCCTGCTCGACGGATTCACGCTGCTTGCCGTGCCGGAGACGGGGATCAACATCGACGTCGTTCCCGGGCCGCGGGGGCCGGTGACCTTCAGGGACCTGCACCTGAGGCAATACGCCGTGGTGCCCAGGGCCAGCTAGCCGGGCTGTGCGGGCCGGTTGACCGGCTGTGCGGGCCGGTCAGCCGGGCTGCGGCGGCCGACTCTAGCGACCTGGCGGGTAGACGACGAGCGATTCCCGGTGCACTGCATGGATGTTCCTGAACGTACGGCGCGCCGCTGGCTCAGCTGGCACGTGGCCGAGCATGAATCCCCTGTCCAGCAGGATCTCTGCGCACAGCTGCGGCTGGGTCAGCATGAGCGAGTCGGCAAGCTCGCCAATCCGGTCTGCGGAAGATGCGGCCAGCTGGGCCAGCGCTTCCCTGCTTGCCGTGGAGCCGCCTGCTGCCAGTTCCTTGCAGTCCTCGAACATATCCGGGTCCGTCAGCGCCGCCACCGCGGCCGCGCGATCCCCCGGGCCGGCCCGCGCCTGCGGCGCCGGCGCGCGCCAGAGCCGCAGCAGGACCGAGATGGCGCAGGCAACCTCCTGCGGCGACAGGGCGCGCAGCAGCCGGAGGGTGCCCGAGGGCAGGGCCACCGAGCCGCGGCCGATCAGCCGTTCAGGATGACGGACGTCCAGTAGTTCCACGACCGAGCCGACGCCGAAGTCTCCGTCCACGCGCTTGACGCCAGAGAGGAACAGCGTGCTCCCGGAACGGAGGCTCTGCTCGGCGTCCTTGTTGACGTGGATGGAGCCCGCCGAGTAGGCCATGCCGCCGACCCAGCGCTGCGATGGCTCCAGGCTGCGGCCGGCCGCGCGGACGACCGTCCCCAGCCTGGCCCGCGGGTTGATGCTCCTGGCCACCACGTCAGGCTCGCGGGCCGAGCCGATGACGCACTCGATGCCGCAGCAGGCTGCCCGCGCGGCGGCGCTGAGCTTCGATCCCATCCCGCCTCGTCCCGCGCCGCCTGCCGTGATGCGCAGGGCTCGCGCCTCGTCGGGGGTGAGCCGGGAGATCCGGTCCCTGAAGGCCAGGTCCCGGTAGGCAGCCCGCACGTCGGTCAGGAACAGCAGCCGCGAGGCCCCGGCCGCGACGGAGATCGCCACGGCTACCTGGTCATTGTCGAGCGCGGACACCGGATCCATCGCGTCGTTGCCATTCACGACGGGAAGCAGGCCGCGGCCGAGTGCCTCGTTCAGCAGGCTGCCGAGGTCACTCATCGCCCTGGCCGATGCCAGATCACTGCGAGACACCAGGATCTGGCATACCTCGATCCCGACGGCCGCAGCCAGCTGGCGGTACATCGCCATCAGCGCCGGCTGGCCCACCGATGCTGGCAGTGCCACATCGACAGCCTGCGGCATCGGCTCCGCGCTTTCGTAGCGCCGGAGTGTCTCCTGCAGGGAGCCGATGAGCCGGGCGTAGTCGGCTGCCTCCCCCATCGAGGACCGGACCGAGCTGACGAGCGCCCGTAGCGCAGGAGCCGCTCCGGCGGTCGGACCCTCGAACGACAGCAGCCGCCGGCCAAGCCGCGCTGCCCCGGAGGTGACCAGGATGATCTCTTGCCCGGCTCGCTGCACCGCGGCGATCTGGGAGACAAGGCCGGCAATGACGTCAAGCGCCAGCCCGTCGCCGCTGGCAATGGAGCTTGAGCCGAGCTTGACTACCTGCCGGGTCACGCGTGGACCTTACCAGCACGACCCGCCTCGGCTGGCTCACCCAGAACTCACGCCTTGCTCACCTGCTGCCCGCAGGCGGGCCGCCTATAGTGACGTCGGCGTGGCGGCGTCGGCCTGACCGCGAGGACGTGGGCATGAGCGAGGCGAGGGGCACTGAGCCCGGTGAGGTGACGCCGCCGGGCCCAGCCGCGACGGTGGATCCGGGTTCGTCAGGTCTGCACCGGCCGGCCAGGTTCAGCAGCCTGACGCGCTGGGATCTGGTGGATGCAGGGCTGGCGGCTGCTGCGTTCGCGGCGCTCTGCATCGTGATCTTGAGAACTGCGACCTTTATGCCGGAGCCCGACGATTATGCCTATCGGGCCTCGATCGTGGCCATGACCGACGGCCATTTCCTGACCCTGTCTGGCGCGCAGGTCCGCGAGCTGGCCCGCCAGCTAGCCGCCGGCCCGCGGTCCGGCGGCCCTGGCCTGCCGGCGATCGTGCAGTGGGTGCAGCTATCGAGCGGGCGCTGGATCAGTGAGAAGGATCCTGGCTTCCCGTTCCTCGCGGTTCTGTTTCAGGGCCTGGGGATCATCCGGTGGGATCAGCTGTTCTACGGGGCGATCGCGTGCGCGGGCCTGTTCGGCGGGGCTCGGCGGTGGCTTGGCCGGTTCGGCGGTGCAGCGGCCGTGGGCCTGTACTGCTCGTCCGGCGCGGCACTGCTCTGGGGCTGGCGTGACTACATGCCGACGTTCAGCGACGCCTCGCTGATCGCGGCTGGCACGGGGGCGCTGGTCTGGTCGTTGCTCGCCATCGAGGCAAGCGCGCGCCGCCGCACCGCCGCCGGGCTGGCCGGGTTCGTGGCGCTCGAGCTGGCGACGTTCGCCAGGTACACCGACATCGTGGTGCTCGGCTGCGCCGTTGTCGCGGTGCTCGTGGCCTGGCAGCTGCCGGCGGTGCGGTTGCCGCGCTGGACGCTGCGGTGGTGGCTGGCTTCTGTCGCGGTCTTCGCAGTGGGCGTTGGCATCTTCGATGGCCTGGTGTACGGCGGGCCATTGACGTCGGGTTACCGGCCGGGCGAGATCCAGTTCAGCCTCAGCGCGATCTGGCCCAACCTGAGGTACATGCCGGCCCACCTGATGCAGGCCATGCCGGCCCTCGTGCTCGGGCTGGCGGCATTGGCATGGATCATCGGGCAGCGGCGGGTCCGGGCAGGCCCGGTTCCTGGCGACGGGCTGGCCAGCACAGCCCGCCGGGACCTGGCGGTCGGGCTCGCCCTGGCCGCCTCGTGGCTGGCGGTGTGGGGGTTGTACTCCGCGTACACCTGGACCGCCGTGCCGTTCGGCACCACCCTGCAGGTCGCCAGGTTCTACGTCCCCGCGCTCGGCGCCATCTCGCTGCTCGGCGCCTGGCTGGTGACCCGGCTGCCGCGCCGTGAATCGCTGCCCGCGGTAACGGCACTGGTGACGGCGGCAGCCATCGCCGTGATGTTCGTGCTGGGTCTCAGGGCGTTTCACGAAATGCTGGCGTCGGGGATCCCGAGAGCGAGGATCGTGAGTTCGTGCCAGGGACCGCCCGGGCGGGTAGCGAGGACGCCGCATGGGCTCATTCGCTGCCCGGTCATCGCTGGCAGGCCAGTACCGGCGAGGGACAGGCTCGGCTCAGCCGGATGAAGCGGCTTTGGTGACGGCAACAGCCGTGCCGCTGGCGGCGTCGACGAGCACCTCGTTCGGCGCTCGCCGGGAGCGGCTGTGCTGGCTTATCACCCTTGTCCGCGGCGACGCCCGCGCCAGGCCGCGCTGATTCGCACCGCGGTAACGGCCACTGTCGCGTAGGTCGTGGTGACGCTGCCCCCTAGCGCGTCGATGGCGGCCCCGGTACCCGCCAGCACCTCCGCGAGCTTGCCGGGCGGGAGCGGGGTGAGGGCACCGGAGGCGGGCAGTTCCGCTAGCCACTCGTCGCGGGTGCAGGTCCGCTCCCAGTCGTATCGCCACTGCTCCGGGTGGCTGAACCCGCCTGCCTCCCGGATCCCGCCGGCGCTCGTGGCGGTGAAGGCAGCGGCGTTCCTGCCGGCTTGCCCCGGCCGGGCCCGGAAGCTGGCTGGCGAGCCGGGCACCACCCGCTGCCAGGCGGCGGCGAAGGCTTCTGCTACTTCGCGCGGAGGCTGGCCCAAGTGCCAGAACGCGGCCAGCCGGCCGCCGGGCCGCAGCACCCGGGCCGCCCGGGCCGCCCCCGCGACCGGGTCCACGAAGTGCCAGGCATGCCCGGCGACGACTGCGTCGAACTCCCGGCCAGCCGGGTCCCAGGCTTCGAACGGCGCCACCTCGACCTTGACCCCGGTCCGCCGCGCGAAGCTCGCCAGCCGTGCGTCAGGCTCAACCCCGAGTACTGTGCAGCCGGCCGCCTGAAACTGCCGGGCTGCGATGCCGGTACCAGTGCCGACGTCGAGGAAGTCTGTTCCGGGGCTGGTGGCGATGATCCGCTCCACCAGGGCGCCGGGATAGGGGGGCCGGGTCCGGTCATAACGTTCGGGGTCCACGCCGCACGACTGGGCTCCCTGCGGGCGCCGATGCCGTTCGTGCCCGGAAACAAAAACTACCGCCCGCCGTGGAGAAGGCATACGCCCACTGTAAACGGCGTGTGCCGGCTCGCCGACCGGGCCCGCTCCAGCGAGGAAGACGGCACGATCCGTAGCGCTGATCAGCCGAGGTTCGCGCCAGATCGGCGGATATAGAACCCGGCTTGTGACGCGTTGTGCGCGCCTGAAAGGTCGCTGAAGGCCACCGTCCGGCCCCGGCGAGCGGGCCCGGTGCGTTTCACAGCCGGTGCTTGCGGTCGCTTATCCCCAGACCGCCAGGTCAGCTTCGTTGCCCTCGGGATCGGCGAGAGTCCACCAGCCGGGCGCGTGGGCGTCGCTGACGATCCGGCCGCCGGCCGCGAGCGCGGCGTCCATCCGGGCCTGTACCTGGTCGTGCGGCAGGTAGATGTCGATGTGGAAGCGGTTGCGCCCGGTCCTGGGCGACTGCATGTGCTGGAACCAGAACGTCGGCCCCTGGCGGTGCGCGTCCAGCAGGACCTCTTCGCCGGCCACGTGGTAACCGAGCACCGCGTGCCAGAACGGCCGGACCCTGGCGATGTCCAGGGCGTCGATCGCGACCTGCACGTGCTGCACGGCCGCCGGGCCGGGCGGCGCCTGCAGCCGGGCCGCGGCGGCCGAGATTTCCCTGGCCAGGCCGGCGTCCCGGCTGGTGAGGCCCCGGATCCCGGCCGTGCACAGCCGGACGGTCACGCTCCCGGGCCGCACGTCGACGTCCGGGTCGTGGCCCGAAGCGGCCGCCAGCTCGCCGATGGCGGCGACCAGGGCCAGCCCGGCGGCGAAAGATCCGGTCAGGAAGCGGGCCGCCGCATACCCGCCGCCCCACAGCACCCGCCAGTCCGTGACGCCGGGGAAGGCTGAGAATTGTGCCGCAGTCAGCCGGCCGCTCATGTTCTCACCCGCGGAGAACCCGGTATCGGTCATGGCTGCCACCGTAGGGCCCGTAGCCGGCGATCAGCTTCCGGAACCGGCGGAGGCGCGGATATTCCTGGTCAGGTGCCGGAGGCCGGAGCCCCGGCCAGGACGGGGGCGCTCCTGTCCAGTGCACGATCTGCGCCGCCGTCGCACCCGGCGTCGTCTTCACCGTCCGCTGATACGGGGACACTGCCCCACGCTACGGCCTCGATTGGTGCGCAATTCGCTCAGCAACAACCGCAAAACCACAGGTCAGCGACTCGCCTGCATTCCGGACCGCCAACGCTGTCACAAATCAGGACAGGACATCGTTGCGCGGCAGACCGACCTGATCTGCGCGATCAGACCACAAAGCGCTGGTGAACCCGACGGCCGTCCAGAACGGCGGCTCGCGGGCGGCTGGTGGCGTGACCGTCGGTGATGGCGAGTGCCGGTCATCCGCCTGGACGTGCATCGGCCAGGCGGATGACGAGCGGCTAACCCGGGACGCTACCGGGCTGCTCCAGCGACATAGGCGGCGACGATGTAGGTCGCATGCCGGTCGAGGGAGGCGCGGGTCCGGTCATACCTCATGGTTGTGCGCGGATCAGCGTGCGAGGCGGCTTCCTGCACATCCCGCAGCGGCACCCCGGCGTCCAGCGCCGCGGTGGTGAACGCATGCCGCAATGTGTGCGGCCCGATGGTCTTGGCGATCCCGGCCCGGCGTGCTGTGCGACGCACAATCCGGGCTGCGCCGTGCCGATCCAGCCGACGGCCTCCAGCGGTCAGGAAAGATCGGCCCTTCGGCTCGTTCGCCGACGGCCAGGTCAATCGCCCGAGCGGTGCGCGGGGCGAGCGGGATAGTGACGATCTTGCCGCCCTTCCGCGTGATCACTAGGGTTCGGTGCCCGCGTTCGATCCCCAGATTCTCGATATCCGCGCCGGTAGCTTCCGATACACGCAGCCCGTTGAGGGCCAGCAGCGAGATCAGCGCATGCTCGCCCGGCGGTCCCAGTCCGACGACGACGAGCAGCGAGCCGAGCTCGTTGCGGTCCAGCCCGGCGGCATGGGGCTCATAGTCCAGCCGCGGCCGGCGCACATGCGTAGCGGGTGAATGATCGAGCAGTTCCTCCTCGACCGCGTACCGGTAGAACCCTGCCACCGTGCATAGCCGGCGGGTGATGGTGGCCCGGGCCCGGCCGCGGGCTTCCAGGTCGCGGGCGAAGCACTCGATGTCGCGGCGGGCGGCGAACAGGCGGACCTGGTGCTGGGAGCACCAGCTGGCGTACTGGCGCAGGTCCAGCTCGTAAGCCTGCCGGGTCAGGCCGCTGTACCCGGCCAGGAACCCGGCTAACGCCAGCCGCTCGGTGTTGCTGAACACCGGGGTCACCGGGACGAGGGCAGCAGCTGAGATTGCGGTGGCCATCAGGCACCTCCGGAGACTCAGGCTGAGACCCCAGAACTGGGCCAGCCGAGGCCCCGGCAAGACGATGAGAACCCCACGTTAAGCCGACCATGGCAGTCACGCTAGGTCACAGCCCTGGTCCGCCGCCGAAGTCGGTCCACAGCGCCCGAGCGCCGATCTAGCGCGGTTAACGGCCGTCGCCGCGAGGCGGGTGGTCACCGCACAGATCAGCCTGTTCGCGCGGCGTCGCGCATAGCGAGCCGTCGTGACGGCGGGGCTTCTGGCGGTCGGCGGACGCTCGGCACCGGGGCGGTTATAGCGGGATCAGCTGGAGAGTGGGGTCAAGCTGTCGCAGGTCACCGGGATCCGACGTGACGACGGGCTGGTCAGCGCGGCGCGCGCAGATCACCACGTGAGCATCGGCGATGTCAGACGTTCCGCTGGCGGCCAGCAGCCTGCCGACGCTGGTCGCATCCACCCGGCCCAGATCGATGACGTCGGTCGTGGGCTGGCGGATGAGCCGCGAGAGCCGGGCCTGCCTGTCCGGCCTGCGGATGGCCTGAGCCAGGACCGACGCCGGCACCGTAACGCGGGCACCTGTTTCCCTGGCGCGGGCCAGAAGCACCACCATGCGCCGGTCGTCTCGGTCCAGGGCTATCAGGCCACCCGCGTCCATGGTCACGCCGGGCATCAGGCAGCTGGGCGGGTACTGGTGCCGAGCACATCGTCGGCCCAGGCGCGCTCGTCGTCGGACAGCGGGCCGCCGGTCTGCCGCAGCGCGTCAGCGAGCATCGCGCCCCATCCCGCGACGTCATCTAGGGCCACGGCGACCGCGTGCTGCACAAACCCGGACACGCTTGACGCGGTCCGGGCCTGTACCAGGGCCCGGATCTGGTCGAGCTGGACCTCGTCGAGCGTGACGGTGACCTTCCGTGTCGCCATACCAGTCACCATACCACTGGCGCAGGTTCCCCAGGCCTGGGCACGCAGAGGCGGGACCGCACGCGCATATCGTCCTGTTCGGACGTACCTAGGCGATCCCGAGGCAGCAAGACCGTCCGCGCCGAACGGCGGCTCGGTGAGCGTTCTCCCCGATCATCCCCTCTCACTCACCGTGATGATGTCGATCGACATAGCCTGAGGTCCAAACCTCGGATCGGTTCGGTGAGCGATCTGCTTGAACTGACCGTCCGTCGCGGCCGACGTGCGCCGACTCGGGCGGCGGCCGGCAGGCGACCTCATCAGACCTGACCCGACGCGCCGTCAGCGGCACGAGCGGACGTTCCGGGGGAACGCCAGGCGAGATCGCGGACAGATGAACGAGCGGCCGGGGCAGCGGCGGCCGTCAGTTGATGTCGAACTCGTTGCCCTCAGGATCTTTCATCGCGACGGCGTAGTGGTCGAGGCCTTCGGTGCTCAGGACACCGACGAGCACGGCACCGAGACCGGCCAGACGGCCCGCCTCCGCGTCGACGCGCTGCCGGCGCGTCCCGATCGGAACCGCGCGGCCGCCACTGACACCGATGTCGAGGTGCAGCCGGTTCTTGACCGTTTTGCGCTCGGGTACGACCTGGAACCAGATCCGCGGCCCCCGCCCGCCGGGATCGACGATGCAGTCCGCGCCAGTGCCCAGCTCATCCTCGGGCACTCCGACGTCTCGCCAGTACGCATCCCAGCTGGCGAAGCCATCGGGAGGCGGTTCAAGGCCGTATCCCAGTGCGGCGGCCCAGAAGCGCGCGAGCGGCTCCGGGTCAGCGCAGTCGATCACCAGCTGGAAGCTGACGGCCATCGGTCTCTCCCCGGGTGGTGGCAACGTGTCGTCGCCAGTATGCCGAGAGCCTCTGACAACGACCCGCTCGCCCTGCCGGCGGCATGAGCGGACAGCGCCAATGATCGTTTAAAACAGTTAGCGTCTTATCTGAGTCCGAAGTTTCGCATCGACCTTCAACCCTCAACCGTCTCGTACACGGTCTCTGCGTCGTAGCCACGATCCAGCACGGCCACAGCCGGGGCGAAGCCACGAGCCTTGGTGGCATCCAGCAGCGGGCCGACAAGCGGGAATCTCATAATCCTTCGCGGTCGTAGACCCGGTCGCACGGGCGATCACCCATATCGTGGTCGAGCCGGAGGGGGATGGCCTGCCGGCTTGTTCCGCTCGGCCTTGCCGACGCCACGACGGGCAGTCCGGTTCCGCTGCACCTGGCAGAATTCACGACCCTGCCTGGCTTCGCTGATCCCCGGCTCGCCGCCATTCGGGCACGGCGAAGCTGGTTATGGGGCGAACTTAGACGGCATCCACCCCTTGATCAGGCCGATCAGTATGACCCAGCAGAGGACGGCTCCGACCAGGAACGGCCGGGCGCTGCCCCAGAAAGTCCGCAGGAAGAACGAGATAGTCACGGCAGTCAGCGCCAGCGCCCACATCAGGAAAATGCCTTCCACCGCCCGGAACCACCAGGAGTGGCGCACGGACTCGGGGAGGCGATCGGGATCGGCGGGCAGATCGTCGCCGAGGCCATCTGGCCGGAACCACCTCAGGTAGACCGCGATCACCGCCACGGTGACGAAAGTGACCGCGAGCAGGCTGAAGATAAGCCAGTCCTGCCGGACGGCGAGGAACACGATGAAAGCCAGGACGCCGAGGCCAGACAACGCCACGATCGCCAGAAAAACACCGATCAGCAATCTCTGCGCCACGGACGACCGGTGAGTCCCCGGGGAAACCGAGGCGGGCATTGGCATCGCAGGCTTATCGATGTCGTCGGCCACAGCCTCTAGTATCCCGCACTCACCGTCACACGAACGAGCCGTTCACCCTGGCCGGGTGCCGACACGGACACCGAGGGATTGGCCATGAATCCATGTCTGATATCGGACACCAGCGAATCGGCGATGCGCACCCCCAGGGGCACCCGCCGGCAGCCACGCGGATGTCCCGCGTCATAGCCGCCGTGGCCGAATTCGAGCGCCACCTCCGCGCGCACCAGGGACAGCATGCAGCGGTACCCCAACCCTGTCGCAGGTGGACAGATCGGTGGGCAGCGCCCGACGTGGTGCAGCGTGATGCTCGACACGCTCGGTGATCCCGAAGCACCATGGCACGCCGAGGGCCAGTAGTTCGGGCAGAGGTAGCGAAGGAGGCACCCGCCGATTCCTGCCGCCAACGTGCCACTGCCAGCCGTAGCTGACCTTTGAACGGCACCAGATGATCGGACGGGAGTTCGGCGAAGTTCATCATGCCCTGACACTCCGCCTGCATCCAGCCTGGCGGAAGCCTGCGAACGCGCCCAGCGCGGCAGATGAGTGCGGTTGGATTCTCGTAGCTTGTGGCCACGGAGATGATCTCCGCGCGGGGCCCCGGGTCACACGACGCTCGCGGGTGGCGGCGCGGCAGAGTTCCCCTAGAGCTTCTCGGCAGAGTGCCGATCGGGAACGCGTCGTTCGTAGACGAGTTACGTAAGAGGCTGCCGGATGGGGCCGCCCGGGACAAGGGAGCCATGGGATGACGCAGTACCTGATCTCGTTCGATGCCCACGCGATGGACTACATCCCCGAGGAGGACGGGCCCGCCGTGGGCAAGGCCGCGCACGCTGTGGTCCAGGAGGCCA
>Ga0302324_100012792_pt1 | contig 17089 bp, 14 predicted proteins | sample Palsa_T0_1_FD_201949 | JGI IMG/M metagenome (GOLD analysis project Ga0302324, IMG submission 201949) | Peat permafrost microbial communities from Stordalen Mire near Abisko, Sweden - Palsa_T0_1 | ecosystem: Environmental > Terrestrial > Soil > Palsa > Peat permafrost | place: Sweden: Abisko...
ACGATCGACGAGCAGGATCTCATCGTGCCGCATCCACGCATGCACGAGCGCGCCTTTGTGCTTGTTCCGCTCGCCGAGATCGACCCGAGCTTCGAGTCCGCCCGCGACGCGCTCCCAGAAGAAGCACTGGCGACGGTCAAACGCTTATAAGGATTACGGGGCGCACATACGATCGCCGCTGGGCGCGATTGCGCGCAAAGGGCCGCCTCAAGGCGCGAATCCCCTCGGGATGACAAGAGTTAGCCCGCGGCGGCGGCTGCCTTTGCGGCCATCACAGGCTCGTACACTTTTTTCGCGATGAAGACGTCGAGCAATTGCGCGTCGATCTTGCCGCGTTCCGCAAACTCTTTCGTGAGAATGTCGAGCGCGCGATCGATGCTCATCGCCGGTTTGTATGGGCGGTCGCTTGCGGTAAGGGCATCGAAAACGTCGGAGATCGTAAGCATGCGGACTTGCGGCGCGATTTCTTCGCCGCGCAGGCCGCGTGGATAGCCGGTTCCGTCGAGATGCTCGTGATGTCCGTAGGCGACTTCGGCGACCTTCTGCCACGGCGTCTGCTTCCACGGGATCTCGCGCAAGAAGCGGAACGATTGCGTGACGTGCTGCTCCATCTTTTGGCGTTCTTCGGCCGAGAGCGAGCCGCGCGGAATCTTCAAAAATTCGTATTCGGCCGGCTCGAGCAGCGGATGCTCCTCGCCGAGCATCAGATAATTGCGTTTGAGCAAAGCTTCGAGCGCTTCGCCGACGCCTTCGGCGACGACGCGCGGTTCGTTCGCGGATTCGACTTGCTTGGCAAGTTCCGTCAACTCAGCGACGGCATGCGCGGTCGTCTCGTCGATTCGCGTGATCTCATCGCTGTCGGGCGGAATGCCGGTCTTGAGCAGCTGGAGCTTGCGCGTCGCCGCGCGCATCTGGAGCTGTTCGATTGCGAGCAAGCAGCGTAGACGAATCATGTCTAGGCGTCCGTCCGGCAGCTTCTTGGCTTTCGAGAAGATGTATTCGGGGACGGCGACCTTACCGAAGTCGTGCAGCAGCGCGGCGTAGCGCATCTCGCGAATATCATCCGGCGTGAACTTGTGAACCGCGACGGGTCCGGCTTCGATCGTATTGAGCATCTCGGCTTGCAAGACCGTGAGCTCGGAGACGCGTGAGGAATGACCCTGCGTCGCCGGGTCGCGCGCTTCGATCGCCTTCACGGACGCCGTGACGAACTGCTCGAAGAGGTTTTGAATCGAGTCGACCAGTTGTTTGTTATCGATCGCGACACCGGCCTGCGAGCACAGCGAAAGCAGTACGTGCTCGTGGTGATCGGTGTATTCGCTGACGACCTCTTCCGTTTGCGCGGGCGACTCGAGGATCATTTCGAAATCAGGTTTGTGGTTGATCAGCTGAATGACGCCGACGATCTCGCCCAAATAGTTGCGCATCGGCACGCACAGTACGGACTTCGTGCGATAGTTATTGTTCTTGTCGAACGAGTCGTTGAAGCGATATTCGCGCGTGTCGCCGATCAGGTAGGCGTCGGGAACGCGAAGCACTTCGCCGGTGATCGCGACGTAGCCGGAGATCGAGCCGCGTGAAAGCGGGATCAGCGCGCCGAGATGCTTGCCTTCATCGTGCGGCCCGGTTTGCGCGACGGCGAAACGAAGTTTCTTCTCGCCGTCCTGCTCGGTGATCAAGAACAAGCTACCCGAATCGGACATTGTCAGCTCGCGTGCCTTGCGCACGATCAAGCGTTCGAGCGATTCGATGTCGCGTTCGGCTGAGAGCGCAACGCCGATTTGCAGCAGCTGGTCCGATTCGTCGATCAGATCGCGCGTGTTGTCGCGAAGTTCGAGCGTCCGCTCCGCGGTGCGAACCGCCGAGAGCAGCGCGATCGAGTCGATCGGGCGCGTCACCCAACCACCGACGTGCTCGTTCTGGGCCAGCCAGGCCGCATCAAAATCGCCGGGTTCCGAGAGCACAATGGCGGTGCCGCCAGTGGCATTTATAATAGAAAGCGCGCGATCGATCGCATCGTGGTCGCCGAGGGCCGCAAGCCGCTCGTAGTCGATCATGTAGACCGACACGGCGCCGGGAGCCGCGGCGATTGGGAACGTTAAATCAGCCGAGCGGCACTCGATATTGGCAGATTCCAGTATACTGCGGCTCTCGCCAAGCTCCAGGCCTCGCGGATACACGAACAGCACTTTGGGCTGAAGCGGCGTAAGGGGCAACGCCCCTTCTAAGAGAGACATTCGTTTGCTACAACAACCGGTTGCCCAGCTAGGTTCCCTTCCATTCGTAGGGCGGCCTGCGCCCCGAGCGGAAGGGCAGCCGACGTGAACTTCGAGGACGTGATCGAATCGCGGGTGCGGCCGCTCGCCGAGACGCTGGTTCGTGAGGGGCTTGAGGCGATTAGCATCGCCGACGGCGAAATTGAAATCGAGCTATCCCGGAGTCTGGTGCAGCCGCTCGAGCAGGCAGTGAGCCCAACTGAGGAAGCCGCCGGACCCGGCCCTGAGTACGACGTCCTGACCTCCGATGTGGTAGGACGGGTGCGGTTTTTGCGACCCCCCGTGGCCGCCGGCTCGGTCGTCGATGCGGACCGGGAGCTCGCGTTCATCGAGGCACTCGGCATTCGAAATCCGATTCGCTCGCGCGGCGCCGGACGTGTTGCGGTCGTCTACGTCGAAGAAGGACAGGCTGTGGACTACGGCGCGCCCCTTTTTGCAATCGACCGCTCGCGTGTTTAGAAAAGTACTCGTTGCCAACCGCGGCGAGATTGCGCTACGCATTATCCGCGCTTGCCGCGAGCTCGGCGTTGCGACGGTCGCGATTTTCAGTGAAGCCGATCGGTCGGCGCTGCACGTCCGCCTGGCAGACGAAGCGTTCTGCGTCGGACCCGGACCGGCTGCGCGCTCGTATCTGAACATTCCGAATATTATCTCGACCGCCCTGATAACCGGCGCCGATGCGTTGCATCCGGGCTACGGCTTCCTCGCGGAAAATTCGCGCTTCGCGCAGATTTGCACGGATCACGGTATTACGTTTATCGGCCCCTCGCCGCGCGTCATTGAACAGATGGGCGATAAAGCTAATGCAAAGCAAATAATGGACAGTGCCGGCGTTCCGACGATTCCCGGCAGCGGAATTCTTGCGAACCTGGACGATGCGAAGAAAGCTGCGAAATCGATCGGTTATCCGGTCCTTCTGAAAGCGACTGCAGGCGGCGGCGGACGCGGCATGCGTGCAGTCGCGAGCGAGGGCGAGATCGGCAACGCGTTCGCAAGCGCTCAAAGCGAAGCCGAAGCAAACTTTCAAGATGGCCGGCTGTACATGGAAAAGCTGATCGTGCGCCCGCGGCACATCGAGGTACAAATTCTTGCCGATACGCACGGCGAGGTCGTGCATCTCGGCGAGCGCGACTGCTCGATCCAAAAGCCATCGCACCAAAAGTTGATCGAAGAAACGCCTGCGCCCGGCTTGGCTGCTGACCTCCGTGACGAGCTCTGCAAAGTTGCTGTGCGCGCCGGACAAGCGTGCGGTTACACGAATGCCGGGACGCTGGAATTTTTGGTCGCGGGCGACCAGTTCTATTTCATGGAGATGAACACGCGGATCCAGGTCGAGCATCCGGTGACCGAGCTGATCTACGGCGTCGATCTCGTCAAAGAGCAAATCCGCATCGCGTTTGGTGAGCCGCTCGGTTTTGGTCAGGCCGATCTGTCGCCGCACGGACACGCGATCGAGTGCCGCATCAACGCAGAAGATCCCGAGCGCGATTTCGCGCCGGACGCGGGCACCGTCACCGCGGTCGAGTTGCCCGGCGGGCCGGGCATTCGCGTTGACACGCATCTGTTTGCGGGTCTGGCGATTCCGCCATACTACGATTCACTTTTGGCAAAGATTGTGGCGGTCGGTCGAACGCGTGCCTCGGCGCTCGCACGTATGGAACGCGCGCTCGCCGAAACCCGTATTGAGGGCGTGAAGACGACGACTGCGATATGCCGTCGAATCCTCGAAGATGCGCGATTCCAAGAAGGCGGCGTCCCGATCGATTTCCTCGACGAAGCGTTCTTGCGCGAGCATGTGTTGACGGAAGCATAGATGGCGTCACGCAAACATGCCCGCGAGCTGGCGCTGCAATCGCTCTTCGGTGTCGAGGTTGGGCACCGCCCGGCGCAGGACATGGTTGTCGAAACGTGCGGCACGGCTGATTCCGAGCACCGTCGCTTCGTCGAAGACCTCGTCACCGGTACGCTCGACCATGCAGCCGAAAGCGATGCAGTTCTCACTCCGCTCCTCGAAGGCTGGACAATCGATCGTCTTCCGACAATCGATCGTCTCTTGCTGCGCATGGCCGTGTTCGAGTTGGCCCATCGCGAGACGCCGGCCGCCGTCGTTATCAACGAAGCCGTTGAGCTCGCGAAAAGGTTTTCGACGGATGAATCGCCGCGCTTTGTCAACGGCGTACTCTCCAACGTCTCGAAGCAAGGGGCGCGCGCGTGAGCACGGCGGCGCGACGCACGACCGTTACACGCAAGAAGCCTGCTGCGAAAAAGAAAGGCGGCGGCGGATTCAATCGCTTCTTGCGGACCGCTGCTTTCATCGCGCTGCTCGCCGTGCTGATCGTTGCCGGGCTCACCGCGGGTATCATCGCGACGTACTCGACCCATCTGCCGGACATCAACCGCATGGCAGATTTCCAACCCGAACGCTCGACGCAAGTCTTTGCGCGCGACGGCACCGTGCTTGCGGATCTTTACAAGCAGAACCGCATTTGGGTGCCGCTCGATAAAGTGCCGGTTATGGTGCGTAACGCGTTCGTCGCCAGCGAAGACGCGCATTTCTACACGCATCACGGGATTGATTTCGAAGGCATCCTGCGCGCCGGCCTCGCGGATTGGCGGCATCAGCCGATCCAAGGCGGCTCGACGATCACGCAGCAGCTCGCGCGTGGTCTCTTTCTCTCGAATGAAGTCTCGATCTCGCGTAAGATTCAAGAAGCGCTGCTTGCGATCGAGATCGAGCGCTACTACACGAAGGACGAGATCCTCGAGCGCTATCTCAATTTGATTTATTTGGGCTCGGGCGCGTATGGCGTCGAGGCCGCGGCTCACACGTATTTTGGAACCAATGTCGGAAATCTCACGCTGGCGCAAGCCGCGATGCTTGCCGGAATCGTGCCGGCGCCGTCCGATTACTCACCGTACGTCAACCTCGATCTTGCCAAGCAACGCCAGCATCATGTCCTCGACCGGATGCTCGCCAACGGCCTCATTACGCCCGAACAGGCTGAATCAGCCGAAACCGATCCGATCAATCTTTCTGGCGAGCGTGCGGAGGGCTTGCAATCGTACAAGTATCCGTATTTCACGACGTACGTCGTGCATCGGCTGGATGAAACATTCGGAACGCAAGCGACGTTCGAAGGCGGCTTGACCGTCGATACGACGCTCGATCCGAAGATGCAGCAGCTCGCGCAGAGCGCTATCGACTGGGGCGTCGCGCAGGCAGCGGTTGAGGGAATCAACGCGCATCAAGCCGCGCTCGTCGCGATTCGTCCGCAGACGGGCGAAATTCTCGCGATGGTTGGCGGCACCGGATGGACGCTCGACAATCAGTTCAATCGCGCATGGCAGGCCCGCCGTCAACCGGGCTCTTCATTTAAAGTCTACGTCTATACGGCCGCCATCGACAGCGGGATTCCGCCGACCGAGATTGTCGAGGATACGCCGGTCTCGTATCCGATGGGCGACGGGACGATGTGGAGTCCGAAAGACGACGACAATCGCTTCTACGGCGCGATGACGTTGCGCTATGCGCTCGCGCAGTCGCGCAACGTGGTCGCCGTGAAGCTTGCCGAGCGTCTCGGCATCGACCGAGTCATCGAGTACGCGAAGCGCATGGGGATCAAGGAAAAACTCGAGCCGAATCTGTCGCTCGCTCTCGGGAGCGAAGGTATCTCGCCGCTCGAACAGGCAACCGGCTACGCTACGCTTGCGAATGCCGGGATCCACATCGATCCCTCACCGATTCGGCTCGTGAAAGACAGTTTCGGTTCGGTGGTTCTTGATAATCAATACCCGCAGCAAACCGAGGTCGTCAGCGCCGGGACCGCATTCGTGATGACGCAAATGCTCACAAGTGTGATTACCGAGGGTACGGGCTATCCGAACGCAATCATCGGGCGTCCTGCGGCCGGCAAGACCGGAACGACGACCGATTTTCGCGATGCGTGGTTCGTTGGCTACACGCCGGATCTCGTCACGGCAGTGTGGCTGGGCAACGACAACTACACGCGCATGAACGAGTCGTACGGCGGCAACATTCCGGCCCGTGTGTGGGCGCGCTTCATGAAAGCGGCGCTCGCCGATGTTCCGCATCATGAATTCGAGATGCCGAAGAGCGAAGTACGCAAGGTTCGTTTGTGCGGCAGTGGCCGCATCGAGTACTTCCTACAGGGAACGGGGCCGCCCGAATCATGCGGGTCGGTCGAGGATACGCCGGTCAAAGCGGCTCCCAAAGCCGTTCCGGCCGAGACGACGACCCCCGTTCCACCGGGCATGGTGGGCGACGGCGAGCATTTCATGAACGTCAACAACGGCCAAACAGTCACGGCCGCGCCGGCTCCCGCGAACACGCCGTAGTGCAGCAGAAAGAGAGCGCGAGCGCCCGCATCGTTGCGGTTTCGCGCTTGTCCGTCTATTTGCGCAACGTTCTCGGAAACGACAAATGGTTGCGCAATATCGGCGTGCGTGGTGAGATATCGAACGTTTCCGCGCGTCCGAATGGTAACGTGTATTTCGATCTCAAAGATGCGGAAGCGCTCTTGAGCTGCGTCGTCTGGAGCGATCAGGCGCGCGAGTTACCGCGCCTCGAAAACGGACAGCAAGTTATCGCGTACGGCGAGATCAGCGCGTACGTAAAGAACAGCAAGTATCAGCTGATCGCGTATCGCGTCGAACAAGAAGGCGTCGGGCGTCTCCACGAGCTGTATGAAAATTTGAAGAGCAAGCTCGAGGTCGAGGGCGCGTTTGCCGCGGAGCGTAAGCGGCCGATCGTTACGTATCCCTTTTCGCTTGCGCTCGTGAGCGCGAAGGGTGCCGCCGGCGCTGCCGATTTTCTCAAGATATTGAGCGCTCGAGCACCGTACATTGAGGTCACATTCTGCGAGACGCCCGTTCAAGGAATCGGGGCAGCGACCGAGATCGTGCGCGCGATCAATCGCGCCTCGCGTCTCGAGGTCGATTGTGTCGTCGTCGCGCGCGGCGGCGGATCGTACGAAGATCTGTTCGCGTTCAACACCGAAGAGGTCGCGCGCGCAATATTGCGAGCGCCGCGGCCGGTGATTACGGGGATCGGTCACGAGACGGATTTCACGATCGCCGATCTTGTTGCAGATCGACGCGCCGAGACGCCCTCGGCTGCCGCGCACATCGTCGCGCCTTTGCCGCGCGATGAATTGCTGCGCTCGATTGCGGGTCGCGCGAGCCGCATCGAACGCTTGGCGCGTGGAAAGATTGGCTCGAGTGCAACGCATTTAGAACGCGCGATCGGGCGTTCCGCGATTACCGATCCCGGCCGCATCGTCGGCATCCGCCGGCAACATGTCGATCGCGCACTCGGCGCGTTGACGATGCGCGTTGATGAAGGCGTGCGGCGCCATGCTTCAAGGCTTCAAGGGCTCGAGCGGCGCCTGGAGCGCTGCGATCCAAAGAGCCGGGTCGCCGAGCGGCGGCGCGCCTTCGACGTGGTAGCTGTTCGGCTGCAACATGCGGCTGATCGGCGGCTGGACGCGCTGGCGAAGCGTCTTAAGGTCGCGACGACGGAGCTCAACGGCAAAGATCCGGAAGCGATTCTGCAACGTGGGTACGCAATCGTACGGTATGAAGGGAAGACGATCCGCGATGCGGCGTCGATCCCCGACGGCGCCACGGTAGAGGCGAAGGTCGCTCGCGGAACGCTGGTCGCGCGCGTCGAACGGAAAGAAGCGGATGGAAAAGAAAGCGGATGAGTTCGAAACCGCGCTCGCGCGGCTCGACGCGATCGTAAAACAGCTTGAGACCGAGGACGTCTCGCTGGATCGTTCCGTCGATCTCTTCAAAGAAGGCAAAGATCTTGCGCGACGCTGTGAGGCGTTGCTGAAAGATGCGCAGAGCAAGATCGACGCCGCCGGCAATGGTGCCGCCACAGCCGAGAACCACTAGGCTGGACACGGTAGTCGCCGAGCGCAGCGGCGTGACGCGTTCGCACGCGCGGAGCTTAATCATGGCCGGACGCGTGCGCGTGAACGGACGTGCGCTCACCAAACCTGGAACGACTGTTCCCATCGACGCTGTGGTCGAGATCGAACGCCCGCGCCCGTACGTCAGTCGCGGCGGCGAAAAACTGGAAGCTGCGTTGGAGGCGTTCAACATCGATCCCGCGGGTTTGCATGCGCTCGACATCGGCGCGTCGACAGGTGGCTTTACGGACTGCCTTTTGCAGCGCGGCGTTGCGAACGTCGTCGCCGTCGACGTCGGCTACGGACAGATCGACTTGAAACTGCGCGACGATCCACGCGTGACGGTCGTTGAGCGCACAAATTTTCGCACGCTTCCGGACAATGCGTTCCCGGACGGCTTCGACCTCATCGTCGCCGACGCGTCGTTCATTTCGCTAAGGACGATCTTGCGGCGCGCGATTTCGTACTTGCGTGAGGGCGGTACGATCGTCGCATTGCTCAAGCCGCAATTCGAAGCCGGACGCGAGCGTCTCGGTGGCGGCGGCGTCGTACGCGACCCGCAGACACATAGCGACGTCCTGCGCGAGTTTCGCGATGCCGCGCCGGGACTCGGTCTGGGCGTCGTCGCTGCAATCGTCTCGCCGCTGCGTGGTCCGGCCGGGAACGTCGAATTCTTGCTCGAGCTGCGGCGCGGAGAAAATATGCTCGCTGACGGCGATATCGAGCGTCTCGTCGAAGAGGCGCACGGTTGATGGCGCACACGGTCGCGTTCTATGTCGATCTCATGCAAGAAAACGCGCGGCGCGTCGCAACCGAGGCGACGGGCGGAGCGCGCGATGCCGGCTATAGCGTTGCGCTGTGCGAGAGTCAAGACGCGACGCTGCATCTCGCCGACAAGGGCGCGAAGGTCGAAGATGCCGACTACCTAGTCGCGATCGGTGGCGATGGAACGCTCTTGCGCGCGGCACGGATCGCATATCCGCACGATATTCCACTGCTCGGCATCAACACAGGGCGCCTCGGTTTCCTCACGGAGCTGGAGCTCGACGGCAATGGTCACATGCGCACCGATCTCAAGCGTGTGCTCGAAGATAAATCGGATCTGGTCATCGAGGAACGTGCTGCGCTGGAAGCAGAGCTGCCCGACGGCAAGGCTCACATTGCGCTGAACGACATCGTCGTGCACAAGGGCGACGCTTCACGGATGGATACGTTCAGTCTGGCGCTCGACGGCGAGCATGTCGCCGATCTTCCGTCCGACGGCGTGGTCGTCGCGACGCCGACGGGTTCGACGGCGTATTTCCTTTCGGCCGGCGGCCCGATCATCTCACCGAGCGTCGATGCATTTGGGATCGCAGCACTCTTGCCGCACACGCTCTTCGCGCGTCCGCTGATCGTTCCGACGCACATGACGATCGAGATTTGCGTCAACTCGGAGGGCCTCCACGCGGTCCTCGTCGCCGACGGCGAAATGGTCGCGAATCTCAAGCCGCGCGATAATGTCGTCATTCGCCGCGCCCCGAAGCCGTTTCGTTTCGCGCACCACGGACAGCTGCGCTACTTCTCGCGCCTCGAACAAAAACTGCGCTGGGGCGTGTCGATTCGAGGGACATCGCGCTAATGGCGCTGCGGCGCCTAACCGTCGAAGATTACGAGCTGATCGCGCACGCCGAGCTCGAACCCGCCGCCGGATTGACCGCCATCACGGGCGAGACCGGGAGCGGCAAAACGATGTTGCTCGATGCGATCGATTTTGTGCTGGGCGCGCGCGCCGCGACCGATGCTGTGCGCAAAGGCCGGAAACGCGCGCGCATCTCGCTCGAAATCGAACCCGACGCACGCGCGCTCGCAGCAATCGCAGCTGCCGGCATCGAGATCGACGAGGACGAAACGCTTGCGATCGTGCGCGAGCTCTCCGACGGAAAGACGAGCGCACGCGTTGGCGGCGTGCCCGTAAGCGCAGCCCAATTGCGTTCGATCGGCCGCGAAGTAGCCGAGGTCGTTGGGCAGCACGAAGCCCAACGTCTGCTCGTACCTGCGCAGCAGCTTGATGCGCTCGATCGTTTCGGCGGTGCGGAATTGCTTGCGACTGCGAGCCGGCTGCGCGCGGCGTACGAACGTCACGCTGCGGTTGTTCTCCAGCTCACGGAGCTCGAGGCGCAAGCGGGCCGGGCGCTCGCCGACGCCGACTACGCGGCATTTGCGTCGCGCGAGATTTCCGATGCTGCGCCCGAAGCCGATGAAGAAGAACGCCTGCGCGAACGGCGCGACCTGCTCGTCAACTCGGAGCGTATTGCGAGCGCTTTGCGCGCGGCGCATGATACGTTGACGGAGAGGGAAGCGAGCGCATCAGATAGTCTCGGCGGAGCAGCGACATCGCTGTCGAGCGTCGGACGCTACGCGCGTGAGCTCGAAGAGCTTGCGAATTCGGCGAGTGCGTTGCAGAGCGAAACCTCCGAGCTTGCCGGCCGTATCGCGCGTCAGCTCGAAGCAGTCGACATCGATCCGGCGGAGCTCGATGCGATCACCGGGCGGCTCGAGCTGCTCGATCGTCTGAAGAAGAAATACGGCGGCTCGATCGAGGCCGTGCTCGAGGCCAAGCAGCGCTTCGATGCAACGATGAAGCGTTTCGAACACGGCGATGAACATCGAGCTTCGTTGCAGCGATCCCGAGACGAAGCCGCGGCCGACCTGCGCGATGCCACGGCGAAACTGACAAAGCTGCGGCACGCTGCAGCCAAAACGTGCGAGAAGAAAATCTCGAATGAACTTGCTGCCCTTGCCATGCCGTCGGCGCGATTCGAAATCGCGTTCGAGACGCTCGAGCAGGTTGGCTCGCGTGGCGCGGAACGTTGCGAGTTCATGCTGGCTGCGAATCCGGGGGAGCCGGCGCGCTCGCTCGGACGCAGCGCGTCTGGCGGCGAGCTTTCGCGCGTCATGCTGGCGCTGACGGTTGTGCTCGCCGATCGGTCCGCCCGTACTGCGATCATCTTCGACGAAATCGACGCGGGCGTAGGCGGCGCGACCGCAAACGCCGTCGGCGCGCGACTTGCCGACCTGGCGCGCGATCTGCAGGTCGTGTGCGTCACGCATCTCGCGCAGATCGCCGCTTTTGCAGACCGTCAAGTCGCGCTCCGCAAAACGGAGACAAAGTCAGCGACGCTCATCGAAATCGTCGACCTCGACCGCGACGCGCGCCTTGAAGAGCTCGCGCGAATGCTCAGCGGCGCAACGACCGGCGTCTCACTTCAGCATGCCAAAACGTTGTTGAAAGAGCGCAAAGCCGGGTAGTCATTCAATCGTCGCGCGAACGTGCGCGTCCGGCAATGCCGCTTTAGGTCTTACTCGATCCGGTGCAACTTGACGACGTTAGTGCCGCCTTCGCCGACAGGCATGCCGCTCGTGACGACGATGACTTCACCGCGTTCGGCGATGGCTTCGGAGAGTAGGCGGGCTTCGGCAAGCTCGAGCATCGTTTCGAACATCTTATAGGGCTGCACGACGAGCGCTTCAACCCCCCACACGACAGACAGCCGGCGCGCGACTTCCCGGCGCGGCGTGATCGCGTAGATACGCGCGGTCGGCCGGAATGATGAGATGTGCCGTGCCGTGTTGCCGGTCGTCGTGCCGGTGACGGCCGAGCGAAGGCTGAGGGCTTCGGTGCAAAGTGCCGCGGCCTGGGCGACGGTCGTCGCGATCGAGCCGTCGTGGTATTCGAGGCGGCGCGCTTTCATTTCAGCGTGGGGATAGTCTTTTTCGATTTCGCCGGCAATTGTTGCCATGACTTTGACCGCATCGAGAGGATATTTTCCACGCGCCGTTTCGCCCGACAGCATCACGGCATCGGTGCCGTCAAGAATTGCATTTGCAACGTCGTTTGCTTCTGCGCGCGTCGGCCGCGCGTTGGTGATCATCGACTCGAGCATCTGCGTCGCGGTGACGACCGGCTTGCTGGCACGATTCGCGCGTTCGATCAAATGCTTTTGAATCATCGGGACCGTCTCGAGCGGAACCTCGATGCCCAAGTCGCCGCGTGCGACCATGATGCCATCTGCGACGTCGATGATCTCGGCGATGTGTTCGAGCGCTTCGTGCTTTTCGATTTTCGCCATGACCGGCGTGTCGTGTTTGCGTTCGTGAATGAACGACTTCACGCGCAAAAGATCTTCGGCGGAACGCACAAACGAGACACCGACCCAGTCGACGTCTTTTGTCAACCCGTACGCCAGGTGCTCGAGGTCGCGATCCGTGACCGACTCGATTTGCAAGGTCCCGTCTGGATAATTTATGCCTTGCGAGGCCCGCAAATCGCCGCCGACCTCGACGTGCGTACGCACCTCATCGGACGTGACTTCGTCGATCCGCAACGCAATCGTGCCGTCTTGTAAGTATATCGACTTGCCGGCTTCAACGTCGTTCGGGAGATTCGCGTAGCTCACCGAGACGCACGTCGGCGAACCTTGCAGCTGCCGTGTCGTAAGCGTAAAGGGTGCGCCGCTTTCGAGGCGGACGGTCGCCTGTCCATCGAGCGAACCGGTTCGTACTTTCGGCCCGGGAAGATCTTGCAGCACCGCGACGTGCATGTCGAGTTCGTTCGCGATGCGACGCACGTCGTCGATTACCGCGCCGTGTTCTTCGTGCGTGCCGTGCGAGAAGTTCAAGCGCACGACGTTGACGCCGGCGAGAAACATCGCTCGCAACATTTGTGGGTCGCGCGACGACGGTCCGATTGTGGCGACAATCTTTGTTCGCTTGCCATCTCGGTTGACGCTTCCCATGGTGCGCGCGCTTCTCGGACGCGACTGGACCGCCTCCTTGAGTTCGCGCGACAAATGGAAGCTTGCGGCAAGCGTCATAGTGCGGCCAAGTGAGCGCGCGTGACCCTGGGGACCGCCGGCGTTTCAGCGGAGCCTATGGGCTCTCGCTGCTCGTGCATGTGCTTTTCTTTTTCGTGCTGTTCCAAATTCTCGCGTTTCGAAGCGAGTCGGGGCCACCCGAACAGACCCAAGCGAACGTCGCCTCGACCGTGATCACGCTCGAATCCGCACAGCCCACGCCGACGCCGCTTGTGACGATCACCGAGCAGCCGACGACGATTCCGACGGTCACGCCGACCTACGTCCCGACCCCGAAAGTGGTCCCGAAGCAAACGCCACTTCGCCTCCCGCGTCCGCCACCGGTTGCCGTCAGCTTCAAGCCGACATTTCTTCCGACCGCGATTCCTTCAGTCGCGCCAACACGACCGCCGATTGTTGAGCCAACGCCCACGATCGTTCCAACCGCTCGGCCTACTCCTGTGCCGACCGTCGAAGAAACCGTCCGGGCAACGCCGGTTCCGACCGTGCGTCCGACGATCGCGCCGACCGAGACGCCGCAGCCCGCGACCGCTCCCCCGACGCCTCGGCCCACGGTGGCTCCAACCGAAGCACCCACCCGTGAGCCGACCGTCGCTCCGACCCGTGAGCCGACGCGAGAGCCGACCGTAGCCCCGACGGCCGTGCCTGCGCCCACCTCGGCACCGACCCAGGCCGCGACTGCGGTCGCGCGCGCCACAGGGCCGCCCGCGACCGCGCGCCCCACGACATCGCGTCCGGCAACGGCCCGTCCCACCCTGGCGCCGACTTCGCGGCCGGTCGCGGTGCGCACGGCAGCGCCGAGCGCGCAACCCTCGCCGGTCTCATCCGCAAACGCCGCCGATCTCGAAGCTCGCATGCGTAAAATGCTCGGCACAATCAACGAAGAGCGGCACTACGATACGAAGAGCTACGCCGACGAGATTGCGGATGCGGAAAAGAAATTGGCGTCGGACTACGAGGTCAAGAATCTCAAGCCGCCGCCGCTCAAAGGCATTGGCGAGAAGACGGTCGCGTTCGAGTTCGACGTCGGACAGGTGCTCTACGCGCTCAAGGTCGTCAACCTCGGTCCGCTGCTTCCGAAGATCTGCGCCGGTTGGCTGGTGACGACGCGAGGGCCCGAGCAACCGCCTGTTTTCTACGTCGGTACCTGCCGGAAGAACGACGACATCGCCGATCCACGCGACCGGCAGCAGCGTATCAACTACCCGACCCCGCCGCCGTTGCACAACTAGGCGCCTTTGGTGTATAGTCGCTGACGAAAGCGCGCCGCCAGGCGCGCTTTAATGTTTCCCAGAGGAGGGTGTCAGCCGTGCAGGCCGGAGGCGAGGCACGTGATGTCATCGGAGCGTTCGAGCGCGCAGCGTACGAGCTCTCGATCGATGCATCCCTGCGTGACGTCGAAGTCGTTTCGACCTCGCACCACAAGCATCGTGGCTCGATCGAGTTTCGCGTCATAATCGACAAGCCGGGCGGCGTCGACGTCGCGACCTGCGAGCGTATCGCGCGCAAGCTCAATGCTGCACTCGACCAGTATCCCGAAATGTACACGCTTTCGGTCGAATCGGCGGGACTCGAGCGTCCGCTGCTGCGGCCCGCAGATTACCAACGCTTCATCGGTTCCAACGTCAAGCTCACGACCGACATCATGGTCCGCGGCGCAAAGACGCATCGCGGACGACTCGAGGGCTTGCGCGGTACTAATGTCATCCTCACGCAAAAAGACGGCGAGCTGCCGCTCCCGCTCACGCTCATCAAGCACGCGAACCTCGAGTACGATCCGCGTGCCGACTTAGCAAAAGAGAAAAAAGAAAGACGACACAGATGAATACTGAAATGCTCTCGGCTCTCAAAGAGATCGAAACTGAACGCGGTATCGGATTCGAGATGCTGCTCGAAGCGCTCGAAGCCGCATTGATCTCGGCGTACAAGCGCAACTACGGTAGCGACGCAAACGCGATAGTCACGATCGATCGTCAAAGCGGAGAGTACCGTGTGTATCATCGCCGCACGGTCGTCGAAGAGGTCGCCGATCCGAAGCTCGAGGTCACGAAGAGAGAAGCCGGCGGAAATTACGAGCCGGGGGATTTCTACGACGAGGAAGTGACGCCCAAAGATTTCGGCCGCATCGCAGCGCAGACCGCAAAGCAGGTCATCGTGCAGCGCATTCGCGAGGCCGAGCGCGACACGATCTTCAACACGTATAGCGCGAAGCTGCATGACATCGTGATGGGCGTCGTCCAGCGTTACGAACAGCGCAACATGTACGTGCTGCTCGACAACAAACACGAAGCGCTCTTGCCGCTCTCGGAACAAGTCCACCGCGAGAATTATCGGATCAACGATCGCATTCGCGCCTACGTACTCGACGTTCGCAAGAGTCCGAAGGGTCCGCTCGTCGTTCTCTCACGCGCCGCTGAGGGTCTCGTGCAGCGACTGCTCGAGAATCAAGTGCCGGAGATCCGCGAAGACGTCGTCGAGATCATGGCGATCTCGCGCGAAGCCGGGAGCCGAACGAAGGTTGCCGTGCATTCGAATCGACCGGAAGTCGATGCGGTCGGTGCGTGTCTCGGACCGAAGTCGAGTCGCATTGCGGCTGTCTCCGACGAACTGCGCGGCGAAAAGATCGACGTCATTCGCTGGGCTCCCGATGTGAGCGGCTTCATTCAAAATGCGCTCGCACCGGCGAAGGTTATCGGCGTTGAGCTCTTCGAGGATGACGGCGTTGCGCTCGTTATCGTGCCCGATTATCAACTTTCGCTTGCGATCGGACGCGAAGGTCAGAATGTACGGCTTGCTGCGCGTCTAACCGGTTGGCGTCTCGACATCACGTCGGAAACCGAAGCTGACTCAAATCGCGCGCGGTACCTTGCCGAACGCGAAGAGCTCGGTGCGGTTGCCGAAACGGTCGAGGCTGAAGTCGTGGCGGAAGGCGAAGAAGTCGTCGCCGAAGGCGAAGAAACCGTCGATCCCGAGTTGCTACGCCGGCTTGAAGAGTTCAAGCGGGAGATGTTGCAGCAATAGTGTCCCAAGGGCGCGAGCCGATTCGGACGTGCGCAGGCTGCCGCGAGCGGCATCCGCAAGGCACAATGGTCCGCTTTACTCCCGCCCAGAGCGGTTGGGTCGCCGACAAGACAAGCCGTCAACCGGGCCGCGGCGTTTATCTCTGTTCGTCGGAGTGCGCCGCTGCAGTCGCGAAGAACAAACGATTCCCAGGACTTAGCCAAGCGGCTGAGTTTCTCCGAACAGGCTCAAACATGATAAACTAACCCGTCGTCGGCGAAGCCTTCTCAGGTTCGCCGAGGTCTCACTAAAGGACAGTATGGCAACGGTAACCGGCAAAGTGCGGATTTTCGAGCTCGCAAAAGAGCTCGGAATGACTTCGAAAGACCTGATCGCCCTCTTTGGGCGGCTGGGGCTCGAAGCGAAAAACCAACTCAGCGTCGTCGACGACAAGATCGCCGATTTGTTGCGCGCGCAGCTCAAAGCGAAAAACGCAGCTGCCGCCGCGCCGGCCGCTGCTAAGGCTGAGGCCGCTCCTGCGCCCGCCGCGAAGCCGAAGCCGGCCCCGAAGGCCGCTGCAGCTCCGGCCGCCCCGCCTGCCGACCCTGTCCCGACCTTGAAGCCTGTCCTCGACACGCCGCGCCGTGCCCCCGCCCCAGCAGCTCCCGCGGCAGCAACGCCTCCGGCAGCCGCTAACGGAGAAGCCACGCATGCGCCCGCAGTGGCTGAGGAGCCGCCTAAAGCTGCGCCTCGCCGTCCAGCCCCCGCGCCCGCACCAGCCGCCACCGAGGCTCCGATCCCGCAGCTGCGTCCGGTTCCGCCGGGTCAAAGCTCGATTCGTCCTCCGGCTGCGCCTCCAGAACAAGCGCGTCCGCAAGCCGCAGCACCGACGTCTGCCGCGCCCGGCCCCCGCATTGGTCTCCCCGGCCGTCCCGGTGTCGCGCCTCGCCCTGGTCAGCCCGGTGTCCCGGGCCAAGGGTATCAACCGCGTCCGCTCACACCACCCGGTGCGCCTCGCCCCGGC
>Ga0302324_100012796_pt1 | contig 17087 bp, 16 predicted proteins | sample Palsa_T0_1_FD_201949 | JGI IMG/M metagenome (GOLD analysis project Ga0302324, IMG submission 201949) | Peat permafrost microbial communities from Stordalen Mire near Abisko, Sweden - Palsa_T0_1 | ecosystem: Environmental > Terrestrial > Soil > Palsa > Peat permafrost | place: Sweden: Abisko...
ACTCCTCATCGTCACGATCGCGCTGTTCGGCTGCGATGAGTCGAGTGATGCCACGAGCCGGGTGAACGGCTCGGTGCACATCCCGGCTGGCCGCGCGGCGGGCTCTGCGGAGACGGTCAACGGCAGCATCGAGATCGATGCGAATGCCGCAGTGACCTCGGGCACGACCGTGAACGGCCATATCGCGCTCGGCACACACGCGACGGCCGACTCTCTCGAGACAGTAAACGGCGACATCGATGTCGGCGCCGGCGCGCATGTGTCGGCCGGCCTGCACTCGGTGAACGGAGGCATCGTTTTAAGCGACGGCGCGGTCGTGGGCGGATCGCTCGAGAACGTGAACGGCGCAATCCGTCTGTCCGCCGCGCGCGTCGATGGAGGCATCACCACCGTCAACGGCAATATCGATATCCGCGGCGACTCGCGCGTCGCGCGCGGCATTCACGTCCAGAAGGTCAATCAAGGCATGATGCATTTCGACAACAGCATGCCGCGCATCGTCATCGGTCCCGGAGCCACCGTCAGCGGGGAGCTGCGCTTCGAGCGCGAGGTGAAGCTCTATGTGAGCGATCGGGCCACCGTAGGCACCATCGCCGGCGCCACGGCTGTTTCTTTCAGCGGCGATTCGCCGCCCAACTGAAGTATTTGGGGCCGCAATGCTTGTGGCGACAATTTTCTCTAGGAGACTGTGCATGAACGCATCGGCATCTCGGATTTCTCACCTCGTCGCGTGCCTCACGGGACTTCTTTGGTGCGTCGGCGCCGCGGCCGCCGCTCCCGACGCCGCCCTGAAGGCCGCCGTCGCCAATCCCGCACGCAGCGCGAATTTCGTGGCGCGCGACAAAGTACGCCATCCGACCGAAGAGCTGGCATTTTTCGGCATAAAACCCGGCATGACCGTGGTCGAGCTCTGGCCCGGCGGCGGATACTGGAGCGAGATACTTGGCCCTTACCTGGCCAAGCAGGGGACTTATTACGCGGCGCTCGAGCCCTCGAACAATACCGAGGCCGAGCAAGGCAACGCCAAGTGGCACGCGCGAATCGATGCGCTGAAAAACCAGATCGGCACGGTCCACGAGACCAGCCTGGGAGCGGGCCATTTCGACATCGCACCTCCGGGCTCCGCCGACCTCGTGCTCACCTTCCGCAATCTGCACAACTGGATGGACGGCGGATATGCCGAGCAGGCGCTCGCCGCATGCTTCACCGCACTCAAACCGGGCGGCGTCCTCGGCATCGAAGAGCACCGAGGTCGCAAAGACAAACCGCAAGATCCCAAGGCGGCGGACGGCTATGTGCGCGAGGACTATACGATCGCGCTCGCGAAGAAGGCAGGATTCGTGCTGGCCGGCTCGTCCGAGATCAATGCCAACCCGAAAGATACCAAGGACTGGGTGGATGGCGTATGGACCCTGCCGCCCACGCTGTCTCAGGGCGACAAGGACCGCGCGAAGTATCTTGCGGTGGGCGAAGCGGACAACTTTGTGCTGCGATTCCGCAAGCCGACGCAGTGAGCTAGCCACAGGCTGGTCACGCTAGATTTCCGGCCCGATGACGATCGGCGAGCCGTCCTCGAAGCGCGACAGGCGAAACGGGGCGGGATCGACAGAGGGGTTCTGCGCGGTCGCGAGATCTGCGGCGAGACGGCCGGCGCCGGGACCGATGCCGAAGCCGTGGCCCGAGAATCCAGTGGCCACGGTCAAACCTGGCACCGCACCCGTGGGCCCGATGTAGGGCAGCACATCGGGTGTGACGTCGATATATCCGGCCCACTCCTGCACGATGGGCACCTCGCGAAATTGCGGAAAAAGACGGACCATCGCCTGGTGCGCCGCGCGGTTCAGAGCCCGGTCCGGCTGCGGATCGAGCACCCGGTCGCGCTCGAAGGGACTCGGCCGGTCGAGCGGCCAGCGGCGCGGTGCCGTCCATTCCTTGAGGGATTGCGCGTTGAGGCGCGGCTTCATGTTTCCGCGCTCCTTCTTCAGGATCGGCAGGAACTCCCGTAGATAGCGCAGCGAATCCGGGACAACCGGAATCACGAATCCCGAGCCGCGAGCGATGGTGTACCCGCCATCGAGACGCTTGCGATAGGCCACCTCGTCCATGTACGTACACGTGTCGGGTGCGCCGGCGACGGATGCGGTCCGCATCACGGAGGAAAGCACTTTCAATTGCGGCAGACGCACGCCGAGGCTCGAGCAAAACAGTCCCGTCCAGGCGCCTCCGGCCAAGATCACGGCCTCGCAGCCGATCGTTCCCCGCTCGGTGATGACGCCGCTCACGCGGCCCGTCGTGCGCTCGAGACCGCGCGCCGCGCAGTGGGCGAGGATGATGGCGCCCATGCGCTGTGCGGCGCGCGCGATGGCCGGAGCAGCCTTCTGGGGCTCGGCGCAGCCGTCGCCGGGTACGTGCAGCGCGCAGCGGAAACTTCGCTGCGCGCCTCCCATCAGGCGCTCGAGATCCGCGCCGCGCAGGAGGCGCGCGCCGATATCGAAGGGACGCGCCATCTCGAGCCATGCCTGGAAACGATGCTCGTCTTGTTCGGATTCCGCCACGTACATGACGCCGCATTCGCGAAACCCCGTGGCGCTGTAGGTCAGCCCATCCATATCGCGCCACAGGCGCAAACTCTCGACGATCAGCGGCATCTCGCGCTCATCGCGCCCGGTCTGCCGGCACCATCCCCAATTGCGGCTGGATTGCTCGCAGGCGATATAACCCTTCTCGCAAAGCACGACGGGAATGCCGCGCGCAGCGAGTGATAGCGCCGCCGAAGTGCCGATGATGCCGCCGCCGATGACCACCACGCTGGTCGCCGCCGGCATCTGTTCGTCGGACCTCACCGAATCGACATAAGGGCCCATGAGACCTCGCGTGCGCAAACTTGCCATTATAGGGGGCAGAGGGGAGCATGTCGGGACGCATACCATGCTTCCCGAGTCCTCCATTCCCATCATCGACGTGTCATCGCTGTTCTTGAGCGAGGCAGCGGATCGGGTGCGCACCGACGCGGCGATTCTGCACGCCGCTGCGGCTCCGGGCTTTTTCCTCGCGGGCAATTTGCCTTCCACGGTACCGATCGATCGCGAATCGCGCCACGAGCTGCTGCGCTTGTTTGATTTGCCGACGCACGAGATTCGTCCTTTGTGGCGCAAGAAGTTCGATGACTCGCACCCGAATGTCTATCGCGGCTGGTTTCCGCTGCAAACAGGCCATCTGACCAGCAAGGAGGGCATCGATCTGGGTCCGGACGTCGCTTACGGGGCGTCGCTCGCGCGCGGCGATGACCCACTGCAAGAGCCGACGCCGCTGCCCCGCGAGCAGGCGTTGCCGGGCTGGCGCGAGGCGGCCGCCCGGTACTACCGCGGAATGATCGAGACCAGCCTGGCACTCATGCACTCGATCGCGCGCAGCCTCCACCTGACTGAAAACTTCTTCGACGACGCCTTCGATCATGGACTCTCGACCCTGCGCCTCATCCGCTATCCGCCGCGCATCGACCTGCAGCAAGCTGCCGAGGCGGACCCGAGCGTGTGGCTTGTGCACGAAGGCAAGCGCCGCTATGTGACCGGCACGCCCCATGTCGACAGCGGCTTCTTGACCTTGCTGGCGCAGCACGGCGTCGGCGGACTGCAGGCGCGGGGCCGCCACGGCGAATGGATGGACGTCCCGTCGCTCGAAGGCACGCTCGCCGTCAATTTCGGCAAGGTGCTCGAGCGCTGGAGTGCGGGGCGCATCAAAGCCACGGAACACCGGGTGATCGGCAGCGGTGAGACGCGAATGTCGATACCTTTCTTCTACGAGGCACGCGCCGATGCCGAGATCGCGCCCCTGCCCATAGATCCGGCCGATGCGTTCGAGCCATTCCTGTACGGGGACTATCTGTGGGCCGCCACGACCCGATTCGTCGAGTTTGCTGGGTTGGAGGGGCTGCGCAGGCCGCGGCGCGCCTAACGGGCCGCGCGGCGGTAGATCTCGCAGTCGCGCAGCTTGAAAGGCCCGCTTTCGATCCCATAGACCCTGGTAATGCCCGTTCGTCGACGATTCTTGAGCCCCGCGTGGCTCATCCTGTCTCTTCCGCTCTACCTCGGCCTACGATTACTGCCCGGCCTCACGCAGAGCCCGTGGGGAATCGGCATGGGCGTCGCGGTGCTGATTGGTGTGTGCGTCTTGATTCCGAGATCGGTGTTTCGGCGCGGTCGATCCGAGTGGGTCGGCCCGATCGCGATGGGCTTCTTTTCGACGTTATTCGTCGTGACCCTGTTGCGGGATGTGGCGCTGCTCTTTGCGCGCATCGGCTTCGGAGCCGGCGTCTACGGCGACCTCGTTCGGCCTTCGGCCATCGGTGTGCTCGTCCTCACAGCTCTTTTCACGTTCGTCGGCTTTCTGATCGCGCGTCGCCCGCGTCTCGTGCATGTCGACATTCCCGTTGAGCGGCTGCCGCCGTCTTTGCAGGGCTTCGCCATCGCTCAGATCAGCGACGTGCACGTGGGTCCGACCATTCGCCGGCGCTTCGTCGAGCGCTTGGTCGAGCGCGTGAATGACCTGAAAGCCGATCTGATCGCGGTCACGGGCGACCTGGTCGACGGATCCGTCGAGCAGCTCTCCAGCCACACCGCGCCGCTATCCAACCTCTCCGCACGCCATGGAGCATTCTTCGTCACGGGCAACCACGAGTACTACTCCGGCGAGCCCGCCTGGACCCGCGAGATCCGCCGGCTCGGACTCACTGTGCTCAAGAACGAGCACGTGGTGCTACAACACGATGGCGCGCTGCTGGTGCTCGCCGGCGTCGACGACATCGGCGCTCATCATTTCGATCCGGCGCAACGCAGTGATCCGGCCGCGGCGCTGCGCGGCGCACCAGCCGGTGCCGGGGCGAGGATTCTGCTTGCGCATCAACCGAGCTCCGCTGCCGCCGCCGCAGAGGCGGGGTTCGATGTGCAGATCTCGGGCCACACGCACGGCGGTCAGTTCTGGCCGTGGAATCATTTCGTGCGTTTCTTTCAGCCATTCACCGCGGGGCTGCACCGGCTCAAAGACCTCTGGATCTACGTGAGCAGCGGCACGGGATACTGGGGCCCGCCCAACCGCTTCGGCGTCCCGTCGGAGATCACGCGCATTCGACTGGTTGCGGCCCGGCCTTGAACTCGACGCCCGAGAGTCAGCGTAACTTCAGCCAGGTATAGCTCTTGTCCTTCGCCATGCTCGCGCCGCGCTCGAGTCCGGTGAGCCCAAACGGCCCGATCGACCAGTCTCCCGTCTGCGTAGTTTCGGAAAACCAATCGTGCGCGACGAGGCGCTCGGCAATGCGCCATTCGTCATTGCGGCGTTCGAAACGATCCAAATAGCGGCCGCAAGCGACGATGGCGCGGGGAACCGCTCCGGGAATGACGGAGACCGACCAAAAATATGCTTCAGCAGCCGCCTTATCGCCATCGAGTCTGACCAGAATATTTCCGATCATATGCATGTTCTGCTCCATGGCCTGGAGCGACGGCGTTGTCCACGCGGAGTCCCGCCGCGCCGCACACCGACCACCTCGAGCGCTCGCCTTCAGAGTATAGTTCGCGCTAAAGCCTCGTGCTTCTTCAACGGTGGGAGACAAGTCATGGACGCTTCACGAATCCTCGAGCAATCTCGCCGCGCAATGCTCGGCGCGGCAATCCTGGCCGGCATCGCACTCGGAGCCGGCGCGCTGACCGCATGCGAGTCGCAGCAACAACGGGTCGAACAGCGTGAAGATCTTTTGTCGGCCGCCGGGTTCATCGTCCGTCCCGCAAACACCCCCGAACGCCAAGTCATGCTGCATCGACTGCCGGCGCACAAATTCATCCAGCGGGTGAATGGGGACGTCGTCCACTATGTTTACGCCGATCCGTTGGTCTGCGGCTGTCTTTACGTCGGGACGCAGCAAGCTTATAACCAGTACAAAGCGAATCAGTTGCAGCAGAATCTCGCGGATGAACAGCAAATGACGGCCGACACTTATTCTGACGCGACCTGGAACTGGGGTGCTTGGGGACCATGGACCCCGGCGGGCCCAGGGTTCGGCTTTGTGTATGGTCCTCCCTACGGCTGGTGACACCAGCGGGCAAGAACCCCCGGGCGTAACCGGCAGGGACCACCGTGGATGACGCCCTTGCATGGGATGCGAACTGGGCCTGGAGCCTTCCGCTGATCGTCGTCACGGTGATTTTCCATGTCGTCGGCCTTGTTTTCATCAACGAAAGAATCGGCATCGCGAGGAGCTACCTCAGGAAGAAGCACAACTTCCTGCTGGCATTCGCCCCTGTCATGGGCATCGCCACGCTCTGGGTGACCTTGTTGCACGCGGCTGAGGCCGGCATATGGGCGGGAATGTATTGGTTTCTCGGCGCTCTTGCCGACGGAAAATATGCACTGCTGTACTCGTTGGGAGCCATGACCACCTACGGTCACGCATCCTTCTATCTGGCCCCGCATTGGCAGCTCATGGGAACCCTCGAGGCGCTGAACGGGGTCATTTTATTCGGTCTGACAACTGCATTTCTATTCAACATGATCCGTGAGGTCTGGCCGAACGCGAGGGAGCAACCATGAATTCAAGGCGACTCGGCGGAACTCACGGACTGGCTTGCCTGCGTGGACCGCTCGTTGCACTTAGCCTCGCCACCGCAGCGCTCCCGGCCTGCCAGCTTCAGCAGCAATCGATCATTCAACACGAGGACAATCTTTCGGCCGCGGGATTTGCGGTCCATCTTGCCAATACGGCCGAGCGGCAGGCCATGTTGCATCGCCTGCCCGCGAATCAGTTCGTACGGCGAGTCAATGGCGATGTCACGCTCTATGTTTACGCCGACCCGGTGGCCTGCAGCTGTCTGTATGTCGGGAATCAGCAAGCCTTCGATCGCTATGTATCCAATCAGCAGCTCGACCTGTATGGCGAGGAGAAAGTAGCTGCCCTGTCGTACTACGACGCGGCCTGGAATTGGGACGCGTGGGGCCCATGGGGACCGCTAGGCCCCATTTATGGTCCACCGGGCTGGTAATAAGACCCCCCCATTCTTCGGCATGAGCCCATCGTCCCGAGCCGCTCAGCCCAGCCAGGTCACCACGCCCGTGCTCACATCATGCATCGCGGCGACCACCGTAAGCTTGTGGTCGTCGACCAAACCGGCGAGGACCTTGCTGCGTGCGATCAGCTGTCCCGCAGCGTCCTGCGCGTTGCGCTCGCTGACCTTCTGTACGAACTTCTTGTCTTTCGAGCTTGCGGCGCCGTCGGCCGCCGCCACTTCCGCCACGGCGGGCTGGATATTCTCGAGCGCAGCGGTCAGATTACCCAGCTTGACATGATCGATGGCGCCTTTGACGGCGCCGCAATCCGAATGACCGAGGACGACGATGAGCTTGGCGCCGGCCACTTCGGTCGCGTATTCGAGACTCCCGAGGATGTCGGTGTTGACGAAGTTTCCCGCCACGCGCACAGCAAAGATGTCGCCGACGCGTTGATCGAACACGAGCTCGGGGGCCACGCGGCTATCCATGCAGCCGAGCACCGCGGCGAAGGGCGCCTGGCCCGCGGCCGTGAGCTTGACCTGCGTTTGCGGGTTGCAGTGAATCGGACGGCCACCGACAAAACGCGCGTTACCTTCCTTCAATCGGTCGAGCGCTTGGGCCGCCGAAATGGCGCTCTGCGTGGACTTGGTGAAGACACCACACAGGTCCTCCGCCCGTGCTGCGGCCACGCCAATCCCCAGCGCTCCGATTCCTGCGACAAAGCCGCGTCTCGTGGTCATGCTGCCTCCCGTTGCAGATCCCTTCTGCGCCTTCCACTTTTTAGTTCAGGAAGCGTCCGAAAGCAACCGAAATACGGCCGCGGAGCCATGGCCGCGGCGCGTGTAGCGCATGACGACGAAAGCCTGGATATGTTGCGGCGTCGCCGCTATCGTTACGGCTCATGCCACAGACGCAGGGCGAGCCTATGGAAGGAGTAACTTCAGCGCGAAGCCGTCTTCGCGTCTACACGATCACCGTGGCGGCGCTGTGCTCGAGCGCAGCACTCGCCGCGCCGGCGCCCGAAGCGGGTAAGGCGTCCTCGGGCAGGGCGCTGCTCGAGTCGCAGGCACCCATGTGGAGCGGCAACCCGGACGTCGCGGCTTTCGAGACGAGAGAGAACGGCCGTCTCGCCGCCGCCCAGAAGGCCGTCGATGCCATACACGCGATCCATGTCACGCACACGGTGAGCAACACCCTTGCTCTGTATGACGAGGCTCTGCGGGAGCTTAACGCCGCCTTCTATCTGTCCTCGAACATGGAGGCGGTGCATCCCGATGCTGCGTTCCGGGATCGCGCGAGCGCGATGACCCGCAAAGTGAGCGCAGCGCAGACCGCTCTGTCGCTCGATCCGATCGTCTATCGCGCCCTGGCCGGGTTGGATCTTTCGCGCGCGGACCCGCCCACGCGCCACTATGTCGAGCGCCAACTGCTCGCCTTCAGACTCGCCGGTGTGGACAAGGATTCCGCGACGCGCTCGCGCCTCAAAGAGTTGAACGATCAACTGACGGAAGAGATATCCGCCTTTGAGCGCAACATCAACGACGATCATCGCTCGATCAGCGCGCCTGCCGCGCAGCTGGAGGGGCTGCCGTCCGATTACATCGAGCATCACAAACCGAACGACAAAGGCGAGGTCACCCTCTCGACCGACTATCCGGATTTTTACCCGGTCATGAACTTTGCCCGCAGCGACGAGCTGCGCCAACGCATCTACCTCGCCTTCCAGAACCGGGCCTATCCGGTCAACCGCGACGTGCTCGAGCGCATGCTGAAGACGCGCTACGACATCGCAACCGCGCTCGGCTACGGCTCCTGGGCCGACTATTTCGCCGCGGACAAGATGATCGGCACGGGAGCGAAGGTCGCCGCTTTCCTCCAGGATGTCGACGCAACCGCACGCCCCGACGCCGATCGCGAGTTCCAGATGCTGCTTGCCGAGAAGCAGAAGCATCATGCGCAGGCGAGCACGATCGAGCTCGATGAGAAGAGCTATTATCAGGAGCAGGTACGCCGCGCGAGCTACGACTTCGACTCGCAGTCCGTGCGCCCCTACTTTCCCTACCCCGAAGTGCGCCAGGGCGTTCTCGACACGGCCGCGACGCTGTTCCATATCCAGTTCGAGCGCGACACAAAGGCGCAGGCGTGGGCGCCCGACGTCGAGACCTGGGTGGTCTTGGACCAGGGCAGTCCCATCGGGCGCTTCTATCTCGACATGCATCCGCGTCCCGGCAAGTTCTCGCACGCGGAAATGTCACCGGTGCTCGACGGCGTCCGCGGCAAGCAGCTCCCGGAGGCCGTGCTGATCTGCAACTTCCCAAAGCCCACGGCCACCGATCCCGCGCTCATGACCCATGAGGAAGTCACGACATTTTTTCACGAGTTCGGCCACCTGATGCATTGGATCCTCGGCGGCCAGCAGCCGTGGGCAGGGACCAGCGGCATCTCGATGGAGGCGGACTTCGTCGAGGCGCCCTCACAGATGCTCGAGGAATGGATGCACAGTCCTCAAGTGCTCGCCTCCTTCGCTCATCATTACCAAACGGGCGAGCCGATCCCGGCTGCACTGGTCGAGCGCATGAATCGGGCGGACGCTTTCGGCCGAGCGAGTTGGGTCACACAACAGAACTCGTACTCGGCCATCTCCTACGATGTTTATAGCCGCCCGCCCGAGAGCGTCGACCTTGACGCCGTGGACCGTGCGGACACGGTCAAATACACGCGCTTTGGTCCAATCGCCGATACCCACCTCTGGGCGTCGTTTGGACACCTCGCCGGCTACTCGTCCGCCTACTACACTTATTTGTGGGACAAGGTGATCGCCGAGGATTTCTTCGGACAATTCGACGCCAAGAATTTACTGTCGGATCCCACCGCGATGCGCTATCGCCGTACTGTCCTCGAGCCGGGCGGCTCCGAATCCGCCAACGACCTGGTGCGCAACTTCCTCGGCCGGCCACAGCAGCTCGCCGCGCTGAAAAAATGGATCGACGTGGAGTTCCAGACGCCCGCGGCGAATCAAGGCCCCGCAACCGGGTCGACCATCAAGCCGTGAGCAGGGTCAAATTACCAAAAGGCCGATCGGAACCACTGTGCCCACGATGAGCAAGATCCATGCGAGACCCTTGCGGCGGGTTTGGGTCGTGCCCATCCAAATGCCGATCAGCGTGGAAACGATCAACCCCACCGCAACGAGCGTGAAGAACCACTTCAGGGCATAGGTGGACACGCTCTGTTTCTCGTCCTCGGCTTCGGCGGGCCGGCCTCCGCCCCCGGCGGCCGCCGTTTGCGGCGCGGCGGTGCCCGGCGCATCGTGATCCGGCGCGGGTTTGGCATGCGGCTCCTCGAACACCTGATCCTTGTGAACCGCGCTCAACTTCTCGATCAGCACAGCGGGCTGATAGGTGCCATGCGCCTCGTGAAGGTTGAAAATCTGGATCACGCCCGTGAGTGAGAAGAACAAGACGCTCGGTGCAATGAACAAGCCGACGTATGCATGCCATTGGCGAAGGGTGGTCGAAGTCATGATGTTTTAGCGATCGAGAGGCGTGGTGCCGCCCGTGAACTGCGACCTCGCCTGCTCCAATCGGTAGCGATGCTCGCGGCGCCACCTCGCGTAGTGGCGCAACGCCGTAATGGCATAGACCAACTTGAACGCCCGCAGTCGGCGTACGACCTTCGGTGAATCGAACAAATCGCCCGCGAGCATCGAGATCACGCCCTGCTCGATCTGCCAGATATTGCGCGGCTGCCGGAAGATCCGTCCCATGATCGGACTGTTGAACCGATAAATGAAGAATGCAAACCGCTTCATGCCGGCCCGCTGCCGCCCCTCGAGCGTGCGCAGCAGGTGGGCCTCGCGCTTGGGCTCTCGCAGCGCCGTATCGACCACCGTTGCGGCCTGTTCGGCACCGCTCATGGCAAGATAAACACCGGAAGAAAACACCGGATCGAGAAAAGCGAAGGCATCACCGATCATCACCCACCCCGCACCGCCCATCTGCGCAGAATCGTACGAATAATTGCCGGTTACGCGCACCTCGTCGCCGATCAACTCGGCATGCTCGATCCGCCGCCTGACACCTTCGTTCTGCTTCAACGTCTCCAGAAGAAACTCTACGGTACGACCCTTGCGCTGCTTCAGATAAGCCGGACGACACACGGCGCCGATGCTCATGACACCGCCCCGCAGCGGAATCATCCATATCCAACCGTGGTCGAAGCGATAGATGCTGATATTGCCGGCGTCTTCGCCGGCGCGGCACTCGGCGCCGCGAAAGTGGCCAAAGACTGCAGCGCTCTGGTGTTCGCCGTTTTTCCGGCGCAAGCGCTTTTTGGATGACAGGAAGGTGTCCCGTCCCGTGGCATCCACCACATACTGCGCCATGATCCGGTAGTTCCGGCCGTCCTCGGTGCGCACATCGACATTGCTGTGGCGAGAGTCGACCTGCTCGACCGCAACCACTTCATGACCTTCACGCGCATCCGCGCCCGTGGCACGTGCGTGGTCGAACAACATCTTGTCGAAGTCTTGGCGCCACACCTGATAGGCGTGCGGCGGACTGTTGCCGATGGCGCGCCTGAAGGCGAATGTGTTGTAGCCGCGCTCGTTGTCCGCCTCGAAATCGGCGCCAGGCTTGAACACGCCCATGGCTTCGACTTTCTCCAGGACGCCGAGCCTCTCGAACAGCGGCAGGTTCATCGGCAACAGCGACTCGCCAATGTGAAAACGTGGATGGCGCGCCTTCTCCAGCAGGATAACCTTGCGGCCCAGCCGGCTAAGCAGGGTCGCCGCCGTACTTCCCGCGGGGCCACCCCCGATGACGAGGACCTCGCACGCACAATCCACAGCCATATGCTCGCACTCGGATAGGAAGCGGGGACAATACCTCATCGGCGCTGAATTGTGCTACCGCGCTGAATCGGCCGCTTCCCGGAAGGGGTTTGCCCGCCGAACCCGAGCGACTCCTGCCCGAGACTTTCGATAGACATCGGCTATTGGAGCCAGAGAAAAGAACTACTTCACCCGCTCAGTCGGCGGACGTATCTTCATTTCCAGTCAACGGACATTTCATGGAGACCCGAATCGAAGTGTGGCTCGACGAGACCGAGAACCGGACCTGGTTTCTCTTCGAGGCAACCCGCGGCTAAATTTTGGCACGACGGTTGCGACGAATGACCAAAATGATAGCGCCGCCCGCAACGCACAGCCATCCGAAAAGATCGCCTATTTGGGTGTATAGCGTTGCCAAGGGCGGCGAGACTCGCAGGGTGGCCAGGAGATCGACTCCGGGCATGCTGCGACTCTGGCGTTCGGCAATAACGCGTCCGTACGGATCCGTCACCGACAGGAGGCTCTCCCGTCCGACGCGGACTACAGCGTAACCATTCTCGACGCCACGCGTCGTCGTGGTGCGGGACTCCAGCCATTCGTCCAGAAAGTCGAAGTCCCACGCCGGCACCAGCATGACCGCCGCATGACGTACACCGTACGCGCGGCCGAGGCTGGCGAAGTGCATATCCTTGCAGATCGCAATCCCGTAAGGATAACCGGCGATCGGAAAGAGCGCGAACGAGCTGCCGGCGCTGTAGTGTTGGCGTCGCTCTGGAGGCGCGAGATGCTGCTTTTCGTAGCTCGCGACCTGACGACCATCGGGAGCGAATAGCCACGCGACGTTTCGCAGCGCGGCGGCGTCGCTCACCGCGATTCCTGCGAGAAGCCAGATCCTGTGGGTCGCTGCCAAAGCGCCGAAGTGCTGCTGCCATGCCTGCGAGCCCGCCAAGGTAAGCACCGCCATCTTCTCCGGCAGTACGACAATTTGCGCCCCGTTCTCCGCCAAAGACGCCACATGATTGTCGTACTGACGCAGAATGTCCGCAGCGTATTCGCCGGTCGCCTGTAGTCCGATCGCATCATCGATTGCGACCAGTCCGACCTTGGTATCCGTGCCGACGCCGGGGCTGTGAAGCCGCACAACTCCGTAGGAGACTGCCGCAGCGACCAGCAGAGCCGTTAGGCTGTAGCCGACCCAGCCATTGCGCACGGCGCGGCCATAGCACAGCGCCAGCGCTATGGCGGACGGAACCAGCGTCACAAGAAACAGCAGCCCCGGCACTCCTAACAGAGCCGTTACTTGCAAAAGCGGCAGCTCATCAGCCTGGGTATAGCCCAAACTTCCCCAATTCCCGTCGGGAAGTATCGCTGCCATTATCGTGTCGACAGCCACCCAGAACACGGGATAGACGACAATCGTCCACCATGCGCGATAACGAACCACAATCCGTCGGGTCGCAAGGACAACGAACACCCAAACCAGGGCCTGAACGACCACCACGAAGACGGCCGACGACACCGGCATGACCAGCCGGTAGTAATGAAAATTCGCGCTAGTGCCAACAAGCGCGCATAGACTCACAAGGTAGCGCGTTTCCGCCTGGCTGGAGCGATACGCCAGCATTAGCAGTGGCACGGGCACAACCCACGCGAGCCACCAGGTGGGCGTAAGGCCCACTACAGAACGCAAGAGCAATCCGGTCACCAAGGCGGCCAGAATCCTCACCAACAGCAATTTCGTTGTTTGTTTCAAATTGCTAACAGATGGTCTGCTCCGGGACAAATCTTTCAGGCTCACGCTTCATTATAGGGACACCCGCACGGGCGCCAATTAGCGGAGAACAATCTTCTGTGTCGCGATCCGTTTCCACCCTTCGGGTCGTCCTTGGTGTGTCCGAAATAGCAGGAGAGGCGCCATGTCCGACGAGTCCGTTATTTTGATCAATCTGTTAAAGGCCAAACCGGGGAAGCAGGATGCGCTGATCGCGCTCTTGAAGCAGAATACCGACACCGTAATCCGTACGCTCGACGGCTGGAAGACGACCCGGTTGATCGCGGCAAAGGACGGCGCGGGCGTCGTCATTTACTCCGAGTGGGAGACTCCCGCCGCCGTCGAGGCAATGCGCGGCGATCCGCGCATGCAAGCCTATTTCCCGAAAATCATCGAGCTGGCGAGCTTGGATTCGATCGTGGGCCGGGCGTTGTTGATCGAAACCCGACGAGGGTAAATAGGCATTTAAGTCTTGCGTCACACGATCATAAAATTAGACGAAGAGGCCTCAACGATTACATGAACACGGACGAATTCGCGGATCGTCTGCAAGCGCTGCGGCCGCGCCTTCATCGCTACTGCGCGCGCATGACGGGATCGGCGGTCAATGGCGAGGATGTATTGCAGGACACCCTGGTGAAGGCTCTTCACGCGCGGGCCCAGGGCGCCGGGGTGGATAATTTCGAGGGCTGGCTGTTTCGCATCGCTCACAACGCGAGCCTCGATTTCCTGCGCGACAGGTTCCGGAAAACGGTGGTTCCGCTCACCGAAGACATCGAAGCGGCGCCCATACCCGAGGCTGACATCGTCGCGATCAGCTTCCAGACGTTTCTGCGGCTGCCTGAACTTCAGCGCTGCGCGGTGATCCTCAAGGATGTACTGGGTCATTCGGTCGACGAGATCGCAAGCATCGCCGAGTGCTCTCCGCCGGCCGCCAAATCAGCACTTCAGCGCGGGCGCGTTGCGCTGCGGCGACTCGCGCAGACGTCCGAAGACACCCGGCTGCCGCTGATGTCCGATTCGGACCGGCGCAAGATCGCGGCTTATGTCCATCTGTTTCGGAGCGGTGATTTCGACGCAATCCGCGCTATGCTCGCCGATGACGTGAAGCTCGATCTAGTGAACCGCCTCCAACTGGAGGGGCGCGACAAGATTGACCGTTATTTCACCCGCTATGCGGAAGAAACGAAATGGCAGTTCGCCTTCGGCGCGGTTGAAGGACAGCCGGCCATGCTGGTCTTCGACAGCACGGGCCCGATGGAAAGACCCGCGCATTTTGTTCTGATCGGCTGGTCGGAAAGCCGGATCGTCGAGATCCGAGATTTCTTGTTCGCTCCCTATGTGCTCGAAGCCACCGATTGGGTGCGGTTAGGACTGGAATCGACCCGCCTCCCCGATGACCTGGCTTGATAAGAGACGCCTTAGTTGAGCCCGGCCGCCTCGAGACGCTGTCGGATGACCTCGAGATGATCCACGTGCTGCTGCGCCGTCGTCATGCCGCGGCCCATGGTGACGACGCTCGCATGGGTTCCTTCGGCATCCTGCCAGCGCCGTATGGCATCGACCACGGCCTGGGTCTCGAGTCCGTGGCCGAAATCGTCTTGCACGATATAGTGAGCAACGAAGCCGCTGAGGGGACGGTCGGCTTCGCCCAAGAGCTCGCGCACGCGGGCCCAGCCGGACAAGGCGCTATTGGCGAGCGAGGCGCCAAAAATGAAGCCGTCGGCCAGCTTCGCGGCGCGCCGGTACGCAGGTTCGGAGAAACCGCCGCAGAAGATCGGGATACGCTGTTTCGGCCGAGGGTTGATATTGCCGCGATCGATGCGGTCGAATTGCCCCTCGAACGTGACGAGCGGCTCGGACCAAAGCCGCCGTAGGTATCCAATCTGTTCGGTCAGCCGCTGCCCGCGGCTACCGAAGCTGTGGCCAAGCGCGTCGTATTCGACGTAGTTCCAACCGGTTCCCACTCCGAGTCGCAACCGGCCGCCCGACAGCAAATCGACGTCGGCGCACTGCTTTGCAACCAGCACCGTCGGTCTTTGGGGAAGAATCAGCACGCCCGTAACGAGCTCGATGCGCCTGGTGATCGCCGCGAGATAGCCGAACGCCACGAGCGGATCGTGGAAAGGGTGCTTGTCGGTATAAGGACCGCGCCCCCACAACGGCGGGTTGCGATTCTCATGCACCGCGCCGACCACGTGGTCGTACATGAGGAGGTGATCATAACCCATCGATTCCACCGCCCTGCCAATCTGGTCGACCGCCGCCGGATCGCCGCCGAGCTCAGTCTGTGGATAAACCGCTCCGACTTTCATATGCTGACCCGCATCGCCATAGAGTTCCGCTCCCGTGCGCCCGTCAGTATAGTAGTTGCCTCCTCATCTCGAGTCATCCACCACCGTGAGCATCGAAGTTCCAACATCGACGGGCCGGGGCGTGAAGGGAATCCGCCCGGCTTGACTCATCCCTGGTTACATGCGGAGCTGCGCCCGGAGCGCACCGCCATTCTGATGGCGGACAGCGGCGAGCGCTGGGACTACAGCCAGCTTGTCGATCGCAGTAACCGTTGCGCGCATTTCTTCCGATCGCTGGGGCTCGCATCCGGTGACACCATATCGATTCTCCTCGAGAATCGGCCCGAGTACCTGGCTCTTTGCTGGGCGGCAAAAAACATTGGTCTGCACTATGTAGGCATCGGGACCCAGCTGACTGCGGAGGAAGCAGCGTACATCGTCGAGGACAGCGATTCGAGGCTCCTGATCGCGTCCGAATACACCCAACGCACTGCCGACAGCATCGTGAGGCATGTGCCGCGCTGCGCGTGCGTGCTGCTCGACCACGAAGCTCAACGCATGCCCAGTCTCGCCAGCGCGCTCGACCGCTTCGGATCCGCGCGGCCTGAGCGGACTCGTCGCGGCGCTTCCATGCTCTACTCGTCGGGAACAACCGGCAGGCCGAAAGGCGTGCGCGTGGCCCTCACCGATGATCCGCCTGAAACGCCGCCGCCACGACATGCGGCGCTCGTTTCGATTTTTGATTTCCACGGCGACACCGTTTTCGTTAATCCGGGGCCGCTCTATCATGTCGGGCCGCAACGTTTTTCGATGACGGTGCATCGCGCGGGCGGCACCGTGGTCCTGATGCGCAAGTTCGACCCCCTGCTCGTCTTACGCTGCATCGACCGCTCCCGGGTGACGCATGGACTTTTCGTCCCGACCATGTTCACGCGTTTATTGCGCGCAAGACCCGAGTGCCATGATCTCGATCACTCCAGTCTTCGGGCGGTGGTGCATTCGGCCGCGCCGTGTCCCGTCGAGATCAAAGAACGCATGCTTGCCTGGTGGGGGCCCGTCATCTACGAGCTTTACGGCGGAACCGAGGGCGCAGGAACCACCGTCATCAGCCCGAACGAATGGCTGGAGCGTAAGGGCTCGGTGGGCAAACCCA
>Ga0302324_100012797_pt1 | contig 17086 bp, 10 predicted proteins | sample Palsa_T0_1_FD_201949 | JGI IMG/M metagenome (GOLD analysis project Ga0302324, IMG submission 201949) | Peat permafrost microbial communities from Stordalen Mire near Abisko, Sweden - Palsa_T0_1 | ecosystem: Environmental > Terrestrial > Soil > Palsa > Peat permafrost | place: Sweden: Abisko...
GTCGCTGACGACAACAGCAACATCCAGAAGATGGTTGCTTTGGCGTTTCAGGACCATGGAATCGAAGTCATAGCCGTCGGGAACGGCGAAGCTGCCGTTCGGAAAATGCCCGACATAAATCCTGACGTCGTTCTCGCCGATGTGTTTATGCCGGTGCGGAACGGCTATGAAGTTTGCGAATTTATCAAGAAGGATCCACGCTTTTCAAAAATACCGGTGATTCTTTTGGTCGGGGCGTTTGATCCGCTCGACGAGGTGGAAGCGCGCCGCGTGGGCGCCGACGGCATTCTCAAAAAGCCATTCGTTCCGCCAGATCCGTTGATTGCCATGGTGACGTCGGTGATGGCGAAGGCGCCAAAGCCTGAGCCCAAAGCGGAAGTCCCCGTTCTCGAAATTCCGAAGCCACCGCCTCCGCCGCCTGTGGCGTTTCCTCAATTCCCTGATCCAACGCCGGAAGAAGAGGCGTGTGCGTTCGGCACGGGACGCCGATCGCTTGACGATGATGAGGGCGCTGCGGGAGCGGGACAGACGGCGCACGTAGCAGTAACGTCAGCTGCTGAATTTTCGATGGGGCCCCTCGCTTCGGCTGAGGAGGAGGCGGGCGCGTCGGAAACAAGCGTTGATTGGCGGCGGCGCGATGAAGTGAATTCCGCTGAAGTCCCGAGTTTCTCGGCGGCACTGATGGATGAGCCCGCCGCTCAAACTGCGCCGGAAAGCAATGCTGCGATAGAGCCGCTCGCTGCCGTCACAGTTCCCGATAGTCCGATTTTGACGGAAGAGCCTAATCCCGAGCCGCCATCTTCCGAATCGTTCATGCGCGCTTTCGCGGGTGCGTTCGACGACCCTCCTCCCGTCCAGGCCCAAGTCGAAGTTGAAGAACCCGCCACACCGGCGTCGCCGGCGTGGCTCAAGCCGCTTGAGGATTCACTTCAATCCGACAAGGCATTGACGGATTTGATGACTCCGGCGCTTGCGAATCCGGAGCTTATGAGTCCTGCGCTTGTGAATCCAGTGCCCGCGGATCGGGGCGGATGGAATGTGAGCGAACGTGCGGAAACGCCGGTAGAAACGGCGGTTCCGGCTACTGAAGAAAGCGCTCTTCCGGAAGTTCAGGCCGCTTCCCCGGCATCGGACCCGGCTGCTTCCCGTGCTGCGCGGGAATTTTTCGCGCACGAAGTGGCGCCGCTGGGAAGTCCGGCTGTCGAGATGCCCGAACCGGAATCGTTCGCGTTTGAGCCGGCCGCGGCGGAAGCTGCGCCGCGTTCAACACTCGATGCGATTCACTTTCCGCCCGAGACTGTCGCGCTAGGAGCTCCTCCGCCGCAGGCGAGCGAGGCTGGTTCCGTCGAGCCGGCGATTGCTTGGGCGGGCGCATTTGGTACGGCCCAACCTGCTCCGAGCGAGACCGCCCCGACCGGAGCTGCTGGGTTCGAAACCGCTGGGATCGAAGCCGTTGAAACCCCGGCTGCCGAGTTCGAATCCGTGGCTCGCGTGGAAGAAACTGAGGAGATAGAACCACTGGCGTCGCCGGTCGCAATCTTGGAGTCTGCTGGAATCGCGCCGCGAGAAATTGGGCGCATGGCTACAGTCGAAACTTCGGTTGTAGCCTCAAATGTCGCGCCAGAAGTTCAGTCCGTTGCGGCGCCCGCCGCTATTGCAACTGAGCCCGAGCCGGCCCCCTTTGCTCCCGCAGCCGAAGTCGAGGTTGCGCCGCCAGCTGGGGAACCGATTACCGAGTCCGCTGCTGCGCCAGAAATTTCCACCATTTTTGCCCAGCCTGATTCCCAGATGCTGCCTGTCGAGGCCGTCCCCGAGCCTGCGGCCTCCAGTGCGGCTCAGGCTGAAGCTGTTGTGGCGTCCGTACCCGCGCAAGCCGCGCCAAGCGTGGACGAAGTTGTGGCGAGAGTACTCGAAAAGTTGGGGCCGCAATTGCAGGAACTGCTTTCGAAGAATCTCGTCCGCCCGCTGGTTGAAGACCTGATGCACAAGACCGACGACAAAAAGTAGCGGTAGCGCTCTCGAAAGCCGGGAATTCGCATTGAAGACCAAGGCACCTCGCCTACCAATGGACACCGGTCGATCAGCGTTAACGCCCCTATTAGTGCGACGAATCCCCGTATTTGACCGAGCAGCCATACGGGCGCGTCGCGGATGTCTGCACCTCTTTTCCGGCCATGGATTGCTGGAGTGCGAGACTCACGTAATTTGTCGCGCCCTGAATGTCGCTTAGATCGGTGGTGGGCTTGTCGTCGATGGCGCCATCGTAGATTACCACGCCCTGAGGATTGATCACGACCATCTGCGGTGATGTTTTCGCGTCGTAGAGATGGCCGATTTCACCGCTCGGGTCGAGAAGCGCGGCGGTGGGCGCGGCTTGCATCTTGGCGAGGTAGCTGTTCTCTTCCCCGGCAGTCACGTACCCCTGCTGGCCCGGCGCCGACGAAAGAATCGTGAACCAGACGACGCCCTTGGCCGTCCACTCTTTTTGTAGCCGCTGCATGTTGCCGCTTCTGTAGTGCTTCCCGACGTAGGGGCAGCCGTTGTTGTGCCACTCGAGGACTACATATTTTCCGCGATAGTCGGCGAGGCGAACTGTCTTGCCGTTGCTGGCAGTGGCTGTGAAGTCCGGGGCTGAATCGCCGGCCTTCGCCGCTGCGAACAGCGCGGGCACCGCACATAGAACTAAAGCAGCAAGTATCAGAGAAAAATTCGTGCGCTTCATTTTTGTGGTTCCTCCTTCAAGGTTCGATAAACATTCGAGGCGGATTGTGCCACTTGGATTTCAACACCTTCGGCGTTTTTGGCCGCGTTGCTCTTGGTGAGAGGCACATCAATCGAGAAGGACTGATCGGCAGAGAGAACCAGCACGCCCTTTAGCCGCTCGATTGGCCTGAGAAGTTGGTCGGATTTGCGAAGCGTCACGGTGAAGCCAGCGGGCTCGGGCTCAAGCTTTTGCTGCGCTGCATTGTCAATTTGCGATTCGGCGACCGGAAAGAAAACCGCCTGAGTGATCTGGCGGCCGATATTCGCGGAGAGCACGAAAGAATCTTTGGTGTCGGTCAGGCTGAATTTCCAGTTCCGCGGCGCGGGCTGAGGCAATGCTTTTCTCGCTACTGCGAACAAGCTACTTGTGCTCGTATCGGGCGGAGATGGCTGCGACTTGATGGGAAGAGTAAGCGAGATTTGCGCCTTACCCGGAATGCACATCTCGCGGCACACGAGCACTTTCACATCGGCAGCGAGTTGCGCGGGCTGTTTCGCCGGCAAGCTCGCGGCCGCCTGGATGGGCACGATCAGTGTGACTGCGTCCTCGTAGCCGAAATCCGCGATGGTTGCGGTGCCGAGACGCCGCGGCGTAGGCCACTCCATCGTCCCAACGGTAATGCCTGGCGGCAAGTGCCACGTCAGTCGCGGAGGCTCGCCGGAATCGCCGGGATTGACCCAGTAAACGTGCCAGCCCTTCTCGAGTTGGAAATGCAATCCGAGATTCAGCGTATGTCCCGGCGCGACCCATTGATTTTCAGCGATCAATTCGAGAGTGCCGTGCGGGATGGGTGTGCCCGCGGCCTGCGCGCACGCCGCGAAGAGCACTGCGGCAACGCCGATCATCGCCCGGAGAAAATCTGAGCTAGAGTTACGCCCTCGCACTTCTCATTTGATGCGCAAACCGCTCAAAGAGTCCAATGCGATTCATCAGACGTCGTTATTCCCGTTTGCGCGACCATCGCCGGTCCCGCCGGTACCTGCGGATGCTCCACCACTCCCGGGAACGATGATAGGAGTAGGGGAAGGGTTCAAGGCCTTCGCTGCCACTCCATCCGCTGTGGGTGATTCGGTGCCGCCGGTCAGCAATTTGTTTAGAACCGGGATATTCGCGCGGTTCGTTTCCACGAAATCCGCGCCCTCCGCGGTTAGTGTGAAATCTGAGTTGTCCGCACGGTCGATGTAACCTTTGTTTCGCAGATACCAGGCCGTGAATTCCAGATAATCCCGGGGAAAGCCCATGCGCGCTTCCACTTCGAAAAGTGAAAGTTCCGGCTGATAAGGATTCGTGCGGCGCTGAATATATAGCAGCGCCAGTATCACCAACCGGCGGTTCATCTCGCCGTTGATGCTATCCATAAAATCAATCGAAGTGGATAGCGGGGGTGCCTTATGCGACTCTTTTTTGCGCGATGCATCGTATTCGGCGCGGCGCTCTGGATGGGCCAACACGTCATAGGCTTCCTTCAGCAGGAAGAAGGCTTCCGGATTGCCGGTCTTTGGGTTGTCCGAGTGAAAGCGCCCCGCCAGGAAACGATAAACGCGGTGGATTGTTTCGGGGTCGGCATTCGGGCTGATTTGGAGGAACTCGTAGTAGTCGGGAATTTCCATCGTGATCTCCACGGAGCGGTACTGGTACTACTCTCCGCAGATAGGATAGCGCGGCGAACGTCACGCTTATATGTAACCATCGCCTTAGCGTTCTTAACGTTAACTGACATTAGAATTGGGACGAAATGCCTCAAGTCCCGTCCCGCCTCTGGCGGGCCGGAGATCATGAGCTACAGGCGAGAGGCGAAGAGCCGACGGGACGACGTTTGAAAACTCAGGCCAGGCCGGCGGTACGGGAGCAGGACTCGAATTCGACAGCCGAAGCCGCCGCCCTACTCCTCGCGGAGGGCCTTTAGCGGATCGATTTGAGCCGATCGGCGCGCGGGGATGTAGCAGGCTAGCATCGCAACCGTTGCCAGCAGAACCGGCGCGCCGATAAGCAAGCGGGCATCGTTCGTCCCGACGCTAAGCGCTTCCACAAAAAGGTTCGTCAGAGCCGAAAGCACTTTTGCGATTCCAATCGCGCCCAGAAATCCCACAACAGATCCTACGGTGACCAGCGTCGCGCCTTCGCGCAGTACCAGCCGCAGCACCTGCCCCTTGCTTGCGCCCAGTGCAGTCCGGATGGCGATTTCCTTGCGCCTCTGCGCGACGGCGTAGGCGGTGACTCCGGCGAGTCCGATGGCGGCCAATATTAAACCAAACACGCCAATTCCGCCGTATGTCTGGGCAGCAAAGCGCATGGAGGATCTGCTGCGATCGAGATAATCGCTCAACGTTTGGACATTGAAGATGGTCAGATTAGGATCAATGGAGGCGATCGCGCTCCGGGTGGCGCTAAGCGCATCAGTTCCCGCATCCGAGCGCACTAGAATGATAATGCCTTCCGCTGACGGCCGCGCAAAATCGCGTGATGTCAGCGGCAAGTACAGTACGGATTGGGTGATGCCCATCCCATTCTTCAAGTCCCGGACGACGCCCACCACTTCATAAGACTGGTTGCCGTCTCTAAGACGCTTCCCGACGGCATTCTCATTGCCGAAAAGTCTCCGTTCAGCGGCCTCATTCATCACCACGGGCATCGCTACGAGCGAAGGAGAAGTCGTCGACGAGTCTCGCTGGCTATCCGCTTGGCTCTGTTGATCGTGCTCGTCGAATTCCCGCCCGGCCAACATCGGTTCGCTCAGCGTGGCGAAATAGCCCGCGCCGACGCTTTCCTTCATCACGGATTTTTGCACCGGTGAGGATTCTGTTGAATCTTCGACAGTTAGCTCTGTGGCGTCGTCGTCGTCTTTAATTGTAAAAGGGGCGTGCGCGGCAAGGGCGATGCTGCGGTCAGGCCCGGCGGTCTTGAGGCGCTCGGGCAGTTTATCGAAGAAAGCTTGCGCCTTCTCGGGCGCATAACCATCGCGCACCGGATCGATGGACAAAAGATACATGGTGTTCGGATCGAATTTGGTCTGGATACTGCTGGACTTGCTGATTCCTATGACCAAAAATCCAGTGATCAGCAGCAGCATGAGAGACCCTGCAACTTGGGCCACCATCAGCAAGTTGCGCAGACCAAAGCGGCGGTAACCCGGCAGTCGCAGCGTCGAACCCTCTTTGAGTGCCGGGATCACCTCGGCTCTCGTCGCTTGCAGGGCAGGCGCCAAGCTGAATCCGATGCCGCAAACCAGCGCCAAGCTGAACGCCAAAGCCGCTGCGCGCCAATCGAGGCTGAAATTCTCACCCATCGGAACTCCCATGGGCGGAACGAACCGCGAGTTCAAAATCGAGAGGCCGTAGGCCAGCGCCAATCCTGCCACCCCGCCCAGCATCGAGAGCAAAATGCCTTCGGCCATCATCTGCCGGATAAGGCGAAAACGGCTGGCCCCGACCGCCAGTCGAATCGCCAATTCCTTGCGGCGATTGGCGCCGCGCGCGATCAGCATGTTTGCCAGATTCGTGCAGGCAAGGGTCATCACCAGGCCCATGAGCGCGAAAAAGAATGCAAACAATACGGGCCTCAATTGCCGGGGAATCGGCACCCTGGTTCCTGCAGGAAGCAATGTGACGCGTCTGCCCTTGTCCGTGCGCGCGGGCAACGAAGAGTCCTGCTCGTCGAGATTGCGCGTAATCGCATCTAGAGCCGCTTCCGCGGAGTCAATCGTGACGCCCCGCGCCAAACACATGATTGCCAGGAACTCTTTGGCGCTGTGTTGATGCAGGACGTCGTTGGCGAGCTCCGGAGCGAGCGCCGCTGGCACAGTAGTCGGGACGAATATCTCGGCCGGAACTATGCCTAAAGCGCCGTTGAAATCCTTCGGTGTGATTCCCACGATGGTCGCGATTTGGCCATTTATCCGTAGAATTTGCCCGACGGCATCGGGAGCGGAATTGAGGCGATTGCGCCAGAAACGATCGCTGATCACCACAGCCGGCGCGTCGCCGGGTTTGTCAATGGCGGCGCTGAGCACCCGTCCACGCTGTGGCCGGACGCCTACAACGGAAAAATAACCGGGTGATACGAGTTGCCCGAAGATGCGCTCGGGCCTCGCATTGATATCACCCTGAAAGGTGATATTGAATGGGACGCCGTTCTGAAACGCGGCGACACCGCTGAAAAGCTTCTTTTGCTCCCGAAACTGCTCGATGTAGTAATACGAAACCGGCTGCATAGGCATGACCAGTTTTTTCGCATTCGTCGCGGAGGGCAGCTCACGGAATAGCATCGCCCATTTCGAGCTGTAGACGTCCGTCGTCAGCCCAATTCCGAGTCCCATGGAAATGATAGCGACCAGAGCAAAGCCGGGCGACTTGATCAATGCTCGCAACGCATAGCGCATATCGCCGCGCATTTCGCTCAGATATTCGAGCGGCACACGAATAGCGATGTCTGCGATTAGCCGGATCAGGCCGGTTATGCCGTGCTTCTTGGCAATGTCTTCGAAGACATCCTGTCCGAGTTGCGTCACCTCGGTGCCATAAGCCAATTTGAATTCGAGCGGAAAGGCTTCCGCCAATCCGCGGTAGATGCGCCATGCGAAGTTCATTCCGTCACCATGTCGTCTTGGTTTACGTGGTGGTCTTGTTTCGATGGGCCCTGGTTCACTTGGATTGCGCGGACTAATTCCTGCAGACGTTCGCATTCCCCGTCGAGCACATCCCTGCCGAGGGTCGTCAGCCGGTAATATCGCCGTCGCGCGTCGTCCAATTCGGGCGCAGGCCGCTCGTCCGATTCCTCAATAAGTTCAGCCTCGATCAGCCGCTTGATCGATCCATAGAGCGTAGCCGGCCACAAGCGCACCTTACCGGCAGTGCGATTCACCACATCCTGCATGATCGCGTACCCGTGTTGCTCGCCACCGGAAAGCGAAAGCATAATGTGAAACCACTGCGGCTTAAGCGGCAGAAACCGTTCAGCGTTGCTCTCGTTCATGTCAGTATATATATCGTACGATATCTATATTTGTCAAGATGATTCTAAAGATCGTTCCCGAGAGCAGGATTTTTGCGATTTTTTGCGGTCGAATCCTGCTGATTCCCCAACACTTCCTCCTAGACATAGTACCCTCTGGATTTGCTGGTACCCCGGGGTTACGTGCTAAAATGCCGCGAAAATAACTCATGAGAGAGGAACGCAATACGACGCGACGCTGTCGGGCATCGGTGTCAAATGACTGAAAACGCAACACTACGAATTGCAAGTCGAGCACCTGCTCCCCGGTGGACTGAGCATGCACTCGTAGCGTCGGCCTGCCCTGAGCTTCGAAGGGCATCCTGTCGGCGATTTTCCGCCCAATCACCGAAACTCAAAATCAGCGGCAAGATGTCGCCTCGAAGCGCCTTTCTAATCGAGACACGAAAACGATTAAAAATCGCTGCAACTCAAACAAAACAATCATCACCGGTCACTTCTAAACGAGTCAAAATTGCAGGCATTTCATGACGCGAGAAATACCAAAGGCTTACGAGCCGCAGGAGATCGAAGAGCGCTGTGCCAAGGCCTGGTTCGACGAGAATCTTTACCGCGCGGAAAATTCTCACGACGGCCCGACATTCTCGATCGTTCTTCCTCCGCCCAATGTGACCGGTTCGATCCACATCGGGCACATGCTCGAGCATACGCAGATCGATATTGTGGTGCGCTGGCACCGAATGTTGGGCGACCGGACGCTTTGGGTGCCGGGGATGGATCACGCGGGGATCGCGACGCAGTTTGTTGTTGAGCGGACGCTTGCGAAGGAAGGAATCAAGCGGCAGGACCTGGGGCGCGAGGAATTCGAGCGGCGGGTGTGGAAGTGGAAGGCGGAGAGCGGCGGCGCGATCAAGCAGCAAATGATTCGGCTGGGCGCGTCATGCGATTGGTCGCGCGAGCGATTCACGCTCGAGCCTGCCCTCTACCGCGCAGTGCTCGAAGCGTTCTTGCGTCTCTACAACGAAGGCCTCATCTATCGCGGCCGATACATGGTGAATTGGTGCCCGCGCTGCCAGACGGCGATCAGCGATCTCGAAGTGGTGCACAACGAACGTGTGGGGCAGATTTGGTCGATTCGATATCCGGTGGTTGGCTCGAGCGAATTTCTTGTGGTTGCTACGACGCGGCCGGAGACGATGCTTGGCGATACGGCCGTCGCGGTGCATCCGGACGATGAGCGCTATCAGCGATTCATCGGCAAGAAAGTCTTGTTGCCGCTGATGGAGCGCGAAATTCCGGTGATTGCGGATGCTTACGTGGACCGCGAATTTGGCACTGGCGTGGTGAAGATAACGCCTGCGCACGATCCGAACGACTTCGAAATCGGCAAGCGTCACAACCTGCCCGAAATCGACATCATGACGAACGACGCGCACATCAACGAAGCCGGCGGGAAGTATGCCGGACTCGAGCGATTTGCCGCGCGGGCGCGCGTGCTTGAGGATCTCGAGAAGCTCTCGCTTATCGAGCGAGTGACCGAACACACCCATACCATCGGCACTTGCGATCGCTGCAAAGCGATTGTTGAGCCGCGAATTTCCACGCAATGGTTCTGCAAGATGAAGCCACTGGCGGTGGAAGCGGAGAAGGTGGTTCGCGACGCGACGATTGAGGTAATTCCCGATAATCAGCGGACGATCCTGCTGAATTGGCTCGATAACATTCGCGACTGGTGCATATCGCGGCAGCTTTGGTGGGGCCATCGGATTCCGATTTGGCATTGCGCGGATTGCAAAGAGATGGTTCCGGCCCGCGATTCGCAGGTGGAGATTGTCGAGGGGCACGCGCGCGCGGCAAGCGTTCCGACGATGTGCCCGAAATGCGGCGGATCGAAGCTCACGCAGGATCCGGATGTCCTGGATACGTGGTTTAGCTCAGCTCTGTGGCCATTTTCGACGCTTGGCTGGCCGGATGAGACTGACGATCTGCGAACATATTATCCGACCAGCGTGCTGATAAGCGGCTACGACATCCTGTTTTTTTGGGATTCGCGGATGATCATGATGGGATTGCATCTGACGTCAGGCGCCCGGGCGGAGCAGCGAATTCCCTTCCGGCGGCTTTATCTCCACTCGCTCGTGCGGCTCGCGGGCGGCGAGAAGATGTCGAAGACGAAGGGCACCGGCGTTGATCCGTTGGAGATGACCAAGCAGTACGGGACCGACGCGATGCGTTACATGCTTTCGAGCATGGCCGCGCCAGGAACCGACATCATCATGAGCGAAGACCGCATCCTTGCGGCGAGGGCCTTCGCAAATAAGATTTGGAATGCGGCGCGATTTCTTTTCGTCAATCTCGAGAAATTCGAGGCTACGGGAACGACGATTGAGGAGCTTGCGGCGCCTGAGATTCGCGAGAAGGCGCCTTATGCGGTGCCAGCCGGGCGCACCCGCGGGCTCGCGGATCATTGGATTTTCTCGCGGCTTGCGCGCGTTGCCGGAGAGATGAACGCCGCGTTCAGCGAATTTAGATTTCACGAAGCGGCGCAGGCGGTTTATCACTTCTTTTGGGGCGATTTTTGCGATTGGTATATTGAGTGGATTAAGCCGCAACTGCTGAGTGAGGACCGCGGCGCGGCAATCGCGGCGTGGCGGAATCTGTTCGCCGTGCTTGATGCCGCGCTGCGGATGCTGCACCCGATTATGCCGTTTATCACCGAGGAACTTTGGCATCGCCTGCCGCAGGCTGAGGGCGAACGCTCCATCGCATTGCAGGCGTTTCCCGAACCGAAAGCTGCGTGGCTTGACGAAGATGCGGAACGACAGATGGTGCAACTGCAGGAAATTATCGCTGCTGCGCGAAATATTCGTGCGGAATTGAAGATTGATCCGAAGAAGAAAATTGCGGCGGATTTGTCGAGCGCGGATGGAACGTTTGTGGAACTCGTTCGGCAAAATCTCGATCCGATTTTGCGGCTCGCGAGCCTCTCGGCGTTGAATCTTTCTTCGGGGCGGCTTGATTCGAAGGGCGGATTGATGCGCTCGACGGCGCAATTCGATCTGCGAATTGCTTACGGAGAAGGCCTCGACAAGCAGGCGGAGATCAATAAGATCAAGAAAGATGCCGATCGCCTTGTGAAAGATATTGAATCGAAGCGGGCGCGGCTTGCTGACGACAATTTCCGCAGCAAAGCTCCTGCGGAAATTATTCGCAATCTCGAAAATACTCTCGCCGAACGTGAGGCCGAGCGCACGAAACTCGGCGAACGGCTCGCGCAGCTCGAATAACAGATAGACGGCGCCCTCGCCGTCGCTGGTGCTTGCTGCGAGAGCGCGGCTCAAGTAACCTTGCACGCTCGCATGGAACCCAAACGCCTCAAAGTGATTCGCGGCCTGACGGACCGCCGGATCGATGCTCTGCTGACTCTGCTTTCTGAAAACACCACGATTGTTATCAGCGGCGAAAAGATTGCGAGCGAGATCGGAGTTTCGCGCGCGACGGTGTGGCGCTGGGTGCAGAAGCTGCGCGCGCTGGGCGTGGATGTGAGCGGACACGCGCGCACGGGTTATCACATCAATCGCATCCCGGATATTCTCGCGCCGAAATTGATCAGCCGGCAATTGCTGAATACGCCCTTCTGGAAGCACAACTACCATTTCTTCAAAGTGGAATCGACCAACGACATCGCCATGAAGCTCGGGGACGCGGGAGAACCGCATGGCGCTGTGGTGATTGCGGAGGAGCAAACTGCCGGCCGCGGACGCGCGGGCCGCTCGTGGTCATCGGAGAAATCCGCTGGGATTTATTGCACCGTGTTGCTGCGGCCGGCGATATCGCCTGCGCAGGCTTCGCTGCTCACGCTGGTGGCCGGGCTGGCCGCGCGCGATGCAACGGCGGAAGAATTGGACGCGGCACCTGATGTTCGCTGGCCGAACGATCTTTTACTGGGCGGAAAAAAATTCTGCGGCATCTTGACAGAGATGCAGGCTGAGCCGGACCGCGTGCACTACGCGGTAGTCGGGATCGGGATCAACGTGAATCAATCGCGCATGCCAGCTGAGATCGCGTCGGTGGCAACGTCGCTGCGCATCGAGAGCGGGCACATTCATTCACGTCTCGACATTCTTGTTCGGTTGCTGCGCCACCTCGACCGCTACTACAATCTTCTTTTGTCGGAAGGTTCGGGGCCGATCATTCGGCGGTTCTCGGAAGTATCGAGCTACTATCAGGGCAAACGCGTGCGGATTACGACGGCGAACGATTCGTTTGTGGGCACGACCAAAGGGCTTGAACCGAGCGGGATTCTTCGCGTGGCGCGGGACGACGGCCGCGTGGTGACGGTGATTTCCGGCGATGTGACGGAGGCGTAATGTTGCTGACGATGGACGTCGGAAACACGAATACGGTTCTCGGCGTGTATCGCGGCAGCGAATTGGTGGCGAATTGGCGGCTTACGACCTCGCGGGAACAGACGATTGACGAGTACGGAATCCTGGCGCGCGAACTTTTTACGCTGGCGTCGCTTGATTCGAGCGAAATTGATGGAGTCATCATCAGTTCGGTTGTTCCGCAGCTCAATTCGACGCTGGCCGGGATGTCCGAGCGGTATTTTCATTTGAAGGCGCTTTTTGTCGAGCCGGGCGTGAAAACTGGGATGCCGATTCATTACGATAATCCGCTGGAAGTTGGAGCGGATCGCATCGTTAACGCTGTGGCTGCTTTCGAAAAATATGGCGGGCCGTGCATTTCCGTGGATTTTGGGACGGCGCTTAATTTCGATGCGGTTTCTGAGCGCGGGGAATATCTTGGCGGAGTGCTGGCGCCGGGGATTGGGATTTCGGCGGACGCGCTTTTTGCGCGAGCGGCGCGGCTTTTTCGCGTCGAGATCAAAGATCCGGGGAAAATTATCGGGACGAACACCGTCGCGTCCATGCAGTCGGGGCTTTATTACGGCTACGTGGATATGGTGGACGGAATTCTCGAACGCATGAAGAAAGTGCTGGGCGAAAAGACGAGAGTGGTGGCGACGGGCGGACAGGCGGCGTTGATTGGAAAAGGCTCGCGGCATATCGAGACGATTGATGAATTTCTTACGCTCGACGGACTGCGGATTATTTGGGAGCGAAATTCCGGAGCGAGCGTTCGGGGCGGGAAAGAACGGCACGCGTCACCACAGGCGGCTGGCGTTCCGCCAAAATCAGAGCGCTGAACCGCAGCGGCCAGCCATCGCGCATGGAATCGTTCAACTACTTCAATTATTTCACCGAGATTGAGGAATATTTCTGGCGGAAGCGCGGGGCTCACATTCTCGTTTCGCCGCTGGATTGGGCGATTGTGGAGACGTGGCAGAAGTCGGGCATTCCTCTCACTGCCGTGTTGAAAGGGATCGATCGAGCGTTTGAGAGTTACGGGCGATCGCGGCGGGCGGCGGGCGGGCGATCGCTAAAGAGTCTTGCCTATTGCGTGGATGCAGTGCTCGATGCTGCCACGGAGTTGCAAGAAGCAGCTGCTGGCGCTGGGCCATCGCAGGATGCATCGAGGGCTGTACGGCCGGCAGTTGAACCATTTTCACGCGACGAGCTTCGCGGCTATTTGAGGCGCAACGCGGAGAGACTTCGGGCTGCCCGCAATGCGCAAGGCGCTGAGGCTGGATTGGCTGCGAAACTTGAAGAGACGGCGAAGCGTCTCGATGAAATTGCGATCGAGCTCGATTCGCCGGCGGCGCTCGACCTCGAGGATTTTGAGCGAAGATTGACGGTGTTGGAAGAAAAGATTTTGCCGGCGCTGCAATCCGGCGCTAGCGAGGAAATGCTGCTGAACATCCGGCGTGAGATGGATCGCCAACTGGCGCCTTATCGCCGCAAGATGACCGCGGAACAGCTTGCACAGCTCGAACGGCAGTACACGCAGAAGCGGCTGCTTGAAAGTTTTGGTGTGCCGCGGCTGAGTCTTTTTTATCTGACCTGATCCACAGAGAACAATCATGGATGTAAAAATCGAAAAGTTAATTTATGGGGGAGATGGCCTCGCGCACCACGAGGGCGCGACGGTGTTTGTACCGTTCGTTCTGCCGGGTGAAACTGTCGCCGTTGTTCCTACCGAGACGAAAAAGAAATTTGTTCGCGGGCGGCTGGAAAGCGTGCTCACACCGTCGCCCGAAAGGATCCCGGCTGATTGCCCGCACTTTCTAATTTGCGGGGGCTGCCATTACCAGCACATTCCTTACGAGGCGCAACTCCGCTACAAAGAGCACATTTTGAGGGAAACGCTGCGGCGAATCGGGAAGATCGATTGGACGGGGCCGATCGTCACGCATGCGTCGCCGCCGTGGGGATACCGAAACAGGGCGCAATGGAAGGTGCGCGAGAGCGGGATCGATGATGCGCCGCAAATCGGATATTTTCAGGCGAGTTCAACGGCGATTGTTCCAATCGAAACTTGTCCCATATTGTCTCCTCGGGTTTTGTCGACGTTTCAGGTGATACGAGAGTTGCTTTCCAGCGGCGGACTTCCGCCATCTCTGCGAGAAGTGGAGGCTTTCGCCGACGAGCGAGACGAATCGGTGCTACTCACGCTCACGTACGGCAAGTTTCCGAAAACGCTGGGAGAAACTCAGCAACTTTTGCGCGAGAAAATTCCGACGCTTGCGAGCGTTCTCTTTCAAGATGTTCAGCAGAATCGCATGGAGCTGAAAGGGCCGGGCTCTCTGAACTACAGCGTCGGAGAGTTTCGATATCGAGTGAGCCACCTTTCGTTCTTTCAGGTGAACCGATTTCTGGTGGGGGAGATGGCGGAGGCGGTGGCCGAGGCGGCGGGAATCGGGGAGTTGGCGGTTGACATTTTTGCGGGTGTGGGGCTTTTCTCGCTTCCGCTTTCGCGGAAATTTAAGCGGGTGATCGCGGCAGAATCGAATCCGGTGGCGGTGCGGGATTTCAAGGACAATGCGGCCGCGCCAGAGAACAGGGCGACGAATAAAATTGAGATACGCGAAAGCGATTCGGTCGAATTTCTGAGCCGGGCGAGGCAAAAGACCGATTGCGTTGTGCTCGATCCGCCGCGGGCCGGGCTTGGCGTCGAAGGGACAGCCGCGCTGCGCAAGGTGGGGCCGGCGACGATCGTATACGTGTCGTGCGAGCCGTCAACGATGGCGCGGGATCTGGAAATTCTCGTCGCGCAGGGATACGCGGTCTCCGTAGTTCACCTTTTCGACCTATTTCCTCAAACTTTCCATATCGAAAGCATGGTGAAACTTGTGAAACGGTGATGAGACTTCCGGCGGTGTGGATCGTTGCGGCGTTCGCTGGCGGCATTCTGCTTCGCCTTGCGCGGCCGCTACCACTGCCCTTCTGGCTTGCATCTACTGCGGTAGCTATTCTTCTCGCTGCGTTGCTTCTGCGTTTCTTACATTCAACATGGCCCGCATGGCTGGCTGCGCTTATCGCTTGGGCAGCCTTGGGCGGAGCCGCGGCTTCTCTTAAACGTGTGATCGTGCCGACGAACGGAATCGCGCGGATGGTTTCCGAAAAGCGAATTGACACGAGCGAGCCGCTGCGATGGCGAGGGCGCCTGCGCGAAGATCCGCTGCGATTGCCGTGGGGCATGCGATACGAAATGGACCTCGAGAGCGTGGAGGCGGCAGGGCGCGCTACGCCTGTGTCGGGCGGATTGCGCCTGAATTATTACTTCAACCCGCGGCATGACGAGACTTTGCCGGACATTCACGCGGGAGATCGTGTCGAGGCGCTGGTGCGCGCGCACGCTCCGCGGAACTTCATGGATCCGGGAGCCGGTGATGCGCGCGGGCAGCTTGCGCGCGAAGGAATTGATCTGATGGGGTCGCTGCGAAGTGCGGAGCTGCTGCAGAAGGTGGGCACGCCGCCGCTTGGAATTCCCTACCGGCTGGCGCGGGCGCGAGGCGCATTGCTCGGGCGTCTCGACGCCGCGTTCGCATCCGCACCCGAACAGGCCGCGATCCTGCGCGCGATGCTCCTGGGTGACAGGATGTTCGTCACTTCCGAAGTATCCACCGAATTTCAGAAGACGGGCGCGTATCACGTGCTGGTGGTGGCGGGACTGCACGTCGGCGCTTTGTGCGTGTTTTTGCTTTGGCTCGGGAGGAAATTGCGCTCGCCTGCGTGGCTGACGGGGCTTGTGACGTTAGGCGCGCTGGTCGCGTACGTTGGGATCGTTCAGGATCGGCCGCCGATTTTGCGTGCGGCTTTGATGGCCGCATTTTATTTGGCGGCGCGGCCTTTTTTCCGGCGTGTGGAGCTGCTGAATACGGTCGCGCTTGCCGCGCTAGTGCTGCTGCTGTGGCGGCCTTCGGAATTGATCGACTCAAGCTTTCAATTGTCATTTCTAGCGGCCGGAGTGATTGCCGGGCTCGCGCTTCCGTGGATTGAGCGGACGGGCGAACCTTATCTTGCGGGGCTCGCGCATTTGGGAGACGTCACGCGTGACGCGTCGCATCGGCCGAAGGTTGCGCAATTCCGGCTGGACTTACGTGCCGCGTCGCATTGGCTGGCGCAGCGCCTTCCAGCGGCGCTTGCTCCACGCTCAAACGATTTGCTCGCGGCACCGATTCGCGCGGGATTGCGAATTTGGGAACTGGTTGTCCTGTCGTTCGCGTTGCAAACTGGAATGCTGGCGATGCTGGCACTTGAATTTCATCGTGTGACGCTTGCGGGGCCGCTTAGTAATGTGCCGGCTGTTTTTTTGACAGGACTGATCGTGCCCATGGGTTACCTGATGCTCGGCGTGAGCTTCCTGTGGAAGCGGCTAGCGGACGTGCTGGCGATGGTGCTGCTAGTTTTGTGCAGATTACTTCTTGCGTCGGTGCACTGGTTCGCGGCGCTTCCTCGCGCGTCTTATCGAATTCCCGCGCCGCCTGGTTGGTTGATGATCGCGTGGCTTGCCGCTCTGGTGGCGCTATGCGCGCTCGTGCACGCGAGCAGAACGAGACGCTCAGGGCGGAAGCGTCACATTGCGACGACGTCACAGAAACGCTCACCCATTTTGCGCGTTTGCGAATTGGCCGCCGCGGGAACATTCGCGGCAATTACTCTTGCGGCGGCGACGCATCCATTTGGGCCACAGATCACAACGGGCGCGATGGAAGTGACTGTCCTCGACGTCGGCCAGGGCGATTCCATCTTCGCTGCGTTTCCTGACGGGCGCACAATGCTGATTGACGGCGGAGGCGAAACGGGCAGCGAGTTCCCCGGCCAATATCGCGCGGCGGTTGATATCGGAGAGGAAGTGGTTGCGCCGTATCTTTGGTCGCGGGGGCTGAAACAAATCGATGTTGTCGCGTTGACGCACGCTCACCACGACCATCTCGATGGCCTCCACGCCGTTCTAGATGATTTTCAC
>Ga0302324_100012798_pt1 | contig 17086 bp, 15 predicted proteins | sample Palsa_T0_1_FD_201949 | JGI IMG/M metagenome (GOLD analysis project Ga0302324, IMG submission 201949) | Peat permafrost microbial communities from Stordalen Mire near Abisko, Sweden - Palsa_T0_1 | ecosystem: Environmental > Terrestrial > Soil > Palsa > Peat permafrost | place: Sweden: Abisko...
ATCCACTCGAAGAAGCGCTCCGAGGCCCGGTAGAGACGGCCGTGCTTCTGGCCCTTGGGTTGGAGCAGGTAGGCGCACATCATGGGCGTCAGCGTCAGCGACAGGATGGCCGAAACGACAATCGCGACGCTCAGGGTCACCGCGAACTCGCGAAAGAGCCGACCGATGATTCCGCCCATGAAGAGCAATGGGATCAGCACCGCCACCAGCGACACCGTCAGCGAGATGATGGTGAAGCCGATCTGCTTCGCGCCCAGCAGGGCGGCCTCGAAGGGTGGGTGCCCCTCCTCGATGAAGCGATCGATGTTCTCGATCATGACGATGGCGTCGTCGACGACGAAGCCGGTCGAGATGGTCAGGGCCATCAGCGAGAGGTTGTCGAGGCTGTAGCCCACCAGGTACATGACGCCGAAGGTGCCCACCAGCGACAGCGGCACCGCCACCGAAGGGATCACGGTGGCGGTTAGGCTGCGCAGGAAGAGGAAGATCACCAGCACCACCAGCAGCACGGTCAGGACCAGCGTGAACTGCACGTCCTTGACCGAGGCCCGGATGGTCTCGGTCCGGTCGATGAGAACCTGGATATTGACGGCCTTGGGAATGGTGTCGGCCAGCTTCGGGAGCAGGGCCTTCACCTTGTCGGCGACCTGGATGATGTTGGCACCGGGCTGGCGTTGCACGTTGAGCAGGACGGCACGCTTGTCGTTGGCCCAGCCCGCCAGCTGGGTGTTCTCGACCCCGTCGATGACGGTGGCGATGTCCGACAGCCGCACCGGCGCGCCGCCGTCGTAGTAGACGACGATCGGCTTGTAGGACTCCGCGGTGAACAGCTGGTCGTCGGCTGCCATGGCATAGTCCTGGCTCGCGCCATCCAGGTTCCCCTTGGCCTGGTCGACGTTGGCAGCCGAGACCGCGGCGCGAACGTCTTCGAGCCCCAGTCCCAGACCCGCGATGGCCTCGGGATCGACCTGAACCCGTACCGCCGGCTTCTGGCCGCCCCCGAGCGAGACCAGGCCCACTCCCGGTACCTGGGCGATCTTCTGGGCCAGGATCGAATCGGCGTAGTCGTCGACCTGGCTGAGCGGCAACGTGTCGGAGGTCACCGCCAGCGTCAGGATTGGAAAGTCGGCCGGGTTACTCTTGCTGTAGATGGGCGGCGTCGGGAGGGTCTTGGGCAGAAACGTGGCGGCGGCGTTGATGGCAGCCTGAACGTCCTGTTGCGCCGCATCGATGTCGCGGGTCAGGTCGAACTGCAACGTGACCTGCGACTGTGCAAAGCTGCTGGTCGAGGTCATCCCGGTCAGCGAGGGCATCTGTCCAAACTGCCGCTCGAGCGGGGTGGTCACCGACGAGACCATGGTGTCCGGGCTCGCACCTGGCAGCGTGGTGGCGACCGCGATGGTGGGGTAGTCCACCTGGGGTAGGGCCGAGACTGGCAGCAGCTTGTAGCCCACGAGACCGGTGAGCAGGACGCCGATCATCAGGAGCGAGGTCGCGATCGGCCTTCGGATGAAGAGCTCGGAGACGTTCATGCCAGTCGCGAGCCGCGAATCACTGCGCCCCGCCGAAGGCGCCGCCCATCGAGCCAGCCCCCGCGTCACTCCCCGCGATGGCGCCCTTTTGGTCGGCGATGTCGCGGGACGCGACCAAGCTACCAACGTGCAGCTTGTACTGACCGTCGACCACCACCTGGTCGCCTTCGACCAGGCCGCTTTCGATGATGGTCTGGTCGTCGTGGCTGTTCCCCGACGTGCAGCTCCGAGCCTCCACGGTGGAGTCGCTCTTGACCCGGTACACGAAGGTGCCTTGCGGACCGCGTTGAATGGCCACGGTGGGAATCACCAGAGCGCCCTTGCGGGTTGTCAGCAGCAAGCTGGTCTTGACGAACTGGTTGGGCCAGAGCGCCCGATGGGGATTGGGAAAGATGGCTTTGATGCGAATGGTGCCGGTGGTCTGGTTGATCTGGTTGTCGACCAAGGCCACTTCTCCGGTTCCCAGGTTGATGCGGCCGTCCCGGGTGAAAGCGTCGGCGGTGAGCTTGTGGTTCTCCATCTGCTCCGAGATGGCCGGCAGATCGTCCTCGGGGAGCGTGAAGAGAACCGCGATGGGATCGAGGGCCGTGATCACCACCAGACCGGTGGTGTCGGTGGCGTGGATGATGTTGCCAGGGTCGATCTGGCGCACGCCGGTGAGCCCATCAATCGGAGAAGTGATCCGAGCGTAGACGAGGTTGAGCTGCGCGGAATCGATGGCGGCCTGGTCGGCCTTCACAGTCCCTTCGAGCTGCCCGACCAAGGCTTGCTGGTCGTCAACGACCTGCTGGGCCACCAGCGCTTGCTTGCGCAGGTCGATGTCGCGGTCCAGGTTCAGCTTGTCGTCGACCAGTGAGGCCTTGTCGCGCGCCAGCTGGGCCTCGGCCTGTTCCTTGGCGATCTGATAGGGCCGGGGGTCGATCTGAGCCAGCAGGTCGCCCTTGTTGACCTGCTGTCCTTCGATGAACCCGACTTTCATGAGCTCGCCATCGACGCGCGAGTGAATCGTCACGGTGTAGTAGGCGGTGACAGAACCGAGACCGTCGAGCCTGATCGGCATATCCCGCTTCGCGACCTTTGTGGTCAGAACCGGAACCGGGTGGGCTCCCCCATCGACACCACCATCAGACGAACCGCCGCCCCGATGGCACGCCGGCACCGACGCCAGCGCGCCCCATAGCCCAAGCTTCGACATCCAGCCCAGCTTCATCCCTGCCATGCCTCCGTGAGTGATGTGGTTCTTAAGCTGGGCGGCGATTGTGGCGATGTCCGGAGTGTAAAGCTAGGTAAAGGATCGGGGGCCACTCGGGCGATGCCGCCTGCAATGGCTCGGACGATCTACTCACGGTTTTCGGCGTCGACACTCGCAGCGGCGCAGGATATTGGCACCCAACTGTGCCCAGCGAGTTCGAGAGCTTCCACGCCGGGACCGACCCCCGCATCTACGAACGCTTCGGGGCGCATCCCGACGACCGCGGAACGCGCTTCGCGGTCTGGGCGCCCGACGCCAGCGAGGTCTCGGTCATCGGCGACTTCAACGGCTGGACCGGCCAGGGAGCGAGCCTCTACCAGGTCAGCGGGCTCGGGGTCTGGACGGGGTATGTCGCCGGGGCCCACATCGGACATCGCTACAAGTACCGGATTCGCTCGCGCCACGGCGACCGGGTACTCGAGAAGACCGACCCGGTCGGGTTCTTCAGCGAGATTCCGCCCGACACGGCCTCGATCATCTGGGACTTGCGCAACGACTGGAGCGACGCGCGCTGGCTGACCGAGCGAGCCCATTCGCAGGGGCTCGCCGCCCCGATGTCGATCTACGAGGTTCACCTCGGCTCCTGGCGACGCGACGCCAGCGATAACCATCGCTCGCTGAGCTATCTCGAGCTCGCGCCGCTGCTGGTGGAGTATGTGCGCACGCTCGGGTTCACGCACGTGGAACTCCTGCCGGTGATGGAGCATCCCTTTTTCGGTTCCTGGGGCTACCAGGTCACCGGCTTCTTCGCGCCCAGCCACCGGCAGGGGGCCCCCCAGGAGCTGATGCAGCTGATCGACGCCCTCCACGAAGCCGGCATCGGCGTGCTGCTCGACTGGGTTCCAGCCCATTTCCCTACCGACGCCCACGGGCTGGGAGAGCTCGATGGAAGCCACCTGTACGAGCACGCCGATCCCCGCGAAGGTTTTCATCCTGACTGGAGCAGCCTGGTCTTCAATTACGGCCGCAACGAGGTGCGCAGCTTCCTGACCTCGAGCGCCTTGTTCTGGCTCGAGCGCTACCACGGCGACGGGCTGCGGGTGGATGGGGTGGCTTCGATGCTGTACCGCGACTACTCGCGCAAGGCCGGCGAGTGGATTCCCAACGCCTTCGGCGGCCGCGAGAATTTCGAGGCCATCAACTTTCTCCGCAACCTCAACCGCGAGCTGTACCTCAGCCATCCCGACATCCAGAGCATCGCCGAGGAGTCGACCGACTGGCCCAACGTGTCGCGACCCCTGGAGATGGGGGGCCTGGGATTCGGGCTGAAGTGGGACCTGGGCTGGATGCACGACACCCTGAGCTACTTCGCGAACGACCCCGTTCATCGGCGCTTTCACCACGACCAGCTCACCTTCCGCTCGCTCTACGCCTTCACCGAGAACTTCGTGCTGCCGCTCTCCCACGACGAGGTAGTTCACGGGAAGGGATCGCTGTACGCGAAGATGCCGGGAGACGACTGGCAGAAGCGCGCGAATCTGAGGCTGCTGTACGCGTACCAGTGGTCGCTTCCCGGCAAGAAGCTGCTCTTCATGGGCGGCGAGCTCGGCCAGCGCTGGGAGTGGAATCACGACGGCGAGCTGGACTGGGGCTTGCTCGCCGACGAACGTCACGCCGGCATCTTTCGATGCGTGGCCGAGCTCAATCGAGTCTACCGCGCCGAACCCGCGCTGCACGCTCGGGATTGCACCGCGGACGGCTTCGAATGGGTGGACGGCAGCAACGCCACCGACAGCGTGTTGTTCTACCTGCGGCGCGGCCCGGAGCCGCGCGACGTCGTCTTGGTGGCCTTGAACTTCACGCCCGTCCCGCGCAGCGCCTATCGCGTGGGGGTCCCGCTGGGCGGCGTCTGGCGCGAGATCTTCAACAGCGATGCCGGTGACTATGGAGGCGGGGGCCTCGGCAATCACGGCAGTGTGCAAAGCGAGCAAGTCGCCGCGCACGGCCGGCCCTTTTCCCTGTCGCTCACGTTGCCCCCCTTGGGCGCGGTCTTCCTGAAGCCGGGGTAACGACTCTACCCGCGCGTGACCTTGCGAACGCCCCTGGCCTCGAGCCACGTCACGGCGCGGCCGCGCTGGTCCCCTTGCAGGACGATCGTTCGCTTTTCGACCACGCCTCCGCAGCCGAGGTCCTGCTTGAGGGACTTGGCCCAGCGATCCAGCTCGCTGGCGCGAAGGTCGAGCTTCTCGACGACCGTGACCTCTTTGCCGCCGCGGCCCTTTCGCTCGAGCCGCACCACGGCCCAGGCCGGGGCGGTCTTGACGGGGTCGGCCCGCGAAGCAGCGACTGGCGTCGAAACCGGCGCCGGCGCGCTAGCCCCGGCCAGCCGGGCGAAGGGTCGATGGGCGAATGGAGTGAGATCGTCGACTGGAATCCGCTTGGTCATGAGACCTTGGCTGTGAGGGCTGGCGCCAGCGGCGCTTTCAGAAAGTCGGCGAGAAAGTCCAAGGCTGTCCGTTCCGCGTACCGCTCGGTGTCCCACGGCGGTCCCGCGACGAAAGCGACGTGTCCGCCGGCCGGGGTGAACTCGCTGGACACCTGATCCGATCCCTTGAATTCGATCGGAGGAACGAAGGGATCGTCGTCGGCGGCGATGACATGCAGGGGCCGTCGCACCCCGCCGAGCAATGGACCGGCGCTCGAGAGGCGCCAGTACTCGGCCGCGCTCGAAAATCCATTCACCGGCGCGGTGAACCGGTCGTCGAATTGCGCGAAGGTGGTGGACGACCGCACACCAGCCACGTCGACTCGCCCCGGGAACGCCTTGGCCTTGGTCAGCGCCTTGTGCCTGAGTCGGATCAGGAATCGGCCGCGGTAGATCGCCGGCCAGAAGCCGGGCGCATCCAGGACCGCGGCGCAAGCCGCCAGATCCAGCGGCGGCGAGATCGCGACCCCCGCTCGAACCTGGATCGGAAGAGCCTCCCCGCGCTCGGCGAACCATTTGGCCAACACGTTGCCGCCCAGCGAGAAGCCGACGACGCCGATCAGGCGGTCCGGTTGTTCGGTCACCAGGCGTTCCACGACCGTCGCCAGGTCGCGCGTGTCGCCCGAGTGATAGGACGGCAGCAGGCGGTTGGGCTCGCCCGAGCAGCCTCGAAAGTTCAGGGCCAGCGCCGCCAATCCCCGCTGCTTGGCATACGCGAGCAGGCCACGCACGTAGCCGACCCTCGAGCTCCCTTCCAGTCCGTGCAGGATCACGAGCATCGGAGAATCCCGCTCCGCACCCTCCAGGCGATCGACGTCGAGGAAGTCGCCGTCGGGCAGCTCCCACCGCACGCGCCTGACCGAAGTCCTTGGCGGCAGGCGCACCAGCGAGGCATAGACCGTCATGAGGTGCCGGTTGGGAAGCCAGACCGCGGGCCGGTAGTCGCCGGGAGACGAGGACACGACCCGAGTGTTGGCTGAAGACGAGCCTCGCGCAACCGAAGTCTTGCCGGACGCCTTGCGACCGCCGCCACTCAAGCGCTACAAGCGCGCTCGATGCCGGCGCCCGCGAGTAGCACGAGCCATGCTCCAATCGAAGAGCGGCCGCTCGTCACCGGGGCCTGTGGTTTCGCAGGCTCCCATCTGGTCGAGCTCCTCGCGGGTCGCCGAGGCATTCCGGTCGACGGGACCTACCGGCCCGCAAGCGACCCCATCCCCCCCATGCTGCACGAGCGGCTGCGGCCGCATGCCCTCGATGTGAACGACGCGGCCCAATGTCGCGAAGTTCTCGCCAAGGTGCGACCCAGCCACATCTTCCACCTGGCTGGGCCCGCCCACATCGCCGAGTCGTTCGCGCGCCCCTCGGAGTTCGCGCGCTCGGTGTTCGGCGGAACCGTGAATCTCCTGGAGGCCGCAGCGAGCCTCGACCCTCCGCCCCGGGTGCTGCTGGTCAGCAGCTGCGAGGTCTATGGCGAGGCCGCCAACCTCGTCGACCCGCTCACGGAAGAGACCCCCCCGCTGCCGAACAACCCCTACGGTGCCGCCAAGCTGGCCGCCGAAGCCTATGCCCAATTCATGGTGCGGGCCGGCCGGCTGCCGATCGTGATCAGCCGCTCCTTCAACCACATCGGGCCTCGGCAGAGCGCCCGTTTCGCGACCGCCAGCTTCGCCAAACAGCTCGTCGAGGCCGAGCGAGGCATCGGACCCCGTCAGATCCGGGTCGGAAACCTCAGCGCCGCGCGCGACGTGGTCGACGTGCGCGACGTCGTGGCCGGCTACGTCCTTCTGCTCGAGCGCGGCCAGACCGGAGAGGTCTACAACCTGGCGAGCGGCGTGGCGGTGGCCATGTCCGAGCTTCTGCAGCGGTTGATCGCCCAAGTCAGTGGCTCAGTCGAAGTCCTCCATGATCCGAGCCGCGATCGCCCGGTCGACGTCGCTACTCGGCGAGGCAACGCCGCCAAGGCCGAAGCCCTCGGCTGGACTCGCGCCTACCCGCTCGAGAGAACCCTCGGAGATCTTCTGACCTACTGGCGAGGGACGATGTCGTCAGCCGGGCGTGCGGGTGGCGGCTGAGACTCTCTTCATCGCGACCACGCCGGGACTCGAGCAGGTCCTGCTGGCCGAGGCTCGAAGTCTCGGCGAGGCAAAGGTCGTTCGAGGAGGCGTTCGACTGACGGGACCCGCGGGGGTGCACCGGCTGGCCAACCTCAGGCTGCGTTGCGCCAGCCGCGTCTGGCTAGAGACCGCCAAACGGAGGCTCGACACCTCGGGGGAGCTGCTCTATCGGCGCGGCTATCGGCAGGAGGTCTCGCGGGCGCCGCTGCGCGAGACGCTGGCGGCCGGCTTGTTGCGGCTCGCGCGCCATCAACCGACCGAACCCCTGTGGGATCCCCTCTGCGGCTCGGGAACCCTGGCGATCGAAGCTGCGCTGATGAGCCGCGGAATCGCGGCCGGGCTTTCCCGCAGCTTCGCCTTCGAGCAGTTTCCCACTTACGACCCGGTCGCCTATGAACGGGAGAAGGCCGCCCTCAGGTCAAGCCAGTTACCCGTTGTCCAAGCTCCCATCTGGGCCAGTGATCTGAATGCGGGCGCGCTTGGCACGGCGCGTCGCAACGCGGCCCGCGCTGGCGTCGCGGGAGACCTCAAGCTGTTTCGCAGCGATGCCACTCAGCGGGCCACCCAGCCGGTGACAGACTTGCCGGCGGGCGCGCTGGTGATCTCGAATCTGCCGTACGGCAAGCGGGCGGGCGCGGGCTCCGACCTGCCGGCTCTCTATCGAGCGGTCGTGGGAGCCGTCCGCCGCTCGGGAGCCGCGCGGGCCGGTTTCCTCACCGCCGACCCGAGAGCTCCCGACTGGCTCGGACTCAAGAACACCGAGACCACCCCGGTCGAGAACGGGGGGCTGAAGTGCCTGTTCGTGGTGGGAGAGCTGTAAGTGGGACGACCGGACACAGAGGGGTGCTTCAAAGGGGAAACCGTGCCCGTGCCCGTCTGCGTGGCAAGCCTTCAACCCTCGTGGAGCGGGGTCGGACGCGCTGCTCGCGGACTTTCGAAGGCTAGCGCTTAGCGTCGGACGGGTCCCTTGACGCTGGGCGCGCACGACTGGCCGCAAGCTCACGGATTCTCAGGCCGTGACGAGTCCGATCCCGCGCAATCCTTCGCAAGGCCCGGCACGGGCACGCACACGAAGGTTGGTGATGGAGTCTCAACCGACCAAAACCTCCGTACAGCCGTTCGGCCACAACCGTTCCCCGGGTTGTCTTTCCCTTCATTGGCGGAGTACACACAGTTTTTCGGATGAAGCTCGCCAGCCTCAAGAGCGGCCGCGATGGCCGGCTGATCCTCGTGACCCGCAACGGTTCGCGCTACGCGGAAGCGCGCGTCGCCATCACGCTGCAAGCGGCGCTCGACGACTGGTCCCGGATCGAACCCCAACTCCGGGAAGAGGCGGCCGGCCTCGAACGGGGAGGCGGGCAGCCGCTCGACCTCACGCGCCTCGCGGCCCCTCTGCCGCGCGCCTATGAGTGGGTCGACGGCTCGGCCTACGTGAACCACATCCTGCTCGTGCGCAAGGCGCGCGGAGCCGAGCCGCCGCCGGGGATTTACACCGATCCACTCGTCTACCAGGGCGGCTCGGGCGTCTTGCTGGCCCCCACCGAGGAGCTGCGGCTGCCCGACCAGTCCTGGGGGTTGGATTTCGAGTCGGAGGTGTGCGTCGTCCTCGACGACGTGCCGCAGGGCACCACCGCCCAGCAGGCCCCTCCGCACGTCAGGCTGCTGCTCTTGGCCAATGACGTCACCTACCGCAATCTGGTGCCCACCGAGCTCGCCAAGAGCTTCGGCTTCTTCCAGTCGAAGCCCGCCACCGCCTTCTCCCCATTTGCGCTTACCCCGGATGAGCTCGGCGAGGCCTGGCGCGACGGACGCCTGCATCTGCGCCTGCGAACCTCCCTCAACGGTCGTCTCGTCGGCGACCCGGAGGCCGGGACGGAGATGCAGTTCTCCTTCTTCGAGCTGATCGCCCACATCGCCAAGACCCGGGGCTTCACGGCCGGCACCATCCTCGGCAGCGGGACCGTCTCGAATGCCGACCGCGCGCGCGGAGTCTCCTGTCTGGCCGAGAAACGGACCCTCGAGACCCTCGACGGCGGAAAGCCGATCACCCCGTTTCTTCAGATGGGCGACCGGGTCGAAATCGAGATGCTCTCCAAGGACGGGCAATCGCTGTTCGGGCGCATTAGCCAGCAAGTGAGGCCGGCCGGATGAAGCTCTACAGCTACTTCCGCTCGACCTCGAGCTGGCGCGTCAGGATTGCGCTCAATTTCAAGGGCCTTAAATACTCGTACATGCCCGTGCACCTCACCCGCGATGGGGGACAGCAGCACCGGAGTTCCAGGCCATTAACCCCCAGGAGATGGTGCCGGCGCTCGAGCTCGAAGAGGGCGGCGTCACCCACCTGCTGACGCAGAGCATGGCAATCCTGGAGTATCTCGAAGAGGCCCACCCCGAGCCCCCGCTCCTCCCCAAGGATCTCTTTCTTCGCGCGCGCAGCCGGCAGCTGGCGGAGATCGTCGTCTCCAGCATTCAGCCGCTCCAGAATCTCACGGTGCTCAACAAGATCGCCGAGCTCGGCGGCCAGCGCGACGCCTGGGCCCAGGACTTCATCTCGAAGGGATTGACCGCCTTCGAGCGAATCGCAGGCGAGAGCAAGGGACCCTACGCGGCCTGCGAGCAACCCACCTTCGCCGACCTCTGCCTGGTGCCGCAGCTTTTCGGGGCGCGGCGGTTCAAGCTGGACCTCACCCCCTATCCCACTTGCCTCGAGATCGAAGCCGCCTGCGCAAAGCTCGAGGCCTTCGAAGCTGCCCGTCCGGAGCGACAGCCGGATGCGGAGACCTAAGGAGTCGCCATGCCCAAACTCGAATCACTCGGAATCACGCGCATCGAAGCCCTCCACTACTACGTCCGCGACACCCGCCGCACCGGGCGGTTTCTCGTCGACACCCTGGACTTCCGGGAGGTCGGCGGGGACAGCCCCTCCACGGTGGAGAAGACGCGCCAGCGCACCACGGTCTTTCAGGCAACCGCCGAGGGCGGCGGGGTTCGCTTCCTGGTCTCGGAGCCCGCCGGCGAGGGCGGCCGCGCCCAGCGCTTCCTGTCGCGCCATCCGGAAGGCATCGGCTCGGTCACCTTCGGCGTTCGCGATGCCGCTCGCGCCTTCGAGCTGCTCGAGTCCCGCGGCGGAACCCCGCTCGACGATCTCCAGACCTTCAGCGAGGGCGGCGGCACACTCAAGACCTTCGCCGTCGCGACCCCCTTCGGCGACACCACCTTTCGGTTCATCGAGCGCAAGGGCTACCAACCGCTCTATCCGGGGTTCGTGAGCAATCCCAAGGTTCCCGCCGACGGGAACCGCCACGGGTTCACCGAGGTCGATCACCTCACCTCCAACTTCAGAAGCATGTCCCCGACCAGCCTGTGGCTCGAGAACGTGCTGGGGTTCGAGAAGTTCTGGGAGATCAAGTTCCACACCCGCGACATGGCCCCCGACCGCGCCGAGGGCTCGGGTCTCAAGTCGATCGTGCACAAGGACCCCAACTCGCCGGTGAAGTTCGCCAACAACGAGCCGCTCCGGCCGCACTACCGCCAGTCCCAGATCCACATCTTCGATGTCGACCACGGCGGCGATGGGGTTCAGCACGCCGCCCTCGCCACGCCCGACCTGGTCAAGACCGTGACCCACCTGCAAGCCGGCGGCGCCCCCTTCATGACGACGCCGGGGCCCTACTACGACGCCTTGCCCGAGCGGCTGAAGCGGGCCGGGGTCGGCGGGATCGACGAGGACATCGAAGTGCTGCGCAAGCTCAACATCCTGGTCGACGGCGACCGGGAGCGAAAATACCTGCTGCAGATCTTCATGCAGGAGATGGCCAGCATCCACAAGGACCCCAAGGCCGGGCCGTTCTTTCTGGAGCTCATCCAGCGCAAGGGCGACGAGGGGTTCGGGTACGGCAACTTTCGCGCGTTGTTCGAGAGCATTGAGCGGGCGCAGAAGCACCAGGGACGCATCTAACCCCATGCTGCAGCGGCTCGCTTACGGGCGCATTCCCGAGAAGCACCACACGGTGCTGCGCGACGACGAGGGACGGCTGCTCTATGAGGAATGCATCACGCGCGATGGCTTCGAGGGGCCCTACACGCTCCTCTACCACCGCGCCCGACCCCAGGCGGTCCATGAGGGCACTGCCAGCGAGGCCGCTCCCGCGCTCAGCGGACACATTCCGGACAAGCTGGCCCGCCGGCACTATCGAAGCCTGAGCACTCCCGCCGGTAAGGGGCCCTTCGCCTCGCGACTGCCGCTGCTCTTCAACGACGACCTCGTGATCGGCGTGGCGCAGCCCACCGCCGCCGACCAGACCTACGTGTCGAACGGCGATGGCGACGAGCTGATCTTCGTCTTCGAGGGCGCAGGGATCGTCAGATCGATTCTCGGAGATCTGCGCTACGAGAAGAACGACTACCTCCTGCTGCCGCGGGGCATCATCTACCGGATGGTGCCCGACGAGGGGGTTCCGCAGCGCTGGTTCACGATGGAGTTTCGCCGCGGCGTTGGGATCCCCTCCCAGTGGCGAACTCCCGTCGGACAACTCCGGATGGACGCGCCTTACTGTCACCTCGACTTCCGCGTGCCGGAATTCAAGGGGCCCATGGACGAAGGGATCCGCGGGTTGACCGTCAAGAAGAGCGACCGCTTCCATGCCTTCAAATTCGACGGTCCACCCCTCGACGTCATCGGCTGGGACGGCGGCGTCTACCCGATCGCGTTTCCGATTCTCAAGTTTCAACCGCGGGTGGGGTTGGTCCACCTGCCGCCCACCTGGCATGGGACCTTCGCCGGCAGCGGGGCGCTGGTGTGCAGCTTCGTGCCGCGCCCGGTCGACTTCCACCCGCAGGCCATCCCGTGTCCCTATCCGCACTCGAACGTCGACGTGGATGAGGTGATCTTCTACTGCAGCGGCAACTTCACCAGCCGGCGGGGCGTCGGACCGGGCAGCGTCAGCTTCCACCCGGCCGGGGTCGCGCACGGGCCCCATCCGCAGGCCTACGAGAAGAGCATCGGCGCCAAATCGACCGAGGAGCTGGCGGTGATGCTGGACTGCTACAAGCCGCTCAAGCCGACCGAATACGCGCTGGCGGTAGAGGATCCCGCGTACCAGGAGAGTTTCGGGGATTGAACCAACAGGAAGCCGTGTGCGTGCCCGTCGCGTTCCGTCGCGTGCCCGTGCCCGTGTGCGGGCTACTTTTCAGCGCTCGTGGAAACGGGTCGGACACGATGCGCGCAGAATTTCGAAGGCTTGCGTGTAGCGTCGTCTTTGCGCGGATGCACCCGCTAGCTCGCGGAATCTGAGGTCCTGACGAGTCCGGCCCTTCGGGTCGTGCGCAAGGCCTGCACGGGCACGACACGACTCACGTCAGATGCGCTCACTGGGTCCCGGCCTGCGCCTTGCCTCTTCGCAGCAAGCGCCGACGTGGGCTCTTCTTCCCCCGCCGTGCGTTGGAGATTCGAGGCCTCCACGGGCGGGTGCTAGTGACGGGCCCAGGGCTTCAGGCATGACCCGCCGCTCCTTAGTCCCCGCCGTCAGCCAGATCCCCGTGGGTTAGGAAGAAGAGCACATCGTAGCCGCCAGAGTTCGTCTGGATGGCGAGGTTGTGAGAGCCGTTAGGACAACCCACGGCGAAGTAGGCCCTTCGGTCGTCGCCGTTCAGGAATCTCGGCCCCATGGCTGTACATGGCAGCGAACTTGGTTGAAACGCCGACGAGATCTGCTCTGGCAAGGGGGAGCCATCGTAGCAGCTCACTGAGACCGAGACGGTCCCGCCGTCGGGCTCGTTCCCGAAGGCGAGGATAGGCGGAGAGCAGACCAGAGATGCGATGGGACCGGCAGTTCCGCCTGAGGCCAAGCCCCCGGATGAGGTTCCGCCTCCCGTGGTCCCCGTGCTTGGCGGCGATCCTCCGGTTCCTGTCGGCGATGTCCCCCCAGTCGTCAGGCTCCCTCCCGAGTTTCCAGAAGCGGAGCTTCCAGTCTGGTTCTCTCCAATGGAGCCGCTGATGGAAGTCGACAAACAGCCGACCGCGGTCCCGAGGATCGAGAGGAAGAGGGCCCTAGCAAGTGTCAATGCAGACTCCAGAATCGCATTTCCCCGAGCAACCATCGGCGCCCGTGGCGCAGGCTTGGCCTGAAACCACGCAGCGGGCATCGACGCCCCTCAATACCAGGGACACGATCTCCCGCCGTCGACGGGATGCGTGCAGCCGCATTGATTCGGCGCGTCGGTCGAGAACGAGCCCGACAAGCTCTGTCCGTTGATCGTCGTGACAAAGGAACCGACGTAGGCTGGCCCGGCCTCGGTCAGCGTGACGCTGCCGCCCACACCAACGCCAAGGCCTAGCGGATTCCCCCGGTAGTAAAGGAAAGCCGAGCCGGAGCTGAGATCGCCGTTCGGATCGATGAGCGGCCACGTTCCCGGGACGATTGGGCCTCCGTCAGCGTTCCAGATCTGGAAATTAACGTCCGTCCCCCCTTGGAACGGACCGTCGGCGATGTAGCAGAAGCTTGGGAGGTCGAGATAGATGCCCGGCCAACCGCCGTCAGGTGCCCCCTCGGCGATCACGGGGCTCGGAAATTCGTCGACAATCACGACCGGGAAAGCCAGCGGCCCGTGAAGAACCGCCGGACCGGAGCTGCCGCCGCAGCCGGCGGCCGCGAGTGCAAGAGCTCCCAATCTGCTGAGCCTGACTCCCATCGAGCTTGCACCCCTCAACCGCAGAACTTCTCGATCGCCTCTCCCAGCACTTTCTCACAGCGCGCCAAATCCTCGACCGGAACGAATTCCCCGGTCTGGTGAGCGACGCGAATGTCGCCCGGCCCGAAGACCACGACCTCCACCCCGAGCTCGATGAGATCGGGAGCTTCCGACCCGAACGGAATCGTCGCGCTCGGCTGCCCGGAGGCGGCTTCCAGAAAGCGCACCAGCTCGGCATCGGCGGGCGTCGAGAAGCCGCTGTCTTCCCGCGCGACCTCGATCTGGATCTCGAGACGCGGCAGGCGACGCCGCATCAAAGCCCCGATGGCGTCGAGCGCCGAGCGCACCCGCGCGAACGGCTCACCGGGTATCGGTCGCCATTCGACCGTCAGACGCGCCTCGCCGGGAATGATGTTCTTGGCCTTGCCAGCCTGGAACGTCCCCACGTTGAGCGTGGTGTAGGGCGGCGAAAACCCGCCCCGAATGCCGGACTCCGATTCCTGCCGCAGTTGCTCCTCCAGCTTGGCGAGCTCGTCGAGAAACAGCCTCGCTCCGCGCAGGGCCGAGGCCCCGCGATCGGGATAGGCGCTGTGCCCTTCCAGGCCTCGCACCGTGACCTCCGCCATGCAGTAACCCTTGCCGCCGCGCACCGGCTGGAGCCGCGTGGGCTCCCCCACGATTGCGAACTGGGGCCGGAAGTCGGCGCGGCGCCCCAGGGCCTTCGATCCCAGGCAGCCCACCTCCTCGTCGCACGTGAAGACGAGCCAGAGCGGCTTCCCGAGCGGGGGCGGCAGGCCGGCAGCCGCCAAGGCGCAGGCGATGAAGCCCTTGGTGTCGCAGGCGCCTCTTCCGTAGAGGCGACCCTCCTTCTCCGACAGCGTCAGTGCGCCCGACCAGGCGGGATCGTACGGAACGGTGTCGGTGTGTCCGACGAGCGCCAGTCCCCCGCCGCCGCTCGGTCCCTTGCGGGCCAGGAGATTCGCCTTCCCGGGTCCCACCGGCTGGCGCTCGACCGCGAATCCCAGGCTCGCGAGCCGCGGCTCGAGGACGTCCAGCATGGCCAGGTTGCTGCGGCTCGAGACGCTGTCGATGGCAACCAGTTGGGTGAGCAGCTCGTGCATCGTTGGATCCTATTGGGAGAATCCTAACCTCAAAGCGCCGCGGCAATCCGGGCAAACCGCTCGGTGATTTTCCATTCCTCCGGATGGTTACCGTCGCGGACCACGAAGCGCCCGTTCACCATCACGTCGGTGATGGCCCGGGTCTGACCTCCAAAGACCAGCCTCGCCAGAAGCTGGTCCTCGCGTCCAACCAGAGAGGGGTCGTCGAGATCCCAGCTCACCAGGTCGGCGAGCTGGTCCGGCTCCATTCCTCCCGGTGGCAACCCGAGCGCGACCGAGCCCCCGGCCGACGCCGCCTCGAAGAGCGTTCGGGCCAGCCAGCCGGGTTCGCCCCGCCCCGAGTCGACCAGGATGCGCTCCTGCCGCAGCAGGCGAAGGTTCAGCTCCATCGAGCGCGCCTCTTCGAGCAGGTCGATCTGCGCGTTCGAATCGGTCCCCAGGGCCAGCCGCACCCCGGCGTGCCGCAGCGCGTCGGCCGGGACGATGCCATCTCCCAGATCGCGCTCGGTGGTTGGACAGGCACACACCACCGCGCCCGCCTGCCCCAGCAGGTCGATCTCGCTTTGCTGCACATGAATGGCGTGCACCGCGGCAAAGCGAGAGCTGAGCAGACCCGTCTCCGCCGCCAGCTCGACCGGCCTCAGGCCGGTTTCCGCCAGGCAGGCTTCCACCTCGGCGGGCTGCTCGGCCAGGTGCATGTGAACCGGCCAATCCCGCTTGGCCGACCCGCGCGCCAGCTCCTCGAGCTGGCTCCGATCCAGGGCCCGCACGCTATGCGGGGCCAGGCCCACCGTGACCAGCGGATGGCCGAGCACGGCACGCTCGAGATCCTCGGTAGCGCCGAGGAAGCCAGCGATCGACCCGCAATCGAAGCGGCGTTGCGCCCCGGCCAACGGGCGATTGGATCCACCTCGGGCGTAGGCGCAGTTCAAGAGCGCGATGCGGATTCCGACTCGTTCGGCGGCGGCGATGACCCGCAACGCCAGCTCGTTCGGATCGGCGTAGGGCTGTCCCTCCGAATCCCGATGCAAGTAATGAAACTCGCCCACGGTCGTGATGCCGGCGCGCAGCATTTCGAGAAACGTGAAAGCGCAAACCTCCTCCAACCCCTCCGGGCTAAGCCGAGAGACCACGCCATACATGTGCTCGCGCCAGGCCCAGAAGTCGTCGCGGCCTTCGGCCCGCCATTCGGTGGCCCCGCGAAGCAGCCGCTGAAAGGCGTGGGAATGGGCGCTCACCAGGCCGGGCGTGATGGCCCGGCGGGGCAGCCGGATGACCTCCCCAGCCACCGCCGATCCCACCGACTTGATTCTTCCGCCCTCGATGACGATCGAGAGCCCCCGGCGGAATTCACCCTCCCGGTAGGTCAGCTCGGCTTGAACCGTCAGGGGCACGTGCCCGCTCCCCATCGGCGACCCGGGTGCTACAGCGGCGTGATCTTCAGATTGTCGTAGAAGGCGTCCACGTCCCAGGTGGAGAAGGCGAAGCGGTCATGCCCGCTTCCTCGCAGGGGCTCGTGGTCGATGATCTCCAGAACCGGCTGGCCGTCGAGCTGCCAGGCCAGGTGCTCGCCCTGGCGCCGGATGGTCCAGTGGTACATCTGCCCCTGCACCACCTTGAGGTCCCGGCGCTCGACGCGAACCCGTCCGTCGTTGGGGAGCGGACTGGGGAAGTTGCCGGTCACCGGGACGCCGTGCTCGTCGAGCCGCGCGATGGCGGTGATGTTGTTGCTCCACCCACCGAAGATCAGGATGTAGCCCGAAGCGTGCGAGTAGCCGTCGCCGAAGATCTCGCACTTCACGTCCCCATCCGGGCTCTCCGATCGGGCGTCGAACTCGACCTGGACATTCTCGGGCAAGGCCGCGCGCAGCCACAGCGGATTGTTCTTGGCGCCCGGCGACAGCAGCTCGCCATTGACGATGCGCCAGTAGGAGCCGGTCGAGAAGTAGTTC
>Ga0302324_100012802_pt1 | contig 17083 bp, 8 predicted proteins | sample Palsa_T0_1_FD_201949 | JGI IMG/M metagenome (GOLD analysis project Ga0302324, IMG submission 201949) | Peat permafrost microbial communities from Stordalen Mire near Abisko, Sweden - Palsa_T0_1 | ecosystem: Environmental > Terrestrial > Soil > Palsa > Peat permafrost | place: Sweden: Abisko...
GCGTCGGAGTTGGTGTTGGTGCCGGAGTTGGTGTCGGTGTTGGCGTCCCCGCCGGCTCATCTCCCTGAATCGTTACGGGAGTCGATGTGGGCAGCACGGCTGATCCACCAATATCGGTCGTGTTGGACGATGCGTAGAACTGCACCGAACTGATCTGCATCTGCGCGGGAAATTCCGAGGAACTCGTGGGCGCACCCGCCCAACTTCCGGACGCGCCGACGCCGAGGTTGATCAGCAGGTACATCGGCTGGTGCATATCGGACGGGGTCGGCAGCGTGGCGATCACATTGCCGTCGAAATAATACGTGATCGTGTTCGGCTCCCAGTCCACCGCATACGTGTTGAACGACTGGGAGGTATTGCCGACATAGACGGGAATCGTCACATCGGTGTTGTCGGGCCCCGTGTGGGTGCTCACATAAATAACGTCTGGATTGTTGCCGAGCATTTCCATGACGTCGATTTCGGGCGGCCAGGTGAAATTCGTCGGCAGCAGCCATACGGCCGGCCAGAGCCCGGCGCCCGCGGGCAGCTTGGCGGTGACTTCGAAAAGACCGTACTCCGCCGAAAACAAACCTTCAGTCGTTATGATACCGGAATTGTACGGCAGACCGTCGGCGTTGGTGCCCGGCTCGGCGGTGATCGTGAGAATGCCGTTCGCGACACTAAATGGATCATAACCGACCGAACTATCGGAGTAGTACGACGACTGGCCGTTGAGCGCCCGCCAGACGCTGCCGCCCTGGGTCATCCATCCGACGCTGCCGTCCGGCGAAGATACGAAGGAATTGAAATTCTGGTTGAAGCGCAGCGTCATATTTGGCAAATCGGCCGGTAGTTCGAAATCGCTGGCGCTGAAAGCGCCGACGGTTTCGTTATCGAACGTCAATGTCTCTCCGCCGCCCAAATTCAATACGACGTTTGAGCCATCTTGCGTCATCGCGGCCTGCACCGCCGAGAAGCTGTCAAGGTTCGTATAGTCGACCAGTTTAACCTGATCGACGCCGTTGACGAAGTTTGAGATGACGTCGTCGCCGTCGCCCTGTTGAATGACAAACGTCGTGGAACCGCCGGTGTCGCTCGGATCGCCGCTGCCGTTGCCGATGAAGACGTCGTTTCCGGTCCCCGCGATAAGCGTGTAAGTCGACGCGCCCTGAGCGACCAAAAGATTGTTCAGATTATTGCCGATACCTATTCCGCCGCTTCCACTCTGCAGGATCAGGTTCTGCACGTTGGCGGGAAGCTGGTATTGAGGCGCCCAGGAAACGACGGTGTCGATGCCGCCGGTGCCAGGCGCGACGATGACCTGATCGCTGGGGTCCACGACATAAAATGTGTCGTCATCACCGCCGCCGATCAGAATGCTGCCGCCGCCATCGCTGATGATCCCGTTGTTGACGCCGGCTTTTCCGGTCAGTGTCTGCCCGGGAGCGGTGCCAACAATGGTATTCGTCGCCGGCGCGCTTTGCGGCATGGCGACACCGAGATAATTAATCGTCAGGCTTAGCGATATCACCGGCAAATTCCCCCTGCGTCGATCTGGATCGCCAACCGAAGGATCAGTTCCAATCCCAGGCCCAGTGCGACCCGCTGCTTTTCGTGGAGCACGAATTGCTCCGGCCCATCGTGCTATCCTGCTCGGCTCGGGCGATCCGCCTTCGGGTTCGGTGCGGGCGGTTGTCGTGGCATGAAGCCAGCGGCAATCTGACCCTTGTCGAAGCCTACGATCGATCGCTTACAGTGACGTTGCGATCCGAGACTCACTTATCGCCGAGCCCTGCTTATTGAATGACGAGGTCGGTCCGGCACGACGAGCAGTATGGCTGACCTTCACTCGTTCATTGTTAAGTCGGTCGGGTCAGCCCGGTTCGTGACATTTCATACGATATCTACATGGCGAATATCTCCAACGCGGCCGTTTGACGCCGGCTATTCAAACAGGCGTGAGAGATCGAATTTCCCTGCCGTCTTTGATCTGTCCCGCCGTCACTAATTCGCAATTGTTGATCCGATTCGTTGTTCAGCCGCGAACGTGAATCAGAATGTCCTTCTGTATCAGCGATTTTGCAACCCCCAGCGGAACTGCTCGCGTGGTGCGATGGGTTATATCAACGGGAATTATTCAGTGTCGCAGCCATGAATGCTTGCGAATTAACCGTTGGTCAGGTGGTATGAACGAATATTTCACAACGCGTCGGACGGTAACGCGCGCAGCAAATTTCGTCAACTATAAGTTGCAATGTTCAATACAAAATAAAATATTAAAATTAATAAATGATTATCCGTCTAGCATCCGGGTTGTTATCGTTCCATAGCACAACCGGCAAGATCGAATGTCATTACTACCTATTGCGACATGGCATTTCGAGTCAATGTTTCACAACCGTTCGGGTTTCAGCTTCAGGTGGCAAGCGATCCCCCTGCCTGTCCCGACGGTAGCTGACGTTGGACTGTGACAGTTGATGACGAAGGTGCCATTGGGGCGACGGGTCCTGGCGCGGCTGGTGTCGAAATTTTTTTCGTTTCCCTTGGTCCGGCAGCACCGCTGTGCGGTGGGCACCTTGATCTATGTCAATCGGCCGGTCTCTTGGCTGGCGCAACGTGTCAGCGCCTGGGTTGGGTTTGTCGGGGGTCGACCCACGGCATGGGTTTCATTACCTGCCACGCGGCCGCCATAATTCGTAACTAATTTGTAGACTCACCCGTTTCATGCTTATTTGGTTTGACCGCGCAACCGTTGAAAGCCGTCTGCATGATCTCTTCCGACACCGCTATCGAAGCAGAGCGATTTCACTCGGTGGGGGATACGGCGCTGACAGCGGAACGGCTGCGGGACCAGAGTATTTGGGCCCGCGACGCCGAAATCCGGGCTGCTGACGCGGCCTATCCAGGTCGGCTATGGCTGGGCCTGGTCGCTGCCCTGCCCTTCGCGTTGGCTTTCTGGTGGCTGGTGTGGCTCGGAGTAGGCTGGGCGCTACGCGTCTGACAGCCGTCCTGGCCAGGGTGCCAACGGCCCCGATTCGGGGCCTCCCACGTAACTCTCGTACACCGCATGCCGCCTCCCTGACGTCCAGGTCACGCTGACCCGGAACGTCATGGGACGGTCTCTTACGGGTTGACGGTTGCTCTCACCGCCGCGCCATTACCCGTGATCGCCGAGACGACCGACAGGAACTTGAGGATGTCCGTCTGCGGTGCGTTCGAGACGTACAGGACGTCCTCCTGATGCATCGAGAACGCCTGCGCGTGGAACAACCCGGCCGGCTGCGTAAGATCGCACACATAAACGGTCGGAACCCGCGGCGGAAGCGGAGCACCGGTGAGGCCGAGCGCCTGAACGGTTTCACGCGTCTCCTGACGGTAGACAAACACCCCCTTCGCATGAGCCAGAGGGTCCTGCAGGCCACCGGCTTTCGCGATCGCGTCGGCGAGCGAAATTTTATAATCCGCGAACGGTATCCGGCGATCGATCAAGCCGATGCCGCCTGCGAGACCAGTGGCGCCGAGCGCCACGAAGTAGCGCGGCTCGTGCGATACATAGATGGAATCGCCCGACTCCATCTGAATGTTCTCTCGCGGGTTCAGCGCGATATCGGTGAGCAACGTCCGCCTGGTCTGTCCGTTGCGTTGGATCGTGACCACGCTCTCGTAGGACGGAAACTTCGGACCACCGGCACGGGCTATCGCCCCAAGCAGGCGTTCTCCACCAGGATCCAGCGAAAACCGCGCCGAGCTATTGACGTCGCCCAGAACGGTCACCGGGCGGGCGCGACGGTCGATCAGAGAAACGACGACCTGTGGCTCGAGCGCTCGGTCCGCCAGACGGTCCTGGATCTCTTTCTGCACCTGGGCGGGCGAGCGCCCGAGGGCCCGGATGGTTCCGCCATAGGGGACAGTGATATTGCCACTCTCGTCTACCTGCTGGGTAGGCAGAGGGACAAAGTTCCCAGATCGCGTGCCTGGCTCGCGGGGAAGGAACAACCCGCCACTGCCGGATTCAAAGATTGTGACGCCGAGCAGATCGCCAACGCCGATCAGCCCGCTCGCGGGTTTGGCGTTGGTCGGTGGAAATTCCAGGCTCCCGCCAGTATCCCGGGGCAGGCGCGCCATCGTCTGGATGTTAAGATCCACGAGCGCGTACTGAAGATCCTGGTTCGGCGCGAGATGCACGGTCTTGAACTGGGCGTTGTTCACGATCGCGTCACGGGTCGCCCCGCTCTCGGGCAGGAAATCGCCCGGCGCGCAAGCCGCGAGCGGCAACAGCAGGGCACATGCTGCGATTGCAGAAGAAAGGGTCTTCGATGGTTTGGTACGGGACATTGGATGGCTCAGCTTAGAGAAGTTATCTTTTTGCACGTAAACTGAGCAAGGAGTCCACATTTTAGTGTCCGTGTTATCCATTCTGGAGCCCCCCTGGCGCCCGGTTAACGCTTTTTTTCGGTGGTGTGGCGTTTATATCAATCACTGATAGTCGTCCATTGTAACTTCGGCAACGTGCGGCCCCCGACATAGGCCACGAAGTCCGCATAACAGGCCGAGGCGGAGAACCGCTCGCGCGCGACCGCGAGCGCGGCTGCCCCTCGAACCGAGCGAAGCGACGGGTCCCTCAGCAGCGCCGTCACCTCGGCCGCGAAGGCGGCGGGCTCGTCGGCGACCGCGACGGCCTCCCGCGTCAGCGCCTCGAAACCCTGCACCGTCGCCGTTGTCGCCACGACCGCCTTCCCGTGGCCAAGCGCCTCGACCAGCTTGATCTTGAGGCCGGAGCCCACCGGCAACGGCGAGATCACCACCGCCGCCTCACGATAAAGCGTCTCCAGGCTGGGCACCGGCCCAAAAAGCCGCACTCCCGGCACACCGGCGGCGATCGCGCCGGAGACCGACCCGGCAACCGAGAGTTCGGCGTCCGGAACGGCCGCGAGAACCATCGGCCAGACCTTTTCCAGGAACCAGCGTAATCCCACGATGTTGGGCGCGGTCTTGCTGCCGACGAACAAGATGCGCCCGTCCTTACCGGGTTGCGGCGCGCCGACGCACTCGACAGCCATCGGGGCCAGGATCACCGGCTGCGTCGGCAGGTTTGCCCGGACGAGTTCAGCCTCTTCCGGCTGAATCGCCACCACTGCTCCAGCACCGGCGAGGAAAGCCATTTCCGTCTCCTCGCTGACAAGCGCGACCGAGTCCGCCTCGCCAATCCGGTCGAACTGGGCACCCCTGCTGGAGAACAGGTCATGCATGACCACCGCGCTCCTCGCGTCTGGCCGCAGGACGTAAGGAATGCCTTCGGTCAGAAACGCGTAGTCGGCGACGATCGCATCGGCGTGGCAGCGGGCATGATAGGCCAGAAAAATGGCGTCGGCCGGGCTGAGGGGAAGCGCGATCGAATAGGGCGCCGTCCGGTTGAAGCAAGCGGGTGCCATGCCGAGCCAGCCGAGCGGCCTGGCGATCAGGGCCGCGACCGCGCGGAGACCAACCCTGGGATCGGTCGCGACAAATACGGTACCCATCCTGATCGCACCCCGGATGGTGATCGAGCGAAACAGCGCCATCTCGGGCTGCATCATCAGGATGGGCCAACGGCCAAAGACGGAGGGCGATGGACAGACGAGGTGGATGTCCATCCCGGCCTGCCGCAACGCTCCGCACAGGCTGAGCAGATAGACCGAGCTGCCGTTCGTGTTGCCGATCACGCGCTGGCGCGAGATGACGCAGACACTCCGCGCGCCGGACGGTTTGCTCTGGGCCGGTCGCACCTGTGAGCGCAGCCGCGCGAGCAGCGTGATGCGAAGCAACGCCGCGGCACCCGGGTGGCGCAAGGCGAGCCCTGCCGCATGGAGCCACCTTCGCGCCAGCAGGGCCGCCATGAGCGCGTCGAAGTCCAGCGACAATCGGATGCTGGCATGGCGCGCCTGCACAGCCGCGCGAAGCGTCCGGTCCGCGGGGTCGATCGCGGAAAGGGATTGCTCGCTGGCGTGCAGTACCGGCCGGAGCTTTTGGGTCGACAGCCGGTGCGATATCGACTGGCCGTGTTTCCGGTAGAAATAGGTCAGTTCCGGATAAACCCGCATTCGCGCACCATGCAGCAGCAGGCGAAAGATAAAATCGTAATCCTCGGCGAGGCGTAGCTCGGGGTCGTAGCGGATGTCGCTGTTGGTCAGCAACTCGGTCCGGATGATCGGCTTGAGATAGCCAAGCGCGGGGGCATTCCCGAAAAGGGCGTTGGAACGCACATAGGCGGCGGGATCTACCCAGAACGGCGCGCTCGCGGCGGAACCGCGCAGGCAGCGGGACGGCGGCCGCTCGTCCCCGTCATGGAAAATCAAAAGGTCATCGGCGGCGATGTCGGCATGGTCCCGCTCGGCCGCCGCCACCAACCGGGCAAGACGCTCCGGATGCATGAGGTCGTCGGCGTCCAGGATGGCGATCCATCGGCCTCGGGCGCACTCGATACACAGATTGCGCGCGGTGGACGGCCCCATATTCGTCCACCCCGAGCTAGCTCCGCCAATGGCGGCCGCCGGGGTCAGCAACCGCAACCGAGAATCTCGCGCTGCCATCGCCGCGATACGCGCCACGCTATCGTCGGTCGAGCCGTCGTCGGCGACGATGACCTCGATCGCCTGCAAACTTTGCCGTAGCGCCGACTGCAACGCGGCCTCAATAAATGGGCCGCTATTGTAGTTCGCCACAATCACCGTGACGACGGGCGGATCGGCGGAGGAAGCCAGCTCCGACCCCGTCAAAACAATCGGGTCGGGAATTTGACTCATCGCGATAAGCCAGCCGACGCGGGCTCATCGGGCCGAAGGAACAGTGATGATCGAAATGCCATCTGAAAGTCTCTCATATTCTCCTGATCCATGCGCGGTGAACGGCCGCGGATCCGAACGCCGGGGAGTTCACAATTTGCCACGTGATCACCGCCGGCGGGGAATTGGTTTCCGCGCAGGAATGTCACGTCGCTCGTTTTATTCTGGTTACGAGGAGGGCCGCCTGAATGGCGGGCCATCAAATTGATATGACGGTGGATGCCTCTCCGTCACTGGAATTCGATGTCCGCGAGATTGGGCCGGATCAGGCTCAGACGCGCGTTCGGTTCGTCTGCTCTTTGGCACAGCGCCGCTTCTGGGTGCTTGAGCGGCTGGATCCCGGGAACCCGGCACTCAATGTCGCGGTTCGTTGGCAACTGGAAGGGGACATTTCAGCACCGCGTCTGGAAGCGGCGTGGCGTCTGGTCGTCAAACGCCACGACGTGCTGCGAACGTTCTTCGTGGCCGAGGATGGCGAGCCGGCCCAGTTTGTGGAGCCCGCGATCGATTTCCGTGTGCCGGTTATCGAGCTGACCATGCTGGCGGAATCCGAAGCCACCGAGCAGGCGGACCGCCTCGCGTCACAGGAGGCACGCCGGCCATTCAACCTTGGTATCGCTCCGTTGATCAGGGTTTCGCTGCTGCGGCTCACCGCCCGGCGTTCGGTTGTTCTGCTGACCGCGCATCACATCATCTGCGACGGTTGGTCCATCGGCTTGCTCGCCGCCGAGATGGGAGAAGCCTATGCCGCGTTGGAGGAGCATCGGCCGCCCGCGCTCCCCGAATTGCCAATCCAGTACGGCGAATTCACCGAGTGGCAGCGCGAAGCTCTCGAATCGTCCGATCTGGAGGACGCGACCAAATTCTGGGAACGCTCACTGAAAGGCCTGCGGCATTTCGAGCTGTTGCCGGATCACGCCCGGCCGCCAGTGCAAACCGCGAATTCCAACATCGTTTCAATTTTGCTCGATCGTGGCCTGACGAACCGCGTGGCCGCGCTCGCGCGCGAACATGGCTGCTCGATGTTCATGACCGCGCTCGCCGCGCTGCTTGTCCTGCTGCGACGGCAAAGCGGCGAGGACGATATCGTGGTCGGCACCCAGGTCGCCGGACGCGATCATGTGGAGGTCGAGAGCCTCGTCGGCCTGTTCATCAACACGCTCGTGCTGCGGACCGACCTGTCGGGGCAGCCGACTTTCCCCGAGTTGCTGGCTCGCGTGCGCGAGGGCGTCTCGCTGGCGTTCGAACATCGGAAGATGCCGCTCGAGCGGGTGATCGAGATCGTTAACCCCGAGCGCGATCTCAGCCGCAATCCGCTGTTCTCGGTCAACTTCATCTTCCAGCGTTCGTTCATCCAGAACGAAACATATGGCGGGCTGCGGCTGGTCGACATGCCCTCGCGTTCCGCTGGCGCGCTGTACGATCTTAACTTCTTCATGGTCGAACGGCCGGACGGATGGCGGGCCTCCTGCGAATACAACACCGACCTGTTCGAGCAAGCCACGGTCACCGCTCTGCTGCGTCGCTTCGAAACCGTGCTGCGCGGCATCGCCGCCGATCCGGCGCGTCCCATCTCGGCCATCCCCGTCATGACCGAGGCGGAACGCCAGACGCTGCTGACCGATTGGAACCGAACCGAAGCCGCCTACCCGGCCGATCAGACTGTCGTGCAACTTTTCGAAGCCCAGGTGGCGAGGGCTCCGGATGCCACCGCCGTCGTCTGCGGGCCGCGGACGATGACATATCAGGAACTCAACGCGGCGGCCGATACGCTCGCGGAAAGGCTGCAAGCCCAGGGAGTTGCGCCGGGCAAGCGGATCGGTGTGCTGCTGGAACGTTCGGCCGACCTTGTTGTCGCGCTGCTGGCCGTACTCAAAAGCGGATCGGCCTATGTGCCACTCGATCCAGCCTACCCCGCCGCTCGGCTGATCCACGTCGTCAAAGACGGCGCGTTGGCGGCGCTCGTCACGCGTTCGGATCTTCATGAGCGCGTGGACGTGCCCGGGTTGCCGCTCGTGATGATCGATGCGTCCATCGATGCGCCCCCTGCCTCGCATGTTAAGGACGGCGGCGTGCCGCACGGACAGCCGGCTGCTCCGGACGACATCGCTTACGCGATTTACACCTCCGGCTCGACCGGGTTGCCGAAGGGCGTGCAGATCCGTCATCGCTCGCTGGTCAATCTGCTGTGGGCGATGCGTGAGAAGCCAGGCTTGCAAGCCGGCGACACGCTGTTGAGTGTCACCACCATCGCGTTCGACATCGCGGCCCTGGAGGTTTTCCTTCCGCTCATCGTCGGCGCGCGGCTGGTGATCGCACGTGAGCACGAAACCGTCGGCACCGAGCTGCTGCGTGTTTTGCGGCGGAGTGGCGCGACCGTGATGCAGGCGACTCCGGTTACCTGGCAACTCCTGCTGGATGCGGGATGGATCGGCGATCCGCCGTTGAAGATGCTGTGCGGCGGCGAAGCTTTGCCAAGAAAACTGGCCAACCGGCTGCTCGATACCGGCGGCGAGTTGTGGAACATGTATGGCCCGACCGAGACGACGATCTGGTCGTCAGCCCTCCGTGTCGAGCCCTCGACGGATCCTGTGCCGATCGGGCCGCCGATCGCCAACACGCAATTCTATGTCGCTGATCAGGAAGGGACGCTCGTTCCACCTGGCGCCCCCGGCGAGCTGTTGATCGGTGGCGATGGGGTCGCGGCGGGGTACATTGGCCAGCCCGAGCTTACGCGAGAGCGGTTCATAAGCGATCCATTTCGATCGGATCCCGCCGCGCGGCTCTATCGCACAGGGGACCTCGTGCGGCTGCGCGGTTCCGGCAACCTGGAATTTCTTGGCAGGAGCGACAACCAGATCAAACTGCGCGGTTTCCGCATCGAGCTCGGTGAGATCGAGGCGACGTTGCTTCGCCATCCCGACGTCACCGATGCGGTCGCCGTAATCGGCCGCGATCCGAGCGGGGAAGCTGGAATCCATGCATATGTCACGATGGGTGCACAGGCGCCAATTCCCGCATCCATGCTGCGTGCGTGGGTTGGACAGTCCTTGCCCTCTTACATGGTACCGTCGTTTGTTGGTTTTCTGCCGGCGCTGCCTCGCACCCCGAATGGGAAGATCGATCGCCGCTCGCTCCCGGCGCCCAGTGATGAAGAGGGAAGTGAGGCGTCGGGCTCAGAGAGCGGCGAGGAGGCAGGACCAGCCGACGATATCCATCACCGTCTTGTCGCGATCTGGCGCGGTCTCCTCGGCGTCCACGACATCACTCCCGCTTCCAACTTCTTCGAACTGGGCGGCAACTCTCTGCTCGCGGCGCGCCTGATCGCGCGGATCGAGACGGAGTTCGAGCGCCGGATCAGTCTGGCGTCCCTGTTTCAGGCGGCGACGATCGGCGAACTCGCGGCGTTGCTGCGGCAGCCGGCGCAAACCGCTTTCGAGTTCGACCACGTCCTCAGGCTGCGCACCGGCGCCACGAAGCCGGAGTTGATGGCGATCAGCAATACGGGGGCGTTCTACATCTTTTCGCGCCGGCTGTCGGCCGCGCATTCTTTCACCGGCCTGCAATTGTTCGATCCGTCGCTCGAGCAGGAGCCGCCACAGACATTCAAGGAGATCGCCGCCGCTTATGTCCGCCTGATCGAACGCGTCGATCCAACCGGACCGTATGTGCTGCTTGGCTGGTGCATCGCCGGCGCCGTCGCGCTGGAGGCGGCACATCAGTTGCGAGCGCGAAATCGCGAGGTCCGCCTGGTTGTCCTGATCGATACGTGGGTACCAGGTTATATGAGGCGTTTGTCTCGCTCGCGAGCCTGGCTCGCTGGCCAATCCTATCGCTGGCATACCATTGTCAGCGACTGCACCACGCTGCTGAGCGGCAAGCGCTCGCTGAGCGACTTTCTGTCCCGGCGCAATATTTATAAGCGTGTGACTGGTGAGCTTGGGGGATCGCAGTCGGCGTCCGCTGATGACGCGGTGGCGGAGCATCTGGCCGGCCGGCGATACCACGAAGAAATCCTGGACCACTTGCGAGCGGCCAGTACCGATTACGATCCCGCACCATACGATGGTCACGTCATTCTGTTCACCGCGACCGACGAGCCGCAGAGCCGCTTTCTCGATCCGACGCAGGGGTGGAAGCAGTTCATGACGGGCCGGTTCGATGTGATACCGATCACCGGCGACCATTCGTCAATCTTCCAGGATCCCGGCGCCCGGCAGATGGCGGAGATTATCGAGGCGACGATCTCGGAGTGACTGCCCGTCATCGCCGGCACCGTCACCTAACACGTCATCCCCCGCCTCGTGCGGGGGACCTATCGCGGCACCGTGCTGGTACCGGTGGCCCGGACGAGCCGGGCCATGACGTAGACGTTACGTTCCCAACCGACCCTCACGCCGCGCCGCGGCGTTGGATCACCACTAAAACCGTCTTCAACAGGATGGCGATGTCCTGCCAGATCGACCATTCCCGGACGTAGCGAACATCCAGTCGGACACGCTCCTCATATGTCGTTTCGCTGCGTCCGCTGACCTGCCACAGCCCGGTCATGCCGGGTCGCGCTTCCATGTAGTAGCTGATGTGGTCGCCATAGCGAGGAACCTCGTTGTCGACGATCGGCCGCGGGCCCACCAGACTCATTTCGCCACGCAATACGTTGATAAGCTGAGGGAGTTCGTCGAGACTGGTCTTCCGCAAAATGTGTCCGATTGGCGTGATCCGAGGATCGTTACGGAGCTTTTGTGTCGCGGCCCATTCCGCCGCGGCAGCCGGATCGGCGCTCAACAGACGCTGAAGCACAGAATCGGAATTCATCACCATCGTGCGGAACTTCAGGCATTGAAAGCGGCGGCCGCCGGTGCCGATTCGCCTGTGGGTGAAGATCGCAGGACCGCCGTCGCCGCGGATCAGCAGGCCGATGCCGACGAACACCGGAAGGAAAAACACCAGCAGGACCGCGGCGGCGGCGTAGTCGAACGCGGACTTGATCGAACTGTTCAACGGTCGTGCGAAAAGGACCCGCACGCCTTTGCCGCCGAAGCAACGTGTACTGGTGGTTGAGCGCGAAGCTTCCTGGATCGGCGGCAAAACAGCGTATGGGATGAACGTGCGCTCGACCGCGTCGACAAGCTCCTGTTCCACCCGCGGATTCTGATTGCCGGGCGCGATCAGGATGAAGCCGGCGCCTTGCGGGTTCACGCGTCCGCTCAGACCGGGTTTCAAACCGGCGGCGGCGAGCACGTCCCGATCCGCACCGTCGACCGCGTCCAGACCCAGCAGCTTGTCCGCCCGGAGCGCAGCGCACACGGTCTCGACCGCGTCAGGCGAACCCAGGACCAGGGTCTTAATCGACCAGAGGCCGGTGTGAAGGAGGATGGTTTTCGTCAGCGCCCGACCGGCGACGAGGACCGGCACGGATACGAGCCAAACCATCAGGACAGCCGAAATCGGCAGAGCGCCACTGAGAAAGTATTGGACGAGGATGCCCAGAGATGTCGCGATCATGACGATTTTCGCGATTTGCACGGCTTCCAGGCGGAGCGGGATGCGACTGTTATAATGTCCCCGTATCGTGAAGCCGGCGATGCTCGCAACGAATGCCACGATGGCGCCCCAGGACAGCCAGGAGGACAGCCAGACCGTGCTCGCCAGCGCATGGATGCCCTCAACGGGCAAATGGGTCTGCGTCGCGATCAGATCGCAGCCCGCTATTCCGGCCGCGAGCGCGACGAGATCACCCGTGAAAAGTGCCCATGCGGCATGACGGTCGACGAGCCCGAACTGATCCGATCTCTGGGACGCCATCTCCGAAAAATGCGGCGGCATGCCCCCGTTCGGGGACACTTTCATTGCTGAAATAACTGACATGAAACCAACCTCGTATCGAAGCGATAATTCGTTGTGCAGCGCCAAAATTGCGCTCGGTCATCTCGGCAATCCGACCACCGCCGCCTTCGTTCGAGCCGCGTATGGTCTCAAAAGATACTGGGCGCCGATATACAACGAATCCAGTTCGTGTGTGCAAGCATTATTTTTTAAATTTAGTGTTGAAATCGACGGAGCCCGTCTCATGTTCGCGTCTTAGGTCTGCCGTGATCCGCGCCTCGATGGGCCGCGACGCGTGCATTTGACAGGATCTACAACCATCGGATGAATTCGGCTGATTAACTCTTAGTATTTGCCGTCAGATGCGGCGCATTTTCCCACTATTCTACCGTAGGTAGTGTAAAAGTGAGCCCATTTCGATCAGGCAAGAAGTCGGGATCCGACTGAAAACGATCCATGGACCGACGTCGCGCCACGGCTTGGTTTGCCTGACGCGGCGGCCCGCGCGCGGTCAGAATCAAGCAAACTCCAGGGATTTGGAATTAAATTAGCGGCAGGGCGTGAAGCAGTGACGACTGAAAGGATTTTGTAAGTATTCGACTGAAAGGATTTTGTAAGTATTCGAGAGCTATCTGTGACCCCCTGGTTTGGAAACGGACGTGCACCGAGTTGCGCGCCCGAACGGCAGCGACCGCGATGGATTTTTAGCGACGACTTCAGACGAGCGAACCGTGAGAGTTGTCCATACCGTACCTTCTATCTTGTCTCAGCCGCTCACCTTGTCACAGCCACGGGAGCTGGCGGTTGCCGCGTCATTTCACACTCCGGTGGTTCAGGAGGCTCAATAGTCGTGGACACACAGATTTTTGAACGGGATGCGGCTTCCGAATCACCGAACGCACACTCGATATTCTTACCGGCGGCCGCGGCGGACACTCCGGGCCGTCAGGTCCTTCTGTTCAACGAACAGGAGTTCCGCACGAAAATCGATCGCGCCCATTTCGCGCTCGGACATCGATTGAGCGGAAGCTCTCTGTTCGACCTGCCACGGCTTCTCGCACTCGCACAGACCACGGCAGAGACACGGCCCGACGACCTTTACTACGACGCCGGCACGATCGAACCCGGTCAGCGGTGGCACGACATCCCGGCGTGCGGGTTCTCGGTCACCGATGCGATCCGCCGGATCGAGCATGCGGACGCGTGGATCATCCTGCGGCGGGCCCATCTCGACCCGGAGTATGCACCGCTGCTGGACGCCTGCATGGCGGACATCCTGAACGCCGGAGGCCCGGCGCTGGCGCGGCGAATGAAGGAGCGTGAAGCACTTATCATCATTACCTCGCCAAAGCGCGTGACGGCGTTTCACATGGACCGGGAATGCGGCTTCCTGCTGCAGGTTCGCGGCAGCAAGGAAATCAACCTGTTCAATCAGGGCGATCGCGACGTGGTACCGGAAAGCGAGGTGGAAACGTTCTGGACGAAAGATAACAACGCACCGGTCTACCGGCCCCACCTGCAGGATCGCGCCACGGTCTATCAGCTCGCACCGGGCAACGGCGTGCATATCCCGATCAACGCGCCGCACTGGATCCGCAACGGCGACAATGTCTCGGTCAGTGTCAATATCAATTTCATCTGCCCGGAAACCGAGCGCGGGAACATTTACCGCGCCAACTACTTGCTGCGGCGGCTTGGCCTCAATCCGACGCCGCCGTTCCAGTCGCCGCTGTTGGATCGGGTCAAGAACCCGCTTGGCGGGTTTTCGATGCTCGCACGCGACGCTTACCGGCGCGCTCGTTCCGCCTGGCGCGACCAAAAACATGCCGGCGTGAGCGAGCCGGCGTCGCTTTGAACCAAACGGCAAACCGGATGGAAGCACACCACGCCAATCCGGCTGAGCGTTCCGCGATGACGGTTCACGCACTGTTCGAGGATGCCGCGGTACGCTCGCCAGGCTCGCCGGCGGTCGTTTGCGGCGACACCTCCCTCAGCTACGCCGAGCTGGATGCGCGATCGAATCAACTGGCGCGCTACCTGCGCGGCCAGGGTGTCTCGAGCGGGACAAGGGTGGCCATGCTGCTGCCGAGGTCCATCGACGCCATCGTGACCATGTTGGCGGTGCTGAAGGCCGGCGGTGCTTTCGTGCCGCTCGACCCGGCTTATCCCGCCGCGCAACTCGCGGCGGTGGTCGCCGACAGCGACCCTGTCCGCATCATCGCCGACCCCACTCTGCTGACCGGACAATTCGCCGGCTCGCCGGTTCCCATACTGACATCGTTGGAAGCAACGGCTGAAAGCACCGCTCCGCTGCCGGATAACGTCACTCCCGAAGACCCGGCTTATGTGATGTACACCTCGGGTTCGACCGGGCGGCCGAAAGGCGTGCTCGTGCCGCACCGGGCGATCGTGCGCCTGGTGATCGGCACCGGCTACGCCCGCTTCGGGCCGGAGGAGGTCTTCCTGCAACTCGCGCCGCTCGCGTTCGACGCCAGCACGTTCGAGATCTGGGGCAGCCTGCTGCACGGCGCGAAACTCGCGATCCTGCCGGACGCGCGGCCTACCCTGAACGACATCGCCGACGCGATCGCGCATCACGGGGTGACCACGATGTGGCTCACCGCCGGATTGTTTCATCTCATGGTCGATCATCGTATCGACGCCCTCGGTCGATTGCGCCAGCTTTTGGCCGGCGGCGACGTGCTGTCGCCGACGCATGTCCGCGCGTTGCTGGAAGCGGCACCCGGCTGCCGGCTCATCAACGGCTACGGGCCGACCGAGAACACCACATTCACCTGCTGCCATACGATCACGCTCGCCGATCTCGAGGGCGGCTCGGTGCCGATCGGGCGGCCGATCGCGGGCAGCACGGCGCATGTTCTCGACGCGGCGATGCAGCCTGTGCCTGATGGCGTCGAAGGTCAGCTGTGCACCGGCGGCAGCGGCGTCGCACTCGGCTATCTCGGCCAGCCGGAGCTTTCGGCGGAAAAGTTCGTGCCCGATCCATTCGCGGAGACACCGGGCGCGCGCATGTATCTGACCGGAGACCTGGTGCGCCGGCGTCCGGATGGCGTGCTGCTGTTCGTCGGACGGCTCGACCGGCAGGCGAAGATCAACGGGCATCGGGTGGAATTCGACGAAATCGAGTTGGCGCTACGCCGCCAGCCAACCGTTCGCGACGCCATAGTCCTCCTTCGCGAAGACACTCCTGGGCGCAAGCGACTGGTCGCCTACATCGCCGGGTCGCCCGACGGTGTCATGGACGGTTTGCGCGCCGCCCTGCCCGAGTGGTCGGTGCCGTCGGCCCTGATCGTGCTGCCGGAACTGCCGCTCAACGCGAATGGCAAGGTCGACCGCTCGCGTTTGCCGCCGCCGGCGTCCGGGCCGGTACTCGCGCCAGCCAACCAAACCGAGCAGGCGCTCGCGGACATTTGGCGGCGGGTGCTTGGCGTGGCGGAGATTTCCCGCGATGCGAACTTTTTCGATCTCGGTGGCACCTCGCTGCAACTGATCGAGGCCCATGCTGAGATCCAGCGAAGCCTGACTCCGAACGTTGGTTTGATGGACCTGTTCCGCGATCCCAGCATCGGCGCCCTCGCGGCGCGTCTTTCACACGGTATTTCATTACGGAATTCACCGATGCGATCGCCAAACGACAATGTTCCCTCAAACGACCATGTCCCCTCCGGTAACAATCCAGCGCGCTCCACGCTGGTGACGGCCGCTCAGCGTGCCAGCCAGGGCGCCGAGGCGTTGCGGAGATTACGGGAGGCGCGGGGACAATGAACAAAATTCCAATGCGGGAGATCCCGCCCGGAGCGGTCGCGATCATCGGCATGGCGTGCCGCTTCCCGGGGGCTCCGGATATCGCGACTTTCTGGCGCAACCTGTGCGACGGCGTCGAATCGATCACCCGCTTCGAACCGGGAGAACTGGAAGATAGCTTCGACGCCGCGATCCGGGAGCTACCGGAATACGTACCGGCGCGGCCGATCCTGGATGACGTCGACCGGTTCGATACCGGCTTCTTCGGCATGCACGCGCGCGAAGCGGCGCTGACCGATCCGCAGCAGCGCGTCTTCCTGGAATGCGCCTGGGAAGCGCTGGAGGACGGCGGTCACGATCCGTCCCGTTACGGCGGCGCGATCGGTGTTTTCGCCGGCGCCAGCATGAACACCTACTTCCTGCGCCACGTTTGCCAGGACCGTGCGACGATCGAGGATTTCACCAACAACTTCCAGGTCGGCAATTATCCGATGCTGGTGGGCGGCGGAGATTTCATCGCGACCCGCACGGCGTACAAGCTCGGCCTGCGCGGGCCTGCCGTGTCGATGAATACGGCCTGCTCGACGTCGCTCGTCGCCATCGCTCAGGCGTGTCAGAGCCTGATGCTTTACCAATCCGACATGGCGCTCGCCGGCGGGGCATCGATCACCTTTCCGCAACGGCGC
>Ga0302324_100012805_pt1 | contig 17081 bp, 13 predicted proteins | sample Palsa_T0_1_FD_201949 | JGI IMG/M metagenome (GOLD analysis project Ga0302324, IMG submission 201949) | Peat permafrost microbial communities from Stordalen Mire near Abisko, Sweden - Palsa_T0_1 | ecosystem: Environmental > Terrestrial > Soil > Palsa > Peat permafrost | place: Sweden: Abisko...
AAATGATCGCGGACGGCCGCGCCGTTCGCGCCGTCGATATGCGCGGATTCTGGAGCGACGTCGGCACGCCCGAAGATGTCGAAGCGGCGCGCGCATTCTTCAGGCCGAAAAGGAAGCGGCGGTGAATCTTCCCGACGGATGGGACCCGGTCGAGTTGGCCCGCGCCGAAAAGCTCGCCGCCGGTATTCGCCGCAATCGCGGCGCGCGTGTCGTCGCGGCGCGCGCGCCCGGCCGCGTAAATCTGATCGGCGAGCACACCGACTACAGCAACCTCCCCGTGTTGCCGGTCGCGATCGATCTATCCACTATCGTCGTTGCCGCTGCCGGCACAACCGGCGAAATCGAAGCCGCCAACGCCGATCCCGCATGGCCCCGGCGCCGCTTCACCATCGAGCGCCAAATCCCGCCGTTCGAAGCCGGCGATTGGGCCAACTACCTGAAGGCCGCCGTACAAGGCGTGCTCGATCGCTTCTCCGCGCGCACCAACTGGCTTGGCGCATCGATGATGATCGACGGACGCGTGCCGCCTGCCGCAGGTTTGTCGTCATCCGCCGCGCTCACGGTCTCGACCGCGCTCGCGTTCATGGCGATCAACCACCTCGAACTCGACCCGCTCGAAGCCGCTACGATGGTAGCGCGCAGCGAATGGTACGTCGGCACGCGGGCGGGCGGGATGGATCAGGCGGCGTCGATTCTCGGCCGCCGCGATCACGCGCTCTTCATCGAGTTCGACCCGCTGCGCGTACGGCCGGTCAAGATGCCGCCGAGCGCAGCCCTGGTCGTCGCCGACAGCCGCGAAGTCGCCGACAAATCGGGCACGGTGCGCCCCGAGTACAATCGCCGCGTCGTCGAATGCTCCCTGGCAGCACGAATCCTCGCCCGCACACTCAAACTCGACCACGTAAAGGTCCTGGGTGACGTGGTCCGCGCGACCCCCCAATGGAACGCCCAATGGAATGCCGATGATCTGCTCGCGAAACTCTCGTCGGCCGCGCCTGCGCGCCTCGACCCGGATCTAAAGGAGGCCGCCAAAATCCTCGGCGTCACGCAGCCGGCGCTGGAGTCAGATCTGCTCGGCGCAGGGGCGGACCATATAGCGCTCGACCCGAACCGCCCGCTCGAAATTCTCAAACGGGCCCGCCATGTACTGAGCGAAACCGATCGCGTGATCTGCGCCGCCGAAGCGATGGAAGCAGGGCGCCTCGATGAAATGGGCCGACTGATGAACGCCTCGCACGCAAGCCTCGCGGACGACTTTGAATGCAGCACTGCCCGCCTCGACGCACTCGTGGAATGCGCCCGCCGCGCCGGCGCGCTGGGCGCCCGCCTGACAGGCGCAGGCTTCGGCGGCTCAATCGTAGCCCTATGCAACGCCGCCAACGCCAAAGCAGTAATCGAATCAATCGACCGGAACTACTACGCAAAACTCTACCCAGCCACATCCCCCAACAATTCCCGCTCAATCCTGCACCCAAGCCCAGGCGCCAGCACAATCGATTTGCCATTTAACGCGTGAGGCCGCGAGTCTGCGAAGCGGAGGCTGAGGCACTCCTGTACCTCTCCCTTCGGGAGAGGACGGCGCGCGCTTCGCGCGCCGGGTGAGGGCGCCGGCATCCAGCTCGATGCGAGCGCCCTCACCCGACGTTTCGCGGACTTACGTCGACCTCTCCCGCGGGGAGAGGTAAACCCGCAGAATCCGCGCAGAATGCGCCGGCAGCTCGATCTCATCGAAGATCTCAATCTTCTCATCGTAAGCCAGATCGATCGCCACGATCTCCCCCGCACCCAACTTCAGCTCCGATGTCTGCACCCGCACCGCCGAATCGCCCCGATTCAGCAGCATCGCAATTGCTCCGCCGGCGCCATTCTCAATGATAACTCCGCGGACATCTCCCGCCGTCATCAGATCCAGCGCAAGCACCGGCTCCCTCACCGCATTGGCATCGATCTCCGCGGCGATTTGCACAACCGCGCGAAACAGTTTTGCAGCCTCAGCGTCGAGCAGGCTCATATCATCGGAGATCAGCAGCATCCCGCCGCTGGCGACTATCGTTGCGGCCAGCGCGGCGCGCTCGTCCGCCGTGAGCCGCGTTTCACGCGCGCGCAGCATCAGGCAGTCGGGATCGTTCAGCCAGAGCCGCCGATGCATAAAGCTGCGCGCGATTATCGCGTCGAGCGCATACACGGTCGAAGGGTCGCCCGCTCCCGACGCCGTCGATCCCCAGAACGGCGACACATCCGGCCCGATTCGCATCCCATCGACGATGCCGATCGCCTGCCCGAGCGGGCATCCGCATCCCAGGATGAACGCGTCGTCGCCGGCGCCCGCCCGAATCGCCTCGAGGCCGAGGCGCAGCGACTCGCCGCGCGTGACCCCCGGATCATGACGCCGGCCGGGCGCGGCAGCGGCGTAAAGAAAATCGAGCTTGAGATACGAGAAGCCGAAGTCACGCGTGAGTTTCGCAAACAGATGCCGCAGATGCGCACCAAATGCACGATTGCTCGGGTCAAGCGCGTACGAATACTTGTCGTCGCTCGTCGTCCAGTTCGGATTATGTCCCGCGCGCACCGGGCCGCCGCTCTCCTCATGCATGATGAACCAGTCGGGATGCTCGCTCATCAGCCGCGAGTCGCGCGCCGCCAGAAACGGCGCAACCCAGATGCCCGCCTTGAAGCCGGCGGCGCGAATCTCGCCGGCGATCTTTCTGAGACCGCCGGGAAATTTGGCGTTGGTCGTATCCCAGTCGCCCAGCGCCGATTGAAAGCCGTCGTCGAGCTGAACGACATCGATCGGAAACTCCGTGCGCATCGCCTCGAGCGACTTCAGGTTCGCGCGCAGCGCCTCCTCGGTGATCGCGTGAAAGTAGTGGTACCAGGAGCACCATCCGCGCTGAAACGGCGCGCCGACCCGCGCATTCATCCATCGCCCGGCCGCGTCCGCCCATCGCGCAGCCATCCGCGCCGCCGACCCGTCGGCCGCCACAATGAACAACGGATCGATCTCGCGATGTGCCCCCGCTGCAAGCACCACCTCGTCAAGAATCGCGCGCGCGATTATTTTCTCCGGGCTCGAGACGGTAAGCGTGGAAAGCGAAGTTGCAGCACCGACGAATCCCGCCAGCACACGCTCAGCCGCCTCACTACTTTCGACAATCGTGAACAGTTCGGAAGTCTGCGCCTCGGGAAATTCAGCCGGACGAGCAGCTTCGCTCTGATGATTCACCCGCGTGATGAAATGCGCGCTATCCCGCCGATGGACTCGCGACGCATCTATGTCGAAGCCGCCCGAGGCACTCCACGACTGGTAGCCATGCTTGAAGAAGCGCGCGGGCGCCGCCGCCGCAAAGCCGGTCGCAACTTCAAAAATCGCACACGTCAGCCGAACCGCATCGGCGCCCCGATTGACGATAGTCGTGCGCACAATCGTCCCGCCCAGCGCCTGCTCGAGCCGAGCGGACACAGCGACGCCATTCGATTCGCTCGCACCAAAAGGCGCGGCAAGACTGAGCACCCGCCGATGCCCGGCGGCATCGACAAAGCGCAGCTCAATTCGCGAGAGAGATGCGTCAGTCACCCGCTGAGGTTCGCAAGAAGACGAGATCACGGCAAGAACTCAATTCAACCTTGGAAACCCGCCACAGGTTTCACGCTTTATATTTTGTGCCATTCTAACGCCTGGAAGGGAGAGATCCATCGACGCCATTCCCGAAATAGAAGCTGCCGAGGCCGACGAGGCGGGCGGCGACGTTCCTGCGCAGGATATCTGGAGCGGCCGGCTGGCCGCGTTCCGCGCACTGCGCCATCGCAACTTCAGGCTTTTCTTCGTCGGCCAGCTAATCTCGCTAATCGGCACCTGGATGCAATCGGTCGCGCAGGCCTGGCTGGTCCTCAAGCTCACCAACTCGCCGCTGATGCTCGGGGTCGTCACCTTCGCCGGCTTCCTGCCGATGCTGTTGGTCGCGTTGTTCGCCGGTGTGGTGGTCGATCATGTCGATCGCCGCCGCCTGATAATCGGCGCGCAGACGCTTCTCATGCTCAGCGCGTTCGTGCTCGGCGGTCTGACCTGGGGCGGCTCGGTCCGCGTCGAATACGTGATCATTCTGGCCGCGCTCAACGGTCTCGTCAGCTCGTTCGACATGCCGGGACGCCAGGCGTTCGTGGTCGAGATGGTCGGGCGCGAAGACCTGCCCAACGCAATCGCGCTGAACTCGATGATATTCAACGGCGCGCGCATGATCGGCCCCGCAATCGCCGGCCTGTCGATCGCGTTCATTGGAGTAGCCGGCTGCTTCATCCTCAACGGCGTCAGCTATCTCGCCGTCATCTGGAGCCTGTTCGAAATGGAAATACCGCGGCGCGAGCGCCGCGAATTCGGTGCGTCGATGCTGCGCCAGGTGCGCCTCGGTCTCGCCTACGTGTGGCGCCATCGCCCGACCCTGTGGCTGCTCGTCTTCGTCGCAATCAACATGGGAATCGGGATGCAGTACACCGTGCTGATTCCCATCTTCGCGCGCGACCTGCTGCACGTCGGCCCGCACGGCTACGGCTTCCTGATGGCGGCGCAGGGCCTTGGCGCAGTACTCAGCGCGATCGTGATGAATATGCGATCGACGGCTCCCAGAGCGTTGCGGCAGAATCTCGTGTTCGGAATCTTCTGCATGGCGATCGCCACCGCAGGCTTCGGCATGTCAACCTGGATGTCGCTCTCGTTGATCGCACAGATGTTCGTCGGCGTCGGCCTGATGAACCACATGGTCACGAGCAACACCCTGCTGCAGATGTTCGTCACCGACGAGCTCCGCGGCCGCGTGATGAGTCTGTACCTGCTGTCATTCATCGGCACCGCCCCATTGGGAAGCCTCGCAGTCGGCTATATCGGCGAGCACGCGAATCCGCGCGCCGCGGTCATGTTGTGTGCGGCGTTCTCGTTGCTGTGCGGATTCATTCTGTTGACGAAGCTGAAGCTGATCGCACAAGCGCAGGAGGAGATCGCGGAGAAACACCATTGATTTTGTGGAACGGGCGCGCTGCAAGAACGCGCGATCTTGCGGTTGCGCCGGGGCAGGACGGTCTCTGATAATCATCCCGCCGTGCCCAAACACTCCCGAAAAAATCGTGACGCAGATGCCGATGCGCGCGCGCAGGCCGTCCGGGCTCTGCCGCCGATCGACGAATGCATTCGCGCGGCGGAGGCAGATCCCGCGCTCGAAGGATTCAGCCGCAACTATCTCAAGGTGATGGTGCAGCGGGCGTCGGCCGAATTGCGTGCCGCGATTCTTGCCGGGCGCGATCCGCATCCCGCCGATCGAGCCGAGATGGTCGGTGAAATTGTGCGCGCCTCTGTGCGCGCGATTGCGGCCGACGAGCCGGTGCTCGGGCCGGTCGTGAATGCGACAGGGGTCGTGCTGCATACCAACCTGGGCCGCGCGATTCTGGCGGAATCAGCTATTGAAGCGGTCGAACTAGCGGCGCGATCCCCTGTCAACCTCGAATACGATCTCGCAACCGGCGTGCGCGGCGACCGCGACTCGATCGTCGAGGATGAGATTTGCGCGTTGACCGGAGCCGAGGCAGCGACCGTCGTTAACAACAATGCTGCCGCGGTCGTCCTCGCGCTCAACTCGCTCGCTGAAGGGCGCGAGGTGATCGTGTCGCGCGGCGAGATGATCGAGATTGGCGGATCGTTTCGATTGCCCGACGTGATGGCCAAGAGCGGCGCGATCCTGCGCGAAGTCGGCACCACCAATCGCACCCATCCCGGCGACTATGCGGATGCCATCGGGCCGCAAACCGCGCTGCTGCTCAAAGTACATCCGTCAAATTACCGGGTCATCGGATTCACCAGCGAAGTTGCGCTCGAGGATCTGGTTGAAATAGGGCGCGCGCGCGGCCTTGACGTGATGGAAGATCTCGGAGCAGGTGCGCTGGTGGATCTGGCTGAGTACGGAGTGCCACGCGAGCCGCTCGTGCGCGATCGAATCGCAGCGGGCGCTGCGGTCGTCACGTTCTCGGGCGACAAGATCCTTGGTGGCCCCCAGGCCGGCATAATCGTGGGAAGGCGCACGGTGATCGATCGAATCAAGCGCAATCCGCTGAAGCGCGCGCTCCGATGCGACAAGCTGACGCTGGCTGCGCTGGCAGCGACGTTGCGGCTGTATCTCCGTTCGCGCGACCTGGCGTCGGAGCTGCCGACTCTGCGAATGCTGTCGCGGCGCGCCAGCGACATTGGCTCAATTGCGCGGCGCGCGCGGGAGATCGTGGCGGAGCGCCTCGGCGAGGGCTACGCGGTCGAGATTGTCGAAGCGGCTTCGCAGGTTGGTTCGGGCGCGATGCCGGTTGCGGAGTTGAAGTCGGTGGCGCTGCGGGTGACGCACCGGGAGAAATCCGCCAATGCGATCGCGACAATGTTTCGGCGTGCGCGAATCATCGGGCGCGTCGCCGACGATTCGTTCTATCTCGATCTGCGCACAATTGAAGACCCGGCGGTCTTCGCGGTGAAGCTGGAAACTGGCCAACAGGACTGGTAAACGTCGCGCGAATGGAGCTTTGAACAATATGAAATTTGGAACATTCCTGTACCAGACCTCGCCCAACAGTATTGCTGCGGTCGCGCGCAAAGCCGAGGAGAGCGGTTTCGAGTCGCTCTGGATTCCCGAGCACATTATTTTGCCGGTAACCTATCGCTCGCCGTATCCGTATTCTTCTAGTGGCAGGATGGGCGCGCCGCCGGAGACGCCACTGCACGATCCACTGCTGGCGCTTGCCTATGTCGCCGGCATCACCACGAAGATTCGCCTGGCGACGGGAGTTTTCGTGCTGCCGATTCGCAACGCGTTTACCACGGCGAAGGCGGTCGCGAGCCTGGACGTGCTGTCGGGCGGCCGCTTTATTTTCGGCGTCGGCATCGGCTGGCTTGAAGAGGAGTTCGAAGGTGTCGGCATGAACTTCAAGGATCGCGCTCTGCGCACGCGAGAATATCTCGCGCTGATGAAAGAACTGTGGACCAAGGATGCGCCCGAGTATCACGGCAAGACCGTCGGCGTCGAAGGATTCAAGTTCATGCCCAAGCCCGCGCAAAAACCGCATCCGCCAATCGTATTTGGCGGCAACACGGAGCCATCGTTAAAGCGCGCGGCGAAACTCGGCGACGGATGGTACGGAATCGCGGAGAGCAACGACGACATCGCGGCGACGATCAAGCGTCTGCGCGAGCACGAGCGGGCCGCCGAGCGCACGACGCCGCTGGAATTGACAGTGAGCAGACTGCGCGAGCCGCTGAAGCCGGGCGACATCGAAAAGTTTGCCGGGATGGGCGTATCGCGAATGATCGTCGCGCCGGCCGCGACGACGCGCGAGCATCTCGCCGCGATGGAGAAGTTCGGCGCCGAGGTAATCTCCAGGAACTGATTGGCGTGTCGCAATTCGCGCCGATATCATCGAAACTTGCGCCGGAGGATTTCTTACCAAGATGAAAAGGTGCCCGCGCTGCGACAGGACCTACCCTGATGCGGAAACGTTTTGCGAAACCGACGGTACGGCGCTGGTCCAGGCCGGTCCCGCCTTTGCGGAAAGCGCGGCGCGCGAGAGCGACGAGGGCACGCAAGTCGAGTGTCCGGTATGCGGCGGCAGGGCGCAGCCGGGCGAGCTGATTTGTAACTTTTGCGGCGCGCGACTCGGCGTCGAGCCCTCTGCCGCCGATACCTACACACCGCCGCCACCGCGCACGACGGCCTCGCGCAATCCGACGGTGCGGCGCGATCCGTCGCCGTCGATGCGAATCACCGGCAAAATGCCAGGTGACGACGAAGAAAAAAGCCGATCGCCGTTCGCGGTGATCGGATACATCCTCGCCGCTGTGATCGCGCTCGGTGGAGGCGCGTGGCTCGCGCTTCATCTCAGTAACAAGGCCGCGGAAGCGCCGGTAGCCAACGCGTCGCCGTCCGCTGCGCCCTCGGTAGCGGCGGTCGTGCCGACGGGGCCGCTGGTGGCGCTCGCCAATGCGATGGCAGTGCAGGTGACGGGAGAATCAGCCGCCGCGCCGGAACGCAACCAGGATACGGCGCGGAAGTTTTTCGAAGATCACAAGGACGCCCTGCTCGACAGCTATTCGCACGCGCTCGCTGGCGACAGCACGTTGCGCGATGGGATGATCGTGCGCGTCCGCGTGCTGCCCAATGGCAGTGTCGACGAGGCCTCGGTGCGGACCTCGACCGATCCGAATCCGGCGTTCGACGCTGAAGTCGTCAAGGATGTTTCGACGTGGAATTTTGCTCCGTTCAGCGGCAGCGACGTCGAGATCGATTACCCTATAATTTTCACCAACGATCCCTCGACCAGGGACGCGCTCGAGTCTGCCCTCAGCACCAAGCTCGCGGGACTTAGTCCGACTGAAGCTCCTGAATTTGCCAGCTCACCGCCGTCGCCCGCTGCGTCGGAAGCCGCGAGCCCGCCATCGCCCGTTGCCGCAGAGACGCCGCCGGCGGAAGCTGTCATGCCGCCGCCGCCCCCGCCGCCGCGTCGGCACCATCCGCGACCGCCCAAGCCTCCCGTCCTCACCCTGCAGCAGCGCGTGCTGCAGGTGCTGTCGTCGAATCCGCGGACGCGTCGCGTTAACTGCTACACCAACGGCAGCACGGTGACCCTCTTCGGCAAGGTCTTCGACAACGACGCCAAACTCTACACTGAAAGACTGGTGCGTCAGGTGCCCGGCGTCGGCAACGTGATCGATTCGCTGACCACCGACACCTCCGAATGGGCAGCGCGCCAGGCGGCGATTGCGTCGCAACTTTATGCGGCGGGCCTGACTGGTGTGACAGTGAAGGTTATCGGCCACGAGGCGTACCTCGATGGCACCGTCAAATCCGAAGCGCAGAAGCAGCAGGCCGTGACGATTACAGAGAACGCGTCGCCGGTGCAGGTCCGCGGAAATATCATTCGGGTCGTGCCGGGAAACATGTTCGGATTCTGAATGACTGACCAGGAGGGAGACGGCGGGCGTGATTCGTCCAGCGGGCCGTGTTACTATTGACACGGATCGAGCCGAACGCTTATATGGCGGAAAGAGCGCGGCTCAGGGCGTTCCTACCAGGAGGACTCAATTTTCAATGGCTGATGCAGCACCCACCACACCCAAAGAAATCTTCGCGGCGATGCCCAGTCGCTTTAACAAGGACGCGGCGAAGGGTTTGAATGCGACTTACCAGTTCGATCTCTCGGGCGATAACGGCGGCAAGTGGCACGTAGTCATCAACAACGAAACGTGCGAAGTGAAAGAAGGACCGGCTGCGTCACCCAGCATCACGATCTCGATGACGGCACAGGACTATGTTGACATGACGACCGGCAAGTTGAACGGCCAGGTCGCCTTCATGAGCGGCAAACTGCGAATCGCGGGAGACATGGGGCTCGCGCTGCGCATGCAGAGTCTGTTCTCGTAAACTGTGAGTCGAAGATACCAATGAATTGAACGTCGGCCGGAGCCGAACAAGCCCGGCCGGCGTAAAATCCGCCTCAAAGAATCCCCACATAGATATCATCCCAAGCCGAAACGCGCCGATAACACTTAAATTCGGTACGCAGTCGAGACCCAATCTCATCCACTGATTCAATGATTCCAGGCTGCCGCAAACGCGTGCGCCGATTACCGTCAGTACATCAATTTCGACAAGTAAAATTATGTTTCTAAAACAGTCCTGAGCAAGGAGGACAAATCCACGTCACAAGAAGAGAGAACGCAAACGAGTTCCGCTGAGTTTGAGGGTGACCCCAAGGACAGCGGAGAATCGACCGCGGACGGCCAGGATAACGAATCACTGGCCTCGAAACTGTCAAAGGAGCTCAGTAATTGGCGGCGCAAGCGCACCTCGTCGCGCCCACGGCATTCTGACGGACCAGCCCAGAACTTTTCGTCGGAGCCCGCGCGCACGATCAAGGTTCGCGGACACGAGACCTTGGTCGTCCGGAAACCGAAGTTGGCCGCCGGCAAGCCCCCCACGAATACGAATCACACACCAAATAATCAGTAGTCAGTCGTTGACCGCGGAGGTTGGGTGGTGGGGTAGTGCTGAGGATCTAGGAGCGGAAGACTTCGACGGGCATCTCGCGTGACGCTTGCCGGGCCGGATAGATGGTAGCGAGCAGGCAGAGAAGCATCGAGGCCACCGCAACGGCGGCGAAGTTCGATGGCACGACGGCGATGGGCACTGTCGAGATGCCGTAGATTTCCCGCGGGATATGAATGAACTGGTAACGCGCCAGCGCGAAGCATCCCGCCGCGCCGAGAGCCAGTCCGGCCAGCGTTCCTGCGGCGCCCACGATTAATCCCTTCATATGGAAGATCAGGCGCACGTCGCGCTGTTTCGCACCCATCGCAATCAGCACCGCGATGTCCTTGCGCTTTTCCATCACCACCATGATCAGCGTCGCCACCAGGTTGAACGCCGCGACTGCGATTAGCATCCCGAGCACCAGCGAATAGACCAGCTTGAGCAGCGCGAAGCCGGCCGCCGCATTTTCGTTGAACTCGATCCAGTTGCGGATGCGGTATGGACTCGGGAACATCGTGCGCATCGCGTCGGTGACCGCGTCGGTCTGATCGAGATTCGCCAGGTGGATATCGACGGCGTCGGCCTTCGCGGTGCGCCCGAAAAAGTCCTGCGCGTGCGTCAGATCCATGAAGACCATGTTGGTGTCGATGATGTTCATCCCGGAATCGAAAATCGCGCCGACCACGAATTGGCCGCTCTTGGTGGACAGCGATCCGTCCGGCGCAATCACCGGCGCGACCATCCGCACCGCGTCTCCGGGTTTCGCCTTGAGTTTTTTCGCGAGGCTGACTCCAATCGCGACGCCCGGCACCGACGCGGCAGGAACGATGCCGTTGGCGGGAATCGTATAGCCGCGCGTCAGGTCATCGAGGCCGCCTGCCGTCATGTACCGCCCCCATTGCTGGCGTACCACCGGATTGTCCGGCTCGACCCCGCGCACGATGACCCCGCCGATTCCGCGCCCCGAACTCAGCATCGCCTGCCCAATGATGTACGATTCCGCGCCGTTGACGCCGGGCACGCTCGCAACTTTTTTCTCGATGTCGGCGTAGTTGTCGATCGAGCCCTGGGAGTTGAGCACCTGCACCTGCGGGCTGAGATTCAGGACGCGCTCCTTGATGCTCTGTTCAAAACCGCCCATCACCGACAGCGTCATGGTGAGCGCGGCGACACCGATCATCACACCGACCGCGGTGAAGATCGTCGTAATCGAGATGAACGCGTCCTTGCGGCGAGCGCGCAAATACCGAAGCGCAATTTTAAGTTCGTATCGCACAACAACAGCGGGACGAACTCAGAATATCACGTTCTCTTTCTTTAGCTGCTCGATTTCGTCGGCGCTGAGCGCGAGCATCTCGCGGAAGATTTCGTCGTTGTCCTGCCCGAGAATCGGCGCCGCCGCTCGCAGCGTGCCCGGCGTGCGGCTCATCCGATGCTCGAGTCCTTCGTACGGCGACGGTCCCATCTCTTTGTGCTCCAGCCAATGCCAAAAGCCGAACGCCTCGAGGTTGTCGTCCTGGTGGATATCGACGCAATTCTCGACCGGGTACGCCGCAACTCCCGCCGCCTGCAACTTCGTCGTGAGCTCCTGCGCGGTTTGCAAACGCGTGAGCGATCCCACGAACTCATCGAGAGCGGCCGCGTTCTCGATTCGCGCAGCCTCCGTCGCAAAGCGCGCCTCGGTGGATTCCGCCGCCAACGCCCTCAGCATCACGCGCCACTGCTCGTCGCCCGCAACCGCGATCGCAATCCATCGCTCATTGCCGTCTTCGTCCGCGCATCGATAGGCGCCGTGCGGAGCATAACGATCGGACGCATTCCCGCGCGGCCCCAACACCCGCCCGGTCGCCTGATAATCGATCAGCGCCGGCGCAAGATTCTGCATCGCCGCCTCGTACTGCGACATGTCGATGTACTGGCCCTTGCCTGTCCGGCGCCGATAGTCGAGCGCAGCCAGCAGCGAGAACGCCGAAAAACGCGGCGCGATGAAATCGGTGTAGGCTCCGTACGGTGGTGTGCATGACCCCGGCCCGTAACCCGAGATGTAGTAAAAGCCCGACAGCGCGGCCATCAGTTGTCCAAAGCCGGGGTACAGCGCGTTCGGTCCCGTCTGCCCCTGCATGCAGGTCGAAAGCATGATCAGGTCGGGGCGCAGCTCGCGCAGATTTTCGTAGTCGAGTCCCCACTTGCGCATCGCCTTCGGCGTGAAGCTCTCGACGATGATGTCGGCCCACGGCACCAGCCGTTTCGCGAGTTCCTGCGCCTTCTCCTTGCCGAGGTCGAGCGAGATCGATTTCTTCGAAGTGTTGAAGCTGGCGAAGAACTGGCTGCGGTTGATGCCGGGCATCGCGTCCTTCCACGGCGGACCGATGCGCAGGATGTCGGGGCGCGCCAACGATTCGATGCGAATCACGTCGGCGCCGTTGTCGGCGAAATACTTGGTCGTGATCGGGCCGACGCCCACCCACGCGAAATCGAGGATGTGAACGCCTTCAAGTGCGAAACGGCTCATCGCGAATCTCTCCTGCTATATCGCATCGGCGGCGCGAAGCCGCTTCAGGCGCTCGGGCGTAAGCCCAAGCAGGCCGCTGTAAATCTCCTCGCTATGCTCGCCGATCCGCGGTGCGCGCGTCGTCGATCCCAAAGGCGTCGCCGACAGCTTCGCGAACGGCCCGGGGAACGTGAGCGTACGGCCGAGCGTGTCGTGCGGCACTTGTACCCAGAAGTCGCGCGCCTTGAGCTGCTCGTCGGCCGCGATATCGGCTGCAGTCGCGACCGGCGCGAGAAAGATTCGCCGCTTCAGTCCTTGCGCATAAATTTCGTGCTTGGTCATCGTCAGCAGGAACCGCTGAATAGTACTTTCGAGATCCTCGATCTCCTTGTAGTCCTGCTCCGTCATCTTCATGAACACGCCGGGCACCCACGAAACCCAGTCCTTGGTGCGCATCCAGTCGGATCCGTAGCCGCTCTCGCGCAGCCACTCGATCAGCGCCTTGGTCGAATTACCGAACGTGACGCCGCCTGCAATCAGAATCGAGATGTGACCGTCCTTGCACTCGTACACCATCTTGCGGCGCGCGTCGGCCGATCCAACGAAAATCCCGGTGCGCGTGAGATGGTTGCCATGCAGGAACGGCATCGCCTGCTCGTTCATCAGCGTCCACACGATGCAGGCCTGCATGTTCACCACGATCCGCTGACCCAGCCCGTCGACCTGGCGCGGATAATGCGCGAGCATCATCGCGACGCTCGCCTCGCCGCCCGCATGCAATCCGGCTTGCGGCAGACTCATTTGCAGCGGCGGCTTTCCCTCCTCGCCCATCAGGTACATCATCCCGCCGGCCGCCCACGTAATGATGTCGGCCCATTTGTAATCTTTCCCCGGACCGGTGTCGCCAAATGGCGTGATCGACGCATAGATAAGCCGCGGACTGCGCTTGGCCAGCGCGTCATACCCAAGCCCGATCGAATCCAGGTAACCAAGCGGATGCGACTCGACGAAAAAGTCCGATTTCGCAGCAAGGTCGGCGACAAGCGCACGCCCGTCAGCGGTCTCGAGGTTGGCGGTCACAGATTTCTTCCCCGCATGATAAGCCAGCGAGTAGAGGCAGTGCTCCGCGTCAACTTTATTTTCGAGGTAAGGCGGGATACGCCGCGTCGAGCAACCCCCCGGCGGCTCAACCTTGATAACTTCAGCCCCAAGATCGGCAAACATCTTGCCGCAAAGCGCGCCCTTCTCGTCGGTCAAATCAAGCAACCGAAATCCCTTAAGCAACTCAGACGGCATCGGCAAAACCTCGCAAAACTAACTCGGTCTCGTCCCGCTACTTCTGCTGCTGCGCATGACGCGCGGCCCCAATCGCAGTCGCGAAGTCGGCATGCTCCGGAATGAGGAACCTTCGCCCGAACGGAAAACTGAGTCGCTTCATCTCTTGCATGAATCGAAACAGCCGCGACAGCTTGCCGGTGAGCACGATATTCTCCTGCCCACAAGCGCGCGCGCTTGCCAGCGCGAGCACGCCGATCGATTCGGTGATCATATTCATGATCGCAAGCGCCTTGTCCTCCGGCGTTGCATCGGCGCTTATCTTGCCGAAGTTCGCGGCAGTGGTGGACGGCGGCAGGTCGCCGATCGAACCGCCCGCGATGTCGCGAACGCTGAGATCGATCCGCCGCAAGTCGCCCTTGCGCGCAAGTTTTTCCAGCCGCTCGATTGTCGAGACGCCGAGCATGTGCTTGGCGAGTCCGAGCAGCGTGCCGCCGCCAACTCCCGTGCCGCTGAAGTGCTCGATCTTGTCGCGCTTGACGGACACTATTGCGGTGCCGGTGCCGAGCGAGACCACCAACGCGCTGTCGAGATTAGCCAGCGAGGTGCCGCCGATTCCGGTCGCGGTGAATTCGTTGACCTTCACCACCGGCCTGCCCAGCAGCGACTTGGTGAGCACGCGCGATCCTGCGCCAGTCGCTGCCACGCATTCGACCTCTTCGAGCCTGATGCCGAAATCCGCAACCAGTTTGCCCAGCGCGCCCGCAGCCGCGGCGACCGGGTCGTTAGCCTCGATCGTCACGACGTGCAGACCGCCATTTTCGAGGATGACGGCGTCGGTAGTCGAACCGCCAATATCGATGCCAACGATCATAGGTGGTGCCGGCTCCTGTCCAGCCCGTCTTGAAGCTAGATCAGCCCGACCCACATGCGCAAACGACCCGGTGACAGGACGACAGCCGCCTTAGCCGATCTCGGGCACTGTGATACTTTCTGAAAATGGCACGGCGCAAGGCCGATTCATCCAATAGTCTCTTTCCACCGCGCACTCCGCTTAGCCAGCCGCTGGCGGATCGCATGCGGCCGCGCACGCTCGACGAAATTGTCGGCCAGGAGCATTTGCTTGGACCGGGCAAGTTTCTCAGCCAGATGGTCGCCGCGCACGTCCTCCACTCGATGATCCTCTGGGGTCCGCCCGGTACGGGTAAAACCACGCTCGCGATCGTTCTCGCGGAGCAGTCAGGCGCGGTGTTTCGCAAACTCGCCGCAGTGACCTCAGGTGTCGCCGATCTGCGCGACGCAGTCGAGGCTGCTCGTCACGATCTCGAAGCGGGCAAGCGCACCGTCGTCTTCATCGACGAGATCCATCGATGGAACCGCGCGCAGCAGGACGCGTTCCTGCCGCATGTCGAGAGCGGCCTGATTACGCTGATCGGCGCGACTACAGAAAATCCGTCGTTCGAAGTCATCTCGGCGCTGCTCTCGCGGATGCGCCTGCTCGTGCTGAAGCCGCTGTCGGAGGAAAACGTCTCGACTCTTGTGCATCGCGCACTCGCCGACAAGGAGCGCGGCCTTGGCAACACCGGACTCAAGCTGGGAGTCGGCGCGATCGACGAGATCGTTCGCTACGCCGGCGGCGACGCGCGCCGTGCACTCGGCACGCTCGAGATCGCGACTGAGTTTGCGGAGAACGCCGGCGCGACGATCATCACGCCCGATCATATTCGCGAGTCGGCGCAGCAGAAGGCTCTCCTCTACGATCGCGCGGGCGAAGAGCACTACAACGTCATTTCGGCGTTCATCAAGAGCATGCGCGGCAGCGATCCCGACGCTGCTGTGTACTGGATGATGCGGATGGTCGAAGCGGGCGAGGAACCGCTGTTCATCGCGCGGCGGATGGTGATCTTCGCGTCGGAGGACGTCGGCAACGCCGATCCGCGTGCACTGCAGATAGCGATCGCGGTGAAGGAAGCGGTGGACTTCGTCGGCATGCCGGAAGGCGTGATCCCGCTGGCGCAGGGCGCGACCTACCTTGCCAGTGCCCCGAAATCCAACGCATCGTATCTCGCCATGCGCGCGGCGGCCGAAGATGCGAAAACACTTGGTGCGTTGCCAGTGCCGTTGCATTTGCGCAATGCGCCGACGCCGATGATGAAAGGCCTCGGCTACGGCAAGGACTATCGCTATCCGCACGATTTCGAAGGCGCACTCGTCGAGCAGAACTACCTGCCGGAACAGCTGGGCGATAAGACTTATTACGAGCCGTCGGAGCGCGGTTATGAAATCAGAATTCGCGAATTTCTTGCCCGCGCGCGACAAGCCCGCAATGCCGCCTCGCGTCGGAAGCCGGGTGGCAAAGACTGATTGGAAAAAACGGAACCGCGGGGGTCGGATCAAGTCCGTTCCCGCGGTTCACAAAAACAGGCCGATTTACTTCGTGCCGAGAACCGAGTCCTTCAGCGCTTTGGCAGCGGTGAAGCGAAGCCGGGTGCGCGCCGGAATCTTGATCTCCTGACCGGTGGCGGGGTTGCGGCCCATCCGCGCCTTGGTCTTGCGCTTGCGGAAAATGCCGAGGCCGGCCAACCGCAGCGATCCTTCCTTCTTGAGCTCGCGAACGATCAGTGCGTTGAGTTCCTCGAGTACAGACTTTCCCTGCTTCTTCGTGAGTTCGAGCTTTTCAGCCAAATGGGCTGCTACCTGCGACTGAGTCATCATCCTCCTCCTTACGTCCCGGTTTGCGGGCTTTCAGTGAGGTTGAACGAGTGTCGGGACAAATTCAAGTGCGGGCGGCCAAAAAACCAGCATTTTTTCTAGGGATCGTGATGGTTTTTGCACAGCCTCGTCGCGAGCGCCTTGAGCCCCAAGGGTTTTTGAGCGCAAGAGTCCGCGAACCCTGCAATCAGGCCGTCAGTAGCGGACTTCGACCAGGTACAGACCGCCCGGCGGAGCGTTGGCAGGAGCCGCCTGGCGATCCCGCCCGGCCAGAATCGTCGCTACTTTATCGGCCGTGAGCTTGCCGCGTCCCACATCGACCATCGCCGCAACCATCGCGCGCACCATGTGGCGCAGAAAGCTGTTCGCCTCGACTCGATAGATCAGAACCTCGCCGTCGCTCGTCCATTCGCTCGACGTCACGCGGCGCACCGTTGTCCTGACTTCGGTGCCGAGCGATCGGAACGCCGCGAAATCATGCTCGCCGACAAACATGCGCGCCGCGCAGTTCATCGCCGCGATATCCAGCGGGTCGCGGACAAGCCAGCTATAGCGGT
>Ga0302324_100012806_pt1 | contig 17080 bp, 16 predicted proteins | sample Palsa_T0_1_FD_201949 | JGI IMG/M metagenome (GOLD analysis project Ga0302324, IMG submission 201949) | Peat permafrost microbial communities from Stordalen Mire near Abisko, Sweden - Palsa_T0_1 | ecosystem: Environmental > Terrestrial > Soil > Palsa > Peat permafrost | place: Sweden: Abisko...
AATCGTCAGCGAGATGGCGCGCGTGTTCACTGGAATCGAGATTCATCCCGGCGCGAAAATCGGCCGGCGCCTGTTCATCGATCATGGCATGGGCATCGTGATGGGCGAGACGACGGAAATCGGCGACGACGTGCTCATCTACCAGGGCGTCACGCTCGGCGGTACCAGCCTCAAGAAAGAGAAGCGCCATCCGACGCTCGAGGATCACGTGATGGTCAGCGCGGGCGCGTCGGTGATCGGGCCGGTACGAATCGGCGAGGGTAGCAGAATCGGCGCGGGCGCGGTGGTCGTGTCGTCGTCGCCGCCGTGGTCAACCATCGTCGGAATCCCCGGCAAAGTGATCGAGGGCGACAACGCGCGCCACGACGTCATGGAACTCGATCACGCCAAGCTGCCTGATCCGGTCGCGCGCGCCATGAATAGTCTCATCGAGAAGCTCAACCGTCTCGGTGCGCGGATGGGTGAGATCGAGGAGCGGCAGGACTGCCTCGAAGACAAGGTCAGCGAGCATATTCCGCCGGAGCCCGATCACATCCTCGCCAACAAGGGCTAGCGCTGGCGCCAGCCCTCGTCGGCGGGAAATCTCTCACTTCGAAAAGTTATCTGTCGCGCGCTCCGCTAGCTTTTCTTCGGATGCGGATTGCCGATATACGGAAAAACCTTGAGGACGTCGGTGTGCGGCTTGAGACCGCTCGGCGGACATTGGCCCTTGGTGAGGAAGGCGAGGCGGTAGTCGATGACGTCGTCGAGGAAAGTGCGCCCGTTAGGATATTTCGCGGGCTTCGTTGAATCGAAGCTCAGCATGTCCGGCAGCAGGCCTTCGACGTCGATCGCCGCAATCGCTTCGTCGCGGGTGTAGCCGCCGGTGTGTCCCATCAGGTGGACGAACATATCGGTCCAGCGCTTGCGATCGTTAACCGGCTCGCTGGCGTTGTATTCCAGCTTGGTGTCGTCGGTGTTGAAGAAGCTGCTGGTCGAAGGATGGCCGGCACGATCGGCATGGGCGAGCTTGCCATTCTCCCGCACGCTGCATCGGCCCCAGATGCGGATGCCGGGTTTGCCGCCGAGTTCAGCTGTCGGCAACTCGATCACAGTCGAGAACACGTTGGCCTGGGTGTTCGAATCGACGCCGGTCCACGGCGATTTGCCATGGAGCTCGCCGAGATGAGGCGAGGTGAAGTTCTTTTTGCCGCTCGTATCGAAGAGCGCCTTGATTCCGTCGAAATCAAAAAAGAAGGCGTCGCTGCGGGCGCCGGCGAAGAATGTGTAGGCGCCGGACTTGACGATGTTGGGCGTGGTGTCGAAGGAGACCTCCGCATCGCTGATGATCTTCGTGCCGACCGCTTCGACCGAGCGGGAGTCCGCACCTTTAGCCAGAAAAACGCTGACGGTCTGCTTGCCGTTTTGCGGTTTCGAGAAAACGTAGCTGAACGCGATGTCCGTTAGGCAATCGCCGTCGTTGTCGATATTGAGGCGATAGATGGCGTCAGGATGGAGCGGGCCGGCGGTCGGATTCGCGTTGAGGATGATCGCGGTCCGCGAAGGGTCCGCGGGCGACACGAAAGCGTAGAGATCGCAAAGGTCGAGGCGCTGGTCGCCGAAAGGGGGTCCGAGACTAAGGCCGGTAAAATGGTTCGACATTTTCTTCGCTCCTTCGTGAGAGGTGGCACAGATGTTCGTCGGGATAGTAACAGACTGTATAAATTATGTCGCGGTTTTTTAGAGATCAGAGCTTGTGCCCGAAGCCCGCGCCCATTTCGTATTCATTCGGACTCTGAATCACGCGCCCACTCAGGATTCGCTCGAATCCAAATGGCGTCAGGTCAACTGTCGTGCTGACGCCCGTCAGAATCAGCTCGGCCATCGACGCTCCCACTGCTGGCGCGGTTTTGAATCCCGTCCCGCTGAAACCCGCCGCGACGAACAGCGCGTCGACGCCGGGCACCCGTCCCATCACGGCGCGCGCATCAGGGCTGACGTCGTAGATTCCGGCGTGGCCGCGGGAGTAGGGCGCATCGGCCATCGCGGGAATCCTCCTTGCGAGCCGCGCGCGCACGGCCGCGACGAAGTCGTCATCGTTGGTCTCCCGAAAATCATCGGGATTTGCTTCAGCCTCGGCCTTCCAACCGCCGAGCCCGGCCAGCGTCAGGTCGTCGCCATGCGGCCGAAAATAGCTGCCGGCAATTGTATCAATATAGATGAGGTGTCTAATTTGCGGCGGTCGTTTGAAGAACGCGATCTGCGCCCGCTCGCTCTTAATGCCAATCTTCATTCCGAGCGGCGCGAGCAACGCGTCAGTCCACGGTCCCGCCGCGACGCATACCCCGTCAGCCTCATGGAGATGCCCCGCACCATCGACGACTCCGGTCGCTCGGCCACCGCGGTGCACGATTGTCGCAATGGGAGTTTTCGTCGAGAATTCCGCGCCATGACGCACCGCCGCGTCCGCTAACTCTTCGGTCGTCATGAGTGGATCGGCGTACCCACTGAGCGGTTCGATCGCGACGAGCGCGACATCGTCGACGAAAGCTTGCGGATCGCGCTTATTCAACTCCGCCGCAGTTAAGATTTCAGTATCAATGCCGACGCGCTGCAACATTGCGACGTTGGTGCGCAGTCGCGCCGCGTTGCGCTCGTCGACCACCACGGCGAATCCGGTCTCGACGAAACCGCATCGCCCGCCGACAATTTCGCTCCAGTTTCGGAAATACTGATAGCTCTTCCACGCCAGCTCGGCCTCCGGTGCGAACGTGTAATGCATCCTGACCAGCGCACCTGAGCGTGCAGACATACCGGCGCAAATTCCGCCTTTGTCGAACACGCGCGCGCGGGCGCCTGCCCGTGCGAGATGGAACGCGATCGAGCATCCGACCACGCCTGCGCCGATCACGATGATTTTCGGGCCTCTTTGAGTCACTTTTTCCGCCTATCGGTGTACGATAAGCTAGTCGCCGCACTGGGAGCGAACGAACCGTCCATGTCAATTTACCTCGATAACAATGCGGGCGCTCCCCTTCGCGTCGAAGCGAAGACCGCGATCTCTCGCATGTTGGCCGATAGCGCCGGAAATCCCTCGTCGATTCATCGCTCGGGCCAGCGGTCGCGCCGGATGCTCGAGAGCGCTCGCGCGCACGTCGCAGCGATCGTCGACGCCGAACCGCGGCAGATGATTTTCACGAGCGGTGGCACCGAGTCGAACAATCTCGCAATCTTCGGCGCGATCACAGCGGCGTCTCGTCGGCGCAAGATTATTTCTTCCGAGATCGAGCATTCATCGATCCTTGCTCCGCTTGCGGAACTCGAGCGGCGAGGCTTCGAGGTCGTGCGAATCGCGCCGGACTCCGATGGACGAGTCGATCCAGCGCGCGTGCTTGCTGCGCTCGACGGCGAGACGGCGCTTGTTACCCTTGGACTCGCGAATTCCGAAGTCGGAACAATTCAGGACCTCGCGCCCCTGGCACGTCGTTGCAAGAAGAGCGGAGCGTTCTTTCATGTCGATGCGGCGCAGGCCGTCGGCCGAATTCCGGTCGATGTGGCGGCGCTCGGCTGCGATCTGATGACAGTCAGCGGTCACAAGCTTGGCGCGCCCGCGGGAATCGGTACGCTCTATGTTCGCGACTCTGCAAACTTTGCTCCGACGATGTTCGGCGGACCGCATGAGGGCGGCATGCGCGCGGGCACGCCGAATCTCCTTGGCGCAGTTGCGTTTGGCGCGGTTGCCGAAGCCGCGATGAATATCATGGACGCCGAAGCGGCTCGTATCGATTCGTTCGTGGCCTCACTCTTCACACGTCTGCGCGAGACGATTCCGGGTCTGCTCCTGAACGGCCCCCTCGCCGGCAGATTGCCGAATACCCTCAACCTGACGTTTCCAGGCGTCCTTGGCGAGAGCATGCTGATCGCGCTCGACCTCGAAGGCGTCGAAGTTTCGATGGGCTCGGCGTGTGCGGCGGGGGCAGTTGAGCCGTCTCACGTATTGCGCGCGATGAACCGCAGCGCATCGGACGCGCGCAGCTCGCTACGAATCAGCCTGGGATGGAACAACACCGCGGATGAGATCGACGCCGTCGCGAAAATCATCCCGGCAGTGTGGCGGCGCGTAGCGGACGCGGAACCTCTAGCGCAGGTGATCGCGCTATGAAGCCGCGAGTGCTGGTAGCGATGTCGGGCGGAGTTGACAGCTCCGTCGCGGCCGCTCTTCTATGCGAGCAGGGCTACGATGTCGTCGGCGTCGCGATGCGCCTCGCTCCGGAGCCCACGACTCCGATCGCGAAGCGTCGCGGCACATGCTGTTCACATGATGATTTCGAAGATGCGCGCCGGGTAGCAGAGCGCATCGATTTTCCGTTTTACGTGGTCGATTTGCGCACCGACTTCGCTGCCCGAGTCGTCGACAACTTCGTCTCCGAATATCTCGGCGGCCGCACGCCGAACCCGTGCGTGATGTGCAATCGCGAAATCAAATTCGATCGATTGTGGAGCCGCGCCCGTGCGCTGCAGGCCGATTACGTCGCGACCGGACACTACGCGCGAATCGAGCAAGGTACCGATGGCAGGTTTCACCTGCTCCGCGCGATCGACGCTTCAAAGGATCAGTCGTATTTCCTGTTCACGCTTGGGCAGGACAACCTCGCCCGGACAATTTTTCCGCTCGGCGCGATGACCAAGACCGAAGTGCGCGCCCGCGCGCGCGCGTTGGGGCTGGCCACCGCGGACAAGCCCGAGAGCCAGGAAATATGCTTCGTGCCCGACGGCGACTACGCAAGCTTTGTCGAGCGGCGGAGCGATCCCGGGCAACTACGCCCCGGATCGATCATCGACGCGGATGGAAATCGTTTGGCCGATCACGCAGGCGTGCATCGATTTACGGTCGGGCAGCGCCGCGGCTTGGGTATCGCGAGTGCCGATCGGCTTTACGTTCGCGAGATTCGAGCTGAGTCGGGCGAAATTGTCGCTGGCCGGCGCGAAGAGCTCGATTCTGCCGGCCTCATCGCGAATCGGGTGAGCCTCGTCGACGATTCGATCGCGTCTGCGGGCGAACTGAGCGTCGAGGTAAAGATTCGCTACCGGCATCGCGCGATTCCTGCGACGATACGAGTTGATGCCGACGCCCGCGCGGAGATTCGCTTCGTCTCCGATGGTCCCGCAGTGACACCCGGGCAGGCCTGCGTGTTTTACCGCGGCGAAGAAGTGCTCGGCGGCGGATTTATCGAACGCGCGATCGCGACCTGACTATGGCAACCCGCTTCGCAATCGCAACGCTCGGCTGCAAGGTGAATCAATACGATTCGGCGATTATCGAGGCGCGTCTCGCTGCTCGCGGTATGGAGCGCCGCGAGTTCACCGAGCAGGCCGACGTTTACATCGTCAATACGTGTACGATTACGGATCGCGCTGACGCCGAAAGCCTGCGAATCGCACGGCGCGCGCGGCGGCTCAATCCTGACGCGCGCATCGTCATGACCGGATGCCTGGCGCAGGCGAGTCCCGACGTGCTTGCGAAAGCGTCGGAAGTTGACGCGGTCATCGGACTTGGCCGGCTCGACGACCTCGAGCGTGCAGCGGCTTCGGGAGCCGGTGAGCGTGTGATCGTCACGAATCTACGCAAGGAAAAAGCGCCCATTGAGCTGGCAGCTGTGACGCTGGACGGTCACACGCGCGCGTTCCTGAAGCTTCAGGAAGGATGCGATCAGTTCTGCACCTTCTGTATCGTCCCGTTCTCACGCGGCACCTCGCGGAGCGTCGAGCCGCGCCGCGTGATGGCTGCGCTCGACGATCTGCACGCGCGCGGCTTCAAGGAAGTCGTCCTGACTGGCGTGCATCTTGGCGGCTACGGCAAAGACCTGGAACCACCGGTGGAACTGGCTGGCCTGCTTGAGATGATCGCCGAGCGATGCCCGCTCGACCGTGTGCGGATAAGCTCGCTCGACCCGGAAGAGTTGAACAACCGCATTGTCGAAATAATTTCGGGCAGCACGAAGTTCTGTCCTCATCTTCATTTACCACTGCAGTCGGGAGACGATGAAACGCTTGCGCGGATGCGGCGGCGCTATGAGCGCGATTATTTTCGCGATCGCGTCGAGCGCGTGTTGGATGTTTGGCCCGACGCGGCGATTGGCACCGACCTGATCGTGGGATTTCCAGGCGAAACCGAACCAAAGTTCGAGTCTTACTTCAGTTTCGTTGAATCGATGCCGCTCGCATACTTTCACGTGTTTCCGTATTCGGTCCGGGCTCGGACCACCGCCGCGAAGTTTTCCGCGCGGGTGAAGCCGGTCGAGATCAAGCGGCGCGCGTCGCTGATACGCGAGTTGGGGGAACGCAAGCGGGTGGAGTTCGCTTCGCGATTCGTCGGAACAAAACTTAAGGTATTACTTGAAGAGCGTGGGCCGGGAGGTGAGCTGCGAGGATATAGCCGCAATTATGTGCGGGTTTCGACGCAGGGTCCCGATGAGCTGACAAATTGCGAAGTCGAGGTGGAGGCGTCAACTGTTGAAGGCGCGCAGCTGGTTGGGGAGATTGTTCGGCCGTGGGCGCAGTATACCGCCCGCGGCGGGACCTCCTGACAGTCCCCGCAGCAGACTCGAGCGGCTGCTAGGTTATTCGTTCGCGCGGACCGAATTGCTGGAGACCGCGCTGACGCACCCGAGCGCCGCAGTCGGCAGCGACCTGCATTACGAGCGCCTCGAGTTTCTTGGCGACGCGGTGCTCGATCTGGCGATTGCGGACCTGCTGATGCGCAAGTTTCCGACGGCGAAAGAAGGTCCTCTCTCGAAGCAGCGGGCGTCGATCGTGAACGCACGCACGTTGGCGTTGAAGGCGCAGGCGATTGAACTGAACGAAATGATGCGGCTCGGAAAAGGCGAAGAGAAAAGCGGTGGCCGCGAGAAGACCTCGATTCTCGCCGCCGTGTTCGAGGCGGTGGTCGGCGCGATCTACACCGATGGCGGACTGACACCGGCCCAACAAGTCGTCGAGCGGCTGTTCACCGACGATATTGGTGGACCGGCGGCCGAGCGCGATTACAAAACCGAATTGCAGGAAGTCGCGTACCGCCATTTCCGCACCCAGCCGGTTTACGAACTCATCGCCACCGGCGGTCCCGATCACGCCAAGCGCTTCACCACGCGAATCCGGATTGCTGGCCGCGACCTCGGTGTCGCCGAAGGCGGCAGCAAGAAACAGAGTGAGCAGGCCGCCGCGCGCCTCGCGCTGGACCGAATCGAGGAAGAGCGCGGTGAGCGTCATGGCTGAGCATCGCGCCGGATTCGTCGCGGTCGCGGGCCGCACCAACGTCGGCAAGTCCACGCTGGTGAACCGGCTCGTCGGCCACAAGGTCGCTATCGTCACGCCCCGTCCGCAGACCACGCGGCGACGGATTCTCGGAATCCGCAGCGACGACGACGCGCAGATCTTGCTCATCGACACGCCGGGCTTGCATGAGGCGAAAAAGCAGCTGAACCAGCGCATGGTGCAGACGGCGCGCCGCGCAATTGCTGAAGGCGAAGTCATTCTGGCAGTGGTGGAAGCAGGCGACCATCTGAATTCCGGTGATCGTGCGGTGCTGCTTGATATCCGCGCGCTAGCCCGTCCGACGATCGTCGCGATCAACAAGGTCGATCATATTCCGCGCGCGCAGTTGCTGCCGCTGATCCAGGAAATCAACCAGGGATTTCCCGGCGCCGAGATCGTCCCCATCAGTGCGCTTACCGGCGAGAACGTCGATGAGCTGCTCGCGACAATGAAGCGGATGCTGCCGCAGAGCCCGGCATTGATGCCGGCCGACGAATACACCGATCAGACCGAGCGAATGCTTGCCGAAGAAATCGTGCGCGAAAAAATTTTTCTGAAGATGCGCCAGGAAGTCCCGTTCTCAACCGCCGTGAGAATCGAGAGCTTCGACGACGACCAGGATCGCAAGCTCAAGCGTATCGGCGCCACCGTCGTGGTCGATCGCGAGTCCCACAAAGGTATGCTGATTGGCGCGGGCGGCCGCACGCTCAAGGAGATCGGCACTGCCGCGCGCCTCGAGCTCGAGGAAATCCTGGGCTCGCGCGTGTTCATCGAGATCACCGTCAAAGTCGATCGCGACTGGACCCGCGATCCACGCAAGCTCGCGGATTTCGGTCTGTGACGAATCCACGCACAGTCAACGGTGCCGAGGCGCGCCGCATTGCGGCCGAAGGTCTGCCCGCGGTCGTGCTGGTTGGACGCGCGAATGCCGGCAAGTCCACCCTGTTTAATCGAATCACGAAAGGCGGTCGCGCGATCACCAGCGCGATCCCCGGCACTACACGTGATCTGAATTTCGCCCGCGCGAAGCATGGCGATCGCGAATTTGTTGTGGTCGACAGCGGTGGGCTTGAGCTCGGCGGCCATGAGCGGATGACCGACCGTATCGTCAGCGAGGCGCTCGCTGCCGTGGGTGTCGCCGACGTTGTGGTTTTCATGCTCGACGGCAGGGGCGGCCTGAGTGAAGCCGACTCCGAAGCGCTCGCGCTCGTGCGCGAGACCGGATGCCCGCTCATTATGGCGGTCAACAAGATCGACCGGCCGGGACAGGAGTCTGAAGCGTCCGAGTTTTACGCGCTCGGCGCCGACGAATTGTTTTTCATCTCTGCCGCGCATGGCCGCGGAGTCGAGGAGCTCCTCGACGAGGTTGTTGCGCGATTTCCCGCTCGCGAGAGCACCGCCGCCGCCGCGCCCGATTTGCGCCTAGCGCTGATTGGTCGTCCCAACGTCGGCAAATCGTCGCTGCTCAATCGTCTCTCGGGATTCGATCGCGCGATCGTCGACGACACCCCCGGCACCACCCGCGATCCGGTCGACGTGCGGCTGTCCGCCAACGGCCGCGACGTTCTGCTCATCGACACCGCCGGAATACGCCGGCCCCCGCGGGTCGAGGGCGAGCTCGAGCATCATTCCGTCGGCCGCGCGATCGAAACGATTCGCCGCGCCAACGTTGTCCTGCTGGTGATCGATGCGAGCGAGGGAATCACTGATCAGGACGCGCGGCTGGCGCGCCTGGCCGACACCAGCGATCGCGCGATGGTGATCGTGTGCAACAAATGGGACGTCGCCGCGAAGGCCGGGCGCAAGGTGGCGACCTTCGTTCGCGACGCGCATGAGCGCTACCCGTTTCTCGAATACGCCGCGATGGTATTCACCTCGGCTGTCACCGGCGACGGCGTTGACGGAATAATCCCGGCGGCGATGCAGGCGGGAGATTCGTGGCGCGCGATTTTTCAGACTTCGCGGCTGAATCGAACTCTGGCCGAGGCTACTGCCGCGATGGATCCGCCGCAGGTCGATCGCCGCCGCTTGAACCTCATGTACGTGACGCAGGTCGGCAACGCGCCCCCGCGGCTCCGGTTTTTCACCAACGTCGAACGCGGCATCCCGGCCCATTACGTGCGCTTCATCGAGACGCGATTTCGCAAATCCCTGGGACTCATCGGCACTCCCCTGCGGCTCGACTTCCGGCGCACCGGCCGCTCATGGGTGCAAGGCGCACCGCCCGCAAAGCCCCGCGGCAAGCCTCGCAAGCGGCCGGCGCCACGGACCAAACCTGCCCGCGCCTGAGCCCTCGACTCCCGTGCTTGTGGAACGTTGAACGGCGCCGCGTTTCGTATGCGCCGCAGCGTCCGCTATATTTCAATATACAGTGATCCTGATTCTTGATTTCGGCAGTCAGTACACGCAGCTAATCGCACGGCGCGTGCGTGAGGCAAACGTCTACTGCGAGATCCATCCGTTCAACTTTGCGCCTGAAAAAATTCGCGCGTTGAGTCCCCGAGGCATAATTCTTTCCGGCGGTCCCGCGAGTCTTTACGAGGAAAACGCGCCCGATATCGCCGGCGAGGTGCTGAACCTCGGCTGTCCCGTCCTCGGAATCTGCTACGGCCTCTACGTGATCGCGCAGCATATGGGCGCGCGCAGCGTGAGCTCGCGCGCCCGCGAGTACGGTCCTGCGACACTCGTCATCGACGGCGACGACGCGCTCTTTGAAGGTCTCGACGGCCGCGAGCATCGCGTCTGGATGAGCCACGGTGACAGGGTCGAGGCCATTCCAGCCGCGCTCTGCGCCATAGCCCACAGCGACAACTCGCCGTACGCGGCCTTCAAATCGCGCGACGGCCGCATGCGCGGAATCCAGTTTCATCCCGAGGTTGTCCACACTCCCTGCGGCACCCAAATCCTGCGCAACTTCGTGCTCGGAATATGCGGCGAGCCCGGCAACTGGACCATGGCGAATTTTGTCGAGACCAAACTCGCGGAGATTCGCAACCAGGTCGGCCCGGCCGGCAAGGTCCTGATGGGCCTCTCCGGCGGCGTCGATTCCTCCGTCGCCGCCGCGCTGATTCATCGCGCGATCGGCTCGCGGCTACATTGCGTGTTCGTCGATACCGGCCTCGCCCGCGCCGGCGAGCGTGAGCGGATGGAAAATACTTTCGCCGGCCAGCTCGGGATCGATCTCAAGGTGACCGACGCGTCCGAACTGTTTATCTCGCGCCTGGCGGGTGTACTTGATCCGGAAGAAAAGCGCCGCATCATCGGCCATACTTTCATCGACGTATTCGAGTCCGAGGAAATTGTGAAGGGCGCGAAGTTTCTCGGCCAGGGAACGCTCTATCCCGACGTCATCGAATCCGTCTCCTTCAAGGGACCATCGGCCGTCATCAAGAGCCATCATAATGTCGGCGGCCTGCCGGCTCGGATGCGCCTGGAGCTGGTCGAGCCGCTGCGCGAACTGTTCAAGGATGAAGTGCGCGAAGCCGGGCGCCAGCTCGGGCTCGCGCCCGAAATCGTTGACCGCGAGCCGTTTCCAGGACCGGGGCTCGCGGTGAGAATCGTCGGCGAAGTCACGCGCGATCGGCTCGATCTGCTGCGGCGCGCCGACGCGATCGTAATGGAAGAGACTGCCGCCGCCGGCTTCGGACTCAAACTGTGGCAGGCCTTCGCTGTCCTGCTGCCGCTCAAGACCGTCGGCGTGATGGGCGACGGGCGCAGCTACGAAAGCGTGATCGCGATTCGCGCCGTCGAGTCGATGGACGGGATGACAGCGGATTGGGCGCGGCTCGATCCGGCGTTTCTTGCGCGCGTCTCGAGCCGTATCACCAACGAGGTCAAGGGCGTCAACCGCGTCGTTTACGACATCACCTCGAAGCCGCCGGCGACGATCGAATGGGAGTGACTGTGCCCGTTCGCACCCGCTTCGCGCCGAGTCCGACCGGCTCGCTGCACATCGGCAACGTTCGCTCGGGCCTTTTTGCCTACCTCTACGCGCGGCACCACCACGGCCAGTTCATCCTGCGTATCGACGACACCGATCGCGAGCGCTCGACCCGGCAGTCGCTCGAGGAAATCCTCACCGATTTGAAATGGCTCGGGATGGAATGGGACGAGGGGCCGCCCGACGCCGCGTACTTTCAAACCAATCGCGTCGATCGGCATCGCGAGGCCGCGCTGAAGCTGTTGCGCGATCGCAAGGCCTATCCCTGCTACTGCTCTGCCGAAGAGCTGGACATCAAGCGCAAGCAGGCCGAGCGCGAACATCGCCGGCCGGTTTACGATCGCAAATGCCGCGGGCTCGACTTTCCCGCCGACTTGCCCCTGCCCGACAAAGCCGCAGGGCGCAGCTATACGATCCGCTTCGCGATGCCCCTGGATGGCGAGACGGTCGTCGACGATCTCGTGAAGGGCCGGATGGTCTTTCAGAATTCCGATCTGGACGACTTCATCATCGTGCGCTCGGACGGCTCGCCAATTTACAATTTCGCGAGCATCCTCGACGACGTCGACATGCGCGTAACCCACATCGTGCGTGGCGACGATCACGTCTCAAATACTCCCCGCCAGATGCAGATGGCGTATGCACTCGGCTTCACGCCGCCCGCGTTCGCGCATTTGCCGCAGGTGCTGGGACCCGACGGCTCGCCGCTCTCGAAGCGGCACGGCGCAACCTCGGTCGTTGCATATCGCGAGAGCGGATACTTCGCCGAGGCGATGCTCAACTACCTCGCGCGTCTCGGATGGTCTCACGGCGACCAGGAGATTTTCTCGAAGGATGAGCTCGTCGACTTCTTTGGCTTCGAGGCATGCGGCAAATCAGCCGGCGTGTTCAACCCCGAGAAATTGCTCTGGCTTAATTTCCATTACCTGAAAGAGCGCCCGCTGCCGAAGCTGGTGGATGAGATAAAGCCGTTCATCGCCAAACGCGGATGGCCGATTCCCGGCGACGACGCATGGCTGGAAAAGGCCGTCGCGACCCTGCACGAGCGCGCCAAAACGCTCGACGAACTGGTCGAGTTCGCGTCGTTTTATCTGAAGGACGACATCGTTATCGAGCCGAAGGCCGCGGCAAAATTCCTCAAGCCTGAGGTCGCAGAACCATTGCGCGCGTTGGCCGCCGAGCTGGACTCGCATGAAGGCGAAGTCTCCGAGGCGTCAGTGCAGGCCGTGTTCGAATCTGTGCTGGCCAGATTCAACCTCAAGCTCGGCCAGCTCGCGCAGCCGGTCCGTGTCGCGCTCACTGGCGGCTCCGTCAGCCCCGGAATCTACGAAGTGATCGCAGTCCTCGGCCAACGACGCACCGTCGCCCGCCTGAACGCCGCCGTCACCAAAATCGCCCCGCCCGCCTGATTCCTCAACGCTCGATCACTTCGCGCCAGCGCTTAAGCGCTCCGTGTCATTCTCGAGCGAAGCGAAGAATCCCGACCCCTACCTCTCCAATCGGGAGAGGTCGTCGCGCCCTCCTGTTAATCTTGTTCCCCTTCCCGCGCGGGAAGGGTTAGGGGTTAGGTTCCGCGTCTTCGCTCCCTTCTGTCTCCTCTCCCTGCGAGGGAGAGGATGAAGGTGAGGGTCCTTATAAAGCGCGCTAACGCGCGCGATTCAAGATTCCGTCTCTACTTCGAGCGGCTCCTGCGGGGCGGTCCAGGGAGTTACGCACTGGTACCCCATGTTGTCTAACAAGCCGGCCATGCGCTCGATCACTTCGCGCCAATCGGCGGTGACACCAGTATCTGCCCATTCATCTCCGGCTGATGCACCGTGCAGTAGAAGTTGAAAATTCCGTCCTTGTGAAACGTGAAAATGTACGATGTCTTGCTGAGCGGCAAGAGCTTCAGATGCATCAGCACACTCGAATCCGGCGCGGTGAGCATGAAGTCGTGCTCATCGTCGGATTGCAGGTTCCAGAATGTCAGCATCGTCGGCACGCCGCGATGAACCGCAATAAAGGTAGGCGAGAACGAATAGACCTCCCCGAATTTCGCGACCGTCGCCTTGGGTCCCGTCTCCTTGACCGCGACCGCCTCCGTCAGAACGATCACTTCCGCCTCGGCGTTCCCCGTTTTAGCGACCGAAACGATCTTCGACGCCGCCGCATCCGGCATGTAGAAGTGCTTGTCCATCGGCATCGGCGGCGCCGCGACCGCGACCGATACCGGTAATATTGCAATCGCCCCCGCGATTACCCGCCGTAAAATCCAGCGCGGTACTTCCCAGCTAGTCATCCAAATAGTACCTTTGAACCATGAGTGTATTGGTACCATACGTAGTCGAGCAGACTGGCCGCGGCGAGCGTTCCTACGACATCTTTTCGCGCCTGCTCAAGGACAGAATCGTATTCATGGGCGGCACCGTCACTGACGACCTCGCCAACCTCATCACCGCGCAGCTCTTGTTCCTCGAGTCCGAGGATCCGGAGCGCGAAATCAATATGTACATCAATTCGCCGGGCGGTTCGGTCACCGCCGGCCTCGCGATTTACGACACGATGCAGTTCGTGAAACCTCCTGTCTCGACCCTGTGCGTCGGCCAGGCCGCCAGCATGGGATCGCTCCTGTTGGCTGCAGGAGCCAAGGGGCGCCGATATGCTTTGCCGCACTCGCGGATACTGATTCACCAGGTGTCCGGCGGTTTCGAGGGACAGGCCAGCGACATCGAGATTCATGCGCGCGAGGCGCTGCGTCTTCGCGAAATCCTGAATGACATCCTCGCTCATCATACCGGCCAGAATGCCAAGAAGATCGAGAAGGACACCGACCGCGACAACTTCATGTCCGCGGCACAAGCCGTCGAGTACGGACTTATCGATGAAGTGATTGCCGGCCGGCCGATCAAGGCGTCGCTCTAACCGCACCGGGCGTGCGTTCGCCCATGGACGCGCAACATAGCGAGGCGCGAATGTACTTCGCCGCGTGACCGACCTGGTTTCTCGATCACTCGTTAATCGCAGGACAGGTCAGCCGCGCGGCAGAACTACCTGAGGGTGCCCGCGAACAGCTTGTTCAGTTCGTCGAACGCGCGCTTGGCTTGCGGTTCGTTGTAAACCGGGGCGTCCGGTACCGTCCAGCCGTGCATCGCGCCTTCGTACACTTCGCTTTCGTATTTTCCGCCCCATGCTGCGAGCGCGCGATCGAGTTGTTCGATCGCGTCCGGCGGCATGCTGCGATCTTTGGTGGCGTGTCCGAAATACAGTCGCGCTTTGATGCGCCACAGCACCAGATGAGGGCTCGTCGGCTCGTCAGTGTAAAGGCCGCCGCCATGAAACGAAGCGGCAGCGGCGACCTTGTCGGGATTGGCAGCGGCCGTACGCATCGCCATCGCGCCCGTGAAGCAGTAGCCGACGACCCCGAGAGGGACCGCGCTCACTGCGGCATGACCCGCAAGGAAGTTGACATAGGCAATGGTGTCGCGCTCGACAGCTTCGGGAGTCATTGGCGCGCGCAACTCGCCGAAGCGCTTCATCGTGCGCTCATCGCCGAGGCCAATCGTGAGGTCGATAACCGGCGGCTTGGTCGTGCGATAAAACACATTAGGCATCAGCACGGTGTAACCTTTCTCGGCCAGCTGGCTCGCCATGTCGCGATGCGATTGCCGGATGCCGCCGATGTCAGTCAGATGGATGACGCCCGGCGAGCGGCCGGCGGCTTCTGCTCGATAGAGAAAACCGTCGGCGGTTCCGTCAGGCGTGCGAATCTCAATTGCTTCTTCGATCATGGTTGCCTCCCGCAAAATTCTGTGCGCCGAACTTTTCAGCGTCGCTACTGCCCCCGATTCATATACCACAGACCGGGATTCGCTCGCGCTGTTGACAGTCGTCCTGACGTCGCAAGGCGCTTTCATTGGCGCAACAGGGCTGGGAGTATTGAAAAAGGGTGTCTGAATGCCGGGGCGGGTTCATCAATTCTACGCGGTGGCTTTTGAGGAGAATTTTTCGCTGCGCCAGATCGCTCCCGCATTCCCCGAAGCCAAGGTGTCGCCGCTGGAGCTGTTCGTGCCAATCGGAGCCGACGGCGGTCTCTACTTCTTTCCTTTTGGCGCGATCGTCACACATGACGTTCCATCCGACGATCGCGAACGCATCTTCGGGCGCCTCACCCAGGTCCTGCCGAAACTAACCACTCGAATCATCCGTGAAGATTACTCCGTGTGCGAGGATCCATCCGCGCCGATTGGTATTTCCGCCGGGATGCTGCTGGTCGACAAGCTCACTCCGCAGCGCGCGGGGATCGTCGCGCTCACAGTCGCGCAAAGCGGCGCGATGGAATACTACGAGCGCATCGTAGACGATCTGTTCGCGCGCACCGCGCAGCTGGTCGACAGGATGGCGACGCGCGGCACCGTGCCGTACCGGATTACGCCGCTGCATCGTTTCATTGGCGAGGCGATTTCATCGCGGACTGAGGTCCTCGCCGTCCTGCACCTGCTCGATAAGCCCGACGCTGCCTGGGAAGACCCTGCGATGGACCTCATCTACGACGATCTCCGCGACGAATTCGATCTCGTCGATCGCTACGCGGCGCTGACCAGCAAGCTGCAGAGTATCCAGGACTCGCTGGTGCTGGTGCTGGACGTCGCGCGCGACCGACGGCTGGTATTGCTCGAAGTCATAGTGGTGCTGCTGATTTTGCTCGAAGTCATTACGAGCATCGCCCATTTCACTTTGTAAACTCGTTCAAATCGCGAGTTCATATTGTCGCAACACTGATTTGGTAGCTTCGACATCGCGCGAACTTTATCCTCGCGCTGGTGCGACTGCGCGCCCGTTCCATCGGGGTTACTCAATGTCAGACGAAAAGGGAATCGACACCGGCCTGCTGTTGCCCGGGCAGTATGTCGATCTGGTCAGGCGAAATCATGTGATCGAGGGCGAACTTAAACTCCTGCTGGCCGTTCTGGAAGACGCCATCCGATGCTACCTGCGAAACGTCAACGCCAAGGACGGGGAGCGCCGCCGTGACTTCAATGAGGTCAGGCACTGGTTCGAGGCCAGCGGCAGGGCGAGCGGCCGCCGCGCGGATATTTTCAGCTTCGACAATCTTTGCTCGGCGCTGGGCATCGAACCACGCGGCCTGTTGGCACGATTGCGACTCCTGACGCTGACCGATCTGCCTTCGCGGCGCTACCAGATGCGGCGTCATCGGCCGCTGTCAAGCTTGCGAAACGTCGACGGCGCGCGCGAGCGACGCTCGGCTCGCTCTCAAGGTGCGTGACGAAAAGAATGGAACCTCAGGGAAGGGGAACCGATTCCGAAAAATCAATCGAACTTCCATCGCGTAGCGCTACCCGCGAACTCACCGGGCGTCGCGTCGACGGCGATCACCTTGCGCGGGCGCACGGCGAATATCGGACCCATCTCGAGTACGGTCTCCGGCTTGAGATCCCATTGATATTTAGGATTGTAGGCCTCGACGAAACGCCGAATCGTTTCAGCACCCGCGATCTTCTCTGCGACGCCTTCGAGCGAGACCGCTTGGACTCCGTCTTCAGGACATACGACGCAATTCGCATTCGTCGTGAGGTTACGCGCCTTGCGCGACTGCGCCCCGCTGCTGAAGTAGAATGCGTCGTCGAGCCATACGCCCCACACCGGCACGCAATGCGGCCGCCCGTCGGGGCAAGTTGTCGCAACCCAGTAATTGCGCGCCTTCGTCAATCGCTCGACGGCCCACTCCCACGGCAGCAGCCCGCGGCCCGCGCTCGCGTCGAGGATTCCGTAGCCGGGCATGTAGGGCCGGCTGGCTGACGGACGCCTGGTAGCCATGCCGGCTACCATGTCATCAGGTGATATTTT
>Ga0302324_100012807_pt1 | contig 17079 bp, 17 predicted proteins | sample Palsa_T0_1_FD_201949 | JGI IMG/M metagenome (GOLD analysis project Ga0302324, IMG submission 201949) | Peat permafrost microbial communities from Stordalen Mire near Abisko, Sweden - Palsa_T0_1 | ecosystem: Environmental > Terrestrial > Soil > Palsa > Peat permafrost | place: Sweden: Abisko...
GACTGCGCCTGCAGCGGCAGGATCAGGATGTGTTCGCCCCGCAGCAGCAGCGCCACCGACACCGCGTTCGGCAGATAGGCGTCACACAGCTCGCGCGACAGGTACAGATTGCCGCGCGCGATCCTGATCTGTGCCGGCGCCGCCAGTGCCGGCGCCGCCAGTGGCGGCGGCGCGTACGCCGCGATCTCGGCCCGGATCTGCCGCAGCACGCTGTGCGCCGCGGCGATCACCGGCGCGCTCAGCTCGAGCCCGAATGCCAAGCTGCCCGCCTCGATCAGGAACACGCTGGTGTCGGACGGAAAATCGTCGGCGAACAGCCGCCGTCCCGCAGCCAGCGCATGCTGCCAGCGGAAATCATGCAGGCTTGCGCCCGGCTCCGCCAGGTCAGCCAGCTCGGCGCCCGGCACCCTGAAAATCGCTCCGGCCTGCGAACCGCTGCTGCAGGCGTCTACCAGGATCAGTTTGCGCGCGCCGCGGGCCTGGAACATCACCTCCATGCCGCCGGTGCCGGCATCAAATACGCGCACCTGCGGCAGCGGATGCGCTCGCAGATCCGCCAGCAGCCACTGTGCGACCACCACACCGACTCCATCGTCGGAGCGGGTCGAATTACCACAGCCGATCACACACAGCATGACGGGCCTAGATGCGCCAAAGCCGGCACCACCAGTCCGGCTCGACCGGCACCGCCAGCTCGGGCAGGTCGCACCACTTGCGGTGTACCAGGTAGTACATGCACTCCTGGCAGCGCATGCGGTCCGGCCCGAAGGGATAGTTGGTGAACCCCGACAGCACCAGTTTGGCCTTCAGGTCGTTCGGATCCAGGTCACGCAGCGCGGCCAGCAGGTCGGCGAACTGGAGGTTATCCTCGGGGAACGGCTCGGTCTGGGTTTTCAGCCCGCCGGCCAGCATCTTGTCGATCTGGGCTCTGAGGGCATTGTCCCGGCCGTTCAGCATAAACATCTCTCCTCGTGCGCCGCCTTCAGATACGGGGGCCACACTGCGCGAGACTCGGCCATGCCACCCCCAGGTCCCGCCCCCCGCCTGTGTTCTGTCGGCCGCTCTACTATCGCTCGCACTCAACCAATGCGAAAGCGCGCCAGCTCCTTTCCGGTCTTGGCGTTGTGCGCGTGGACAGTGCACACCAGGCACGAATCGAAGGAACGCGCCACGTGGCCGACTTCCACCGGATCGGTGGGATCCGCGATCGGCGCACCCATCAGGGCCTCCTCGATCGGTCCGCGCACGCCCTTGTTGTCGCGCGGCCCGACGTTCCAGGTGGTCGGTGCGATGATCTGGTAGTTCCTGATCTTGCCATCCTTGACTTCGATCCAGTGGCACAGCGCGCCGCGGATCGCCTCCGTGGCGCCCCAGCCACGGCCATCGCGCTCCTTCGGCTTGATATACCAGGGATCGTTCAGCCGGAACTCGCGCAGGCAATGCTCCGCCTGCCGATAAAGCTTCACGGTTTCGTGCATGCGCGCGATCTGCCGCAGATGCAGGCTCGGTCCGCCCATCTTCTTGTACATATCGAGAATGAACGGATCGTAGTGCTGCCATGACTCCCCGTGCTTGCCCCCGGCCACCATCTGGCGTGCGAACGGCCCGGCTTCCAGCCGTCCGGAGCTGACGTGACTGACGGCGGTGGCCCAGGAGTACTTGCCGTTGAAATCCGCTGGATTCTTGCCGACCGCCTTGGTGGTGCGATCAAACGGATGGGTGTCGTTCGGCGCCTCGTCATACCAGGCATGCAGCACGTTCTCACGGGTGTATTTCTGGTCCATCAGCACGTGCGTGTCGGTCTTGCCGTCGTACACGCCGCCCTTCATGATCAATGCGGCGTTGCGGCTGTCGATGGTCGGCTTCTGGTACTTGTCTTCATGCGGCAGGTAGCCCCACGAGACATAACGGCCGACGCCGCCGCCGTACTTATCGAGCCCGATATCCAACCCCATGCGCCAGTAGAAGCCCAGATCCGAATTGGCGTGCGCCGGGGATTCGTCCAGCCAGAGCTGGAAGTCCTGGTAGCTCTTGATCTGCTCGTAGCGCTCGAGCGAGCAGCCGAGCCAGCAGGGTTCGAGCCAGGTCTTGCGGTAATACTCCAGCAGCGACCAGGAGCGGGTGATGTCGGTCAGCGTCGGTGCACACATGACACCCCCGGGCACCATGTAGCTCGAATGCGGCCACTGACCGCCAAACAGCGCGTAGATCTCCACCGGCTTGCCCGACACGGTGACGCCCAGTTCATAGGATCGGCCGGTGAACGGCGCGAAGCGCTTGACCGCCTCCTCGTAGAACTTGCTGTTGCGATACTTCTTGTTGGTCATGTCGATGGCATATAAGCCATAGAAGTATCGCGGCTGACTCTGCAGGCTCTCGGTGATCTGGCCGATATTGCGCGCCAGGATCGCATTGCGCGGCACCTCGGTCTGCCAGGCGGTATCGAGCGCCCAGGCTGCGCAGGTCAGATGCGAGGCGCCGCAGATGCCGCAGGCGCGCGGTGTGACCACCAGGCCGGCCTGCGGGTCCTTGTCGCGCAGGATGATCTCGAAGCCGCGGAACAGTTCTGCCGATGTCCAGGCGTTCTTGACCACGCCGTCCTCGATATCGACGCGAACATCCAGATCGCCTTCAACGCGTCCGACCGGCGAGATATCCAATGTTTGCACTGCCATGATTGCGTCCCCTCAGAGTCGTGTAATGGTCAGACTACGAAAATGTCCTGCTCGGCCCACGCTGGCGCAGCGTTCTTGGCTGCACCAGTCAGGGCGATGTAGCCCTTCTTGTCCACACCGGCCGGCAGGTCCCTGGGCACGCCCATGACCGTCTGGGTCTTGAACACGGTTCCCGGATTGAGCTCGAAGAATGGAAACTCCGGCTCGGTGCAGCCCAGGCACGGCATGCCGGCGCGTGTCTTGGAGGACTGCCGGTTCCACAGGATGCGATTACAGGGCGAGTGCGTCATCGGACCGCGGCAGCCCAGGTCGTAGAACAGGCAGCCCTTGCGCTGCCCGAATTCGGTGGCCGACACCTTGTAAGCGAAATGCATGTTGCGCGTGCAGCCGGTCTGCGTGAAGCTCTGAAAGAAGGTCTTTGGCCGCTGCAGCTCGTCCAGGCCGATGTCGCCGCCGCGTCCGGTGGCCACAGCCACCACGATCTGCGTGATCCAGTCCGGATGCGCCGGGCAGCCCGGAATGTTGATGACCGGCAGGCCTGACTTGGACTTGAAGCCCTTGCCCAGGAAGCCGCCGTGGTTGCGTTTCAGGAACTGCAATCCCTGCGAGTCGCTCGGATTCGGCGCGGTGGCCGGGATGCCGCCCCAGGTCGCGCAGTCACCGACCGCGACCACAAAGGTCGCCGCATCCGACAGCTCGCGCACCCATTGCTTCATTGGCCGGCCGGCGAATCGATTCCATTCCCCGGTACCGTCGGGCGCATTGACCACAGTGCCCTCGAACACGAAGATGTCGAGTGCGATCTTGCCCGACACGCAGTCGCGCAGAATTTTCTGCAGATTGTCACCCAGCTCCACCCCGAGTGAGGGATGCCACAGGATGTTGATGCCGAAATCGGTCACCAGATCGACCGCGCTGGGTTCGTCGGCGTTCAGGAATGACATGGTGTTGCCGGAACACGCACCACCCTGCAGCCACAGTAGATTGGCCATCTTGGATATCCCCCACGTCAATGATTTGCCCGATAGGCCTGCAAATGCTGCGCCAGCTGCTGGCGCGATCGCATGCCTCAACTAATCAGGGACTTAGGAAAAGCTGTGCCCGCTGGCAGTGCCAACCAGCTTTACACCACGACGGCATTCGCAAAGCTGCTATGCAGCGCCAGCGCAAAAGTCAGCGCGCGACTCGCAGGGTCAGCCGTTGCGATTGCCGCACACCGGACATTCGGCCTCCAGCGTATAACCAAACCAGATGCCCTGGCAGCGGCTGCACCAGTGACCATTGGTCTGCTCGGCCGACAGCTCGAGCGCCACTGCCAGCGGCGTCAGTCCCAGATCCTTGAAGCTGCCGGGCGTGGCAGCCGCACGCTTGCCGCTGGATGGCGTCGGATCGGACGAATCGTCATCGCGCGCGCTCATATACGCCTGTCCTCTAATGAGATTCACCGTGATCGAGCTTATAACGCCGGATCTTGTTGGCAAGTCCCACGCGCGAGATTCCCAGTTCGCGCGCGGCGCGCGTATGGTTCCATTTGTGGCGCAGCAGGCATTGCGATACCAGGTGCGCCTCGAGCGACTCGACCTTTTCCTTCAGCGTCGCGTTGCCCTTCAGGAATTCGGGCTGCTGCCGGTTCTCGATATGTAGCGGCAATAGCCGCGCAAATTCGGGCGACAGGTGCTTGCGTGACAGGAATTCCCCGTCGCTCGCCATTGCGACCATGCGCCGCACCTCGTTTTCCAGTTCCCGCACGTTGCCGGGAAAGGCATGCGCCTGCAGGCGCTGCACCACCTCGGGCGAAATGCCGGCGATCCGGCGATGGATCGATTGCGCGTATTTCTTGGCGGCGTGCTCGGCCAGCACCGGGATATCCTCGATGCGCTCGCGCAGCGGCGGGATGTCGATCTCGAAGCCGCGCAGCCGATAGTACAGATCGCGCCTGAACTCCCCGCGCGCCACCAGCTCGTGCAGCGGCCGGTTCGAGGCCGCGATGATGCGCACGTCGCAGTGCCGACTCTCATGCGTGCCGACCGGCTTGACCTCGCCCTCCTGCAGGAAGCGCAGCAGGCTGATCTGGAACGGCGCGGACACCTCCGAGATTTCGTCCAGAAACACCGTGCCGCCATCGGCCGCCGGAAACAGCCCGAGCCGGTCGCTGATCGCGCCGGTGAATGCACCGCGCTTGTGACCGAACAATTCCGATTGCAGCAATTCGTTCGACAACGCGCCGCAGTTCTGTGCCAGAAACGGAAACGCCTTGCGTTGGCCGAAGAAATGCACTGCACGCGCCATCAGCTCCTTGCCGGTGCCGGTCTCGCCCTGGATCAATACCGGCAGATTGGTGGCCGCCGCCTTGCGCGCCAGGTTGCAGACACCCACCATGCTCTCGCTGGCGAACACCAGCTTGTCGAACTCATAGGTGTTCTGCAGCAGGCTGCTCATCGAATTGTTCTGCCGCTGCAGCACTTCGTCGGCGAACTTGAGTTCGCGGCTCAGGTAGCGATGCCGGCGCGCCAGCTCACGGCTCTCCAGTGCGCGCTTGATCAGCAGCGCAATCTGATCGCTCTGCAGCGGCTGCGACAGCAACTGGTACACCGCCGCCTCGTTGATCGAGCGGATCATCTCGCGATGATCGGTGTCCGCCGCGATCAGGATGCGGATCGATTCGGGGTGGGAGATGCGCGTGTGGCGGAAGAAATCCACGCCGCTCATGTCCGGCAGGTGCTGGCTGCACAGCAGCAGGTCGATCTGCTCGCGATCCAGTATCGACCAGCCTTCGTGGCCGGATGCGGCGCAGTATGTGTGGTAGTCCTCCTCCAGCAGCTGCGCCAGAGGCCCGCGGACGTGGGCGTCGTCGTCGATCACCAGGATCGACCAGTCGCCGTCAGCTTGCATTCGCTCTATCGCAACGCATCGTCGATCCCCCGGCGCTGGATGTAAACTTACTTTTCTTTTTGTAAGACAGTTTGACATCCAACGCAAGCCCTTCCTACACTGCATTGACGGTCGACTGGGCACGGTTTTCAACAAAATCGCTCGGCGCAGGAGTGGGGATGGGCGACTCTTTGGCCATGTCGCAATTCGAGGCTGCCTTGAAAGCCGTCGAATCCGATGGCGCGACCCCCGCCGAAAAGGCTGAAATGCTCATGGAGATCGCCATGGGCCTGCAGCAACGCCCTAAGACAGAAGAGCCGCTGCTGCATGCGGTGCAGCTCTACCGGCGCGCATTGCAGCTTTGTCCGATCGATTCACCGCTGCTGAAGGCCCGGATCACCACGCGCCTGGGTACTGCGCTGCAGGCGTTGCCTGCCGGCGGTGTCCGTGCATTGCAGGAAGCGCGCGACTGCTACGAGAGTGCACTGGCGACGCTCACGGGTAAGACCGACGCGTCGGAGGCCGCCGAGATCGAGATGAACCTGGGACTGGTGCAGCAGTCGCTGGCCGCCAGCGGTCATGCCCGCCTGAATGACGCGATCCAGTGCTATCACCGCTCGCTGCGCGTGTTCACGCGCGAGGATCACCCGCAGGAATTCGCGATCCTGCACAACAACCTGGCGATCGCCTATCTGTCGATTCCGCTGTCGGACGAGCGCGCAAGGATGCGTGAGGCGCTGGCGGTGCAGTCGTTCGAGGAGGTGCTCAAGGTCATCAACCTGGTCGATCACCCGAGCGAGTACGCTATGGTCCAGAACAACCTGGGCAACGCATTGCAGAGCGCCTCGAGCGGGCATGCGCTGCAGAACACCCTGCGCGCCCTGGACGCCTACGATGAGGCGCTCAAGGTGCGCAATGCGCGCGACACGCCGCTCGAATTCGCCAACACGTTCGCCAACAAGGCGAATGCGCTGCGTAACCTGCCCGACGATCCGGATCGCCCCGGCCTCGGGCGCGATGCAGCCTTGAGCCGCGCCCGCGAGCTGTACCAGGAGGCGCGGGCCATCTACGTACGGGTCAACGCCGCGCACAGCGCCGGGCTGATCGAACAGGCGCTGGCGGACATTGATCACGAGCTGGCCGCTCAACGCGATGCACGCGGCAACGGCAGTGCGCAGCCGGGATATGCGAGCGCGCCGCTGCGCGCCGGCGAGTGATGCATGCACGCGCTGTGGCAGCACATGTTGACCGGTCAGCTGACCTGGAGCACGGTCGCCGTGTGGACCGTGCTGTCGGTACCGCTGTCGGTCGCAGGGGGTGCGCTGGGCGGCATGGTGCTCGCCGGAAAGGATCTGGGTAACGGCGTGGCCGCCATGATGGGAGGCATGTTCGGCCCGGTCGCCGCAACGCCCGGCATCCTGCTCGGACTGGCACTGCTGTGCTGGCTCTAGCGGCGCCGATGTGGGATATGTTCGCCAATTCGGTCAAGCTGTTCTGCACCGGCAGGCTGTTCCGCGAACCGCGCGCGGTGCTGCGTCAGTGGCTGATCGGTTCGATCGCATCGCTGCTGGCGATGATCGTGCTGGTCAAGCTGGCAGTGCCGCTGTGGCTGAGCGTGATCGCGGTTGCGGTGCTGGCCGGTGTGCTGCAGCCGTTCCTGTTCAAAAATCTCAAATACGCCTGAAGCCGCAGCCATGAATCGCCCCCTGCGCAGCAGCGAGCCCGCCGACGAGCTGGACGCGCGGGTGCAGAGCATCGTCAGCCTTGAGGCCATTGTTGAGGGCTGGGACGAGGCGCACACCCTGACCGTGCAGGCGCTCAAGTCGGCCATCGAGGATCTGCACAAAGAGGCGCTCAGGCGGCTGATCCGCGCGCTCAAGGACGATCCGCAGGCCAACGCGCGCCTGCGCGAGGCGCTCGCCGATCCGGTCATCTACGGTGTGCTGCGCTTTCACGGGCTGATCAAGCCGCCGCTGGCCGAACGGCTCGAACAGGCTCTGCAAGAAGTGCGGCCGGCGCTGGCCGGGCACGGCGGTGGCGTCGAACTGGTAGCGATCAGGCCGCCGGACACCGTGGAATTGCGGCTGATCGGTTCCTGCCACGGCTGCCCGGCCTCCGGCCAGACCCTGAGCGAGGGCGTCGAGAAGGCGATCCGCGCGCACTGTCCGGAAATCGTCCACATCCACCAGGTCAGCCGCGCCGCGGCGGAAGGCGGCGCAGCGGGCGTCGACGCCGGCGCAGCGGCTGGCGCGAGCGTGCATTTCATCAGCCCATTTGCGCTTAAGGCTACAACCGGATGGCTGGAGGCGGGGGCGTTGAGCGACATTCCCGAAGGCGGCGTGCGCGAACGCAGGATCAAGGGGCGATCGGTTCTGCTCTCTCGCCGCGGCGAGCAGGTCAGCTGCTTCGACAACAGTTGCGCCCACCTTGGCATGCCGCTGGAGATGGCCGAGATCCATGCCGGTGTCATCACCTGCTCCTATCATGGGTTTCAGTATCTGCTCGAGACTGGCGAATGCCTCACGGCGCCGGAGGTGCAGCTCACGGTACACGCCGTGCGCGTGATCGACCAGCGCGTCCAGGTTCGATTGGACGAGTAAGCGATGAGCACCAGCGAACTGCACGTCAGCCTCAGGCCCGCGCTACGGCGCGATCCGGCGCCGTGCGCACTGCAGGTGTTGGATCGGCGCGGTCCGCGCGCCTGCATCGGCGGCAGCCGCGATGCCGACAATCTGGCCATGCCGGTCGCGGCCGACGCGCGCTCACTGTTTGGACCGCGCGGCGCGTGCCTGCTGGCGCCGCGCGGTCCGCTGTGGATCAGCGACACCGGACATCACCGCCTGCTCGGCTGGGCACAGGCGCCCGAGCGCGACCAGGCGGCCGCCGATTGGGTGATCGGGCAGCCCGATCTGCGGCACGAGGGCCGCAACGCGCACGGCGCCGCCGGCGCGGCCACACTTAATGTACCCACCGGCATCACCCCGTGCGGCCACGGCCTGGCGGTGGCCGACGCCTGGAACCATCGGGTACTGATCTGGCGCGACGCGCCGGTGCGTGACAACGTTGCCGCCGACCTGGTGCTGGGACAGGCGGATTTCAATGCCACCGACGCCAACCGCGACCATGCCCTGCCCTCGGCCGCAAGTCTGTTCTGGCCCTACGGGGTCAGCTGGGACGGCGCACGACTGTGGGTTGCGGACACGGGTAACCGTCGCGTGCTGATGTGGCATGGGCTGCCCGCGGGCAACGGTCAGGCTGCCGATTTGGTGCTCGGGCAGCGCAGCTTTCACACGCGTGATGAAAACGGCGGCGGCGAACCCGGCGCCAGCAGCATGCGCTGGCCGCACGCGATCGCCTGTTGGGATGGACGGCTGTGTGTGACGGATGCGGGCAACAATCGCATCCTGGTCTGGGACGGCGTGCCGTCACGGGACAATGAGCCGGCTCGCTGGGTGCTGGGTCAGCAGGATTTCAGCTCCGTGGACCACAACCAGTCGCTCTACTGGCCAAATTCCGCCAGCCTGCAGATGCCGTACGGCATTGCCGTCGCGGGCCGCTGGTGCATCGCGGCCGACACCGCCAACTCGCGCCTGCTCGGCTGGCCGCTCGAGGTTTGCGGCACTGGCGCGCCGGCGCAAGCCCTGAGCGGCCAGGACGAGTTCAATGCCAAAGGCGACAATCGCTGGCGCCTGCCAACGCGCGAGAGCCTTTCGTGGCCCTACGGTATCAGCACCTGCGGCGCGACCGCAGTGATCGCCGACTCAGGCAACAACCGCGTACTGTTGTGGCCGCTGTCGCCGGATCTGGCCGCATGAACAGCACTGCGCCGCTGGCGGCCATCGAGGAGCGCGCCGAGTTGATCCGTGTGCGCGGCCTGGTGCAGGGTGTGGGCTTTCGCCCGACCCTATGGCGCCTGGCGCGCCGCCATGGACTGCGCGGCTGGGTGGCCAATGATGGCCAGGGCGTGCGCATGCACCTGTGCGGAGCCGCCGCGGCGCTCGAGCAGTTCGTGCGGGAACTGCCGGCCGAGTCGCCGCCATTGGCGCGCATCGACCGCATTGAGCGCGAGCCGGCCGCCGCGCTGCCGCCGGACAGCGGCTTCCAGATCGTCCACAGCGACCGTACGCCCGCGCGCACCGGCGTGGTGCCCGACGCGGCTGCCTGTGTCGATTGCACCGCGGAGATCTTCGATCCGTTAGCGCGCCGCTTTCGCTATGCGTTTGCCAACTGCACGCATTGCGGCCCGCGACTCAGCATCATTACGCAGATTCCCTACGATCGCGCCGGCACCACGATGGCGTCATTCGCGCTGTGCCCGGCCTGCCAGGCGGAGTACGCCGATCCGGCCGATCGCCGCTTTCACGCCCAGCCGATCGCCTGCCACGTGTGCGGACCAAAGCTGACGCTGGCGCGCGCGGACCGCCGCTCTATCGCGCTCGAGTCGCTGTCGATGCTGGACGAGGCCGACGCCGCCTGCACGCTGCTGCAGCGCGGCCATGTCATCGCGATCGAAGGCCTGGGCGGCTATCAGCTGGCCTGCGACGCGACCGCAGCCGACGCGGTCCAGCGGCTGCGCACCGGCAAGCGCCGCGAGCGCAAGCCGTTCGCGCTGATGGCGCGCGACCTGGAGGTGATCGGCCGCTACGCGTGCGTCGATGACGCCGAGGCGGCGCTGCTGCGCAGTGCGGCCGCGCCGATCGTGCTGCTGCAGCGCGCCGGCGCGACGCCCGCGCCGTCGATCGCCGCCGCGGTGGCTCCGGGCCTGCAGCTGCTGGGTTTCATGCTGCCCAACACACCCCTGCACCACCTGCTGCTCAAGCGCATGCAGCGGCCGATCGTTCTGACCAGCGGCAACCTCAGCGATGAGCCGCAGTCGATTGAACGCAGCGACGCCCGCATGCGCCTCGGCGCCATCGCCGAGTACTTCCTGGAACACGATCGCCCGATTGCGCGGCGGGTGGATGATTCGCTGGTACGGGTGGTGGCTGGTCGGCCGCGCGTGCTGCGGCGCGCGCGCGGCTATGCTCCGGCGACGCTGCCGCTGCCACCCGGATTCGAGCACGCGCCGCGCGTGCTTGCCTTCGGCGGGGAATTGAAGAACACCTTCGCCATGCTGCGCGACGGCGAGGTGATCCTGTCCCCGCATATCGGCGATCTGCAGGATGCGCTGACACGCGCGGACTACGCCCGCGCCATCGACGAACAGCGCGCTTTCTTCCAGTTCGAGCCGCAGGCATTGGCCTGCGATCTGCATCCGGACTACGCCGCGACGCAGCTGGCACGGGCGCAGGCGCGCGACGGGGCGCTGCCGCTGCTGGCGAGCCAGCACCACCATGCGCACATCGCCGCATGCCTGGCGGAAAACGGCGTGCCGCGCACCGCGCCGCCGGTGATCGGTGTGGCGCTCGACGGCAGCGGATTCGGCGAGGACGGCACGCTGTGGGGCGGGGAGTTCCTGCTGGCCGACTACGTCGGTTATCAGCGCATCGGCTGCTTCAAGCCGGTCGCGCTGCCGGGCGGTGAAGCGGCGATTCGCGAGCCGTGGCGCAGCTGCTATGCTCAGCTGATGGCGCAGATGGGCTGGGCCCATTTTGCGATGAATTACCAGGAGCTCGAGTTGTACCGCTTCCTCGAGCGCGCACCGCGCGCGCTGCTCGATGGCATGCTGGCGCGCGGCGTCAATTCGCCGCTGGCCAGTTCCTGCGGGCGTCTGTTCGACGCGGTCGCGGCCGCCGTCGGACTGGTACGCGAGCGCGCCTGGTACGAGGGACAGGGCGCGCTCGAGCTGGAGGCGGCGATCGACCAGCGCGCCCTGGCGGGTGAGGACCCGCGGCTCAGCTACCCGTTCGCAATCCCGCTGCGCGCCGGCATGCCCTACATCGAACCGCTGGCAATGTGGTCGGCATTGCTCGGCGATCTGATCCTGAAGCTGCCCGTCGGCGTGATCGCGGCACGCTTCCACCGCGGACTGGCCAACGTGATCGTGCGCATGGTCGAGCAGCTCGCCCAGCGCCCTGCTGCCGAATCCCTGGCGCGACCGCTGGTCGCGCTCTCGGGCGGCGTATTCCAGAATCGCGTGCTGTTCGAGCGTGTGCTCGCGGGCCTTACGGCCCGGGGCTTTACCGTCCTCAGCCACTCGCAGGTGCCCTGCAACGACGGCGGCCTGGCGCTTGGCCAGGCGGCGATCGCCGCTGCGCGGCTGTTGCAATCCCCGCAGGAGAACCGCTGATGTGTCTTGGAATTCCCGGCCGTGTCGTCGAGATCAGCGATGAGCACAACAAGCTGGCGATCGTGGACGTGTGCGGCGTGCGCCGGGAAGTCAATCTCGCCTGCGTGGTCGACGCGCAGCATCCGCTGCAGGCCTGCGTCGGGGATTGGGTGCTGGTACACGTGGGCTTCGCGATGAGCCGTATCGATGAGCGCGAGGCGCAATTGACACTCGAGCTGCTCAACCAGCTGGGCGAGGCGCAAGCCGAGCTGGATGCCATGCGCCAACGGCACAGCGCATGACCGCACCGCTGCACGACCCGATGCTCGCCGGACTGTACCCGTTCCTGAGCGGGGAGCGCCAGGACGCGGGTCAACTGGAGCAGGCCCTGCTGGCATCGGTGCAGCAGAAGGCGGCCGACAGCGTATCGGTCAAGCAGCGCTTCTATAGGGAATCCGGACCACAAGTGCTGGCGGTGGCGCGCGCCATCGCGGCTGTCTACCGCGCGCGCGGCCAGCTCTACACCATGGGCAATGGCGGCTCGAGCTGCGATGCCGCGCATATCGCGGTGGAATTCCAGCATCCCATCAGCGCCGGACGCCAGGCGCTGCCGGCCCGCAACCTGGGGGACGACACGGCGATGCTGACCGCGGTCGGCAACGATGTGGGATTCAGGCACGTGTTCCTGCGCCAGGTCGCGGCCCAGCTACGCCCCGGCGACGGCCTGATCGGTGTATCGACGTCAGGCAATTCCGAGAATCTGCTGCTGGCCTTCGGCGCTGCGAAGAAGCTGGGCGCCGTGACCATTGCGCTGGCCGGAGGGGACGGCGGCAGGATGCGCGGCCACCCGGATCTGGACTACTGCCTGGTGGTGCCGAGCGACAGCATCCACCGCGTGCAGGAAACCCACGTCTCGATCTATCACATCCTCTGGGATCTCACCCACACGCTGCTGGCCGACGATCGCGGCTCTGCATCGCAGGAGAGCTGAGCATGCGTTACGCCGACGAATTTCGCGATCCCGCCATGGCGCGCACGCTGGTGGGCGAAATCCAGCGCCTGGCGGGGCCGCTGGCGCGCGAACGCGCGCGGCCGCTGCAGGTCATGGAGGTGTGCGGCGGCCACACCCATACCATCTTTCGCTACGGCCTGAAGGCGATGCTGCCTGAGGAGAGCATCGAGTTTGTCCATGGCCCGGGCTGCCCGGTGTGCGTACTGCCGATGGGGCGCGTCGATGACTGCGTGGCACTGGCGCACGATTCCAGGATCATCTTCGCAACCTTCGGTGATGCCATGCGTGTACCCGGTTCGCGCGGCAGCCTGCTGCAGGCCAAGGCGCGCGGTGCCGATGTCCGCATGGTGTACTCGCCGCTCGATGCGCTGCAGCTGGCGCGCGCCAACCCGCAGCGCGAGGTGGTGTTCTTCGCGCTCGGCTTCGAGACCACGATGCCGAGCACCGCGCTGACGGTGCTGCAGGCGCGCCGCGAAGGCATCGACAACTTCTCGCTGTTCTGCAATCACATCACCATCATCCCGACCATCAAGGCGATCCTGGATTCCCCGGAACTGAAACTGGACGGGTTCCTGGGCCCCGGACATGTGAGCATGGTCATCGGCAACCGCCCGTATGACTTCATCGCCCGCCACTACCGCCGACCGATCGTCGTCGCCGGCTTCGAGCCGCTGGACGTGCTGCAATCGTTGTGGATGGTCATCAAACAGCTCGCCGAGGGGCGCTGCGAGGTCGAGAACCAGTACAAGCGCATCGTTCCGGAAGACGGCAATGCGCAGGCGCTGGCGGCGGTCAGCGAGGTGTTCGAGCTGCGGGAATTCTTCGAGTGGCGCGGACTCGGGTCGATCGATCACTCGGGCGTGCGCATGCGCCGGGAATTCGCGCCCTACGACGCTGAGCGCAAATTCGTGCTGCCGAACCTGACGATCGCCGACCCGAAATCATGCCAGTGCGGCGAGGTGCTCAAGGGCGTCATCAAGCCGCAGCAATGCAAGGTGTTCGGCACCGCCTGCACACCCGAGCGTCCGCTGGGCGCGCTGATGGTGTCCTCCGAGGGCGCCTGCGCGGCGTATTACCAGTTCGGCCGCATCGACATGAAGCAGCAGCGGCAGGCATCCCCGCTCGAGGCATGAGCCCAAGTGGACGGCGGACCTGATCTGAGCGCTGCCACCGTGACGATGGCGCACGGGGGTGGCGGGCGCGCGATGCGCGCCCTGATCGAATCCATTCTGCTGCCGGCGTTCGACAATCCGATGCTGGCAACGCTTGAGGACCAGGCTCGGGTGTCGATCGCCGAACTTGCCGCCCACGGGGATAGACTGGCATTTACCACCGACACCTATGTGGTCACGCCGATTGAATTTCCCGGCGGCGACATCGGCCGGCTGGCGGTATGCGGTACGGTGAACGATCTGGCCGTATGCGGGGCGCGCCCGCTGTGGCTGTCGTGCGCGCTGGTGCTGGAGGAAGGGCTGGAAATCGCTACGCTGTCGGCGGTGGCGCAAAGCATGGCGCGCACGGCGCGCGAGGCCGGCGTCTGCGTCGTCACCGGCGACACCAAGGTAGTCGAGCGCGGTGCCGCCGATCGGCTATTCATCAACACCGCCGGCATAGGCGTCGTGCCGGCCGGCGTGAACATTGGGGCAACACGCGCGCAACCCGGCGATGTGGTGATCGTCAACGGCTCGCTGGGCGATCACGGGGTCGCCATCCTGCTGGCCCGCAACGAACTGGCGCTGACCGCCGAGGTGGTGAGCGACTGCCAGCCGCTGTACGGACTGGTGGCCGCGATGCTCGAGGCGTGTCCGGACCTGCACTGCCTGCGCGACGCAACCCGCGGCGGCGTCGCCACGGTGCTCAATGAATTCGCCGCCTGCTCCAGGGTCGGCATCCGGCTGCGCGAATCGAGCCTGCCCCTGAACGAGATCGTGCGTGGCGGCTGCGAGATCCTCGGACTCGATCCGCTCTATCTTGCCAATGAAGGCAAGCTGGTGGCGATCGTGCCGGCAGCCGCGGCGCGCGTGACGCTGGCGGCGATGCGCTCCCATCCCGCGGGACGAGAGGCGGCCATCATCGGTGAAGTGTGCGCAGGACCGCCGGGCATCGTGACCCTGTCGACCATCATCGGCGGCGATCGCGTGGTGGACATGCTGAGCGGCGAACAGTTGCCGCGGATCTGCTGATGCATGAGCTGTCCATCACCCGCAGCGTCGTGGCGATCGTGAGCGAGCGCGCCACCGGGCAGCGTGTCACGCGGGTGCGGCTGCAGATCGGGCGGCTCTCGGCCATCATGCCCGAGGCCATCCGCTTCTGCTTCAGCATCTGCACGCAGGACACCCCGGCAGCCGGCGCCGCGCTGGAGATCGACGAGATACCCGGTCGCGGTAGCTGCAGCGACTGCAGCACCGAGGTGGCACTGACCGAACTGCTGGGCCGCTGTCCGAACTGCGGCCACGCCTCGCTGCGAGTGATCGCCGGCCAGGAAATCAACATCAAGGAAATGGAGATAGAACCATGTGTGTAACCTGCGGCTGCGGCAACCCTCAGACCGTCACGCACGAGCACGACGGCGGGCACGAGCACGTGCATGCGGACGGTACTCGCCACAGTCACAGCCACGAGCATGGTCACAGCCACGAGCACGATCACAGCCACGACCACGCTCACGACCACGACCACGACAGCCACGATGATCACGGCCACGGCCATCACGATCATGCTCACGACCACGACTGCCTCCCCTTGTCAGTGCCTGGCCGGGACGCGCGCACGATCCAGATGGAGGCACAGATCCTCGGCAAGAATCAACTCATCGCCGAGCGCAATCGCGGTTGGCTCGCCGGCCGCGGCATCCTCGCGCTGAATCTGCTCAGCAGCCCCGGCGCAGGAAAGACCACGCTGTTGGAGCGCACCATCACGGATCTCAAGGCCGAGCTGACCGTCGGGGTCATCGAGGGCGACCAGGCTACCTCCAACGACGCGCAGCGCATCCGCGCTACCGGTGCGCCGGCGGTGCAGATCAATACCGGCACCGGCTGCCATCTGGAGGCGGACATGCTGCAACGAGCGCTCGAGCTGCTCAATCCGCCGCCAGCCTCGCTGCTGCTGATCGAGAATGTCGGCAACCTGGTTTGCCCGGCGCTGTTTGACCTGGGCGAGCAGGCCAAGGTCGTCATCTTTTCAGTCACCGAAGGCGAAGACAAGCCGCTGAAGTATCCTCATATCTTCGCCGCCGCGCAGTTGCTGCTGCTCAGCAAGATCGACCTTCTGCCGCACCTGCGCTTTGACGTCGAACGTGCCACCGCCAACGCATTGCGCATCAATCCGCAGCTCAAGGTCATTGGCGTATCAGCCTACAGCGGCGAGGGCATGCCGCGCTGGTACACCTGGCTAAAGAGCGAGAGCGCCGCGCACTCGCGCGTAACCGCGTGACAGTAAGCAGCCTGTGCCAAGCCGCTGGCCGCCTTACGGCATCAGCGAGCTGCCACGGCTCTATCACGTTCTCGATCCTCTTTACAAAACCTCGCTTGCGCTCATGACGCATATTCTTATGTGCGATATCGCACGGACGCGACATGCGGTAACAGTTAGAAGCGTCAATTGTTCAGCCCAGCAAAGAGCGGAGGCGTTCGGAGGTCGACGCTCAGCCTAGCGGTCATCGCCGCAATTCATCACCCCGAACAGCTACCCCATCGGAATCGCGATCCAAGTCTATATCGAGATCGTCAATCTTGCGCTGGTCGCGCTTGCCAGTTGGCTCGCCCTACGCCGCGGTGCGCACTGGACGGTACCGGAAGGCGAGTCTCTCCTGAGCGAAGCGAGACAGTCATGAAGCAGTCCAAGGGTCCGAATAAAATCGCCGAGACTTTCTATTCATGGCGGCTTGCTTCGTACTTGGGACTTTAAATCTGTGCGTACGCAAAGTCTGGCATCGAAGCATTTGCCGACCGAATCGATTGAGCATCACGGTCTGGTAGGCGATCTCAGCACTGTCGCCTTGGTTGACATGAACGGCACAATCGATTTCATGTGCTGGCCGCGATGCGAAAGCCCCAGTGTATTCGCCTCATTGCTGGACGCCGAACGCGGCGGAGCGTTTGAATTAGCGCCCGAGCTTGGGGATAGCAGACGCCGACAAATGTATTTGCCGGACACGAACGTCTTACTCAGTCGATTTCTATCCGCGACGGGTGTGGCGGAGATCTCAGACTTCATGACCGTGACGGGGCAGAGGCAGCAATTGATCAGGCGCGTTAAGGCGATCAGAAATGCGGTCCGCTTTCGAATGCGCTGCGCGCCTGCCTTTGACTACG
>Ga0302324_100012809_pt1 | contig 17078 bp, 36 predicted proteins | sample Palsa_T0_1_FD_201949 | JGI IMG/M metagenome (GOLD analysis project Ga0302324, IMG submission 201949) | Peat permafrost microbial communities from Stordalen Mire near Abisko, Sweden - Palsa_T0_1 | ecosystem: Environmental > Terrestrial > Soil > Palsa > Peat permafrost | place: Sweden: Abisko...
TGACCTGGGGATCACTGATGTACCGGGTCGGCTCGTCGTACCGGAACAGCATGCCGAGTATCTCTGCCTCTGGCAAATATACAATGCCGAAGACGATACGTCCACCCCGGTCTTTGAACCGGACAACCCGGACCACAGTCATATCTTCGTCACCAGGATAGATACCACCGCCCTGAATGATTCTGCTGGCCGTCACCTTGTCTACTGTCGCCATTCTCTATCCCTCTACATCATAGCCGAGCGGGAGATCACCATGCTTCACCCACGCATATGCCAATTCGTTCGCCTCTCCTTCGGTCGGCTTGTCATGGCCCCACAGCACCCGACCTCCGAACCATCCCGGCTTATCGTCTGGTATCAGCTCCACACGGATACGCCACATCTTCGGATCGGAGTTGACCACCGGATAGACAACAGCTCTCCGGGATGGTTCGCCATTACCTACCGCCGCCACAATTATTCCTCTTCTGCTTCTCCGTCAGGATCATCTGTGCCCCAAGGATCAGGGATAGTACCGAACAGCCAGTCGAATGTCTCATCTGAGAGCTGGACCTGTTCGCCGGTCACGCTCCGCATCCCATGTGGTTCCGGTTGCACATTTTCTCCCGTGATGCTCGGTTTTGGATTTCCGAAATTCTGAAATCTGCGCGGCACAATTTTCACAAAATTCGGAACTGTGCATATCAGACGGCTATGCCGCTGATCCAAACGACCCAGAAGACCAGTGCAACTCCTGTGGCCATAAGTATTAGCAATGTAGTGAATCGCATCATTCCCCCGCGTAGTTTCGGATTGCATTGGTGATACGGAGGTGCGCCGGATTTAGCGCAAACAAATTCCTATTGAGGATATCGACGGTTCGCTTCAGAACGGGCTGTGGGACAGCGGCGAGAGTATCATTGAGGACAGCCCAGCTCATGGCTTCTAGTCCCGGACGGATAATCAGCGGGTCCTCTGTGTGCTTGCAAGCAACTTCGAGAGCACCGAGTAGGTACTTACATTCTAGATGCCCTGACATTTTCATGTCGAATGTGTTGACCATTGGGCATGGCGAATTAACCATGGCGGCCGTCTCGAATGCGTTGAACAGTGGAGAGACATCTCCTGCGGTCTCCTGGTCATATAGGCCAGGAAATGACACTTCTTCATAACCAGGGTCATATCCACTGATATAGATTGGCGTACATGATAGCCTGGATTCGATAGTACCGACCGCAACATCAAGCAGGCTTATTGGCCAGCCGAGGTCAGTGATAGCGTGCACTCTGAATTCACCAAGCCTTGCGCCGATACACGCAAGGAGAAGTAGCTGCGCTGACTCAATTGCCGACTGTACATAGAAGACAATATCTGAGCTGTGTATCCTGATAACTTCATCTTCGGATTCAACCCATTGCTGCAGTTTCGTGTAGAAGATAGAGTTGTCAATTACATGGGTGAATCTCGCAGCGGACACCTGAATCTCGGCACAGGCATTTTCAGCCTCCCATTCCGCGACCCGCTTTGATGCGGTGTAGACCTCGGGAGAATAGGGCCGTAGTGCTTTGCCAGTTGAAGCTAGAACGACCTGTGGGATACCATTCGTGATTGCGGCGTCCAGAATATTGCGAGTACCGAATACATTCGTGGTAATCGTACGATGGACCTCCACCTCTGCTAGCGCGGGCGAACGCTGGGCCACGACGTGGAAGATGATGTCAGGACGAACTTTTTGTATGATCTCGTTCATCCTGTCTCGGTCTCTGACATCACCAATCATGTATTCCGCTATGGCCTGGGCTGGCCAGTTAGCTGTGATGCCGCGGCTGACGCTGACTAGCCTCGCGGGATGATACTTCACGAGTTCGCTCATGAGTGTCGAACCGATACAACCTGTTCCACCAGTTACGAGGATAACTGCCCCACCGAGTCGACTCCTGAGCCGAGCCTTGGGCATGCAGAGCCCGCGCTGCTGAATCCCCAGGAATCGTTCGTATTCCTTGTGCGCTTCTGGCTTGGCGGCAATTAGCTCTTTTGTCAGCTGCTTCAGAATAAGGATGTCATTTTTGGCGAGATCAGTCTTGTGCGCCGGGACGACCTGCTTCATCGCGGCGATAACTTCTGACACGGGCATCACATCAATCATCCAGCTTTCTGTTGGCCATCTGTCCCCAGAACCCTGCTCGGAGCGTCAACTTAGTTGCAACACTCCACTAATGGGTCGGTACAGGCTACGGACGACGCTTGCCTGCGCTGCAGCCCCGTGAGCGATATCCCACCATCGCGAATGGCGGACCTTACTCCGAGCAGAGATCTGAAAACAGATATTTAGTTTTATCGACCACCCGGGCCTCTGCCAGCTTTAGCATCCCAACTTCCACTGACAGAGGGGGACTTTCCCGGGTGGTACGTTTTACCTGTTTGGTCTGGTTCCGCCTACACACGCATCTCGGTGATCATCAGCTTCCGCAGGCCAAGCAGGAGTTTTAGGGCCTGCCCGGGTGACGAGGCCATCATCCCGTCGCTTTCGGCGCGATTTGATATTTGCCAGTTTGCTCTGGCCCCGGGCAGGCAGTCCTACTCAGCCTTGGCAGTACCCACAACATCGGGACTCGTTGGCTTTTGAACTGAGCAGGACGTTCATGGGTTATGTGTCCTTACATGGACAGTGAGTATTTCCATCGTATACATCTAGCATTTGGAGCCATCGGCAGAGTCTCACGTGCTTACCGGCTCTGCAGTGCGGACGAAACGGGTTCGCCCTGTACACGGAAATGAGCGTCTCAAGCATTTCTATGTTAGCCTTCCTGCGTAACGCAGGTCCAGGGTTCGTGGAACTTCCTTGATATCCATTAGCCATCGACGGTCGAGTGCCTTGGTGCCAGCGAACTCGCCATCTATACGGCGATCTGGGCCACGGGCATCAAACAGAATGACTCCATTGCACTCACTAATATACCCCATCCGAGATATGCGCGGAATATTCTGAGTACCATCATCAGTGATCCACTTGATCTCGTAGTCATGGAGAATCTCGAATACAAATGACTGTGGGGGTGTCGACTTAACCGGGACTACTTCCATCATCACCTCTTGTGCTTCCAACTAACTGGCTTCTGGCTTGTCTTGCGTGGATCCCAATTGACGTAGACCTCAGCGTCATCTGGCATCCTCTTGATCGAGAGAATCTTGCTGGCAGGGAAGTCCTGCGTGCCGAATGTCGGCCGGGCGCTGAAGTAGAGATTGCCATTGTTCCTGGCGAACAGAAGCATCTGCGACTCAAGCGTGATTCTGCCACCAGGCTTGATGAACTGAATCCGGTACATACCGGGAATTGCCGCATCCTCCGGCGTCGTGACTACTTCCATGTCTTGGCCTCCAGAGCCTCTTCCTTGTCGGTCAGCTCCGGGGACGGCGTACCCGCAGGAGGCTCTATGCTGAACGAGGCCTGGTCGGCCGCCTCACGCGCTCTCACTCGCTCGAACCTGCGGAACTCGTCGTGGTCGTCGGGGCCTGGGATGTTGATCTCCATGCCGGCGGCCGATGCGCCGATCCTGGCCGCTTCCCGGTCAAGTTCGCCCTGGACTTCCTGGATGGCATGCAGACCGGCTTTCTCGTCGGCCTCCCACTTGTTCTGGATGCGGAGCCATTCCGGACCAAGGCCGCGCCTCTCGGCACAGATGTAGCCCATGCCTAGCAACCGGCTCGTGTACTTTGTCAGGTGGATATCGCACTTGCAGCATTTCCCTACTTCGTGCGCGTAAGCCATTGCAGCGTTGTCCGGGCCAGCTTCGGCGATTGCCTTCAGCACGTCGTGTCGACGCGCGCCCTTGATGTTGCGATCAGTCTTGCCGCCGACGATCATCTTGACAAACGTGCTGCCTGCCCATATACCAGACGTGGGCTTGTCGACCTTGTAGAAGTCAAGGTCATTTGCTCGGCTGAGCGAATCGATGGCGTACCATCCTTCTTCGATGGTGGCTACCGTCGCATCGATCGCTGCAGACTTGGCAGTCTTGGGGGTATCGAACAGGCGCTTGATCTCGCCCTTGGCCCACTCAAGCGTCTGGTGCTCTCGGGCTACCTCGTAGCCCTCAAGGTTAGGCGGTTCATCCCGCTCAATCTTCAGCTTGTTGATCAGGTTGTACTGCTTCTCGGAGATCGGCCGGAGATCCTTTGCGTTCCCGGCGGTACCGTACATCTCTTGTTCCTGGCCGTCGATCACGACGACGCCGTAGCAGGATCTAACCTCGGCTACGGTCTCATGTTCTTTCTTGCAGCTGCCACAACGCATGTCTGGTTCCTCCTCCGGAATCCTAGCCCCTAGTCTAGCGCCTATCCGGCCTGCACGGAAGCGAATTCGGAAATTATCTCCGAACTGGATCTATCCGTTCCGTGACCATACCTCCCCGTTGATGAGTAGCCGCACATCGCCCTGGCTAGCCTGCTGAGCCTGTCATGCGGGTAGGTCGTCATAATTGGCTCATCCATCATAAACCGAGTCTTCCGGTGAATTCCAGTCACTTACATCAGGACCAGGGAAACACCCAGGGCAGCCCTCGACGGTACCATCATCGTCGTGGGTATGAGCAAGAACATGTTTTGCCGCTTCGATAATTTCCGCTTCTTTGCGGCTGTTGCGATACTGCTCCATTGTGATGTCAATCAACTCCCCCTGGGCTTCGGTAAGTGACATCTCCTGGTTTGCGACCTTGGCCTGAACTTCAGCCAGTTTCGCGTCTGCCACCTTACGAGCATAGGCGGCTCGCTGCTGACTATTCGCCTGATGGGTTCGCTCCGCCAACTTCATCAGTTTCCGCTTGCGGTGCATCTCGATCTGCCGAGGGTCGATTCGCTTCGTTTTTCCGGTGTTGCTCATGTGTGCATTTCTCCCATGGCATGTGCCCGTAGTCTGCTTAGTACATGGCGTCGTAGCGCTGCTGAAACCAATAATCATCCATTCATTCCTCGTTCCGTATGCGGGTAATTTCTTGGTGTACCATTTGGCATTATGCATCGTGAACCGGGAGTCACATTGCATATCTTACAGGGATAGCGGAGTTTATTTTCCTCCAGTTTCCTTTCGTATCTGCCCTGTCTTGACATGCCCCAGCCATGTGCGTCTAGCTCTCTTTTAATTTCGCCATATACCCCGGGCAATTCTTTGGCATTCTCGAAATCGATTCGATTCATGATTATGAATTCAATTAGATTCTGCAGTACATGCCATTTTTCTACTGGCAGTATTAGGCCAAGTAGATCAAACTTGGACAACTGTCCTGGATTTGTAGATACATACCGAGGGATAGTCTTACGCATTGGCGTGGCCGGGTCTCTGAACATATGTTTCATGTCTGGTCTACTTTCATGCCGATGGAGCGCTTGCCGAGCGGGGTCCAGTAATTTGACTTCTGCTTCTTCGGTCCCAGGAACATGATCGTGACAAGTTTTGGGCTGACGCGCGTGATGGTGTGCGCCTGGGTGTGACGGAGGATATGGCAGGAGAACCGACGGTGCTGTCGGAATGTACGATTGGCGAGGTCATTCGGGTCATTGTAGGCCCATTCGTCATAGCTGCCGAACTTGAATGATGTGAATGACCGGCTGTGGTCATGCGGGTACATGCGCTTGTCATCTGCACTGTGGATCCTCGTGATGTCCATCGAGAGCAGGTTAGTGCGGAACACTATGAACCTTGTCAGAAATCGTTCGCCATCGACATCAGACGTGTATGGCCAGTAGAACACCGGCTTACGGTCCTTGAGTGTTACCCCGAGCAGCGCCCATGCAGGCATACCCCCGTGCTTACGAGTAACAACATTTTCCATCATTTCTTCCCCTGGCTAAATGGAAGAGTTGAACGCGCATACACCATCGGAGTCTTCATCTTCATCTTCCTCGCCATTGATGCGTCGCATGATACGCGAGTACTCGTCAGGGTCGATTTCAAGATCAGATGATATCGGATGATAGGTTATATTGTTGGTGTTCTCTTCCATTATATGTACCTCCTGAATTGGATACAGACCATACCGGTCCGATCCGTGTTGATGAATACTCCATTGATGGTGCGGAACGATGCCTCGCCCCTGAGAACACATGTGTGCCCTTTGGAAGCATGCAGAAAACCTATTGGCCCGTATATTCCAGACTTCTTGTACCTGTCGAGTTTCATTCGATGATGCCTTCTTCGAACAGAAGTTCGTATAGTTTGTGACACAGCACCCCCTGGTCTCGCAGGTACTCACCACGTCGCTTCGAGCGCTCCGTCTGTACCTGTTCATTGGCATTGGATCTGCCGGATACCGGTACAAATTCATTCTTCGGGTAGAACTCGTCTGCTACCTCGGAGCTGGCTGCGATGAAGATCTGCTGGAACTGTTCCCTGTTCATTCGAATGGCCTATCTGCCGGTACGGTGCGGCCGAAGCCGTCATTGACAAGTTCGTAAGCTTCAATCAGGTCTGGATCGTGCCGAACCCGGTCGCTGACCACATCGATCATTTCATGATGATCCATGTTTTTGTGGAAGTAAAATCGCACATCGATGTGCTGCATGTCGGGGTTAGTGTGAATCGGGGTCATCATCATCTCCTAGTGGCTCTGGGCGCTTTCTGACACCGGCGAATGCGGCCTGCAGGTTCATGGCGGCATTGTTCAGTCTGCCACGGAATTTGTTTAGATCGCTGAGGCTCTCCTGCAGATCACCTTCATCGACTAGTATGAACATGGCAGTGGCTAGCTCATCCTGCATACCAGTGATGGCTTCGATCCACTGGACCTTCTGGTTCGCCTCATGTTCGCTCAGCTCGAAGTGCTTCTGCAGTTTCTGGCTGATGTATCGTCCGGTTCCCATCAGCTTATTTCCCGGGTGTTCATGATATGTTTCCTCTACATATCCGGGGAATTGATGTATTCCCGGACAAGCTCATTTAGACGATTGAGGTACTCGATACGTGATAGCGAGTGGTCTAGCTCTAGGGCAATTATATTGCTCCTGAATTCCGCTTTCGTCATTTATTGCTCCTACATATTGGGCAGAGCCGGGATGCCCCGCCCCTGTTCTTCAGCTGCCGCTCACGGTTCTTATCGCCTGGCTCGGTGGCCGCGAGGCGCCAGGTAATTCCTTTTGCTCTCGCTACCGCCAGGAATCTAGCGCCGGTGCCGTTTTCATTATGCTTCTGTCGGGCATCCATGTTGAGGGCCCAGCCACGGTAATGCCGAGCATGCCCCAGAGGCCGGTCGAGATGCAGCAGATAGACTGTGCCCATCACGCCGGTCCCCGGAACTGCCCGCATAGGCCGATAAGGCATGTTAGCCCACGAAACCTTCGGCTTCGAGTGCCTCAGGCTGCTGCATTCTTGCGAATGCGTTCACTGCATACAGGAATGAGCTTGCATTAACGATAATGGTCCTATCAGCAAACCCATTTGGCACCCCATTGCTGTTCAGAGTAAGGACCGTGAATTCATAGTCTATTCCCATCATGTACATCCATTCTCTGCTAGATTGGCGGCCAGAACGCAGCGATGTCGTAGATGACGCGGTGCGGCACCTCCGTCTCGAACCACTGGAAGGTGCGGACAGAGTGCATCGTCTTGCCGGTGAAGATGATGTGCCTGCGCCCCTGGTAGAAGAATGTACGCCGACGACTATTGGTGCCAATCATTGGGCCTCCTATGTGTGATAGTGCTCGTTGTCCGCACGGAACTGCCCGTACATGTGCGCTTCTAGATGGCGGTACTGTTGTGACGATAGAACCAGATCTGGATCTATTCCATGCTCGTTAGCCATATGTACCCTGATTTTTGCCGGAATCGGCATGGCCCTGGCCAGAATCATATCGAATGAAGCATGATCAGGCTTCCGGCTACCCCTTGGGCCGCCTGCCGGCAAGCCGTGCTGCTCGGATGTATCTGACGCGGTCAGCATCGGATCGCTCTCCGCTGTGAAGAACATGACAGCGCCGTCTCTGACGGCTCCTGGCATCTTGTCCATCATTTTCATGAATACGGATTCCCGGCTAACATTCTGTTCGTTTGGGAAATCCAGCACATCGAAACGATACTCCATTACCGTAACGCTTGACCCAGGCGAGTAGTTGGTCTTCTGCATCGTGAGACCGGCGAAGACTCTCACGGGGTCTCCTCGAACTTTTTCCGCATGTCCGCTATCTGCTCCGGAGTGGCATCGGAGATAGCTCGCAGAGCGGTCTGCAGACCGAAGATCGTGCCGAAGCGGATGACTGCACTTGGAGTACCGTCTGCATCTTTGCAGGCGAACCCGTTGTTGTGGATGCCCACCCACATACCGAGGTCGCGGAAGTCGATCAGCTCGTCTTCGACTGCCTTGCGAGCGATCTCCAGCAGAGCCGGTTCATCGAGGATCTGGGCGATAACCCGCTGCAGATCGCCGTTCACGTTCATGTGATTTCCCTTTGTGTGGCATGGATGTATTCCTGATCGGTTATTCCGTCACGGATTGCGGAATCCAGGCCGTAGGACTGATCCGTCAGGAGGCGGAGGAGGCTGGGTGTAACCAGCCGTATGACGATTGAATCATTCGGAAATGCTTCCAGGGTTACGAATGCCGGACCTATTTCCGCGTGCCGCTCGTATACCAAGTCATCTTCATTGGTATTGAGGAATACCGGGACCAGATCCTTGTCTAGCCTCACGAGATTTCACCCTTGCGAGTGTTGCCGACTCCGGTGCCCAGTTCGGCGGTGTTGGCGTGAGCGACACCGGTGCTGTATCCGGCCTCGCTGAACCTTCGTTGCTTGATCCTGCCCATGCGGACCTTGACGGTCTTGCCGCTGCCTTCGCTGGGTGCGACGAACAGCTCCGGGTTGTCCTCGCGGTACATGGCCTCAATATCTTCAAACCGGCTGAGTAGAACGACTTCAGTACCCTTGCTTTGCCCTTCACGGGCCTCACGCATCATGCGGAGGCGGGCGCGAAGCTGGTCAGTGTAGCCGTTCGCGGCATCCTTCCGGTAGTTATCTGTCGTGCCAGCCGGAATCTTCACCGGCGACTCGCCCTTGAGTTCACAGGCCCGGTAGTAGGGGCGCTTGTACATGCCGCCGACCTTGCCAGCCGGTAGCTCTTCATCCGTCTTCTGGTTGTAGTATCGGACGAGGTGGCCCGGGGTGTTCTTGTCCTGGCGCGGGTACTTTTTCCAGCCCTGCATGGCGGCCATCTCAAGCCAGTTGTAGCCCGCATTGTGGAGACGGTAGCAGTTCTCTTCCATCGTGAGATTGGACTCGAACTTCGGGATCAGGACGCCGAGCATGTGGAGACGAAGCGTGGTGTACAGGAATTCGAAATACTTGACGTCAGACTGGAAGCCGTACACCTTGGCCTGCCAAGCATTAGCCACGTAGTCGTAATACCCGTACGGCCGGATCTTGCAGCGGCAGTGATCTGCGATATCCATCGAGAGCCTTGCAATGTAGCCGATGATGTCGGAATCCCATCCGCCGATTTCCACCTCGATCTTGCATGGCTTGGTACGCTCCTCGGCGGGCTTAGCCTGGTCGGCCATAGCATCCTTGAGCGCATACTTGAACATGAGTACATCGGCCATCTTGCTACAAGCTTCGGCCTCCGCAGGATTGTAGGAAACGGATTCCGGATTGTTGAGATCCTCCGCCTTGGCGATTAGACCACGAACCTTGCGCAGCGCACTGTCAAGGCTCATATCCCTGACTTCGTTATCGCTCATGCGGTCGCCCCCTTGTTCGAAGACGGCCGGCGCAGAACGATCACATCGTAATCGAACTGGCCATCATCGGCAGTGAAGACTGCGGCACTGCCGATTTCGCAAATCCCCGACGTGTCGAGACTATCGAAGATATCGTGGTCTAGGAGCAGCTGGGCTAGATCTACTGCGCCCATGGGCTCGCTCTCGTTTGCCATGTTCCCTCCTCTGGGAATCTCTCGCCTCTTCCGGGGCGATAGCCCTAGCTTACCCTAGGATGTCTATTGGGATCTACGATTTCACGAGATTATTCCGGCGATTTCTCCTGATTATAGTAGCTCATCCAGAACGACTTTCACCACTTTGTTTACATTTTTCTCTCCTGCAATTGGTGCTATTCCTTTCATTACATTGTTTGCATGCCTCTGGTAGTAAGTGTAATGGGTATTACCTCTGGAATGCTCTGTGATGTAACGTTTGCACTTATCACCATCATCGCAGAGGGCGTCGTGAATGATTTTTGCTAGATCAGACGCCATCAGAATATTTTCCTCCGCTGTTTATTCCTGCTTCTGCTCTTGATGAATTTCAGTGCTTCTGCGGCACATGCTGCCGGATCATCGTGCACCTCTTGCCCGCCGAAGCGGATTATAGTCCATCCGCCAAATTCTAGGTCTCTCTGTCTTTTCCTGTCTGCTGCTATGTCATCGGTATCGGAATGGTAATCAAAACCGTCTATCTCGATGCCGATTTTGAGAGCAGGTACCGCGAAGTCAAGCCGGTAATGGCTGCCCCTTGCAATGATCCAGAACTGTGGTCTTAGTCCAATCCGTCTCCATTCATTGGTCATAGTTTCCTGCCAGAAAGTCTCCTCTATTTCATTTTGTGCAGTCGTGTCATCACCCTTATGGCTGCCAGGTAATTGAGATCTCTGCGCATTCTGGATCTATCAGGAATCTTTGTAGTTCCACTACCGGTATCCCTACAGACTGGGCTGCTAGGACTTCCGCCTTGGCCCCGGATGATGATCTCCATCCATGCAGGACAACCACGATGTCCGCTTCGCTGAGTATGAACGTCAGGCAGGCCAGCATCTTCTGGTTGATACTGAGATCAGTATTGTCTAGCTCAGCCGGATTGAATATCTCATGCCCTATTTCCATCAGAGTATCTGCTGCATTATTGAATGCAGCATGATTGTTGTCCAGATATCCCCGCATAGGGCCGGATATGTCAATCTTCATCGTCGTCACTTACCCTTTGCTTTGATTTGTACACCCAGTCCCAACCGTCTACGCCTGCCTTCCCCTTTATGTGCCTTGCTCTTGACTCAACCCCCATCACCTTTCTGGCTTTGATTATTGTTTCTTTGTTTGCTGTTATGCCGGCATTTTTGAGCTGTGCCAGGGCTTCTCTTGAATCCCAGATCTCTACATTCTCGAACATTTCACCGAGAACATCCATAATCTCTTCTTGGACGAGAGGATTTGGCCCCGGCCTTTTCCGCTTTGTTCCAGCTGATAGTTCATCAGTTGAAACCATCACTTCGCCGAACCATCGGATGCGCGGAGCATAATTGCCGTCCATATCGGCAATTATTTCGGAGTCCTCAATAGCATAGGCTAGCGCTGTATCCGGACGCCTCGATAGGTGATTGTTCTTCACCTGCGTCATCGCAAATACCTTTTCCGGCGGGTTCTCGATCTGCGACTTATCACTTTCCGATAGTACACCGCCTATTAGCTGTATTCTACTCACCGCCCCAAACGCGACGCTGCCGCCTCCACGGTTTGCTGCTGTCTGCTGTGTATTCTTGCTATAATGTCGGATAAAAAATGCTGCCGCCCCTACTTCAGCCAGAGCTACAGCGAGTGGTGCGAGTGCTCGCCTGACACTTGCGTCATTGTTGCTATTTACGTCTTCATCGAGAAATGCGGTAATCGGGTCTGCGATCAGGAGACTCACTCCGTATGATCTCACCCATGCCTTTACTTTCGGCGTAGCACTTGGGAAACTAAGAACATCACCGCCTGAATAAGCTTTTGCTTCTTGACCTCGTTTCTTCCGCAATACCAGTGCTGGCTTGTATATCTTCGATGAATCTGCTTCAGCGGCCTCAAGCCGTCCGGCTATTACCGAGTCGCTGTCCTCAGGCGCGAGGAGAAGCGTTGAGCCCGGTTCATCACACTCACTCCCGTCTGGCATATCATTGCCTGTGCTGAGTCTTGCGGCGAGGTCGAGTGCTACCGATGACTTTCCAATTCCAGGGTCTCCGTCGAATATGGTTATGCTTCCAATGGCCAGATGCCTTTTCCAGAGCCACCTTGTAAGAGCGCGGTCTACATCGGAGAATGCTGTGAGTCCTGTGGGTATTATCCTGGCTACCGATGGCCCATCAATACCATCTAGCTCGCCCGGTACCGCATCTGGTATGACCTGTCCAGGTGCATGAAACAGGCTATTCAGCTCGCGGTTTGGATTCCCTTTTGCCGGGTACCATGGCCTGCGTTTGTCATAGACCGGCATCTCAGCTGCCAGAGTCTGCAGCAGGAGAATGATGTCTTTTCTTCCGTAGCCTTTGCGCTCTAGCTCGTGTACGTAGCGGAGCATTGCAGATCGCTGCATACCGGCTGCTGCACTGATACACTCTGCCCGAAGAAGATCAGACTCTATTCTACTGCCGGTGCCAGTCCCTATTGATTTTCGGACTGCGCGGCTTTCCTCGATCAGTTCAGACAGATAACTCGTTAGTTCTTCACTTGACGCATCCCCACCTGGCTTCTGGATATCATCTATCCAGCGATAGGTGCCCATACGTATTATGTCGGCGGTATCACCGCCGGGTATCACCCCTCTGTCTAGCCCCTTGACCGGGCGGATAGTGGGCGGGATAAAGACGAATCCTCTGCCTGTTTCATCCAGGAATCCACCTTTGAGGTCGACGCCTGGCATTATATTATTGTGAGAGCCTATCCCGAGTGCGGCGATATAATAATGCATACCACCGCTCGGCGTTTTTACCTTGCCATAGACAACCGGACCAAAATCGCCCAGTTCATCCGACATACGCTGGAAGCTGAACTTTCCACCGTTGCGGGGGTCAACATCGATGACGTCGAAGGTGATACCGCAGACAGCTCCAAGTGCATCTCCTCGTCGGTAATTTGCAAGGATATCGGGGTCAGCTGGATACCTCTGCCATCGTGTCCATCTCGAATCATTATGAACATCAGGATTGCCATCCTCATCTACACGGATTGGAAATACCGGCATCCCAAACCTGATGAGACGCCGGGCGGCAGATAGTGCAGAGTTGATACGATCTTCGGCGGTTTCTCCATCTTTCCCGTTTCCCCCGTTAGCGGCGCTTCCGGCCGCCGGACGCGCTATACTCATTATAGGCAGTTCCCCTCTGTACAACGGACAGGGTTCGGGCGCGGTCGCGATCGTCTAGGCGCGATCTTACCCCCTTCCCCGATCGCCGCGAAGGCGAACCAAGAAAGACAGAAAGAGGCAAATATGATCCTGCAGGACCTGCGGTGTTCCAAGCATGACGTTGCGCTTACGTTCATGCCAGAAGATGGAGAGTACCGGTGCCCGCAGGATGATGCATGTGACCGTCTCACTCTGGCAGACATCCTGACCCGGCTAGCCGGAAACATCGGTTACGTGAGTTACTGATGTCACTTGAATGGCATTATGGCCCAACGAAGACCGATCCGGATCCAGGCAAGATGTGGCACTATGGATGTGGATTGGAAGTCCTGTTCATAGAAGACGGCGAAATATGCCAATGTGGCGCGCAATGGTTCCCGGAGTGCGAACGTGACAAGTAATTACCTCAATCTCTTCGCCATAGATCCAGGTGGTGTTTCGGGATGGGCACATTTTATCATCCCACGGGCCTCGATGTTCGGTGACGCGGAATCGGAAGTTACAGACTGGAGCACAGGCGAAGTCTACGGGGATGAGGACTCGCAGGCAATCGATATCTCGCGGCTCGTCCGTGAGATACAGAGTATGGACTACAAGCTCGGTGTGGCGGTTGTCTGTGAAGACTGGGACTATGGGTCTCCGCTGAAGGACCCTGAGGTTTACTCGCCAGTGCGGATCGCCGCCAAGCTTAAGCTTCTCAATCATATGCACATGATGGAAGATGCAACATTTACTCTTCAGTCACGAACCCAGGCGATGTCAACCGCGACGGATGAACGTCTGAAAGCCAAGGGATTCTGGGTACCGGGGTCGACCCACAAGCAGGATGCTACCCGCCACGCAATTACCGCCCTCCGTCGTGCCAAGCAGAAACGAGTCTTCCGCAACCGCCTCTGGGACACGGCCTGGGCCAGCATCTGGTAGATGACGTTAGGAGAGCCCCCGCCGTGTTATGTCCGGCGGGGGCTTCCCTTTGCGCCTAGCCTGCCTCTTCGATGCTCTCCTTGATTTTGCGGACGGCGATGGTAGCTCCAACGATTGCGGAAATTGCGGCGATGCCGATGATGATCTTCTTCATGGTTGCGATCTTCTTTCTGTTATTTGACTACGATTTGCAGCCAAAGTATGAATAGAATTAGCGCTGCCGGATACACTGGTGACATGATAAGTAGAAGTATGGCTAGATAGGCTAGCAAGCCCTGTAGCCATTCTGGGTATGTTGCCGCCCGTGCTTCGATACGCTCCATGAGCTTGGGTGGCCTTTGGGCGATCATGTGCTCTCTGTGTTCTTCTGCTTCTTCCTCGGGTGCTCGCCCTCGGTGCGGAGGCGCATGGTGCGCTCGTAGTCCTGGAACTTAGCCTTGGAGATAACCGCACGATATTTGGTGCGGAAGACGATGCCCTCGCCCTTGCCGTTGGCGGTCTCGTCTAGGGCGGCGTGGGTCAAGGGCAGCAGTACGTTGAGGAATTTCTGCATGTCTTCTATGCCTGTGGGTAGTTCTGTGGCGTCAATGGTACCGAGGCGTGGGGTGAGGTCTATGCCGGTGTATTTGGCTATCTGCTGCAGTTCATCTTCCGGGGCCCACTTCTGACCACCGTGCTTCCGCCAGTTAGAGATCGAATCTACTTCCATCTCCAGGAGCACCATGGGAGCCCAGGCCATGTCGAAGAGGCGGGCTCCCATGAGTCCGTCCGTCTTCGTGTAGTTCTTTGAGCCGCCTCCGATGCGGTGCCCGAAGACTTCGAAGAAGTATGTCTCGATACCTGGCGTGCCTAGGCCAGAGCGCTCAATGCCGAGCAGTCGGTCCACGAGCGGCAGAAGCGTCGGCACTATACTACCCATTGGGTTGACGATCCGGTCGCCGCTGGCGTAGGTGATCTCTTCCCTGCTGCCGATAAAATAGTCGTGACTGGGCATGATAATGATGCGGCCGTTGCCGCCGTCGACCTTCTCTGTGCCCAGAACCTCACCATGGTAGTCATGGACCACCTCTTCCAGCAGCCCACCGTTCTTCGGGTTGAGAGTATGGTATGTCTCGATGCTGGGGTACTTTGTCGCGCTATTGAGCTGGCTGAAGTCATTCATTGCTTCTCCTGGTAATTGAATACTTGTTGGGGGAATGTCTGCCGGCAACCGGTGACGCAGACGCCATGCTGCTCGGTCACATCTCCTACTATCATAGCATGCCGGCCTCTCGCAGGTCTGAGATCTGCTTTTCAATCTCGGACATGATCTCGCTACCGTGATCTGGCAGACCGCTGGCTATGGTCCACATCCAGCGCTCGACCAGGTTGGCGAAAGTCTCTGGGGCCCTGTACCATACATTCTTCCCGTACTTGGCTTCCAGATAACGCTTGGCCTGCTCCTTTGTCTGCTGGTGGGCCATGGATTCCTGCCTGATAACTTCTTGCGAGTCCACTATTCTGCCTCACTTATTGTGATTTTGGCTATGCGGCCTTTTCCGAGGAACTTCTGGTATTCCCCCAGAGTCATGTATACCGGACCACTAATGTATATCTGAACCTGCCCGGCATGTGGGCCATCCACGCAGTACCGCGAGGACTGCAGCTGAACTGTGATGTAGCTTTCCATGGCATCACTTTCGCTTGCCGGCGCGGCGGTCTAGGGTGCGTTCGGAGTCGGAGAACATAGCTTCTATCTTCTCCTTGCTGTTTACCCTGAGGACACGCAGCTCATGCTCAATTTCCTCGCGGCGGGCCACGACTTCGGGTGAGACTGGTCGCCTTGAGGAATCGATCGTGCTCGCTAGCTCTATGCCGAGGACAGCCTGGTCGTATTTCGTTACCAGCCATGGCAGAATCTTCTGCAGGATCTCGCCTGATCCGGCGCCAGACTGCTGCCAGCGATAAAGCTGATTCCTATTCCCTGCGAGGGCCCTGTTGGGAACTACAGTCCCGCCTCCGATATTATGCCTGAAGTTCCTCAGCGACATCTCTGATGGACCATGTATAGTTATGAAGATATTTCGGGCTTGTGATTTTCCAGACTTGGACACCTGGATGCGGCCAGACCCCTCAAAGTAACCGGCACACCAGATTATCTTCTCTTCGTCCGTCATGGCTCCTCATGGGTGTGATTGTAATCTGACTGGTGGAATATATGATTGTCGTCGTGCTCCTCCCTGGTGATGATTAGCCTGATATGACGTCTGGAAATGTGCTTGAGGTAATTTTCGTCCGTCATGCTTTCTGCCGCTACTACTGCAGCTCGCGCCGCATCACGCATACCTTGTCTTCCTCGATGCTGTAGTGTATGTCGATGACCCAGCCATCATCGATCATCCCCTGGTTCAGTTCCTCCTCGCGGATGTCCTCTTCCTGTGTTGCGTTATCTTTGGCTATTCGCCGGGCTTCCTCTATTGCATCCTGTTTGTTCTTGTATGGATCTACATCTACCCCATGCTGCCGATCCTCCATCAGAACGACGTAGACATGTGTGATCTGTGGGTCCTGTCCTGGGCCAAGAGGCACTTCGCTATCGCCGTGCCGGTAGGGGTCTGTGCACCATGCTATTCCGCCGGTCCCACATCTAACACACATTACATCTCCCTGGCATAGCCGTAGATGGGCGGCTCGTGCTGCTTTGACATTATTGACCTTGTGGCGTCACCGCAGTACTCGTATTCCATTTCCATACCATTTATGGTGACGATTATTGTGTTGCCAGTACAGTAAACTATATTTCCGCATATTGCCGTGAATTGATCCTTCCGAAGCCGATAGAGAGCATTTGTGATTTGCTGTCTATTCACTCGGCTAGCACCTCCTCTGCGTACCTAGTGTCACCGAGGATCTTCAGGCACCATTCGATGAGATGGTAGTCCCTGGTTTCTGCCAGTATTAGCTCACAGACATCACGTAGCAGATGAACTAGGACGACAGCGCGTCGACCATCATCCCATGCCTTTGGAACAAGCCTGGATGGAATATCGGCTACCCGGCCGG
>Ga0302324_100012813_pt1 | contig 17075 bp, 15 predicted proteins | sample Palsa_T0_1_FD_201949 | JGI IMG/M metagenome (GOLD analysis project Ga0302324, IMG submission 201949) | Peat permafrost microbial communities from Stordalen Mire near Abisko, Sweden - Palsa_T0_1 | ecosystem: Environmental > Terrestrial > Soil > Palsa > Peat permafrost | place: Sweden: Abisko...
CCTTAACGGACAATACCGACCAGTGATCTTGACCGACGATACGCTGATGGAAATTCTTGGGGCCGGTCGCGAAAACTTCAAAAACCTTTGAAGGCAAAGCCGTTCAGTTCACCAGCTCCTCCGTTTTTTCGCTGAAGTACGTGAACGTTACCGTAATGTCATCGTCGCTCAACCGACCGCTCTTCTCTGGCTCATGGGCCGTAGGCCCACCGTTTTTGTCGCGCCCTACTAGGTCGCCGCCCGGGCCGCAATGGTGGCCGCCGCTGAAGTCGGCTGGCGCCTGTGGCTCCAACCTGGCGTTCTTTGGAACCACGCAATCGTATTGGCTTTTCCCTGCGTGAAGCCAAATTGAACTTTCTGGCACTGATTCGCGCCAAGCGGCTTGAGCTGATTTCGTCACGGTATAGGCATCGGTGGCAGCAATACGCACAAAAGCACTGTAAAAACACCCTCAGCACTGTCGTCAGCACCGTCAACAAGCGCCGTCCTCTGGCCTAGAACTACTGATCGTGTCCGCCCCTGGGGGGATTTTGAGTGCCTCCTGAAACGTCTCCTCCTAAATCTGGTGCTTGAATAACAACCGCTATACGGTTCCCGGTAATGAGGCCCCCGAGTTGCTGCTCAGCGGACCAGCTGCCACCCGGGTCCCTCGAAAGAGTGTTTGGAACATCATTATTGCCCCGATAAAAGAGTTGGAGGACACCTACACTCTGCTGCGTCGTCGGTCCCGCAATTGGGTCACCGGCGAGGTCGCCTCCGAGGTGTTGTTCACTAGACCAGATTCCGCCTGGATTCTGCCAGAACGAGGACAGACCGTTGTTTGGGTCTCGATAGAAGAGCTGGAGAATATTCGATCCCGGCACCTGCACCACGATAGGGTCGCTAGCGAGGACCCCCCCCAAGAGTCTGTTCAGGAGACAAGTTTCCAGGTGAGTCGCCTGAGTTCCACAAGCGCGACCGCACGGTGTTGTCCGGGCCCCGGTAGAAGATTTGGAGGTTATTGGTGCCCGGCACCTGTATCGCGACGGGGTCGCCGAAGACCGTGGGTTGAGTGCCTCCGAGCCACTCTGACGGGGTCCAGCTTCCATTACCTCCGCTCCGCCAGAGCGACCACAGGAAATTATCCGAGCTCCGGAAAAAAACCTGGAGAATGTCCGTGCCCGGCAGCTGCACCACAAAGGGGGCACCGTTGAGGGTGGCTCCCAAATTCTGTTCGCCGGACCAGGTTCCATCTGGGCTGCGCACGCGCGAGTAAAGGCCGTTGTTCTCGCCGGGATAAAAAACTTGGAGGTTATCCGTTCCCGGCACCTGCGCCGCAATTGGATTGCCGATGATGGTGCCCCCGAGATTCTGTTCATTAGACCAGCCTGTCGGCGATTCGTCCGATCCCGACCAGCAGGACCGCAAGGTGTAGCCTGGCCGTCGCAATCCGCTCCCCGTGCCCAGCCGTCCAGAGTCGTCCGTGCCCGCGTAGAAAACCTGGATGTCATCCGTGCTGGGCACCTGCACCGCAATGGGATCGCCGCCAAGGCCCCCCCCTAACGGCTGTTCCGCATCCCAGCCTCCCAAATAGATAGGAGCGCGCGTGTAGAGAGCATCGTCGGCGCCCCGGTAGAACAGTTGGAATACATTATTCATCTCTCCTCCTCTTGCTCAGGTCAGGTTAGTAAGAACAGACAATAATGTATATACTTTCGGCGAGAGTTAGAACGGGTTTCTCAGTCTGCCTTAGCTCTCTGGACCTCAACCTTCCAAACCTCTTTGTGGAGAATACATGAGCGAACAAAGTGCAGAACATCACGGAAAAGCTGCAGAGCACCCGATAGTGCCGGAAACCAAGCCGAGATGGCCTGGGCCCGATCCGGCCCCAAAGGGACCGCCAGGAAGCGATCCCGTCCAACCAGGGCCGATCAGAGATCTTCCCAAGTGACGGTCGTGTCCGCGTTGTTTTCGAATCCGCCGCGAAGCCCTGCGTTCGTCGGCTCGTAGGGATCGATGGGGAAGTCTTTCATTCTTTCGGTTTCGATAATTACGGGCAACTGTTGATTACGGTCTGCAAACCCGTTCCAAGCTGGTTGTTAATCGTTGTCAATTGTGTTTTGACCGCGCCATGCAAATCGCCACAATCGGTTACAGAGAGGGGAAATCGGCCGTTGAATCTTGAACTGCCACAGAAGCTCGAAGCAGCCCTCGAGGTCCAAGCCAATGCGCATGGCGTTTCGCCTGCCGGTTACCTGTGCGAGGTCTCTTGAACATGACCTCGCGCCGTCACTGAAAACGCCATCTCCGGCATTCCCTTCAAGACGGGGCGCGGCGTGTTCGCCAGGTACGGGCAGGCTCTTTCAGAGGAAGAAATCGACGCTAACCGGGCCGACATGTTTCGGAACTTTGGCAAAGACATTTAATGATCTCTGGCGTTGCCGACACCCATACGGCTCTTTGGCACTTGTTCTACGATGCGAGACGGTCCGCTGCTGACAAAGATTTCATCGATGAAGCCGCGACCTCGCGGCGCAAGATTGCCATTTCCTCAATCAGCCTGGCCGAAGTGGTTTACCGGGTCGAAAGAATCGGCTGCCGTCATCGGCGTATGACGATCTGACACAAGCACTCACAAACCCCGAGCACGGATTTACGGAAGCGGTTTTCGCTGCCGCCTACACGGCGTCACCCACGTGACTGGTTGGACTTTCTCCAAGGATTTTCCCGTCACCCGCAACGCCTGTCAGCCTCTTGACCCGAGCATGACTTACTCGGTCTTCTACAGCAAGATCAACCCCAACAAGTTGGGTGACGCCTCGCTGCTCTACTCGACCTACCTCAACGGAACCAAGTCGTTAGCGCAGGGCTGGGGGGAGGCTATGGAATCGCCGTAGATTCCAGCAACAATCCCTACCTGACCGGGACGACCAACGCGAGAACTTCCCGGTTACCAGCCTGGATCCGAGCGGCGCGTTCCAGAAAAATAACAAGCCCCTGGACGGGAATACCGCATTCGTCAGCAAATTCTCTCCAGCAGAGGTCACCGTAACCACTGGCCCCTCCTGAAAAAAGTTTCCACTCTACCGCAAAATTCCGGTTCCGATTCCGCCTTTCCAGGTAACGGCCTCTCTGGCCGCATATTCAGCTGGTCTCAGGAGAGGCAGTCATGCGGAGTTTGTTTTCGGTCCATGTTCCTAGCTTTGGTTCCCGGTTATTCACGTCTGGGCGTGAACGATTCCGGCTTTCGCCGGCCATTTTCCTGCTGGCGCTATCTGCAGGTATCTCCTTTGCCCAGCCGCCTTCTGTCGTAAACCGGACCAAGGTGAACGCCAATTATGGCAAGCTGCCGCTAAGTTTTGAGGCCAACCAGGGACAGACCAATCCAAGCGTCCGGTTTGCCTCGCGAGGGGAAGGGTATTCGCTATTCCTGACCGATTCGGCGGCAGAGCTTACGCTCAGCAAGGAAGACCCGCACGCCGCAACGTATGCTGCCGACAAACACAGTAAACTCAACCTCAAGGCCGACGTTATCCGGATGGAGTTGGCCGGTGAGTTGCCCGGCGTGAAGCCCGTCGGAGCGGACCCGCTTGCCGGTAAGGTTAACTACTTTATCGGCAATGACGCCTCTAGGTGGCACAGCAATATCCCAACCTATAGCAAGGTGAAATACTCCGGCGTCTATCCTGGCATAGACTTGGTCTACTACGGCAACCAGCGGCAACTGGAGTATGACTTCACGGTCGCGCCGGGCGCCGACCCGAGAGCGGTGCGACTGCATCTCAGGGGTGCGGCAAAACTCGCTCTGGAGGAAAACGGGGAGCTGACGGTTTCAGCCCCGAACGGCGAGATATCCTTCCTCAAGCCGGTCGTCTATCAGATAAGAGAGGGCAAGCCGGAGCCGGTCGAGGGGCAATTCGCGCTACTTGGGAACAACGACCTCGGCTTTAACTTGGGCAAGTACGACCATACTCGAGTATTGGTGATCGACCCGGTACTGGCCTACTCGAGCTATTTGGGCGGCTCCGGAGGCGACTCGGCCAATGGCATTGCGCTGGATAGCTCCGGCGACGTCTACATCGCCGGGACGACCTACTCCCCCGACTTTCTTATCACCTCGGGGGTCTACCAGGACTCTGCCAAATCAGATGGCGTCAATCCCACGGCATTTGTCACCGAACTGAATCCGCAAAGTACAGGCGCCATATACTCAACCTATTTCGGCGGAAGCGGCGGCGACGGGGCCACGGCGATCGCGGTGGACGCCTTCGGGCGAGCCTACATCACCGGAGACACCTGCTCTTCCGATTTTCCTGTCTCGGTTCTCGCATATCAGACCGTCAACCAAGGTCTGGGCGACAATAGCTGCGTCGCCTTCGTGACCAAGCTCAACGCCGGAGGCAGCGAATTTTTCTACTCCACCTACCTGGGTGGCAGCGGAGCCCAGTCCGGCGGCGGGACCGGCGATATCCTGTTTCCCGGGGTAACTTTCCCCGGCGAACAAGACTACCCTGGCGGAGGCGATAAGGGAACGGGCATTGCCATCGACAGCGCAGGATATGCCTACGTGATTGGGATCGCGGACTCCACCGACTTCCCGGTGACACCCCAGGCATTCCGGTTAACCAAAAACCCGTACGGTGGTCCAACTGTCTTTGTGACCAAGGTCAATACCGGCGGCACAGGTCTGGTCTATTCGACATATCTCGGCGGAAGCACCTATGACAACGCGGATTACGCCGGCGCGATCGCCGTCGACTCCGCGGGCGATGCCTACTTGGCTGGGAGCACCGCATCCCCCGACTTCCCAACCACTGGAGGCGCGTTCCAGACCGCTCCTCCAGGAGGATACGCCGCGTTCGTAACCAAGATGAACCCGGCCGGTTCGGGGCTGATCTACTCTACTTATCTCGGCGGAGAATACGCGGACTTCGGCAACGGAATCGCCATCGATAGCGCGGGCAACGCCTACGTCACCGGCAGCACCAGTTCGCTGCACTTCCCAGTCACTCCGGGTGCCTTTCAAACCGTCAACAAGGGGCCGACCACCGAATTCAGCGGAGGTTCCAACGCCTTCGTTTCCAAGTTGAATCCGACCGGCACAAACCTGATCTACTCCACCTTTCTCGGCGGAAGCGACAACAACCCCAGTGGCTGCCTTAACGACACCGGCATCGCGATCGCGCTGGATGGCGCCGGCCAAGCCTACGTCACCGGCGCGGCTTGCTCTCTGGATTTTCCTGTTACCGCCGACGCTTATCAGTCGACCAACCCAAATACTGTCAACTCTGCCGCGTTCTATACGCGACTGAACGCTGCCGGTTCAGCCTTGCTCTATTCGACTTTCCTGGGCGGGAGCGGCAATCCGAACGCGGCGAATGCCGGGGTCGATACCAGGTATTGGGCCGACATCGGCGACGCCATTGCCGTGGACTCCTCTGGGAATGCCTACCTGGCCGGATATACCGGTTCGGCCAACTTCCCACTCGCCGGCGCCGCGCTGCAGACGACCAACAAAGCTTATTCCAGCGGCGGAGTGTATTCCGGCTGGGACAATGGCTTTGTGGCGCAGTTTGTCGCTCAGTCGCCGAGCACTGCAGCGGTAGTGTCGAGCGTCAATCCTGAGGTGGTGGGCGCGATCGTCAGCTTCACGGCGACAGTTGCGCCGGTGAAGGGAGTTGTGGTTCCAACCGGGAATGTCTATTTCTACGTCGATGGGACCTATGAGGATTTGGTCGCATTGGATGGCACGGGTAAAGCGACCTATTCGACCAATGAGCTGACCGTCGGTCAACACCAGATCCTCGCCATATATCCAGGCGATGGAAACTATACCTCGACCGAGGCAACGTTCTCTGAGGCCATCGACGCCACCTCGCCGACGACCACGACGCTGAAGTCTTCGCCGAACCCCTCGATCTTAGGCAACCCGGTGACGTTTACCGCTGTCGTTGCCGCCCAATTCGGTTCGGTCCCGACGGGCACGGTTCACTTCGATCACGACGGTACGGTCATTGGCAGCGCGGCGCTGAGCGGGGGCACCGCCAGCGTCTCCTACTCTGGTCTTGCTGTTGGGTCGGGACATCCAATCACTGCACGATACCTGGGCAGCGCAACCGACGCCGCGAGCGCTTCCAAAGCGATCGGGCAAACCGTTCAATATGCCACGACAACCACGCTGAAAGGCTCGCCGAACCCAGCGGTCTATCAATCTGCGGTCGTATTTACTGCTCACGTTCATGCCAGCGGCGGGGCCACGCCGACGGGTACGGTGGCGTTCTTTCATGACCGTACCGTCATTGGCAGTGCGACGCTGACCGGCGGCGTAGCCAGCGTGTCCTACTCCGGTCTTGGTCTTGGTTCGGGACATCCGATCGTCGCAAAATACCTGGGGAGCGCCAGCGACGCGCCCAGCACTTCCCCCGCGTTTGGCGAATCGGTAGAGCTGGTGACCACTACATCACTGAAGTCTTCGCTCAACCCCTCCACCTCCGGCACATCGGTCACGTTCACAGCGACCGTAACCGTAGATGCTGGCGAGCCCGAGCCAACCGGAACCGTGACCTTCAGGAACGGCACCGCGTCCATCGGCGCCGCGACGCTGAGCGGGGGAACCGCGTCTTTGGCGACATCCTCGCTGCCAGTCGGGAGCTTGCCAATAACCGCGGTCTACGTAGGGAGCGCGGACGATATGCCCAGCACCTCTTCGGCGATAACTCAGAAGGTGAAGCAATAAGAGAAGCCAGGCAATCGGTAATGAACTCAATAGTCGCCCCCGCATCTGCCGCCTGAAATGACGGGCAGGTGCGGTCTGCGGTATATCGAGGCCGATCGTGAACCAACCGCGTTCAATCAAGCTCCCCAGCTAACTAAACTAAGCTTCTGACGCAGAAGGACGGCCTAAGCGACGATGCGCGCCTAGGCCGCCCCAAGGTGATGAATCGGATCGAAGCCGCGAACAACTCACCCGTCGGGCGCAGTGCAAGGTTGGCTCTTGAATTCATCCTCCAAGCATTTGCAGGCTACTCGCTCCAAAGGTCTAGCCCAAGGAGACGACGGCCTAGCGGAGTGAGCTCAGCCGTTGCGTATTTGGTCCGCTCCCACTCACGCGGATCGCCAGGGAAAGCGAAGCCTTCCGGAGCGCGTCTTTCCCGCCAGGACTCAATACGTCTTTGACGTAGCTCATCGTTACTCTCAGCGGCAGGCGTCATCGCGATGTATTGAGCCATTCGGACCTTGTTGTCTGAGGTGTTGGGTCGGATGCCATGCGCGAGGAGGCTGTTGAAGACCAACAGGTCTCCCGCCTTCATCGGCACGGGATAAACGTCGAAGCCATCGAGGTTCGGTTTGAATCCGTCGCGGTCTGCAGGCTGCGTCTTCTTCCATTCTTCGAAGGTGCGGAAAAGCTCGGGAACACACTGAAAGCCACCCGTCTCTCCATCGACATCGACCAGCGAGAGAACGCCTTGCACGTTCACCGGAAGCGGGTCAAGCGTGGTATCAACGTCGGTGTGAATGAAGCCGCCGAATGCGCGGCCGCTCTTGTTCGGTGTATTTAAGTTGGCGCGGTCGATCGTGACCCAAAGACGCTCATCGTCCCAGATGTCGACGAAGGCATCGTAGAGTCGCTGCTGCTGCCGGTTATCCCACAGCCGCTGATGGTTGTAGATTTCGACCATACCGCTGTTGTTCAGCTCCTTCATGGCATGATTGCGGAGTTGCGCTGCGTTCCAGGTCGAGGTGTCATTGGGATCCATCTCCTGGAACTCCCAGAGCAGCTTGACCAGCCGATCGACGTTCTCCGCCGGAACGGCCTGCTTCACGACGACGAAGCCGTAGGTCTGCCAGTGCTTGAAGTCTTCCGGGGATAGCACTCGTAGCGGCAACTTCTTTGTCAGCTTGTGCAGCGGTTGCCCATGAGCCGCCGGTGTTAGTTTGTTGTCTCCAGGCTTGCCCTCTTTTGGTTGATCAAGAACCGCCGCTTCTCTCATCGCCACCTCCTCGGCGCCGTTTGCGCCATAGGAGAACGATAGGCCTGGTGGCTCCACGAATGTTTGCACTGAATTTCGAAAACTGATACTCAAATTGCAAATTGTGCATCGGGAAGAATAGAATCTGGCTACTTTGAACCAATGAAGCCCTTCCTGGAACACATTAAGACTTCGAAGGACAGCTCCTGGACGCTGTTTGACCGCCGGCTTCCCGCGATCCCTTTCGAGTGGCACTACAACAGTGAATATGAACTCACGCTTACGTTAAACAGCCGCGGCCAGCGCTTCGTGGGCGACAACATCGCTCCCTACGACGATGGGGACTTGATTCTTATCGGGCCCAGAATTCCTCACACCTGGTGCTCCAGCGAAGACGTTTGCGCCGACTCTCCACACCACGCCGTAGTGCTCTGGTTTAGCGAAGAGTTCGTGCAGAGTCTCATCCGCCCCCATGTGGAATTGCGATCGGTTCTGCGGCTGTTGGACAGCTCGTCGCGAGCCATTGACTTCTCCGAGCCTGTCCGGTTCAAGGCCCGTCCACTGATCTGCACCATGCTCGACCAATCTGCAGAGGATCGCCTTCCCGTGCTCCTCCAGCTCCTGCTTCTTTTGTCTCGCGACCGCGAGGCCAGATCTCTGACCTCGACCGCGGTGCAGCCGGAAAATTGGGGAGGGACGGCAGATAACCGCGTAGGCCGCGTCCTCAAGTATCTTCACGAGCATTACCGCGAGGAGACCGAACTCGACAGGTTGAGCCAGGTTGCGGGCATGAGCCGCAGTTCCCTGCATCGCCAATTCAAATTGCAGGCGGGCATGACGCTAACAGACTATGTCTCTCAGTTGCGCATCGGAAACGCTTGCGCGCTCCTAATCAATACCGACAAACCCGTCGCCCTCATCGCAGACGACGTTGGGTATCAAAATCTCGCCAATTTCAACCGGCAGTTCAAGTCACAGAAGAGGCAGACCCCAAGACAGTTCCGCGCCGCCTTCGCGCGCTGAGATTTACACAGGTTCGACAGGAATTAGCACTCCAGAGGGAAGCCTTCGGCGGCGCGATGCCAGCCCAAAGCCAGCGATGTAGACGTAGCAAATGGCAGGAAGCAGGAAGGCGGCCTGCAGGCCGATGTGATCGGCTAGCTTTCCGGTACCCAGCGGAAGGATAGCCCCGCCAACGATTGCCGCGATCATCAGGCTCGATCCCTTACTGGTCAGAGGACCAAGATCTTGAATGCCCAACGTAAAGATCGAGGGAAACATGATCGAATTACAGAAACCCACAGCCAGGAGCGCGAACATGGCCAGATGACCGTGGGTCAATATGGTCAAGACGACCGGAAGCATGCCGCCAACGCTGCGCAGCCTAATACCGGGCCAGTGCGAAGGCGCTGTAGAAGCGCAGAGCCAATGAAACGTCCGAGCATCGCGCCGCCCCAGTAAACCATGAGGAAATTCGCCGCCTTGGCTTCAGGAAGTCCCGCAATCTGCGGCAGTCCCATGAAGTTAACCAGCAGGCTGCCGATCGAAACCTCCGCCCCGACGTAAGTAAAAAGTCCCAGCGCGCCGGTCAGAAGCCAGGGGTGACGCCAGATGCTGTCGGCGTCCAGCGAATCGGCAAATGCACCCGGACGAAAATCCTGAGTCAGATTGACACCCGGTTCCCGGGGTTTCAGTTTGATCAATGCGAGCCCGACAGCCAGACAGAAAAGAATGAGCGCCATTCCGATGTAAGGCATGCGAACCGATGATGCCTCTGCGGTGCGATAGGCTTGGCGGGCTACCTCGCTCATACTCTGAAGGCGCTCGGGCGTGATCGGCTTCGCTCCTTTCAGAATGAACAATGAGCCCAAGAACGGTGCGATGAACGTTCCGACTGAGTTGAAGGCCTGCGCCAGATTGAGCCGGCTGGAGGCGGTCGCAGGCGGACCAATCACGGTGACGTATGGATTCGCCGCCACCTGAACGGTCGTCATACCGGCCGCAAGAATCACCAGGGCTGCCAGGAAAATCGCAAAGGTGGCGTAGTTGGCCGCGGGCAGAAACCCCAGCGCTCCGGCTGCCATAGTCAGGAGACCGGCAACCATCGTCCGCTTATAGCCCAGCCTGTCAACCAATCTGCCACCTGGATAGCTGAAGACAAAGTAGGACGAGAAGAATGCGAATTGCACCAGCATCGCTTCCGCATAGCTGAGCTCAAAGATGCTTTTCAGATGGGGGATGATGACATCATTGAGGCAGGTCAGAAATCCCACCATGAAGAACAGGGCGGTGGCCACCGTCATCGCTCGGGTGTCGGTTTCAATCGCCGCGCTGGCCACGGGGACCGCTGAATGTGAACTTCCGAGATGCGGAGCCAAATGCTCTCTTTTCGATAATCAGCAGTTCTCAGAATCCTACTCGATCACGAGAAAAAGCTTTGGTTGCGAAAGTGCCTCGGAATCATGCCATCGGTCATCAGCGGAATTCTACGATTCCGAACCGGGACGCTCATTGAGCATCAAGCGATGCCTTCGACAAGTGTCCGAGTTACTGACTTCCATGATAAGTCTTTGTCAAGTTGGGCCAGGATTTGGCCGCAGGGATGGTCATGAACCCCTCCACACCCGCTTGAAGCAGCGGGTCACGGCGCAGGCAGCGAATCCGTGCACTTTCGGTCTTGCCGATCCGCACCCTGGTCTCGCGGCAGATCGTCAACAACCGCCGCAACGCCCGAGCGATGTCCTGGTTGGTCTCCATCACTTCCTTGAAGTCGCCCACCTGGTGCAGCTTCTGACGGTTGTAAACCACGCCCGATTCCGTCAGCATCTGCTGAGACCTTGTTGCGTAACTGCACGTTCTGCCCGACCAGCAGTTTGCGATAGTCGAGTGTCCTGCGGCGTTCCCGAACCTCAGTGGAAACCATATGGCACTCGGGCAGGAAGTCACGTCGCCAGCAATCGCAAATCCTGCCTGCATTGATGCGGTCGTTCTTCTTCCTGACGGCCGCGATCGCCCGCAGCATCAGGGGATGGGCCACCCAGGAGAATTAGCCAAGCCCGACACGGCGAACCAAATCAGCAAATCGCGGGTCGCTGCGGATCGGGTCAAAAAATGGATGGGTCTTGACGAATTGCAGGATATTCGATTGCTCCTTGTAGGCTTGCTCGAGCCAGTAGAAGGCCTGTTCGTTGTCGCCAAGACCGAGGTAAGCATTCACAAATGCGCCCGCTGGTATGTAGCCTGCCTTTGCGCGCAGGTTCAGTTTCTCGAGCAGCTGCAATGCATCGCCTCGCCGCCCGGCATGGGCATACGCTCTGACCAGCACGCCGGCTGCAGCCGGACTACCTGAGGTAAGAGAGATGGCTTTTTCCAGTACAGGGATCGCGTCTGACGGCTTGTTGTCGGCGATCAGCGCAAATCCCAGGCCGGTAAGATTGGCCCCATTGTCCGGGTTTAGGGCCAACGCGCTGCTTACCTCGCGAACCGCGTCATCGTAGCGGTGTGCCTGGAAGAGTACCCACGATACGATGCCCCCGGAGACCTCAACTGGGTCCAGCGCCCGAGCGTGCTCGATCCGGGCCACGGCTTCGTCGGTGCGTCCCTGGCACAGCAGCCATAGAGCAAACTCCTGGTTGGCCTTAGCATTGTTCGGGTTCAATTCGAGGGCTCGCCTGTATTCCGCTTCGGCGTCAGCCCAGTGCCACTCCTCCTGTAGCACATTTGCCAGCACCACGTGGGCTTCAACAAGATTCGGGTCGAGCGCCAGCGCCTTTCGAGCGAAGCTAGTGACCTTGGGGCGCGTTGTTTGCGGAGAAACTCCGGCCCCGACCGTTCCGAGAAGGGTATAGGCCTCTGCCAGACCCAGGTAAGCCGGTGCAAATGTCTCGTCCCTATGGAGTGCGTCCTCGAAATAAGCAATGCTTTGCTCGACCGCCGCTCTCTTTCCCTCTCCTAAGACGAACCTGCCTTTCAGGTAGCTCTCGTAGACCTCAGGCGCAACCGGATGCGCCGCGGCAAGCCGTTGGCGCTCGTCACCGGTGATCGTTACTTCCACCTTCTCGGCGATGGATTGCGCTAATTCGCTCTCCAGGGTGAGCGCATCGCGCATTTCGCGGTCATAGGTTTCTGACCAGAAATGGGTGTCCGTTGCGCCCCGAATCAACTGGGCGGTGACACGGATGCGATCGCCGTCTTTTATGACAGAGCCTTCGACGATAGCGTCGACGCCTAGCGTTTTGGCGATCTCCGGTATGGAGACTTGGGTATTCTTGAAGCGCATCACCGACGTGTGAGAGGTCACACGAAGATCGTGAATGTTCGCCAGCCGTCCGATGACGGCCTCGGTGATGCCGTCGGCAAGGTATTGCTGCGCCGCATCTCCCGACAAATTCCGCAAGGGCAGCACCGCCAGCGAGCGGATGCTGGGCTCAACCGCAACCGTGGCGCGATGATGGAACGTGAGCCAGGTGACAGCTCCGACAAAAACGCAAAAGATGCCGACTAGAGCAAACCAGGGGCGAAGCCGGCTTGCGGCCACTTGGTTGTGACCATTCAGGGCCGGGGGGGGACCTTCCGCCTCGGGTGGAGTTTCGGGTTCATCAACGCGCGGCTTGCGGCTCTGAATCCAGATATCAAGCTCTTCGGCTAGCGCATAGACTGAGCCGCGCTTTTCGTGGACATGCCGATGGACCGGCATTCCCTCCCGCTTCTCCCACCGCTGGACAGTTGTAACGTCGCGTTTGAGGTATGCCGCAATCTGTTTCCACGAATCCAGCCGGACTTCAGGCAGTTTCTCGGATGGCGGGGTACCGGGGGATGGTTCGCCCATCGCGCTCTCCTGATTGATCCGGGGTTGTGAGCAACCTGGAAACCCAAATTGTATCTTCCGCCCCCTGCGACGGCACGGCAAAAGACTGCATTTAACGGTAAGTGGCGGAAATGACTGCAGTTCTTCGCTTTACCGCTTGAAGACTCCAGTCTTCGTATCCAATTCTGTACCTGCTTTACGAGCGAATCTCAATCTTCACGATTCGTCGATAGGGCCACGGGCCGGGGGAAACTTCGTCGGACCCCGGCCTTCCCATCCGCCGCTGTTCTTATCCGTAGCAGGAGGTAACGCGATGAAACTCGAAGCGATAATACGGTTGTTCACGTTCGGCCTAATCCTTCCGCTGTCCTGGGCAGCGGCGCAGACAGCGCCGCCTGCTCCAAATACACCCACCCCGATGGCTGCTTCGGCTGCAACCGCCATACCACCCATGATCCCGTACTCCGGAACGGCGCTGGATGGCGGAGGCCATCCGCTGACCGGAAATGAGATGGTGACGTTCCAGATTTTCAAGGATGAGCAGGGTGGCGAGCCTATGTTTGCAGAGACTCAGACCGTAACTGCTGATCCGTCGGGCCAATACAAAGTCCAACTTGGCGCGAGCCTCTCGAACGGCATCCCCATCGACCTCTTTGCCTCCGGCGAAGCCCGCTGGCTCGAAGTCCAAATCGCTGGTCAGCGGCCGCAGCCTCGCGTCCTGCTGGTGAGTGTTCCTTATGCAATGAAGGCTGCCGATGCCGCGGCCCTGGGCGGATTGCCCGCCTCAGCTTATGCCCTGGCCGGAAGCAAGGCCGCGGAAAATATGGCTAAGCCTGCCATTACTCCCGATGGAGTCACTACCGTCACCACCACCGGCGGAGTCTCCGGTCACGTCGCCGAATTCTCAGCCGCGAGTGCGATCGTTGACTCCCCGCTCTTCGTTCTTGGAGCCGATGTTGGCATCGGAACGACGACACCCACTTCGACACTGGATGTGAATGGCAGCGTCCTCATCTCCGGCGCCCTGACCGCTAGTGGCGGCGAGACCGTCAACGGCATGCTGGAGTTGGGCCCCACGGGTACGGCAACCGCCGCGAGGGGCTTCAACTCCCAACTGCTCAAGTTGTCCTCCTCGGCGTACAACTCCTCCAGCAAGGCCAGCGTGGATCCGCGCTTCGAATGGCAGGCTGTGGCTCACGGCAACAACACTCCGTCACCCTCGGCCACGTTAGATCTGCTGTCCTCGACCAGCAGCGCCAGCGCCACCAATACCGGCTTTTCCTTCAACGCCAACGGGACGATCAACTTCGTACCGGGACAGACTTTTCCTGGAACAGGGAACGTTACCAGCGTCGGGTTGAGCGCTCCCACGTCGGACTTTAGCGTGAGCGGCTCGCCGGTAACCGGAGCCGGTACCCTCGGCCTGAACTGGAAGGTAGCTCCTACAAGCGCCGACAATGCCAAGGCGATCGTCAAGCGCGATTCCTCCGGCAGCTTTACCGCGGGCGCAATCATCGCCAACATGGGACTGGAAGGCATTGCTTCTGCCAGCACCGGCATCGGGGTGGCCGGCATTCACAATGGCGGAGGCACCGCCGTCTCGGGTGTGTCCTTGCAGGCGGGCGGGGTCGGCCTATACGGCGACGGCAGCAGCTACGGGGTCGACAGCGAGAGCGGCGGGTACGGCGTCTATGCCGCGGGGGGGTATATCGGCGTTTTCGGTTCAAGTACAAACACGTCGAGTGCCAATGCGGACGGCGTTCATGGGGTCACAGCCTCGGCTCTCGCCTCCGGCGTCGCCGGAGTCAATAACGCAGGAGGAGTTGGGGTCTACGGCACCGGCGGCACCGGCGTCTTTGGCACCGGCTCCAACTATGGCATGGTCACCGACAGCAATGTGCAACAGGCGCGCACCGCGGGAGGATGGGTCAAAGCCATGGTCGAGGTCAACCCCTTCACGTCTCCCGCTAGAATCGATGCCTGCTTCAACTCCACCCTCGCCGGAGCGGCGGCGATCACGCCACCATGCGGAATAGATTTGGAAGCGATACAGTCCGGAATTTTTACGCTTGAGTTCAATTTCGAAGTGGACGACCGCTTCTACTCTACCCAGCTCATCGACGCGTTTGGCACTTCCTTGCAACTGCTCAAAGATGGCCCCTCGACACTGGAGACAGCAACGTGGGATACCTCGGGAAACCTGAAGGTTGCGGAATACCAGCTGATCGTCTACTAGGAAAAACGAGGAGGGCCTCAAGATATGCGTCGGCAAAAGAAGCCGAATGTAATGTACGGTCCGCCGCGCGACTGCAAGGAAAATGCTGAGGGCGAAAAGACAAGTCTGCGCAAATGTATTCGGCCTTGGGTGGAGCGAAGCGCTCCTGGCCTGGATGAGCTGCGCGCGTATGTGTCCTGATTAACCGGAGGGTTGTTGCAACCAATACGGCAAGCAGGTTCTCAGGCACGCCGTTGTGACTGTTCTTTCGTCCTTGCTGTTTCTATGCCGACCTCGGTGGGTAATCTTCAAGCCGTCGCCGTAGTGCGTAGAGTGGAGCGCGTGAGCGCTCCCCAGCCACCGGCGTCTTTTCCGCGCCAGTTCACGATCCTGTGCCATATTGCTCTTTGGTCTGGAGTCTTCTCCGCCGGAGAGCACAGCCCGTGCGATGCGCGCGAGCACATTGGCCATCGCGACCACGACCACGATTTTCCGATCCGAGCGCGGGCATAGAGCGCGTTCAGTCAGGCTCCGGTCGGCGGCCGATCCCGCTCGATTCGCAGTACCGCAGCCCGTGCTCCGGGGATGAGGATCTGGCGCAGGTAGACGTTCCAGCGTTTGCTGATGCCGAACAACCTCGCCTTGCCTCCAGTCGAGTACGGCCGCGGCACGATACCGAGCCACGCTACAAAGTCGCGACCCTTCCGAAAGTCTGCGCCGTTGCCGATGGCGGCAACGATGGCCGTGGCCACGATCGGCCCGATCCCTGGAATCTGCCGAGAGCGAGTGCACCCCGGATCCGCGGCGGAGATCCGTTTCAGATCGAGGCTGAGTCCTTCCATCTGGTCTTCGACCGTCTTCCAAGCAGGTGAATCAAGCGGCGGACCATCTCATTATCGGCCATTCGGACACAGCAGCAAACACCAAAACTAGATCTACGTCTCTGCGGACTGCTTTTTTAGTAGTTTAGTAGAGTGAGTCCATTGAGCCATCGAAAAGCCGTCCTTTTCTTTTTCGTCATTTTCTTGCCCTATTGCCTTCAACGACGACTCGCAGCATCGCAGAGCCAGGCCCCTGCCCAAACCGATACGCAGCAGTCAACCTCTGCGGGTCGAGGCCCTTCACCAGCGCCGCAGCAACAGCAACAACCTTCCGGTGCGGCGCACGGTCAAGACCCCGCTGTCCCGGAGATCATGAGGCAGATGATGGGTTTCAAGGACCATCGGGAAAGTCCTCCCGAGGTGGTCGAACGCGGCAAGAGCTTATACAGCCTGAGCTGCTCGTTCTGTCACGGCTCGGACGCGAGGGGTGGCTCGATCGGTCCGAACCTGCTTCGTTCCGATGTTGTGCTGCAGGACCAGAACGGCGAGCTGATCGCTCCAATCGTTCACGGTTCGCGCGCGGAGAAAGGCATGCCCGCCATTGAACTGACCGACCCGCAGATCTCCGACATTGCAGGTTTTCTACACAACCTGCGAGTGGCAGGCCGCGACTTCGCCAATAGGGAGCCCATCAACATCGTGGTCGGTGACGCGGCTGCTGGCAAGGCAACCTATGCCCGGATGTGTGCGTCATGCCATGCCAATGCTCAGGACTTCAAATATCTCATTGACGCGATCCCCGATCCGAGGACCTTTCAACAGGCTTGGATACTGCCCGGTAGCCCGGGAAACATGGGCTATGGAGGGGCTCCCAGTCGGTATCCAGCCAGCAAAGTGTCGCCGGTGAGCGTAACCGTCACCGTCGACGGCCAGGTGACCACCGGCACGCTGGAGCGGATCGACGACTTCTATATTGCGCTGAAGACGGCGGACGGCGCGACCCACAGCTTCGAGCGCGTCGGCAATCTCCCAAAAGTGGAAATCCACGATCCTGTCCAGGCGCATCGCGAGATGTTTCGTACGATCAAGGATTCAGAGATTCACAACATCACGGCCTACCTGGTGACCTTGAAATGAAGACCGCGCTCGCGTATTGCCTCGGCCTACTCTTTCTTATCTTCCCTGTCGGCGGAGCGGCACAGAGTCTCGATCCTGCCGACATCCTGCATCCGAAACCGGATTCGTGGCCCACCTATTCGGGTGACTATTCGGGGCAGCGTTAT